>Ga0268299_1003193_pt1 | contig 15939 bp, 14 predicted proteins | sample NOBtaG_FD_193484 | JGI IMG/M metagenome (GOLD analysis project Ga0268299, IMG submission 193484) | Activated sludge microbial communities from bioreactor in Nijmegen, Gelderland, Netherland - NOB reactor | ecosystem: Engineered > Bioreactor > Aerobic > Activated sludge | place: Netherlands...
CGAAATGGACGCACTGGTGTCGCGTGGCGAGGGCGACTTTGCGGTGGTGCGACAGGGCGACTGATCCCAGGACCGTTCTTTTCTCTCCTGTCTGGGCCGGGCGGCATCGTGCTGCCCGGCCCTTTTTGCTGCGCCCCAGACGATAGCCCATCACAGGGCGCGCACGCGCGCACACGGTGAGCACATGCCAGGCGGAAAAACGAGCATTCCGAAGGAAACGCAAATTGCGATCGCGCACGCACTGGCGGAAGGCGTCAAACTTCAACGCGATATCGCCGCAGAGCACGGCATCGACTACGGCTACCTCCGACGAATTGCCACCGGACAGCGTGTCCCTGGGGTCATGAAACTTGTCGATGAACTGGTCAACGAGCACACGCAGGCAGCGCTCCGACTCGCCAAAAAGCGAGCACAGGCGGCAGTTGCTACGCTTGTAAAAATGCAGAATAATGTCGGGCGGGAATACAAAGAGGAGACTCAGCGCGGCGCCGCCAACGATTTGATCGAACTTGCCTTCCGTGACGTCATCTCCGTCAACACATCCCACCAGCACTTGCACGTTGACGGCGGCGTGGTGTTGCTCGCGGATGTCGCTCGCGGCCAGACCGCCATGCCCCCTGAACGCATCGCCGCCCTGGGACTGGATGACGGCAACGGTGTCGCCGGCGGGAACGGACACCCGAAACTGATCGACTCCGGCGGCAATGGGCACGGCGGCAACGGACATGCTGGGGGCAACGGCCATGCCACGTCCAAAAAAGACGGACAAGGCTAAGAGGCCGACTCCCAAACTCACGCAAGCGGATCGCGACGCCATCGACTCGATGGTTTCCGACCCGGCCATTTTCAGCGAGGCCGTATTCGGCCGCACGCTCTGGAGAGACCAGCGTGCAATCGCAGCATCCGTTCAGAACAACAAATATACAATCGTCCGGTCAGGCGCCGGTGTCGGGAAAACCGCCATTGCCGCGCACGTCGCATTCCATTTTCTATCAACACGGCCAGGATCGATCGTCTACACCACCGCGACGACATGGGAGCATGTCCGCGACGGCCTATGGAAGGAGATGAGCATTCTTGCCGAGCGGGCACAGCGTCCGATTCAACTCCCGAGCGGTGCGACGCTCCGCGTGCTGAATGGGAAACTCGGATCGCTTTCCTATCACATGGGACATGACTGGTTCGCTCGCGGCATCAGCACCAAGACGCCGGAAAACTTTCAGGGCAAACACTCGCGGGGCGGCGTTCTGATCGTCGCGGACGAGGCCAGCGGCATTCCTGATGAAATCTTCCACGCGATGATGCGATGCGTCACCAGCGACAATGACAAGTTCTTTGCCATCGGGAACCCGACGAAATCATCTGGCTGGTTTTTCGACGCCTTCCACGGGAAGGGCGAGGGGTGGATGCCGTTTCATATCGACCTTGAACAGACTCCGTGGGTCAAGCGGGGACTTCCGCCGCCGGCACACGGACTGAGTTCCGCCGCATGGATTGAAGAGGAGGCGAATCGACTCGGCAGTCGAGACCATCCCCTGTTTCGGATCGGCGTCAATGGGGAGTTCGATGTTCGTTCCGATTATCTCATGCTATCTTTGGCGGACATCATTGCAGCCGAATCAGAGGAGCGTTTCGAGTCCACTTTGCAACTCTCTCCGTGCTCCCTGGGTGTCGATATCGGCTGGCAGCATGACAAGACCGTGCTCACTCGCATTCACGGCGACCGGATGACACATATACACAAAGTGGTTGGAAACGACCCGATGCAGGTGACGGGCGTCGTCATGAACATGTGCCGCGAGAATCCGGTTGACATCATCGCGGTGGACACGAACGGAATCGGTGCAGGTGTGTGGGCAAGGTTGCATGAACAGGATATGCCCGTCATGCCCTACTACGGCTCGGCGGAGCCGATGAACAAGGCGATGTACGCGAACCTGCGGGCCGAATCATTCCATGAATTGTCCATCGGGATCAAGAATGGCGGACTCTATATCTTGAAGGACGAGGAACTTCGCGGCCAACTCGCATTCCTGCCCATCAAACGGGACTCCACCGGCCGCCTGCTCATGTGGAAGAAAGAGGACATGCAGCGGGAGGGCCGGCCCAGCCCGGACTGCGCCGATTCGCTCACGATAGCCAGATGGGCGCAGAAGATGTGGCACATTCACCACAACTCGCCACCTGAATCCCGCATTCATGCACCGAGCACGCCGGGCGTGTTCGCATGGTGAACCATGTCCTACCAGCCGAAGCCTCGTCGCCGCGTCTATGGTCAAGCGTCGCAAGTTGTGGATATTCCCGACGACAACATTCCCGATGACATCGCGGAGGCCACTCGCCACCTGCTCCAGCCGTTCCGTGACAGCGTGCTGACATCCGTCTGGAACATGGCACAAAGCCTGCTTGTGGAAGCCGAGCAATTGCTTTCCCAGAAGCGGGCCATTGGACCCAGTCGCCCGCCTGTTCCGAAGAAACTCCACCGGAAACTCAAGGAGAGTTATCCCGGCGTCGATTGGGACCGCGACGACATCCTGCTCACGCAGGCGGTGGCGAGCGGATCGTTCGGGGCGGACATCAACGAATGGCTTGTGATGCGATTGGAATACCACCGCACAGAGGCCCGGTGGCTGTATCAGACGAACCCCCACTATCGCGGCATCATCCGGCACGCCGTCAATTACATCGTCGGCGAGAATCCGATGGTCGCCGTTGAACCCGTTGACAAGAATGCCGACAAGAGTCTCGCAAGCCGCGTCGCCGATCACTGGAAGCGGAAAGAGGAATCGGCGAGATTCAGTTTCCCGAACCTGGCCCGCGAGTTTGTCGAGCGTGCCCTTCGGGATGGCGAGGAGGGATGCCGCCGCATTCATGATGCCGAAGCGGGAATCGTTCATTGGCGGCATTTGCAGCCGGAATGGATTGTCGAGCCGGTGGACAAGTCGTCTGCCGACAGTCAATGGTCCTACAGTTACGGCATCCAGACACCCGCCGATGACGTCGAGACGATTGAGGCGTTCTGGTATCAGCCTGGCGGCGGGCTGGGCGGAAGGGGAACGCAGGCCAAGCCGATTGAAAGCGACGATGTTGTCTGGTGTAAACTTGGCACGGACAGCAACCAGAAGCGGGGCCTTCCGCACCTGTTCACCGCGACGCCGATGATCCGCAGGTTCGCCGATTGGATCATGGACCGGATCATTTTGAACAAGGTGCGTACGGCCATTGCCGTCGTCATCACGAATGCCAACTCGCCGCCCGGCGCGACGCAGGCGCGGACGGATCGACTGGCAACCGGGTCGATGGTATATCGCGGAAGCGACAACTCCCAGCAGACGGTCAAGACACAACGGATCTTCCCCGGCACGACGATTCGAGCCGCGCCTGGTGAGGACTGGAAATACCTCAACCCGAACACGGGAGCGGATGACGCCGCGGCGGATGGCCGGGCGATCGCGCTCGCGATTTCGGTCTGCGTCGGATACCCCGAGTTTATGGTGAGTGGAGACGCCAGTAATAATAATTATTCCTCCGCATTAGTCGCCGAGTCGCCGGGCGTTCGCACCCTGATTTGTCAGCAGCAATTCTTCGGCGAGTTCCTGTGCGAGATTCCCCGCAAGACGGTCGAATTGGAAATGGGCTTGTCGCCGGAGGAATTGGCGCAGTTGCGGTTCATGGTATCACGGCCGGACGTCATCAGCCGTGATCCATTGCAGCGTGCGCAGGAAACCGAGACGCTTGTCTTAGCAAAGATCATGTCCCGCAAGACGGCCCAGAAGCGGCACGGGCTGGACCCGGAGGAAGAGGACGAATCGATCGAGTTGGATGCGACGGAGCCGGTAGGTGCGGGCGGCGAACCGCTGGACACGCCGCCGGCGCCGAAGGTGGGCGGGAAACCGAAGGCGGGCGGCGGTGGAAAAAAGACGGTCAAGAAGTAAACGGGCGGTGCGTCCGGATGCTGACCGCAATGCGTTGGTCGAGCGGCACATGCACCTGGTACGGCCCATTGCGGAGATGGTCGTTCGGCGGCTGCCGGCTGGCGTGTTGTCGCTGGATGACGCGATCGGCGCCGGGAACATGGGTCTGATTTACGCGGCCCGGCTCTACGAGGCCCGTCATGGCGCATCGTTTCAGACGTTCGCGTCAAGACGGATTCGCGGCCAGATTCTTGACTGGATCAGGGACACCCATCCGCAGGTCCGCTTTATGCAGAAGTTCGCGGGCAAGCGTCTCGCGGCCATGAATGCCCATGTCGCCGAGACGGGGCATGATCCGAGTGACGATGAAGCCGCCGAGCGGATGGGCATGTCGCTCGATGAATACCGCCGATCATGCCGGTGGATGCGGGCCGGCGACCATCAGCACCTGTCTGGTTTTGCCTATGAGGACGCGAACGGGGATTCGGTCGCCACGAGCGTGCCAGACGAAAAGGCAGGGCCCAGCGATGCCCGCATGGCGTCGCGGGAGCGGATCGAGGCGATTCTGCGAGGGCTTCCGATTGAGAGTCGGCTGATCCTTCGGATGCGGTTCGTGGATGAAATGACGTGCTGGTCCATTGGGCAGGCGATTGGCGTGACGGAATCCCGCGTGTCGCAGGTCATCAAACTGGCGATTGACTTCCTCCGTGAGCGTGCGAAAGTGGCGTAAGTGCTTGTGGAATAAGCAGGTTACGGACGTTTTTCTGTAAGTGTAGCAATATCATATGGTTGCGAACGAAAACAGTTTCCCGCCAATTGGCGGGGAATTGCGAAACGGATGTAAGCCATTGTGAATCAATGGGATATGAATCCAATTGGCGGTCTAAACTTTTCTTAATATAGCGGGACAAATGTCTTGACAGGATTGGCCGAGAAATTGGATGCCGCATCGGCCCGTGGGCTGGCCCTGCATGATGTCTGGGTGCGACGCCGCATCACGCTGGCCCGCGTCGAGAATGCCCTGTCCAATTCGACATTCGCCATTCTCTCGCGGGGGCTGCGGCAGGCCCATCGCCGCCTGTTGGATGATCCCGATCCGCCTGGGCGATGGAAACTCTCCCACAAACTGAACTGGCTCACGGTGGACCTGCACACCGTGCATCAGGCGATGTGCAAGCATGTCGAAGATCAAACCGGGCCGCTCGTCCGGGCATGGTTCGCCATGCAGGCCAGGTCGCTCATTCATCGCGTGCGTCCGCGAGACCATGAATCAATCAAGACACACGTCGCATCGCTCGGCGTCTCGCATCAATTGGGTGAAGCGAAGAAGGGCAAGGGTTTCACGATCAATGTCAAACTGGACAAGACCGAGATTCTCAAGGCGATCCTCTCGCACATGGACACGTCGGAAATCGCGGCCTACCTGCGAAGCCCGTCGGCGACCGCGTTTCGCGGCCGGGCCAACCAGCGGCTCAAGGATGCGATGGACCGGCTGGCGAAGGAGATGGAAACCGCAATCACGCGCAAGGCGAAACGCGCGGCGGTGGGCAGTCGCATCCGATCAGAACTCAATCGACTGGCGGACCGGGTCGATGGCATCGTCCGCGATCATGTGCAGACGGTTGCCTACGATTCAGAGGACATGCTGGCACAATACCTGTCGCCGGCGGTCAAGCGGCTTCGCTGGACGGCCCTGTTGGATGCACGCACCTGTCTAAAATGCGGGAGTTTGCACGGGAAGGTCTGGCGGGTGAGCGACCCGTCGCGGCCCAGGATGCCGGCGCACGGGCATTGCCGATGCTACTATCTTCCGGTGCTTCGCGGATCGACCCCGCCGCCCGCGACTGACACATATGACAAGTTTCTGCGTCGCCAGTCGGCAGCGAAGCAGTTGGAGATTCTTGGTCCGACGCGGTACAAGTTGTTTCGCAAGGGCGTGCCCGCCGAGCGGTTTGTCAATCGTCTGCGGCGGATCGTCCCGGTGTCAAAGTTGCCGGACCCAGGAAGGATACCTAAAGCATGGAAACAGCCATGACGAAAAAGACGGCGTGGAGTTGGACTGTTTTCCCAGTTGGCAAAAATCTCGATGATGCCCTCCTTGTGACGGGCACATTGATGATCGGCGGCCAAGTAATCGGATTGAAAAAGTACCGCCTCGCCTATGGCGATTATGAAAAATCCGCATCGACAATAGCCAAATGTGTCAAGGAATTACCTGCTGACGTCGTGACGATCCACGACACCGAGTTTACTCCCCTGCTTGAGAAGCATGGCGTTGCAATTCTTCCATACGATGGCCCAACGGTCGATCTCGGTCATCTTTCGGGTTTGGATGCAATCGCTCAACTAGGCAAGATAATGTGCTGTTGGGCGCTCACTCGTTAGGCGAGTTGCCGGACCCGGCGAGGATTCCGAAGGCTTGGAAGCGGTAACGGATTTTCCCGCTGTTTGGCCTCCGATAGCGACCCCATGAACGCGATTGACGGATTCATCGTCGGCATGTCCGCTGGCATTGCAACGGCTGTCATTATTCTTGAAGCGATTGAGTGGATGTTCGATCGTCGCGGGGGCATGGCCGGTATGGTTGGCCGAGTTGAACCTACGATTTCATTCCCCCTCCCGCCCGCCGAGAGCGGCACCTGCAAGGTCTGTTTGAAGCCGCGAGCGGAGTGCGAAGGGCGCGGACTGCGTGACAAGGGACCGGCCCCAATTGACCAAATACCCGAACCGACTCCGGCACCGCCGCCGCCACGGGCATAGCCCATCCCCGATAGCGACCCCATCACGGAGGTCGCCATGCCGAAAGCCAAGTCCACACCCGAACCGAAGCCCGCATCCGTCACGCTCGCCGAACTGGTGACGCAGTGCGAGGCCGGCGACATGCTCGCCCCTGCCGCGACCGGTCGCATTCAATTCATGGAGCGAAGCCCGCTCTCGGATGACTCCAAAATCACGGAGGCCGACGGCCGCACGACGATTACGAATGTCGCCGTCGTCAAGACCAGCAGCCGCAACAAGAGGCTCTATCCCCGCGACGTGCTCGAAGCCGCGATCCCCAAGTATGAAGGGGCGAAGGTCTTCATCGACCATCGTTCGCCGGATTCCAAGAGCATCAAAAGCGTCCGCGATCTGGCCGGTTCGATTCATGGCGTCTATTTCGATGCCAAGACCGACACGCTCATGGCGAAGGAATTACGGCTTCGCGGACCCGCCGCCGACGTGGTGAAGCAATGCGCCGAGTCGGCTCCGGACATGTGCGGCCTCTCGCACAACGTGTACGGCAAGGGCGAAAAGACGAAGGATGGATGGGTCAAATTGACATCCATCGACGACGTGGAATCCGTGGACCTGGTGAGCATGACGGGTTCGACCAAAAACCTGTTTGAATCGGCGAACTCCCTGATCGACATGATCGAAGGCGACCTGACCGACCGCGTTGCATCGGACGAGGAATCATCCCGCCTGTACCGCATCTACAACGCGGCCTGCACGCTCATCAATCGGGCGATTTATGAGTATGACGCGGACATTCCCAGCCGCGCGAAAAAGATCGTCGGCATTCTCGGCGAGTGGGTCGAAATGCTGCGCGAGAAATACGGCGTGAGCGAAGGCGCGAACCCCGGCGGCGCAGACCCGTCGAAGGCCGTTTCCGATAGCCCCACCAGCAAACCCGGCGACAACGGACCGGCGAAGGAGACGAACATGGACTGGAAGGACATTACGAGCGAATCGCTCAAGGCCAATCGCCCGGACCTTGTGTCCGCCCTGATCGATCCCGTCGAGAAGCGGGCGACCGAAGCCGAGACGAAGGTCAAGGCGATGGAGTCCCGCGAGTCCGCGACCAAACTCGCAAGCAAGTTGTGCGATGACGCCAAGATGCCCGCCAAGTTGCGGACCACGGCGTTCGTCGAATCGCTCGTTCGCGCCGGCGATGAAGCCGGAATGAAGGTGCTCGTCGAGGACCGCATGGCGCTCGCCCCGCCGGCACAGGAGTCGGATGAGTCGGGCGGCAAGGGCGGCCGCGGCGGCAAGTCCCGCCCCCGCATGGACAACCCCGAGCGGCCCATCGGACTCGCCAGCCAGGATGACTTCATCTCGGAGTCCCTGCTGAATGACGACGAAATCGACACCGAACTGGCCGAAGCGTTCGGCCTTGAGATTGAGGCGTAACGGGCGGCAAGCCTGTTGCGATGGTTGACGCGAGTCGTTATTGAGCGGCCCGGCCGCTGAGAGAGCAATCCCATGAACAACTATGTTCACAAAGCCCGTGGCCCGATTCACCTTCCGACCCCGGCGGGCGCCGGGTTCTATGACGTGGTGGACAACACGATTCTCGGCTCGCGGCATGGCGACATCGCCTGGTATGACGCCGCGACGGACACGGTGAAGCCCGCGAGTTCATTCCCGTGGACCACGTCCATCGCGGTCACTCAGAAATTGTTTGCCCCTCACTTTGTCGGGTTCCAACTCGGCAACGTGGATGGGGCTGACGCGGCCGGCACCCGTGCCATCGAGTCGTGCGGCGAGTTTCTCGTTCCGTGTTCGTCCGCCACTTATCTGCCGGGCCAGTTGCTCGGCGTCGCCAAGCAGTCCGGCAACGCACTGGAGCGGTTCAAGTTGGCGGCCGTGACGCATCCCGCATCCGCCATTGCTCAGGTGACGCGGGCCAGTGGCGCGAGTGCGACCCAGGTCTGGTGTAAGCCGCTCGTTCGCCGGATCGGCGCGGGTTTCAATCCGCAGTTCGCCCTGCACACCTACTCGTTCTACGTCACGGACACGACCGGCGATGTCGTGTCGGACTTCACGTTCGGACGACAAGTCGCCCTGTTGTCCCTCAAGTATGTTCAGACCGTCATTCAGTCGTCTGCCGACAAGACATTCACCCCGAAGAAAGGCGCGACATCCTTGACGACGCTTGTCATCGCGGTGTCCGGCGCGGCGGTCGGCAAGGTGACCGAGCAGACCTATGACCCGTCGGTGGCGAACAACCAGTTTGACGCGGACGACCTGCTTGACATCGCCGATGACGGCGGCGGCGCCGGAAGCGGAACCCTGATCCTCGAAGTCATGGACTGGCCGCTGTAATCGCGGCGGCCGGTTCGGATGTTTGGCTGGCGTGAATGAACCGGGCTGAACAACGCCCGCAACAATGAGGCAAATGTCATGATCGTACTTGGAAACTCAGGCCGCGTAAACATCCGCCGCTTCGTGGAGAGCGAACAGTCCGCCACGGTGGACATTCGCAAGGCTCGCGTCAAGGCCGGCAACAAGGTCATCGGGATTCTCCGAGAGGATCGTCGCCGGTCGGTTGAGGCGATGGCCCGCGGCGAGCGGCGCCGGCTGACCGCGCACGCCATGTTGTCCATCCGCGACATGTTTGAGGCGATGGTCGGTCCGGCTCGGATTCTCGAATCCGAAGCCTGTCACCGATTCATGGAGTCGCCGTTGGTTTCGACGGCGTTCACCGTCCTGACCAGCAACATGATTCAGAATGCGATTCTGGATGGGTACATCCAGCACAGCGACGCGATGGTGAGTGCCCTGTCCACGCCGATGCAGAGCACGCTCCGCGAGGAGATTCTGTCTGGAACGCAGGCGATCGACGTTCCGCAGACCGTGAGGGAAGGGGAGGAATACCCCGACGTCAGTTTCGGCGAGAAGTCAGTCAAGACGACCGAGTCCCCGAAGAAGGGCCTGGCGATCTCCATCGCCCGCGAGACTGCGTTGCACGATCAGACCGGCCGCGTCATGCGGGATGCCAACCGGCTCGGCGCTTCGCTGGCCTACGATCGGCTGGTTGAACTCCTCAAGGTCATCACGCAATACGCCGGGTTCGGCCGCTTCCGCCCCAAGAAGGATCAGAACACCGATCATGCCGAAGTGCCGCTGTATCGCACGTCGGCCAACACCGATTCGACGCTCTGGTTCAAGCGGAACACGACCCGCATCGTGCAGGCGCTCATAAATTGGAAAAGCATCAATGATGCGTGGGTCGCCGGATTCACCGGCCGCACCGACGAGGCGGGCCGCGTGGTTCAGCCGCCGCCCGGCACGCTCCAGATCGTCGCGCCTCAGGCGTTGCAGATGACGATCGTGGAGGCGTTGGGCGCTGTCACGGTCACGCGAGAGCACGCCGTCGCGGCGTACAACTACTCCGCCGGCGACGCGATCAAGAATCGACAGGCTAGTCCGAATCCGCTTCTGGCGATTCTCGGCAGCATCCCGACGCCGTTCATCAGTCCGATCCTGGATTCGTTCCCGGAGACATCGGCGGGCACGGACCTTCCGTCTGGAACGAACCTGAACACATGGTACATGGGCAATTACCAGGAGACGATTGTCGAGACGATCAACTGGGCGATCGAGGTGACGAATCTCGGCCCGCGTCCCGAACGTGACGTGCTCGTTCGCTACAAGGGCAGCCGCAAGTCGGCCTTCCAGCCGGTCAGCGACATGTACGCCCTCCAGTGCCTCGGCGCGTAACGCGGCCGCCACTGGTGAATAAAAGCGACTGTTATAGCGGCCCACCTGCGGCAACGTGGGTGGGCCGCATTGTTTGAAACACGGCGAATGGCTGCGGGGTGAATCATGGCTGGCAACGGAAATGATGCAGAGACCCGCGAGGCGATGTTGGTCAACGTCAATATGAGGATCAATGAGAAATTGCTCAATAACAAGCCCATTGATTCATCCTTGCTGGCCTTGCGGGATCAGTTGACGCGGGAGGTTGCCGCCGACGCCGGTCAGGACGATGGGTCCATGCTGGTGTATGAAGATCCGAGACACCCGTTCCCGGCGAACTACTAATGCCGATCCAGATTCCCACCGGATGGCTCGAATCGGTCCGCGCCGCGGTCACGGCCTACATGCTGCACGATGTCGCTCGAACGGGCACCATCGCGGCGGCGGCGTCGTTCACGGATGCCGGAAACGACGACATCTATCCCGTCATCAAAACCCGTCTTGAGGACAGGCGGATTTTCGTTACCGGGGCCAGTGAGGCGACGAACATCGGCACATACACAATCGACGCCGATGCGGCATGGGTGAATGCCAACACGCCGATGGTGACGCCGGCATTCCCGACGCCGAGCGGGACATTCACCTACCAACTCGAATCGCTCCCCGCGTACTACATTCGCACCCGCAAGGGCAACTGGTTCCTTCACGAAGAAAACGCCCGTCTGCCGGCACGGCTCGCGGGGTCTGATTTCCCGGCGATTGAGATTGTCCAACTTGGCGCCGTCACGGTGGACCAGGTGACCAACATGGACATCGACCATGCAATCACGCTGCGGTTTTTGCTGGCATGCAAGGGCCGCATTTTCAACGAGTTGAATTACCTGTACGGCATCGTGTTTGACCGCCTGATTCGCGGACGAAACGAGCGATTCCATCACGATGACGCGACGGCCGGCGCATGCTTGACGTCCGTCGCTATCAGTGCCCTTCAATTCAACTCGCGGGAGATAACGGAGGCGGGCCCGGACGGCAGCCCGATAGCAACCGGGTATTACAACAGTTGCGAATTCGACCTCACGGTTCGGGTTCGCCGCCAGCGTGATCCGCTGGCGTAGGAGCGTGCAATGGCGGAACTCGGAACATCCCACGGGTACAACGGGCGGCTCTATGTCGGCCTCCAGTCGGCTTTCGGCACGCCGGTTGCCGCGACGGATGCTCTGCCGATCACGCGGGCGGGGTTCAAGGATCATCGGCCGAATGAACTGGCCGGCGGCGTCAACAGTGCTCGCGGCATCCCGTATTTCAAGAAGCGGGGCGGTCTGCGCGGCGTCGATGGATCGTTCGCGATGGTTGTGCGGCCGTCGCAACTGGACCTGATCGGCCAGATGATCTTCGGCTACAACGCGACCACGGCCTACGCATTCCACAATTCCGGCACGGCGGTTGACCAACGCCTGTTCACGTTTGAGCAGGATTTGGAAGGCTGGAAGAAAAGCGAGTTTTCAGATTGTCGAATCAGCCGGGCGACTCTTCGCTCGGGACAGAGCGACCTGGATCTGACGTTTGAGGCGGATGTCATCGGCGCTGCCGCCGATCACGACATCACGATGACGACGGGCCTTGCGCAGCCGACCGGGGCGGTCCTCCGCCACAGCGACCTCGTCCTACAGTTGGGCACGTCGCCGTCGCTCGGCTCCCCGGTCACTTTCAACCCCGAGTCATTCAGCATCACGGTCGATCATGCGCTTGACGGCGGCGTGTTCCGCAACAGCCTGCGGCGTCTGGCGATTCCGCACGGCATCCGCCGCGTCACCATGTCGGCGGTGCTGGACCGCAACACGACGACGAAGGATGAACTCGACCGGTTCCTTGCCGAGTCGGGCACGCCGTTTGCCGCGCGGGCCAAGTGGACGCTGGACGGAAGCAACTCCGCCCAGTTTGACGCCGGATATTGCTTCCATACCGGCGACTGGCCCGAGATGACCGCCGAGGCCATCAGTGATACATGGGTCTTGACGTGGGAGTGCTTTACCAGCGCGGCCGGTTCCGAGAATGAACTGACCGCGACCATCCTCAGTGCATAGGGATAATTGTCACAGAAAGCGGGAGGCTATGAGTCAATCGAATCAGCCGCAGTTTGTCTATCTTCACGACGATCTTCTGATTGAGGCGGAGTTTCCGGGAACCCGGTTCACGCCGCCCTTCGCATTCAAGTTTCGGCCCGCCGATTTCGGCGATGCGATGGACGCCGGCGAGAATCGACAGAAGTTGCTCCGCGAGGAGAGCGGCCAGTTGAACGTCATGCGGCGGAAACTGGCCGCGAATCCAGATTCGGTTGAACTTGCCAGCGAGATTGCCGACGAAGAGCGGCGTGTCAATGACCGCGTCGCCATGTTGCAGGACTTTCACCTGATCGCCCGGTCGGTCAAGTCGCACACGATGGTCAAGCAGGTTGGCGAGACGACGGTTCCCGTCAACTTGGCCGATCTGGCTGATTATCGCCGCCTGCCGCCCGGCGCCATCAAATACATGCTGGGGATGATTCTCGCCACGGCGGAGACCCCGTCGCTTCCGGATGCCGCGCTCGGCATGGTGGCGAATGCCCTGGGAAAATCCGGGAAGTAGTCCGGTTTGCCCAGCGATATCCGCTGTGGTATGCCCGCGACTGCGACATTTGCCAAAAATACCGGCTTGAAGTGGAGCACGTTCCCGGCGGCGGATGCCGCGAGGTCGTGTCCCGCAATTCCATCGGCCTGCCGATCCTGAACGCGAAACCCGTTGACTGCATGGCCCAGCCGTGCAAGTGCGACGGTCCGCACAAGAAGCCGTCGCTCTCGCCGGTGATTCGCCGGGTCTGGCAGAAATATAGACAATGCACAGAGTTTGGCGTGTTGCCGCGTGACGGCGGGCTGAACGGTCAGAACCAACTCGAAATGCGATTCTTCGAGGCGTTCCGTGCGTTGGATGATGAGGGCGACGCCGCGAGCCGCAATCGAATGATCGAAAAAGCGGGGCCGTTGGGATTACTTGTCTCCATGTACGGCAAGGGTCGTTGAGTCGCAAACAGCCCCGATAGCCTGAGAATGGACAACCTCGAATTACGCGCGAGCATCCTTGAGGATTACAAGCCTGCATTGGAAAAACTCCGCGCCGAGATTCGCCAGATGGGCAAGGCGGTCCAGGATGCGTCCGGCACGATTCAGCATCGCCGTGAACTGCAAAATCGCATCCGCCAGCAGGGGGAACAGTGGCGGCTGCTCCGCAATTCAGCGGTCGGGGCGTTGTCCGGCATCACGTCCGGTCTGACTAATGTCGCCCGTCGCGTTGCCAGCACGGCCATGTCGATTACCGGCTTGACCGGGGCCATCGGCACATTGGGCGGGGCGGCCGGGTTCGGGATGCTCATTCGCCAGGGCATCACGCTGAATCGCGAGATGGAAAAATACAGAATGACGCTTGCGACCGTGTACCGGTCGCAAGCGCAGGCCAACAGTCAGATTGACTGGATCGTCCGGTTCGCGGAAAAGACGCCGTTTCAGGTTTCGGGCCTTGTCGAGACCGCGACCGCCCTTGAGGCCGTGGGCCTGAATGCCCGCAAGTATCTGCCGATCATCGGCGACCTTGCCGCGGCATTCGGCGGCACCGAGGAGCGGGTCCAGATGCTCGTTCGGGCATTCAGTTTCATGAAGTCCGGCGTCACTGGCGAGGCGATGGAGACCCTTCGCCGGTTCGGTATCAGTCGCAAGGATTTCATGGACCGTGGCGTGCAGTTTGACAAGTCGGGGCAAATGCTCTCCGGCGCCGACGCCGGGATGGGCGCTCTGGAGGACATCATCAAGACGCGGTACGGCGGACTCATGCAGGTCCAGTCTCGCACATTCGCGGGCGTCATGTCCAACTTGCGGGACATGGCGGAGAACTTTCTGCGAGACACCACCGAAGGCGTGTTCGGGGCGATCCGGGATGGAGCCAATGAACTGCTGGCGACGCTCGATGACCTGCGGAACAACGGCACGCTCCGGCAGTGGGCCGACGAAATCGGCGGATACCTCAAGGATGCGTTTGACTTCACGAAAGCGATCGGCGCTAAGGCGTTCAATGCCGGGAAGGAAGGCGGACTCAAGGGGGCGTTCCAGTCGATTATTGACGACTTGAAGGAGCCGGTCGGCAAGGGCATTGACTGGATCATTGACAAACTCAAAACCGGGCTGTGGGCTACGTTTGACTATTTACTAAAGCATCCGTTGCTTGCCGCATTGGCCGGCATCATGGCGGCTGGCCAGTTTGGCGGCGCGATCACTGCCGGCGTGGCGGTCGCCCCGTCTGTCGCTTCAATGGGCAAGGCCGCCGCCGGATGGTCGCCGTCATATGCCCTGCGGGCGGCGACCGGTCTTCCATCTATGACACTCGGCGCGGCTGCAGGCGCAATGATGGGCGTCGCCGCCATCCCGGCCGCCGCAGTTGGGACCGGACTGGCCGTCAGCCACTTTGCAACCGAACAATACCGATCAGATGCATTTGTAAACACCGGGCGAAGGGGATCGGACATCTTTTCGGAGATGAATGACCCCGAGCAATTGTCCGTCAACATGGGCGGCCCAACGCATGTCGTCCAACAAATACAAGAGCGAATACAGGACGCAATCAGGTCCGTTGACGCCTTCGCCGAATCCGTTGGACAGGCGGCATCGACCGCCCAGGCACTACGCGACGGTCTGTCTAATTTCATCAAATCAGCGCCGGGACTCCGGGCGGGCGTCGCCGATGACATCGCATCACAACGCGAGATGTTCCTTGACTCGCTGGACCCGAGTGCGGCAGGCAAACTCGATCGCATCCGGGCCAAGTCCGCGAGCCGATGGGCGGAACTTGCCGGCAGCGGCGGAATCAATGACATGGTCGGCCGGTTGACCGCCGGATCGGTCAATGGTGCGAACCCCGGCGCGATTGCCGCGAATGAGGGTGCGGGCCGCGAAGCGACGCAACTCATGGACCGGCAGAAGACGCTCGCGCAGGAAATCGTCGGCCTTCGCCGCGAGGAATTGGGCTTGCTGGCGAAGATGTCCGCCGAGCAGGTCAAACAGAATCAGACGATTGTCCAGCGTCTCGGGTTCCAGAAGCCGAAGGATCGGGCTGGGGCCATCATGGCGATGGAGCACGCCCTGTCGCTCGCCGACATGGACCCGGAGACGCGGGCAAAGCATCTGGCCGCGTTGACATCCGGCCAGTTGCAGGCCGTGTCCCAGACGGGGCTGCTTCAACAGGATGAAGTGATCGGGGCCGCACGCAAGGCCCTTGTGCGACAGGCGGGCGGCATGGGCGCATGGCGTGCCCACGACCATCTGGTCAACATGCCGCTTGAAGTAGACAGGCAGCCGTTTATCGATGCGTTCGATGAAACAACGCAGGATGTCAGCGAATCATTCGACCGAAACCTGAACAAACTCGTTGCCGCCATGCGGGAGTTTGACGTCAAACTCGGGGCGCGGTTCACGGACCAGACCACGTCGATGACGCAGTTGTTCCGTGACGCCAAGAAGATCCAGGTTGAGTTTCCCGACCC
>Ga0268299_1003194_pt1 | contig 15935 bp, 9 predicted proteins | sample NOBtaG_FD_193484 | JGI IMG/M metagenome (GOLD analysis project Ga0268299, IMG submission 193484) | Activated sludge microbial communities from bioreactor in Nijmegen, Gelderland, Netherland - NOB reactor | ecosystem: Engineered > Bioreactor > Aerobic > Activated sludge | place: Netherlands...
TTCTCTGTAGCGGCGGCTGGCTCAGGCACTTGCCGGAAAATCGGGATCGAAAAAATTGCCCACCAGATCGCTACGCTGACAAACGAGAGCCGAGCGCCCGCCTCAAATCCAAGCTGAAAAATCATGACGACGTTAATCGCCAGAAGCAAACCGCCGCCGAGATAGCCCATCGCGTAGCCGCGTGTCGAAACCGAGTCCTGATCTTCCTCGCGCGCAATATGAGGCAGCAAGGCATCATAAAAAGTGTTCGCCCCCGTGAAGCCGATGCGCCCGATGATGGCGATTACTGAAGCAATCAGCCAATCACCCGTACCGATAAACACCAGCGCCGCCGTACCGAGAATGCCAATCCCCGCGAAAATCGCCAGAAAGCGCTTTTTGCCACGCATCACGTCCGAAACTGTGCCGAGGATCGGCGAGATGATCGCGGCGATAATCAGCGAAATGCTTAAACCCAGGCTCCAATATGAGGTTGCAACCGCTTCGCTCGGCAGGGTCGCGCCAGCAATCTGGCTGTAATAGATCGGCAGCACCGCTGCAAGTATCGTCGTCGCAAAAGCCGAGTTCGCCCAATCATAGAGCGTCCAGGCGCGAATGCGGCGTTTATATTCCCTCATATCGGACGGGTAAGCGATAGTCATAATTCCCCCTGATAAAGCGCCGGATATGAATAGGAATATAACGCAAATTTGTTATCGCGGGGTTAAACGAGATTTTCGCAGCTTTTTACCTTTGTTCGTCAGCGCGATTCCACGTGCGATCCGTGGGTCGCGCCGAATCAGTCCCATTTCTTCGAGAATCACCAGATAGCGGATCACGTAGCTGCGGTGTATAAAGCCCACCTCTGCAATCTCGCGGACATTCGGCGCATAGCCATGTTCCTGAATGTAATTGCCAATAAAGTCAAAAATCGTCGCCGTAGTTGGGTCGTCCATCGCCATATCCATTTTGCCATGTAACAAAAAATAAACTTCGATGGACAGCGTATATCAAATCGAACATTTTTTCTAGAGCTATAAATCGTTCGAGTTTAATTAAGTTTCGGTTGATGGAGGCGGCCCAATATAGCGCGCTCTGGGCCGAATCATCGCCTGAGCGCCATATTGTTCGATCACGTGACCGATCCAGCCAATAGTCCGCCCCAACGCGAATAGAGTCATGGCTGTTCCGCGCGGCAGATTGAGCGTATTCACCAGCGTCACCAGCGCAAAGTCAATGTTGGCGTACTGACCGCTCATCTCAAATACAGCTTTTTCAACATTTTCAGCCAACGTGACAGGCTCAAAATCAGGATAAGCCGCTTTCAGCATGTCGAGCAGTGTTCGTCCACGTGGGTCGCCATCGGGGTAAAGATGGTGTCCAAACCCCGGAATCAACGCGCCTTCTTTGCGGTAGCTGGCTAGGGCAATGCGAATATTGCCGTGCGCGCGGACATCCTGAAACAAACGCTCGACCAACTCGGTATTGCCGCCATGTTTCGCGCCTTTGAGCGCCGACAGCCCCGCGATCACAGCATCATAGGGCGTGGATTCTGCCGACGCCACACAGCGCGCCGTAAATGCCGACACATTTAGCTCATGATCGGCACACAAAATCAGCGCCGCGTTGATGAGCTTCGCCGCTGTGGGGTCATCTGGCATCAGCGTCTCGACAATCCCCGCCGATTCACGATTCGCGGCGATGGCGGTCATGTAACGCAAAATCCGCGCGCCCGTCTGCACGATTTCTGAAATGCTTCGACCATAAGCCGCGAGATCATCCACCGCAATCAATGGCAAAAGCGCCTGAAACCGCTCAAATGTCGTCAAATCCTGCAAATTGGGCAGAACGGCCTGACAGCGCGGCGGCAGCACTGTTGAATCTGAAAAATCTGCAATTTCAGCATCCAGATCGCCGAGCCAGATGAGCGCGGCAACCTGCTCAATAATGTAATTTTGCGCCAGCAGGGTCGCATCCAGGCCGCGATAGTACAGCTTGCCGTCGGCGATCAAGGTAATCGCAGAATCCAGCAGCGGCGCACCGAAATGCAGCGCAGTCTCCGTAATTTTTTCGGGATTCCGCCGCTGCTCTTTGCGATCTTTGAGGCGCTGCACATCTTGGGCGTTATAACGTCGATTGCGCTTGCTGCCACCCACCGCCTCCGAGCGAATCATCCCCCGGCTGACGTAGGCATAAAGTGTCGCCAGATTCACACCAAGTATTTCGGCGGCTTCCTGCGCACTGAGCGATTTCAATTGACTCATTTCATTTTCACCTGAATACATTGATTTTTCAATCAATATTGACAATATATATGTACAGTTTTATGATACGTCAAGATATGTAAAAAATCGAATCACGTAAGGACAAGCATCCCATGAACGCAACTTTTAGCCCCGGACTCGAAGGCGTTGTCGCGGCGCAAACCCGCCTGAGCAGCGTGGATGGCCTCGCAGGTGAACTGATTATCGCCGGATTTCCGCTGGAAGAACTGGCGGACAAAGCCACTTTTGAAGAAGCTGTCTATCTGCTGTGGAATGACGCGCTGCCGAACGCCAAACAACTCGCCGATTTTAAAGCCAATTTAGCAAAATACCGCGCACTCCCGCCCATCGCCATCGAAATTCTGCGGGAAGCGGCGAAACTGCGCCTCGATGGGATGGATGCCCTGCGCATGGCTGCCAGCACGATCAGCCTGAACGTGGCGGGCGAAGCGAACGACGACCTGAGCGATGCCTATGCACTCGTCGCCAGCTTCCCGACGATTGTTGCCGCGTATTGGCGCTTGCTGAACGGCCAGACTCCGATTGAGCCGCGCGCTGATCTCGGTCATGCCGCCAATTATCTATACATGCTCACAGGTGAAACGCCAACACCCGAACGTGTGCGCGGGATGGAAACTTACCTCAATACGGTCATGGATCACGGCCTGAACGCCTCGACTTTTACCGCGCGCGTGATTATCTCGACAGGTTCTGATCTGGTTTCAGCCGTCGTCGGCGCGGTGGGGGCGCTCAAAGGGCCATTGCACGGCGGCGCACCCGGCCCAGCGCTGGATATGGTCTTTGAAATTGGCAGCGCTGAAAATGCCGAACCCTATCTGCGCTCCAAAATCGAACGCGGTGAACGGCTGATGGGATTCGGGCATCGTGTTTACAAAGTACGCGACCCGCGCGCCGATGTGCTGTCGAAAGCCGCCGAAAAATTATTCACATCCGGCGGTGATATGGCGCTCTATGAACTGGTGCAGCACGTCGAAAAAATGGCGGTGCATCTGCTGGAGGAATATAAGCCAGGGCGCAACCTGCAAACCAATGTCGAATTTTACACAGCCCTGCTGCTGCACGGCTTGGGGCTGCCAACCGATTTGTTCACGCCGACCTTTGCCGTCAGCCGTGCGGCGGGCTGGATCGCACATTGCTTCGAGCAGCAGTCCGCGAATCGCATTTTCCGCCCGCAGTCCATCTACACAGGCGTGAAAGACCGCCAGTGGGTTGCTGTTGAGAAACGCAAATAAAATCTTTTAAACCACAAAGGCACGAAGAACACAAAGAATTTAATATTTTCTTTGTGTCCTCTGTGCCTGTGCGAAGCCTCCCTGTGGGATTGTGGTTCAATTTATCTTTCCTGCCAAGTGACACGCTGCGTATTCAACACGGGCTGCCCTGTCGCCACCAGCTTTTCGATCAACGCGACGGCTGCCGCTGCCGCATCCTGTTTGGCAAATTCAACCTTCATCTGTTCGGCGTTCACTTGATATTGGCGATCATTCAAAATCGTCTTGACCGCGTTCGCGACCTGCTCAGGCGTGGGACGATTGGTTTTCAGGTTGATTCCAACACCTGTATAAGCCGCACGGTTGCCGACTTCTGGTTTATCCTCGGTGTTGCCCGCGCAGATCACCGGGACACCCTGTGACAGCGCGAATGTCACGCCGCCATAACCGCCATTTGTGACCATCACGTCCACGTGCGGCATCAACTGGTCAAACGGGATAAATTTTTCCATCCGAACGTTCGATGGCACAGGTATTTTCAGGGCTGCGGGGTCAGCCGTCGCCACCACCAGCACATTTTCATTCGCCAAAGCCTGAATCGTCGGCGCGATGAGTTCGTCAACCTGGGTCGCAACCGTCCCCTGTGTGACCAGCACGACAGGCTTAGAATTGTTCACGACTTCATCCCACCATGAAGGAGTCTGAAAATTGCCTTTTAACTCCGGCAGCAGCGGCCCGATGAAATGGACGCTTTCCGGCAGGTCAGTACGTGGATATTCAAACGCGGCAACCGTCGGCTGTAGATAGAGCATCGGCGAGAACATCGGCGAGAAGGGGCGCGGCGGCAGGCCAGCTTTTGCCAGATTCTCGCGCAAAAAGGCATTCACGTCGCGGAAAATCACGTTCGTCGCCATAAACGACAGCATTCGATTTTTTAGCTTTCCAATCGCTGAATAATCTGGCATCATGCCCAGCCCAAACGGTGGCACATCGCGGCTGGGAAGCCCCAGTACGCTAATATTAAAAACCGACCACGCCGAAATTTCGCGCTTTTCGTAAAGCACCATCGCGCCCGCAAAAGCTGGATCGGAAAGTACCACATCCGGCTTCCAGGTTTTAAATAATTCGCGCAAGTCTTCCACCTGCCCCGCCATTTGCTCGATAAAAACGTGCTTGAAATCGAACTTAATCTGGTTTAGCCCATTAAGTTTCGCGCGCTCAGGGAAAGCCACATTGTAGTTGGAATCGTCGTAGTCATAAGCGCGATTCATCGGCACATACTGCGCGCCCGCCGCTTCAACTTTGGCTTTGAACTTCGCGCCCGTGTAAACGCGAACCTCATGTCCGCTTTGCACCAGTTTTCGGGCGATCACCAGCGCCGGGTTGACGTGACCTGTAATCGGATGCGTACAAATCAGGATGCTTGCCATTATGACGATTCCTCCGAGCAGCAGCTAAACCATTTATGATTCGATAATACAACAAACGAGCAGCCATCAACAGATCAATGACTGCTCATCTTTTGCTCAATTTTCAGCCTGCCGCTTACCGCGCGGATAGTAGGGCTATTTGCCCCATCCCCGCACAAAATCGGCCAGCAGACGCGCGCCATATCCGGTTGCGCCTTTTGATGGCACATACGGGTTATCACTCGAACCACTGAGGCTGTCGATTCCGGCTAATCCTGCCATATCAATGTGCGCCCAGGCAGGGTAATCGACAAAATGCTTGAGGAAAGCGGCTGCCGTCGCCGCCCCGCCGAAACGTCCGCCGGTGTTTTTTATGTCCGCCGCTTGCGATTCGATCTGTTTATCATATTCAGGGAACAGCGGCAGCGGCCAGACTTTTTCGGTTGTTCGGCTCGCGGCACTCATCAGCGAATCGCGCAGCTTGTCGTCGGAGCTAAACATACCCGCAGCAACCGTACCCAGCGCCACCACACACGCGCCTGTCAACGTGGCAATATCGACCACCGCCGCAGGCTTATAACGTGAGGCGAAAACCAAAGCATCAGCCAGGAGCAAGCGCCCCTCAGCGTCGGTGCTGATAATTTCAATCGTCACACCGTTGCTGGCGCGCAGCACTTCCTGGGGGCGATAAGCATTTCCGCTAATCATGTTGTCGGCAGCCGGAATCAAGCCAACAACATGAAATGGCAGCTTGAGCGCGCCGATAATCCGCATCGCGCCGATGACCGCGCCGCCGCCTGCCATATCCGCTTTCATGCCGACCATGCCGTCGCTCGTTTTGATGCTGTAGCCGCCTGTATCGAACGTCACGCCCTTGCCAACCAGCACAATCGTGTCAAGTTCAGCCGCTTTGTCGGCATTATGCTCCAGAATGATAAATCGTGGCGGCGTATCGCTGCCCTGCGCCACGCCGAGCAGCGCGCCCATACCCAACGTTTCCATCTGGCGCTTTTCCAGCACTTCGATTTTTAGCCCAACGGCCTGTGCCGCTTCGTCGGCAGCCTTTGCCAGATACACCGGATCGCAGACATTCGGCGGCAAATTGACCAGATCGCGCGTCAGTTTTACACCTTCGGCAATCCCGCGTCCGGCATCAGCGCCCTGCTGGGCAGCAGCCACATCATTCGCATCAAAAACCACCATATCAAGCGATTTGGGGAATATTTCGGGAGGCGCTTCCTTTTTTTGTCCCGTGTAGTTGTAAATGGCTAACAAACTGCCTTCAGTGACGACTTCAGCCGATTCCGCAGCCGATAACCCCCCTGCTCCCACGCCGTGTAAAATCGTCGCGACTTTTGCGGCTTTCAGTTCGCCCGCTTTTTTGATCGCATGAGCAGCAGCACGCCGCACCGAATCCGGCTTAAATTCCTCCTGCTTGCCCAACCCCACAAGAATGACCCGTTTCGCTGGAATCGCACCACGCGGGTATAAGACAGCAAGTTGGCCTGCTTTACCGATAAAATCGCCGCTGTCCACAAGTTCACTGATCGCCCCATTGAGCGCATCGTCAACCGCTTTGGTCGCGCCAGCAGGTCGGGCATCCTGAAAAAGGTTAACGATAATCGCGTCGGCCTCAATTGTTTGAATCTCGCCGGAGATAATGTTGACATCCATCCGAATCCTCCACAGCATTCAAAATTATTTCACGCGATTGTACCGCATGAGTGAGAACCATCTTGGACTAATTTTTAATGCTGAGATGTGGACTTTTACGGAAAACGCAACGGCGCCAGGTAGACTAGCGCCGCTGCACAGGAGGAAAGATGATCATGGAGTATTATCGCAAACAGCATGTTGTTTGTACTTTTATCCTATAGCAACCCTGGCCTTGAAAGTATTGAGAATTGTGAACTTTTCATGAATAATCCTGAAATTGCTTTTTGCAGTATCCAACCCACCATCATTAAGGAAAATATTTATGATTAAGACCAACAACAGCCCCCATGCACGTTGGCAGGCACTTCCCCCAGCCAGCATGATTCTCAGCAGCGGCATGTGGTCGCAGCGGCAGGCCATTAACCGCCAGATCAGCTTGCGGCATGGCTATAAGATGCTCGAATCGGTAGGCAATTTTCACAATTTACGGCTCGCTGCTGGACGTGTCGAGGGCAAATATCGTGGCCCACTCTACATGGACTCTGATCTTTATAAATGGCTGGAGGCCGTCGCCTGGGAAATCGCGAATAACCCGGATGATGAATTGCAGCGCATATTGGATGAAAGCGTTGATCTGATCGAAGCTGCGCAGACACCGGAAGGCTATCTCAATACGTTTTATCAGATTGCAGAGCCGGAGCGCCGTTGGGTCAACCTGAAAGATGGGCATGAACTTTATTGTTTTGGACATCTGACTCATGCTGCCGTCGCTCATCATCGCGTTACGGGTGATGGTCGACTGTTAAATGTGGCGCGGCGCTTTGCCGATTATATTGATTCAATTTTTGGCTCTGGCAAACGCGCTGTGACCGACGGTCATCCCGAAAGTGAGATGGCGCTCATCGAACTTTATCGTGAAACAGGTGAGCAGCGTTATCTCGATCTTGCCCTGTTTATCCTCGAACAGCGCGGTCACAATCTGCTCGGCGCAAATCACAACGCCAGTTATTATCAGGATCGTGTTCCCATCAAGCAATCTACCGTCGTTGAGGGTCATGCCGTCCGCGCGCTCTATCTGGCTTCCGGCGTTACTGATGCTTACCTCGAAACAGGTGATGAAGCATGGCTAAAGACTGTCCAGGCGCAGTGGCACGATTTCACGAGCGGAAAATTATTCATTACGGGCGGAGCGGGTTCACGACATGACGGCGAATCCTTTGGTCAGCCCTATGAACTGCCCAATGATCGCTGCTACTGCGAAACCTGCGCGGCGATTGCCAGTATCCTCTGGAACTGGCGAATGCTGTTGACGACAGGCGAAGGCCGATTTGCCGATTTGATCGAGCGCACACTCTACAACGGCTTTTTGAGCGGCGTTTCGCTGGATGGTCGCGGCTTTTTTTACGTCAATCCGCTGATGAGCCGGGGCGGATACACACGCCCGGAATGGCATGGCTGTGCCTGCTGCCCGCCCAACGTCATGCGAATGCTCTCCTCTATCACGCATTATTTCGCTACCGACGACGACTCCGGCATTCAGATTCATCAATACGCACCAGGGGCGTTAAAAGCAGGGGAAATTAGCTTGCGAATCGAAACCGATTTTCCCTGGCAGGGCATTGTCAGATTTACCGTTGACGAATCGCCTGCTGCGGCCTGGGCGCTCAAACTGCGCATCCCCGGCTGGAGCGCTTTTACGACACTGCGAATCAACAACGAAAACGTCGATTTGTCGGCTGCACATCAAGGCTATGTGACCATTGAGCGCGCGTGGAAACCTGGCGACACCATCGAAATCGACTTCACCATAAGTCCGCGCCTCACCGAAGCACATCCACGAATCGACCCCACACGCGGGAGTTTAGCAATCGAACGCGGCCCGCTGGTCTACTGCCTGGAACAGATTGACAACCCCACCGATATCGCAGATATAGAAATTAAAGAATCTGCACCATTGGAAATCGAATGGCAGCCAGATTTGATGGGCGGGACGATGTTCATCAAAACCGAGGCTTACGCTATCGATGTCAGCGATTGGGATGGCGCACTATATCGAACAAGCGGCAAGTACGACGTAAAAAAACAGCCTGTGCAGCTTGTCGCCGTGCCTTATCAATTGTGGTCAAATCGAGATTCCGGCGCGATGCGCGTGTGGATTCCGAGGGCAAAATAGCAGAAAAAAACAGAGGGTGATCTATTTGCTCGATCACCCTCTGAATGAAAATCGAAAAATTACACGTCCAGATTGCGCACGTTGCGCGCGTGGGTCTGGATAAAGCGACGGCGCGGGGGGACGCTGCTGCCCATGAGCATGTCAAAAACGCGATCCGCCTCGGCTGCGTCTTCAATCGTAACCTGTAGCAGAGTGCGCCGCGCGGGATCCATCGTCGTCTCCCAAAGCTGGTCGGGATTCATCTCGCCCAGACCTTTATAGCGGTTGACGCGCACTTTGTCCGGCTGTTTATATTTCTTCAGCGCCTTGACCAGCAAATCACCTTCCGAAAGTCCAGCTTCGTTGTAGATATATTCCACATCTTTGCCGTTTTGCAGTCGATAAATCGGCGGTTGGGCAATGTAGAGATGCCCTTCCTGAATCATCGAAAGCATATGACGGAAGAAGAATGTCAGCAGCAATGTACGGATGTGACTTCCATCTACGTCAGCGTCTGTCATAATGATGACACGACCATAGCGAATATTTTCGACCTTAAAATCTTCGCTGATACCCGTGCCGAGCGCGGAAATCAACGCTTTGATTTCGTTATTGTCGAGGATTTTGTCGAGACGGGCGCGTTCCGTATTCAGAATTTTACCGCGCAGAGGCAGAATCGCCTGGAAATGGCGGTCACGACCTTGTTTGGCGCTGTTATGGACAAACACACCGCTTGCCAGCGCAAAATTATGCGTATTCGGCACTTCAATATCGTACACATCAATGCGATCTTCAACACGTTCGATAGCTGCGATGCGGTGATTATAATTCGACACAGCCTCATACGCTTGTTGTTCATTCCCGTCAAAATAACGGTGGCAAAAACTATCGAAACGCAGCAAGGATTTATCGCGTGTTTCAAGACGAAATGCCTGATAAGCATCCACATCTATAAATCCACATTGCAATTCGATCTGTTTTAAAGCCATGATCGTTTTGTTATAGTAGGTCTGTTGGAGCGTATCGCGACGTTTGTCCCTAAACTCTGGAGTCCATTGTTCACGTGTTTTTTCTTGCCGCCATTCAAGTAATGCCTTATCTTGCCATTGATCTTTTGCTTTTTGTGAAGCGAGTTCACGTGCTTCGGGGTTTTGCTCAAAATAAAGGCGTACACGTTCGGCTTGCTTTTGACGATTGTTTTCGTCGCTCCAATACTCACGTTGAGCCTCAATTAGCTGTTCATGATTAGCTTGATGATAATTCTTATTAGAGTCATAGAATTCACGCCATTTTTGCACCATGTAAGCTTTATAGGCCTCATCAGCCCATTGAATCTTCGCTTGTTTCGACAAAATTTCACGTGTCTCAGGCCGCAGCATCCTTTCACGCATCATCATACGGAAATCTTCACTCTGACGAATTTGACGGCACTTCTCGATAACTTCAGATTGATGAAGCGTCTGATTTGCATGTTCCCGGTGTAAAGCCAGGTGTTCATCAGCAGGCATACGCTGAATATTGGTTGGATTGTTGTTTCGCTTGTTAAAGTCTAAGTGGTGACAATGGTCGCCACTTGCTTCCTCATAAATACCCTGCCAACGGTTATACCAATCAGCCAGGACGTGTGTAAAAAGCCAGCTTTCAGATCGATTGTCCCACACCATTTCGTAGCCATTGATAGTGATACCTGTCGCTTTTTTGTCGGACAGTTTCCGATACAGAGGCATCAAAGCATCATCGGGCGTCAGTTCAGCAGCAGCCTTATAGCTGCCGTCACGGAGCATAAAACGATGATCTGGTGTGCAGGTAATGACTTCACCGTTATCGAGGGTCACACGAATGACTTCTGCATTTCGTTTTGTGATGCGCGCATTCACAATTCGTTCGAGGCCGATTGTGCCATCGTATCGAATTGTATAACAAAAATTCTGTTTACCTGCCGCCTCCTCTGCAACCAATTCCTCAAAGCTGAGCGCACGCCCATCGGCCAGAGCAACGCGCGTATCGCCTGAGAAACAGCCACCTGCCGAGTCACCCTCGACGATATAAATTTCGGCTTCCGCGCCGTGCGAGGAGCAGTCCGCCAGTTTGCCGGGGAGAGTGCTGCTTTCGAGCAGGCTGGGGCCGCTGCGCACCAGATCACGGGCTTTGCGAGCCGCTTCACGGGCGCGCTGGCTGGTCATACATTTGTCAACAATTTTGCGCGCATCACGCGGGTTTAATTCCAGAAATTCTGCGAATGCTTCAGATACAACCTGTGAAACCGCGCCCTGCACTTCAGGATTGAGCAGCTTCACTTTGGTCTGGCTCTCGAACTGCGGCCCTGGATGCTTGATACTGACAACTGCCGTCAGCCCTTCGAGTGTGTCTGTACCCGAAAAATTCGAATCTTTCTCTTTCAGGAAGCCGGCTTTACGAGCATAACGGTTAATCACATTGGTGATCGCCGAACGCAGACCCGTAAGGTGAGAGCCGCCATCGGGTGTATTGATCGTATTGGCAAAGGCCAACTCAGTAATGTTGGACGAGTCAGTGTATTGGAAAGCGACCTCGACCCCAACAGTATACGGATTTTTGGCCTTGTCCTCTGGTGTAAATTCAATATCACGCTCGGCATAGACCGCTTCATGCAGCGCCTTGCGGTTGCGGTTCATGTAGCGCACAAACGAATGCAGGCCGCCTTCAAAATAAAAGGTGGTTTCTGCCGGAATCGGCTTCACACGCTCGTCACGCAGCGTAATCGTCACGCGGCGGGTCACAAATGCCATTTCACGGAAGCGTTGGACGACTGTGGCATAATTAAATTCGTTACGATCCATGATCGTAAAATCGGGTACAAAGCGCTGAATGGTGCCGGTGGATTCACCAGGCTCCATTTCGCGAACTTTGACCACTTTTGTTTTAGGTTCACCCGCCTTATAACGCTGTTCCCAGACATAACCTTCTCGATACACCGTCGATACCAGTTCACTGGAAAGGGCATTGACCGCCGAAACGCCTACACCATGCAAGCCACCGCTAACTTTATAAGCGCCGCTGCCAAATTTGCCGCCTGCGCCGATCTTGGTCATAACCAATTGAAGTGTCGGTAAGCCTGTTTTCTTATTAATCCCTACGGGGATACCGCCGCCGTTATCTGCTACGGAAACAGAATTGTCGTCATGAAGCGTGACCATAATGCGATCACAACGCCCAGCCAGAGCTTCATCAATTGCGTTATCGACCACCTCATAAATCAGGTGATGGAGCGCCCGAATATCCGTCCCGCCAACGTACATACCGGGGCGCATTCGGACATGCTCGATGCCTTCTAACGCCTGAATGTCATCGTCAAGCTGCTGCCGAACAGCGGCTTCTTTATCCACCATATTTGCTCCCTTTGCATGAAATAGCCAAACAATGCTCCGATTCGAGCAAAGTCAGGGTCAATGCAGTTATCAAACTCTCAGAAAATACGTCTAGGAAAAATCCCGAAACTTGCAGTTCATAGATACAAACCGGACTCCGCGATAACCTTACTACACAGGCTAAATAGCGAAAAACTATGCTTGAATTATATCACATTTTTAGGATAGTCACAAGCAGGGTTTAGCAAAAACGTTCTATAAAAAATAGTCGTTAGCTTTTAGCTGTTAGTCTCTGGCTCAAAACCCCAAACACGAAATCTAAAGATAGAGTTTTGACTATAAGCTAACGACCAAAAGCTAACGACTTGATTAGAGCGTCCCGCCAAGATTCCAGGGGATAAACTCGTCCTCGCCAACGCCCTGCGCTTCGCTCTTGGACTGCTGACCGGAAGCGACAGAAACGATGAGGTCAACCAACTCGGCGGCGACCTGTTCCATCGGTACACCATCGATGACCTTACCCGCGTTCAAATCCATATCATCGACCATCGTGTTATACATGGTCGTGTTGCTGGCGACTTTGATGCTTGGCGCAGGTTTGTAGCCGAAGCATGAGCCGCGCCCCGTCGTAAAGACGATCAGATTGCAGCCACCCGCCACCTGCCCCGTTGCGCCCACCGGATCGTAGCCAGGGGTATCCATAAACGTAAAGCCGCGCGCGGTGATCGGTTCGCTGTAATCGTAGACGCCCATCAGCGGGGTGTTGCCACCTTTCGCCACCGCGCCGAGCGATTTTTCATAAATCGTCGTCAGCCCGCCGACCTTGTTACCGACGCTGGGGTTGTTATCAATTTCGATGTTCAATTTTTTGGTGTGGTCTTCCCACCAATGCACCTTATCGATCAGCTTTTCGCCGACTTCGCGGTTAATCGCGCGCCGTGTCAGCAGATGTTCCGCGCCATAAATTTCCGGCGTTTCGGCTAAAACGGCTGTGCCGCCCTGCCGCACAATCTCATCAACCGCTAATCCTAAAACTGGATTTGCGCTCACACCCGACCAGCCATCGCTGCCGCCGCATTGGAGCGCGACAGTCAATTCAGAAATCGGCTGTGGTGTGCGCTGCACGGCATTCGCAACAGGCAGCAGTTCTTCAATCGCGGCGATCCCGGCTTCCGTCGTCTTGCGGATACCGCCTTCGGTTTGAAGCGTCAGGCTCGGCGGCATGTGATTCGAATTGCCATTCGCGAGAGCATAATTCGCAACAAGATCGCTGATTTGATTGGTTTCGCAGCCCAGGCCGACCAGAATATAAGCGGCAATATTGACGTTGCGCGCCATGCCTGCCAGCGTCCGCTGAAGCAGCAAATAATCCGCGCCGCCAATCTGTACCGCACAGCCCGATTGATGCGCGATGGAAATCACGCCATCGACATTCGGATAATCGGCGAGCATTTCATCGGTAAAATGCCGCGCGATCTGGCGAACGGTATGCGCCGAGCAGTTAACCGTCGAGATCACGGCAACATAATTGCGCGTCCCCACACGACCATCGGGGCGCTTATAGCCCATAAACGTCCGGCGATCTTTTTCGGCGACAAAATCCACCTGCTTGACATCAACGCCGAAGTTGTAGTCGCGCGCGAATTCCTGCACGCTCAAATTGTGGGTATGCACGTGGTCGCCCAGCGCAATATCCTGCGTTGCAAAGCCGATCACCTGCCCATAGCGGCGCAGCGCAGCGCCTTTTTGGATTGATTCCGTCGCGATTTTGTGTCCGCTGGGGACAAATTGGCGCAGCGGGATGCGCGATTCTCCAGCATCCAGAACCGTTCCCGGTTGCAGCGGCACTTTGGCGATCACAACGCTGTCGTCATTATGCAGACGGATAGCGACATTTTGCAGCGGTACAACGCCTGTAGGCGAATTAAAAAAATCAACATTCTGTGTGGTCATGAACTTTCGCTTTCAAATTTCTAGACAACTTTAACTGTATTCTTCAGCGTTCCAATGCCATCAATCGTGATCTCGACGACATCACCAGCCGCCAGTGTGAAATCATTCGGCGGGACGATTCCCGTTCCGGTCAGCAGCGCGACACCATCTGGAAAATGGTTGCTGCGCCCCAGGTAGCTCCCCAACTCATTAATTTTGCGCTTGATGCGTGAGGTCGGGACTTCGCCTTCAAATGCCGCTTTTCCGTCGCGCTGAATATTCATGCGAATGGTTGCATCCGGCCATTCGTCGCTCGGACTCAAAATAATCCCAGGCCCCAGCGCGCACGATGCGGTATAAACTTTCGCTTGTGGCAGATAAAGCGGATTCGCCCCTTCAATATCGCGGCTGCTCACGTCGTTACCAACCGTAAAACCGACGGCTTGCATGGTGGGGTTAAAAACGACGACTAATTCCGGCTCTGGCACTGACCAGGTGGCATCGGAACGAATGCCGACCTCACCCTGATGGCCGATCACACGCCAGCCCAGCGCTTTGAAAAATATTTCCGGACGCTCGGCCTGATAAACACGCGCATAAACGTCGCCGCCATCAACCGATTCTTCCTGCCGAGCAGCGCGGCTGCGTTCATACGTCACGCCCGCTGCCCACACTTCCTGCGTATCGACGGGTGCGAGGAGATGCGGGATGCCTTTGGCCGGGACAGCATCGAAGGCCGACAGCGGATAGCTCTTTTTGCCTTCGGTGGCTTTTTGCAGGTCGTCAATGGCTTCCTGCACACGGTTCGCGCTGGAACGCAGCCACATGCTCACCCAGGCGAAGCTCACGGTAATGTCATAAACGGTTTCCTCCATCAGCAAGCCCACGCGCGCCCCTGCGCCACTGTCCGGGTGAATGAAACGTATCAGTGTCGGTTTTGTCATTTTTTCTTCCTAGTGCCGTGCGGCGGTTATTGCTCCATGAGAACTGCTTGGTTATTATACAGGCAACTCAACCGTGTTCAAAAATATTTTTTTAATTTTCCAGATCGAAACATTACGTGTAACAAAGGCAAAGTCATGATTTTCTCAAGCCAAACGCCATCGCTGGAGGCAGTCCTCGGCGATATGCAAGACATCAGCCGCACCCGGACGCGCGGCGAAGGCCCAGCCGGACAAATCCCGATTACGGAAGAAATGCTGCTTAACGAACCCAGCGGCAATCTCTTTGGCCTCACGCAAAACGCGGGCATGGGCTGGAATCCTGACGAGGTGAACCGGACACAATATTTGATTCTGAGTACGCACGGCGGGATGCGTGCTGACGATGGAACTCCACTGGCGCTCGGCTATCACACCGGACATTGGGAAGTCAATTTGCTCGTCCGACAGGCCGCCGAAACGATTCGCCAGCAGGGCGGACTCCCCTTCGCCGCTTACTGTACCGATCCATGCGATGGGCGTTCGCAGGGTACGCCGGGAATGATGGACAGCCTGCCTTACCGCAATGACGCCGCGATGGTCATGCGGCGTTTGGTACGTTCGCTGCCGCTGCGGGCGGGGATCGTCGGCGTCGCTACCTGCGATAAAGGCCTCCCGGCGATGATGCTGGCGCTGGCGGGTTGCAGCGATCTCCCCGGCGTTATCGTCCCTGGCGGGGTGACATTGCCCGCGATTGATGCTGAAGATTCAGGCACGGTGCAAACCATTGGCGCGCGTTTCGCCCATGACATGATTACGCTCGATTATGCCGCGACGATGGGCTGCCGTTCGTGCGGGTCATCCGGCGGCGGCTGCCAATTTTTAGGCACAGCGGCAACGGCGCAGGTCGTCGGCGAAGCCTTCGGCATGTCGCTGCCGCACAGCGCGCTTGCCCCTTCTGGCGAACCCATCTGGCTGGATATGGCACGTCGTTCAGCATTAGCGGTTCTTCGATTAACCGCAAACGGCATCCCGCTCTCATCG
>Ga0268299_1003195_pt1 | contig 15933 bp, 15 predicted proteins | sample NOBtaG_FD_193484 | JGI IMG/M metagenome (GOLD analysis project Ga0268299, IMG submission 193484) | Activated sludge microbial communities from bioreactor in Nijmegen, Gelderland, Netherland - NOB reactor | ecosystem: Engineered > Bioreactor > Aerobic > Activated sludge | place: Netherlands...
TCCGTCGCTCCTCCCGTCGTTTCCCGGCCTTGATGTGCAGAAAAAAGCCATCGACCACGGGTGCAAAATCGCCGGTTGTACCGTGCACTTCGTGACCGAAGGGGTCGACGAAGGTCCGATCATCATGCAGGCGGCCGTGCCGATTCTGGATGAAGATACGCCGGATACTCTGGCGGCTCGTATCCTGGAGCAGGAACACCGCATCTACCCTCGCGCGATTCAACTCTACGCGGAAGACAAGCTGCGGGTGGAGGGACGGCGGGTATCGGTGGCGGACGCAGGCTCGGTGGCGACGGGATTTCACAACCCCGGATAAAGTCTTGCGCAGATCTGTAACTTCGTATGGAGACCCGCGCTCCGGTTGTGTATAATGCCGCGTGAGAGTTGTGGGGGGCTAGCTCAGTTGGGAGAGCACTACGTTCGCAACGTAGGGGTCGGGGGTTCAACTCCCCTGCCCTCCACCAAACCAAGCTTGTTCGTATCGACGTCTCATCGGCGCTAGTCTTCTTCCTCGCGGCGCCCGATCAATACCCCCAGTAGGTTCCTTTTCTTCCGCGTACGCAACACGGCGGCTCATTGGGCCACGCCTCTCTTCCGAGTCTGGAGGAGTGCTGGTCATTGGCCGAAGCCATCGAACAGGAACGTCCATTTGACATGTCCCTGATCTGTCTGCCCAAGAGCGGATGCCGTCGCGACGCACTGAGGACCGAGGCCCAGGCAGTTGTGTGTCTGCAAAACCTGATCCTTGCCAAGTGATATTGTTCCCCAGCGTCATTGCGATTGGAGTCTTTCTGCTTTCCGACAATGGGCGCATCCTACTTGGTTTCTGCTTTGTCATTGCAGTTCTCCTTGTCCGACTCGCATTAGCTGGCGCTATCTTGATCCCTGTACTCTTCGGTACGTGGTCCGTTGTCCAGACACTGAGCACTGATGGGCGCGTGATCATTATACGCACACGTGGCCGCATGTGCGTGGCTTGAAGCGTGAGCGCTCAGGCTTCCGGCGATTGATGCGGATAGCGTTGCGTCATCAAATTCGTTTTATGCCCGAGTAGCCGTTGGACCTTGTAGATGTCCATGCCGCGCTGCACCAATCTCGTGGCGAAGGTGTGGCGCATGTCGTGGAAACGGAAATCTTGGACTCCGGTCCGATTGCGAGCCTCGCAAAGCTCCCCCACGCAGAAACGCATTTGCAGAGATTGGCGAGGGGCGTCTTAAACACCGGGCCACGCGAAACACCGGCAGCGGACTTTTTTTGCGGCCAAGAATTCATAGACGCTGGTGTTGAGGGGAATGGTCCGTCGTGTGCCATTCATGCTTTGCATTACGATCAAGGCTCCCCGTGAGAAATCCACGTCTTGCCATTGCAGGTTGAGAATCTCGCCTCGGCCTATCCCGGTATTAAGGGCAAAGACCATGAGTGCTCGAAGTCAGGGAGAGGACGCAGTTATGAGGCAGTCTTAATCTCCACGGGATGCACGTCGCCACGGTGCTTGACTGATCGCGCGAACCCTCCTTCGCCTGACGCTGCCTCATAGTGTAAGAAAACGAAGGAGGCTTCGCAGCATTCCTTGAAATCCCAAGGAATCACGTGGCACTGGGTTTGCGATAGTAAACATGCATTCAATGTTGCGACGCCCAGCAACGGTCATTCATTCAAGGAGGGAGTACACCATGCATGATCTTGATCGAACGCAGATGGAAACCGGGGACAGTGAATATTTCGAAGGTGAAGCCTTCGAATATCAAGAGAACGGAGGCGCCTATGAAGGAGAGGCCGAGTATGGAGAGACGTATGGGATGACTACGGAGGCCGCGAGCCCCTTTCAAGAACAGGAGGAGATGGAGTTCGCCGCCGAGCTTCTGGAAGTTACCAGTGAAGGAGAGCTCGATCAGTTTCTTGGAAAACTCATTCGCCGAGCGGCGCGGAAAGTTGGAGGCTTCATCAAAAGCCCGGTCGGCCAGGCCTTGGGTGGTTACCTCAAAGGAGCCATTAAGAAAGCGTTGCCCTTAGCCGGCGCGCTGGGCGGTTTTGTCGGTGGTCCTGCAGGCGCGGCTCTTGGCAGTCGCTTAGCGCCAATGGCGGGCCGCATGCTTGGTCTGGAGCTGGAAGGGCTGAGCAATGAAGACCAAGAGTATGAAGCCGCCCGGCAATTAGTGCGGTTAGCCGGTGCCGCTACGAGTCAAGCCGCGACGGCTCCTCCAGCCGCACCTCCGCAGGCTGTTGCCCAGAATGCTGTGGCGGCAGCGGCGCAAGGCTATGCACCGGGCATGTTGAAGGGCGCGACGCCGTCCGGTACGAGGATGATGCCTGGTCCCCGCGGTAAGAGCGGGCGTTGGATCCGTCGAGGGGGCGTAATCATTCTCTTTGGAGCCTGAAAATGATCCCCCAAGCGATGGCAGCCGCGACGTTACTGCATGAGGCGCAAGGCCTGCTCGGGAGGCTGGACCGCGTCAGGCCGTTTGCGCTGAGCGTACCCATGGTATCCGCAGCCGGGGCTCCTCGGGCGCATGGGGCGATCGAGAAATACGTAGCAGAAGGACGCCGGCAACTTCGGGACATGATTCAAGCCTATATACACTGGCTCAACGGTCCATTGGGACGCCTCGTCCCGCCGGCTGAAATGAATCGGCGTTTCGTGTTCCTCCGGATGCGGTTCAATGCGTTGTTGTCCGACTTCGATATTTTTGCGGATGTGCTGACACAGCGAAGCGAACATGGTCTCGGGGTTTTGCTGGCAGGACTGGATGCCTTCGCGGCTGATGCGTTGGCGATACCTGGCGCATTCTACAGATCTCCACCTGTCATCTGTTATTTGGACCGAGGACCGGGAGCCGCCATTCGTCGAGCGCGCACCAGGCTTCCCGGTGGTAGGGAGAATCCGGTAGCCATTATTCGAGTCCCCAGGGAGCGGATGGTTGGTAGCGGCATTGCATCATCACTCGTGCATGAAGTCGGCCATCAGGCGGCAAACATGCTGGATCTCGTCACTTCTCTCAAGGTCATTCTCAAGGGCCTTCAACGAACAGGTGGAGCCATGCGAATTGCGTGGACGCTCTGGGAACGCTGGATCTCGGAAATTGTCGCAGACCTCTGGTCGGTCGCGATGGTGGGGATTTCGTCGTCGCTAGGTTTGATGGGTGTGGTCAGCCTACCTCGTTCCTTTGTATTCCGGGTTGCGCTGAACGATCCGCATCCTGTTCCCTGGATTCGCGTGAAGTTGAGCTGTGCAATGGGGCGCGCCCTCTATCCGGACCCTCAGTGGGATAGTGCAGCGAGGGTGTGGGAAGCATTCTATCCGACTGACGGCCTCGAGCCAGCCGGACGGAGGCTCCTCACGATTCTGGAATCCACGATACCAAGCTTCGTCGATATTCTTGTGAATCATCGACCAAAGTTACTACGAGGCAATTCATTGAAAGAAGCCTTGCCTGTCAATGAACGGCAACCGGCGAAACTGCGAAGACTTTGGCAGGTGTGGCGGAAGGATGCAGTTCAGATGCGACGCGCCAGGCCGGCGCTTGTGTTCGCGGTGCTCGGCCAGGCGAAAGTCGATGGGCTGCTGGAGGCCGACCGGGAGAGCCGCATGGTCGGTGAGTTCTTGAACCATTGGGCACTGGCACGTGGGCTGTGGTCGCTCGTGCCATGCAACCAAAAGGTGCGGCCGGGGATCTAAATCCTACACTGGAGCCGTCTTAAAAGGAGGAACGCGCACATGGTCAAGCGTATAGGTCGAACAATCAGTGTTCTTCAAAAACAGACAGACGTGGAGGAAGGCACGATCGTCAGTGTTTACGTTTCCGGTTTAGAGGAAGGGGAAGCAACAAACCTTAAGCTCTCTTTTCAGCCTCCTCTCGATAAGATCGTGCCAATCCTTGGTGAATTTCTTCAGGAAAACGATGGGACTTTTCTTGTCCCCTGGAATACAACCGGCTTGGGGCCAGGGCTGTACGTCCTGTCCGCTAACTTAAGCAATGCAGACCCTTTGAGTAAACAGATTTTACCAATTCTGGGTGAGACTGGAAACGGAAGTGAGAGAGTTCCTCCAGCTGTCATCGTCAAGTCGAGAAGCCTCTCCCGCGGGGATAGTGTACCCGTTACCATGCGCCGAACCGCTCAGATCGCTTCTAACGATCTGCCGTTGTGGCTCGTGATCAAGGGAAGTTCAGGCGCGTTATCTTTCGATAATTATAAGCGCCATATGGACCTAGTCCTGTGTGGCATCCCTTTCAACGGAGCCAAGCCGACCACCCAACAGGAATGCCTTGATCTAAAGGGTAAACGGTGTCTCCCTTTCAGTGATTCGGATGCATACCGCCTGCTTAAAGCTGCCAGCGAAGCTTTTGTGATGACCAACTGCGGGGTGGCGCTCGGGGATTATGCTTTCACACAAGACGATACCGCCGAATTGCTCAGACGGGTCGAGGTCAGCGTTTCACCGACTGAGTTGACAGGCGTCTGGAATGCCTACCTCAAGAATGTGAATGGCACCCCAGATCTGCTTCTCCCGTACTTTCAAATCATCCAGCAGAAGTTCCCAGATATTTCTCTCAAGGAAAATATCTTCTTCGACTACGGCAATGTCTCGGATGACGAGCAGGGTATAGCTAAGAGAAGCTGTTACGGGCTTCTCAGAAAGAAACTCCAGGAGCCGTGCCTGCTTGAGCTCATGTGGTCCTATTGGCAGGAAGAAGGCATGTTGGTGCAGACAGTGGGAGCCATTACCCAGCGGTTCCAGAACAAGAGAAGCGCGTCAGATCAAGATCCACTGGCCAATCTGGAGACCGATCCGCTGCGTCCGCTGAATAATCTCTTATGGGGCTATGTCCAGGACGAGATCCATCGTCTGACGGTGGTTCGCCGCGCCTATGAGTACGATCACCACTACGGATTGCGGATATTCGGAAAGGCGATCCCCGAATTTCGTCCGGCGGATAGTCGCTCGAAATTCATCGAAGCGTTCCACAACCTCCTGAATCTCTGTACGAAGTTCTACAAAGGCGACGATGACACGACCGTCATCGCAGACGGCTTTCCAGTGCTCAATGCATTGAGAGATGTGCATCTTTTGTTATCGGAAGGTGCGCATAACCAATTCGGTGATCTTCCAGCCACTGCGAGAATTGAGATGCTGATGCAGCAGTGGATCTTGGCACGTCCGGAGTTCCGCGAATTTCTTCCGACGCGTACCATGGTTGCCTATCCCGAACCATGGATGGACCGAGTCGATGCCATGAAGAAGCTCCAGGGTTGGACCGACATCAACGTGCTGCATTTCCGCAACCTGGCGACGTTTGGCGAGCAGGTGCTGCTGTCCATTCGATACGGTGCCTGGGCTGACGCGTACGAGCCCAAGCAGGCAGCGAACTGGGCACGGTTCTGGCGAGCCGAAGTCCAGGGCTATGTTCATGCGTACCGTGCAGTGACAGGCGTTGATCTCAGCACCGACGTGACGGGCAAGGTAGATACCACGTTGCCGGCCATTCACCTCCGCAACCGGTTGCTGAGCCAGATGCGGAGTTCACAAGGGCAGAGCACGTTTACGATACCGCGCTCGCGCGTGAGTTAGTCTGCCAATGGCTCGTTGAGTCGGGCAGACCTGAGATCGACTGTCGCCACCCGGTTCTGACATAGTCGCCGTTGGACGACGAGGCCACCGAAGGGTTGCAGCACGTCGGGATAAGGAGCGCGATATGAGACTCTCACTCGCATTTGAAGCCGAACCGTTTGGCACCTTTTGGGAAGACGGTGAGTTGGAACGATCCAGGGTGCGCCGTCCTGCGGTGAGACGGCGTCCTCTGAAGAGTCGTCCGCCAAGAGCGAAAACCCCAAAGTTCCCATGGCCTCCTAAACTGCCAAAGCTTCCCGGACGGAGGCCGCCGGTGGTGGTGTTCCCACCGCCATTCGGTGGCGTGCGAACACCGCCATGGCCACCGGCTGAAGATCAGCCATCAACGGAACCTACAGCTCCAACGACGGAACCCTCATCCTCGATGGGAGGAACCGGTGGCGATACTTCAGCATCTGCACCGGCGGAAACCTGCCGGCCGCCGACCGTGCTAAATAACTTTGCGGCGGGCAGCGCGCAGTTACAACCTAACCACCATGCTACCCTGACACGGTTAGCCGAAAGTCTGAGGCGGTCATCTACATCGGACTTGGTGCTGACCATTGAAGGGCACACGGACGGATCGCTCGGCGAAGGTTCGAGGCGATCCCTAGCGCTTCAACGTGCGCTGTCGGTAGCGAAGTTCCTTGCGGATCGCGGTTTGGACATTGAGACCGTCACCCGGTCGTTTCACGGCAGTAAACCTGTCGCCTCCGATGCGACGGGGGAGGGGCGGCAACGCAATAGGCGGGTCGCAATCCGGGTATGTCAACGGCAATGACACAATCTGACGATAGACGATGATGAGGTGAATCATGCGGCATGCACTCACATTCGAAGCAGAGCCATTTGAGATTCAGCCTGAGCCTGGTGAGTTCACCCCAACACCTGTGGAAAGCATCGGGGGAGGCCGCATCAAGGACAAACGCGCCCCCAATCCCACGGATGTCCTGCCTGTGGCGGGATACAAGGGGCGTCCGGTTCCGTTGCACCGTCTGGCCGCCGAAGCCTGGCGCGCGCTGGTCGCTGCGGCGCGTGCCGATGGGATCGCAGCGCCGCTCCTGCTACCTATGTCAGGGTACCGAGATCCGAAGCGGCAAGAACAAATCTGGCGCAAAGCCCTTGTGAGATACGGATCACCACAAGCAGCGCGCAAGTGGGTCGCACCACCTGGTACCAGCGCACACCAAAGCGGGCGGGCGATTGATTTCTATATTGGCCTCCCCATTTCGAGCAAGAACGCGGCTCGCATGAGAAATCTCCCTGCCTACCGATGGCTGGTTGCCAACGCTAGCCGGTTCGGCTTTTACCCCTACCAACGTGAGCCATGGCATTGGGAATACAACCCACCTACAACACGCGAAGCCGAGCTTGGGGCCGAGACCTACGAAGGAGAATGGGAAGGGACGGAGGCCTACGAGGATGAAGGAGTTGGGGAGACATTTGAAACCTGGGAGACGGGAACTTGTCCGAAGTGTGGGCACACTATGTAAGGGACACGTGCGCCACGCACTTGGTCGACCGTCGTAGCGAGGATTGCCATGAGATGCCGGTGTGGAAATTTAGCACAGGAGGCCAAATCGTTGCCTCCTGTGCCGGCAACAACGGAATGGGAATTTAAAAAGGCATTGAGCCAAACGTCCGCGCCACGCTTGATCAAGCAGGAAACGCAACCTCCCAGGCAATCCTCGTATGTGAATATTTCGCTCGGCACCGAAAGCCCGGCGAGGCCAATGACGGGCATCTTTATCCCTTCAGGGTATCGACCCCAGTTGGAAGTCGATCTGATTCTCTACCTCCACGGGTACAAGGTGTATGGCTACAACTCACGGATGAGCATCGACTCCTATTGGAACAAGGTACGCGTACCCTATTTCCCGCTTCGGGAAGCGCTGAACGATGCCGGGGAAAATGTCATTCTCGTGGCCCCTACGTTGGGCCCAAAATCTCAAGCAGGATGGCTGCTAGGCCCCAATGGTTTAGAGCGCTATCTCGATCAGGTCTTGCAAGCACTTATGAGCCATGGGCCGTATAGAGGGAGCGCCCAATCGCCAACGATCGGGAATATTATTCTGGCCTGCCATTCTGGCGGCGGCAATCCCATGCGCCGGTTGGCGCTCAGCACACAACGGTATTCCACTCAAATCCGCGAATGCTGGGGGTTCGATTGTCTCTACAATGGAGGCGATCCAGATCTCTGGGCAAAGTGGGCTTCTCAAGACCCACGGAGACGGTTGTATGTGTATTACCTGCGTAGTACCGAGCGGTTGTCAAAAAAGCTCCAAGCCAAGAACCTGCCGAACGTGGTCGTGCGGCAATCATCACGAGGGCATAACTGGGTGCCGATTAACCACTGGGGAGAGCGAATAAGGAACGCGACTGTGTTTCGCAACTCTTCAGAGTCGACCCTGAGCATTTCCAGCGCCCGCGAATTCGAAGTCCTCGACGGGGAACTTGACGGTGCCCAACCGAGCGACCACAACCTTCTTGAGTCCTTGAGGCAATTCGCGGTTCGGCCGATCGGACCCACGGTGGATCATGCCCTCGGAATCGTAAAACTGATCAGCGCCTATTGCTCCATTCCCTGGAGGGTCTGCTACACCATCCTGAATCACGAAGGAGGCGTGCGTCTCTTCAAGAGGCGCCATCCGGACGGCGCGATGCAAACCACCAGCGGGGTTCGACGAAAAGTGATCCCACGGATTCCCCGCGCGCTCAAACTCGTCTTGCTCGGGCTCCAGTCGAATGACCCCAGTGACAATAGGATCTTGGATCAACGCATCATGGCTCAATTCCGAGACCGACTCCCGATTCAGATTGCGACCGGCATTCAGGAACTCAACGATAATCTTAGGACGTTCAACGGTTATGTAGCCCTCGCCTTTCAAGCGTATAACGCAGGCACTGGATGGGCTTATTACACAGTGACACAGGGGAAGGCCAAGTCTCGACCACGTGGAGTGGATGATCTGCAATGGGAGAATATGTGCCGCTTCGGCGCGTCATTACTCCACCAATCGCCGCATCAAGTCCGTATCGAACAAGGTCGGTGGCAGTGTGACAAAAATATTCCTGCATGGTTCAGTCACGTACCGGTATACGATCGACAGAGCGGGCTTCAACTGGTCGCCTTCAAGTATCTGAGGAGCATCACGGAGCGGGTCTCCCAGCACAAGCCTGCCATCCCATGCACGGCAAGCAACCATAGGCGGCGTGACCAAGGGGCCGGGCCCATAATTCCCAAGACTACACATGCAGGCAGTCTGGACAAGCTCTACAACCCGAAGCTGCTGGGTCCGTTGTACTATCGGGCCGTCGCCAGCGATTTGACTCCCATCAATGATGATGGCCTCCCGTTGAAAGCGGTGAACGGGCGACTGATTAAGAAACCGCCCATATCGACGATCAACCAAGAGATATGGAACTCGTTCGAAGACGCTGAGGAAACAGCTGAAGATGAGCTGGAATGGCCGGATTATGAACAAAATCTCGAATTTGCGGATCAGGAAAGTCACTCAGGTTTAACCCGGTCCGTTCCAAAAACAATATGGCGGCATAATACCGATTTAGATGCGCCTTACTTCGGAGGCAATTTTAATTTCTTATACAACGGTGGATCCAACGAAGCGCTAATCACCTTGAATACGCATTTCTCCTGCAGAAAAACATACTCAGAAGTTGAAAAGAGAAACTTCATCAGGAATCTAACTCTTGCAGTGGACGTTTGGGACAACGCTGCTGAAGTGCAGGTGAAGGATATTCATGGCAATTACACTGACAGAATAAAACTTCGGTTTAGGCTGAACTTAGTTCAGAATCCGAAGCACTCAAACAAGAAGACAGATATTCATCCAACCGCAAGTAGGTCAACATGGTTCATTGGTAAAGGGCGCGAAACTGTTATGCGTGAATTGAATGTTTTTATTGGTTCATCACGAAATGTCTTGGTCCATGAACTAGGTCATGTGTGGGGCTTGTTGGATGAATATGATGCTCGGTGGATAGAGAAGAAATTCAGTCTTGGGCATGTAGGTACAGGGTCACCTCTTCTCAGAGACAAGACAGCGATCATGAATGAAGGCTACATGGATGAGAGAGGAAATACAGGAGAATTCCGAGGAAGGTATTTCAAGCATTTTGGAAGAGCAATTCTCAATGCATACTGGGGATTAAAAAACCATGTGATACCAATTCAACGCAATGGCAAAGTTGTGGCCCGCTCTGTTCAGGGAAGAGTAGCGCTGCTGAAACGGAATATTGCCGGTGTTGCACCTTATGTAAATGATGTATTGCCGTTCAACCCCCGGTTTACAGTGATCCAGGTTGCCAAACGAAGTGATTAGTTGCTGTTGACTCGGAGTAAGCACTCGTTACCTTGTAAGCTCAAAAAATGAGGTCGGAGTGAATCATTTGTCCACATGGTCTGCGACGGAGTCGTTACCGTTTGTAGATAACGAACGAGAGAATCGAGCTGGTTATGCAACCGGTAATTCATGTAGAGGCGAATGAGAAGGGCGATGATCATCGACTGCCACTGTCATGCCGGAATGGGCGATGGACTGACCGGTCCCTGGGATACTCGTGCGCCTCTGGACAAGTATATGCCACGGGCTGCTCGCGCCGGGATCAACCGGACTGTGCTGCTGGCGGCGTTTCATTCCGATTATCGCCTGGCCAATCGTGAAGTGGCGCGGATCGTCGCCAGCCGTCCCGAGCGGTTCTACGCCTTCGCCTTCGTGCACGCCGAACGGGATCGTGGGCGGGTTCATTCAGTCGTGCGTGAGACGGTCCATCGGTTCGGTTTTGTTGGGATCAAGGTGCACCGGCATGATGCCAAGATCACGCGTGAAATTTGCGAGGTCGCACGGTCATTTCGATTGCCCGTGCTCTATGATGTGATGGGAGAAGTGTCTGTGTGTGAGTTGCTGGCGCAGGACTATCCTGATGTGAATTTCATCATCCCGCATATGGGAAGCTTTGCCGATGATTGGCGCGCGCAACTATCCTTGATCGATCATCTGGCCCGGCATCCCAATATCTATACTGACACGGCCGGGGTGCGGCGGTTCGATTTGCTCGATCAGGCTGTGAGCCGAGCCGGGGCGCGCAAAGTCCTGTTTGGGACCGATGGGCCCTGGCTTCATCCCGGCGTAGAACTCGCGAAAATCCACGCTCTGCGTTTGCCTGAGACTGAAAAGAACGCCATTTTGAGCCACAACTTTCTTAGGCTGATCTCATCCATCCGTCGGTATCCTGTGCGATCTTCAGGTGTCGCCAGCCGTGCTTCCGATGGGATTGGCGTCTCCAGCGAGGTTCACGATCCCTGGGGCGGTGAACAATTTGTTTGCTGCTGACCGGACGTGGATGAATGCCAGCTCGGTCTCTGCAAGAGCAACGACTACACTGACATTTCCTTCGCCGGTAAGAAGCAGTGTATCCTCTCACGCAAATCAACCCGCTGGTTCAGGTGAGCACCTCAGACATACATTTTTAATGAAGCGGCCCATCGGCTGCTGAGTCTGCATTAGGATTGCCCGTTTGGAAAATGCGCCGCAGCCTGACGCAGTTGTAGTGCGCGATCAGTCACTCTCAAGCGTGTTGCGGCACGTTGTAGACTTCCCTGTTCGTCTCCTATCGCGATGCACACGGCAACATTCTCTGCCATCCGTCCGATGTCCTTCAGCCCGAATCCCCGTGCGATGGCGCCACGAATGCAGCGTTCGAACTCCTGACTAGACCATTCCCGCTGCTCTTCAACCGCCTCCGGTCGTTCCGCCTCCGGTAGGCAGCCAGCGGTAATAGGTCCAAACCCCACATAGTGGCTCATGATCCTCATGATCAGCTGTTTCAATTCTCGTATGTTGCCAGGATATTCCCGGACCGTGAGATACTCCTTCATCGTCTCGTCGAACTCGGGAGGATCGAGGTCGGGAACCAATGACGCTATGAAATGACGAGCCAGCGGAAGAATGTCGTCGGCACGCTCGCGTAACGGGGGTATGGTGAACAGATCGCCCGCGATCCGGTAATATAGATCACTACGGAAACGACCCTGCTCAATGTCTTTCTTCAAGTCCCTATTGGTTGCGCAGATCAGGCGGAACTCGGTGCGATGCCAGGTGTTGCCCCCCACGCGCTTGTAGGAATGTTCTTGAATCGCCCGAAGCAACTGCCCTTGCAAGCCCAGCGGAAGCTCTCCTACCTCGTCTAAGAACAAAGTGCCGCCGTTGGCTAGTGAAAAAGCCCCGTCTCGTGCCGTGATGGCGCCAGTGAAAGCCCCTCGCTCATGGCCGAAGAACTCGCTGCCCGAGAGCTCAGGGACAACCGTCGTGCAATCGAGGATAATCAGGTCACCTTTGTTCGCGCGCTGGTCCAGAGAGTGAATAAGGCGCGCGGCAACTTCCTTCCCAGTCCCGCTCTCTCCCGTCAGGAGGATCGTCGAATCGGTAAAGTATGCAGCCTCCACCAGTTGCCGTAGTATTTTTAAGGCTACTCGGCTCCGGCACACCAGTGTGTCTTGAACCTCCGAAGCTGTGACCAGCCCATCGATAGTCTTCCATCGTGTCAGGCGCGCTGCGACCGCGTGCGCAGTCCGATCCGGGTCAGCCCAACCTAGGACATCGCAGGCGCCTGCTCCTAAGAGTCTCCAAACTACCGAACGAGTTAATCCTCCTGGTGCAAGGCTTATGGCGATAATTCTGTGAAGCCCAGCTTGCCGCGCATCTTGCAGAAAGTTCTGCAGCTCAAGGTCACATTCCAGGAATGTCACTAGGCCGGGACCGGATGGCGGACACTGGGGAGGGCATAGCTCAATGCCTGCCCTCTGAAACGCATCATGGAAGTTGTGCACGACTTTAGAATTGCCGCCACTAAAAAACCGATGCCACCCCCGCATATCGGACCCTCCTGCGTGCGGGCTGGATACACATGTGCACAATATGGAAGAGCTGGAATCCTATAGTCTTGTGAGCGCTTCAAGGTAGAATCGCATCGCTGCGGCCATACGATGCGAAGCATTCGGTCTGATCTCCTTCCGCTCTAGACTCTAGAATCTCTTACTCTCTGGATATGGCTAGAACCTCGTCATGATCTGCCCATCGGACAACTCGTGCCTTTTCAGGCAGTTCACCCTTGGAGGCGACAGTGAAATCGAGACGTGACTCGATAATTTCCCGATTCTTCTGGCAGAGATGACCGATCTCGGATGAGATGTTGATGTCTTTCACGCTGCTTGCCAGCATCACGACAAAGTACCGTATTCGCCTTACGCGCCACGCTGTAGCCGGAATGGGGCAACAACCTTGCCACCAGTGAGCTGCTCGTATCCTGGGCACACAAATCAACATAGTGTGCGTCACATTTATGTAGCGCAATATATTGAGCTGATTTAAGGCTTCTGAAGAGATACTGTGCTATCTACTGTATCTCTTCAGATAGCTGCACTGAATCTGAATTGATACACTGAATGCAGAGAGGTGGTCTTCCGAGGGAAGCTCTGATTAATAATTCTGTCTGACGATCTCGCTGTACATAGCGTGAGCCGCAAAGGTATCCGCACACGTCTGGATTGTCTGGCTCTTTTGAGCCTTCTAGCAACCGAGGAGGATCCGGAAAATCGGACAGTATGCTAACTGGTAGCCTGGCTTCATCAACGCCACCGGGAGGTGATGATACCAGGAGCAAGGCCATGAAAAGTACGAGACGGACTCACGGAGCAACTTTTACGGGTTGGGTCGGATTGACCGAGTTAAAGGGGATAGGACGGTGGCCGAATTGGCCGAACAGTTCGGTAGGCACCCTACCCAGATCACTTAATGGAAGCAGCAACTGCCGCCTCGAGCGGTAGACGTATTTGGCGGGATGCAGCTGCCCTGTATTGCTGACGATGATTCAGAGTCGAAGCCCACAGGCCAACGACACGCGTTCGCGTAAAGAGACGGCTTCTGAGTGCTTGGCCTGTCAATCTTCCTAAGTGCATCTGCTGCAATGCTCCAGCCCTGTTGAGTATTCGGTGTGGCGTTCCGTAGGGTTTTCATCCCACCGATTCGAGCTGCTGCTAGAGAAGAGACGTTTCAATGCCATTGGTTGGCCGAGCGGACTTTGGCTATACTCATGGCTGATCGCTCAGCAATTAGTGCCGAACAGGCAATTGATGCGGTGCTGATCCAAAGCGGAGATCGATAGCTCATCCAAGTGCTTGAAATCCTGTTGCCGGAATGGACTTCCACAGATTTTGCGAAATTACCACGAGCTATTGAATCAACGAGTAATTGTGGCCTGCTGCCGGTTTCAAAGACACCGAGTTAGGTGTATGAAGGAAACCGGAGGTGGGCATGGAGCGACGCACATTTACGCGAGAGTTTAAACTGGAGGCGGTGAAACTGGTTCGCGATCGGGGCGTGACCGTGGCGCAGGCCGCACGAGATTTGGGCGTGCACGGCAACGTGTTACGCCGATGGGTACGGGAGTGTGCGGCCGATGCGCAAGAGGCTTTCCCCGGCCAGGGGCACATGAAGCCAGATCAACTGGAGATCGAACGCCTCCGGCGCGAGGTGACGAAACTCAAGGCGGAGCGGGACATTCTAAAAAAATCCGCGGCCTACTTCGCGAAGGAGTCGCTGTGAAGTGCGGGTTCATCGTGAAGCATCGGGGGAGCTGGCCGACGGCGTGGTTATGCGAGGCGCTCGGTGTCTCGCGTGGTGGATTCTATGCGTGGCTGACGCGGCCACAAAGCCAGCGCGCGCGTCGGGACGAGGTGTTGGGCGCCAAGATCCGGACGAGTTTTCTGCAGAGCGACCGGACCTACGGTGCGAGACGCGTGTGGCACGACCTCCTGGCCGAGGGGGAGGTGTGCGGCCTGCATCGGACGAACGCCTGATGCGGCACCAGGCCTTGCGGGCACGGCCTCGACGGCGTCGGGTGCCGTCTCGCCGAATGTGCTCAATCGCCAGTTTGATGCCTCGGCTGCGAACCGGAGATGAGTGGCCGACTTCACCTATCTCTGGACCGCCGAAGGGTGGCTCTACATCGCGGTCGTCATCGATCTCTTTTTCCGACGAGTGGTGGGCTGGTCCATGCAGGCCAGGATGACGGCCCAATTGGTCACCGATGCGTTGCTGATGGAGATCTGGCGACGAGGCAAACCCGAGGCCGTGTTGCATCACTCCGATCGGGGTAGTCAGTACACCAGTGAGCCGTTCCAACGATTGCTGACCGACCAAGGTCTGTCGTGTAGCATGAGTCGTTCCGGCAACTGCTGGGACAATGCGGCGATGGAAAGCTTTTTTTCCTCACTGAGAACTGAGCGCACGGCGCGGACCATCTACCGCACACGCGACCAGGCGAAAGCCGATGTGTTCGATTACATCGAACGCTTTTACAATCCCCGGCGGCGGCATTCTACGTTAGGGTATCTCAGTCCGATGGAGTTCGAACGGCAAGCCGAATTAGCGTAGGATGGTGTCAATCAAACCAGTAGCAGGCCATTGTGCCGACAGGAATGGTCCTCTTAAGGCGAGACCTTGGCGTTCAAATGCAGCCGATACAGCTAAGCGGCAAACGCAACACCTGCAATTTTGAACGAAACAGCTTTTGCCAACGATGGGCGTAGCGGTTGCCCTCCACCAAACCTCATCTGTGCAACCCGAAGCTACTACGGTCCCTCCTTCCGTCCTGATCACACCCGCAGATCGCTCTGGATAGTCCTGGATAGTCTTCTTTCTTGCTTCCGCTTGACGGCAAGCTTCAGTCTCCGCCTCTTGCGGATCTCCGTGAGTATCGTCCGCCGCCTGAATTCTTCACGATTGTCCTCAGTATCCCTGCATTGTCGCCGGATATGTTTGGCTTGTGCCGTCTTCAATTTAGCGGGTAGAGCCGTCTGGAAGAGAGCAAGTCGAACGAATCACGGGAACAGGGCTAAGGGGCAGGCACTGAAGTCAGTGGACGTACACAATCTCGACGCGAGCCAGGAAGTCCTTCAAACCGTTGAGCTGGTCGTGTAGCGCGGAGAGATTGTGTGCCATGGCGGCCCGCTCAAGCTGGTCGCCGATTACGCTGATTTGATCGAAACCGTACCCGCCGCCGTCGCCTTTCATGCGATGGCCCAGCATGCGAATTGTGTTGAGGTCGCCCTGTTTCAGGCAGGACTCGATCGTCGTGAGATCCCGCTGCCTGTTGGCAAGGAATCCGGGGATGATCGGTTCAAGGCTGGAATCGATACGGACGGGAATCTTGTCGGAGCCTGGTTCAGCATGATGGTGCATCATTGCGCTCGGGTCTTTTCATAGGCCAGGAGTAATTCCAGAAGCGTGGTTCGTTTCAGCGGC
>Ga0268299_1003196_pt1 | contig 15925 bp, 14 predicted proteins | sample NOBtaG_FD_193484 | JGI IMG/M metagenome (GOLD analysis project Ga0268299, IMG submission 193484) | Activated sludge microbial communities from bioreactor in Nijmegen, Gelderland, Netherland - NOB reactor | ecosystem: Engineered > Bioreactor > Aerobic > Activated sludge | place: Netherlands...
CACGACGAACGGCTGGTCGATCTGCGTGGTATAGCGATCACTGATGACAGCAGACATGATTTTTCTCCTGCATACCTTTCTGTAACATCCTATATAGGACTAATCATATATAGGATGAAGCTATGATATAATGAGTCTGAAATTTTGTCAATTGCTGAAGGATGTTTTATGTCCCTACCCCACGCCATACTCGGATTTTTGCAGATTGAGCCGATGACCGGCTATGACCTGAAAACGGTTTGCTTCGACCAATCGATTGCTCATTTCTGGCCTGCCGACCAATCGCAGATTTACCGCACACTCGATAACCTCACCGAAAAAGGCTGGGTCGAGAGTGAACTGGAAATCCAGACAGACCGCCCCAACCGCAAAATTTATTCGATCACCGAGGCGGGACGCGCCGAACTCACCCGCTGGCTGCAAAGTGAGCAGGATTTGCCCGTACATCGCGAGCCGTTTCTGGTGCAGCTTTTTTTCAGCGACCAGCTTCCAAATGAGCAGATTATCACCCTGATGGAGCGTCAGCTTGCCGCGCATGAGGCGGTTTTAGCCCGCTATCGGACGATTGAAATCCCCAACACGGTTCTCAACCCGCCGCGCGCCGTCGAACTGCAAGGCATGACGCTCGACATGGGGATGCGCATCGAGCAGATGTATATCGACTGGCTGCGCGACTCTATCGCCAAAATCAAGAGCCTCTCAGCATAGAAAATCAGTTTATGGTTTAATGAGTAGCGCGCTGGTGGTTTGGCGCTACTGTTGTGGTTTAACGTTATGGAATCGACGGAGGCAGTACCGTGAAATTTACGCTCATCAAAGGCCATTATTACGTCGTCGGCTTTTCACCGGACGGCGACTCGATCAAATTCAAAGCGGATAATCCGCAGTTGTGGAATACGTTTGAAACCGAAAATCGCGCCGAACTCGATAAAAATCTGGCCGAGGATAACGGCATTATCATGCTGCGCTTGCAGGGTATCGATGCCTTTGAAACCCACTATTCGCCGGAAACGCCGACAGCGCCCAAAGACCTGAAAACGGCCTCGCTCAAATCGCTTAAAAAGCCGGATGCTGGCGACCATAAGCAGCCAAAACGCATCGCCCTGGAAGCGACGAACGTTTTTTTGCGCTACTTAGGTGTGGAATCGGCAACGTGGAAAACCTGGGGCAAAAATTCGTGGATCAATAAAATCACGCTCCGGCGCGGCGCAGAAACCGTTGAAATCAAAGACAAGTACGCCGACACCATCCCCGGCTACATCATCACCAACGATGTCGAGAAAAATGGCAGGCCGATTTCTTGGGTCTATCCGGGTACGCCGCAGGTCAGTGACGGCATGATTCTGACCACTGAGCAGCTTCAAAATGGCGTCGAGGCCAGCGCCAATTATTTTCTGTTGAAGCAGGGCTTGGTCTATCCCTATTTTTTCATGACGCTGCCCGCCAAGCTGCGCCAAAAGCTGGCTCAGGCCGCGCAAATCGCCGTGCGGGACGCCGCCAGACAGCTTGAGCAGCTTCAAGGCCAGCCTGTGCCGGATACCTTTTCCAATTTGTGGCTCTACGACAAAGCCGTCAACGGCATCGAAATCGACGAGTTGAAAAATATCACCGAAGATTTTGGGCTTTATCCCTATCTGTTCCGCAAGATCGTCAAGCATTGGTACGCGACGCAAATGCAGCGCTATTGGGACGCCCTGCGCGCGGGCAGCGACTCACCTTTGGATTATGACCTTCGCCTCGATTTTTCGACATTTTTTGAGGCGGGCAACCCCTACATTTTCGTCATCAGCGATCAGGATTTTGTGCGCCTGGACGAAATTGTGACCATCGAGCGCAACAAGCTCACGCTGCGGAAGTATCCGTTTGATCTGGTGTTTTTGTCGTAGCGTCACCAAATAAAAAAGCCCACCAGTGCGGCGGGCTTGAGATGTCGGTAGTGATGACTAAATGCTGCGGGTTAGCTCTTGCCGCGTCGGACTTTGTCGCAGCCAGCGGTATAGGTTGCTCCGAAGAACGGATCGACGGTCACGGTGCCTGCTGCGGTATCAATGGCGATAATGTCACCCATCGTGCTGGAATCGGTCTTGAGGGCAACGACATTGCCCAGGCTCCACATGCTGCAATCGGCAACAACAACCGGGACGAGCGGGTTGGGCAGCGGCGCTGGTTTATAAATCCAATCGCCAGTCACGTCGAAGCACATTTCGTTCTCTTTGCCCCACTCGTCAAAACCCTGGAGGCAAAGCGTCTTGTTGCCGTTGGTTTCGCTGGTCGGGATCACCCACAGCCACATCGCGCCATAAGTACCCTGCCCCTCACCTACCAGCGTATTTTCACCCGTCTGATCCAATGTTTCAAAAGCAGCCGAAATATCAGCCTGGGGCCAATTCCAAAGGAATTGCCCGGTCATATTTAGAAGCGTGCAGCCAGTTTCACTCTCACAAAAAAGCGTGTTGCCACCAAAATGATACGGCGGCATGTTGATGCGGTCATCGGCGAAGGCTTGGGATGCAATCAGCAGGGCAAACAGACAGAGAACTAAAGCTGTGCGGACGAGACGTTTTGAATTCATTAGTGCTAAATCTCCTAATTAATGTTTGTTGACTATTTATAGGGTATAAGTGCTCCAAAATTTACACATTTGAGGTTTTGTGAAATTTTTGTGAAGATTTTTCAGGTGATGATAGATACGAAAGACTGGGACGACTGCCCACCGCCAAAACTTTAATCATGTTTTGTGGTATAAATGGATAAAATAGGTTTATTAAATGTTTCTTTCTTCATTTCGAGCGTGACCATGAACAAAATAACGGTTTCCTCCGATTGCGCTTGCACCTATGACCGCCTCGACAACGGCGTTCACGAATTTCGGCTGACGGAAGCCTCACGGCATGGCTGGGAAGGCTTTCTCGAAAATATGAGCAAAATCATCAATGCCCGTGCTGAAGATGACGGCGCGCTTCTCGTGCTGCTGGACTGCACCGTTGGCACACCCCCGCTGCGCTACATCACCAGCCGTTCGCCAAGCTGGACAGCCGAAAACCCCAATCGCCCGCCGACACATATGGCGATTCTCTACGATGACAGCCTGTTATTTACGTTTGCCGACATGGTGATGAAGGGGCTGCGCCGCCGCCAGGACAGTTCCGCGCGCTTTTTCCGCAGCGACCAGCGCGAACAGGCCATCACATGGCTGCTGGAAAGCGGCACGTAAGCGCACCTCCGCTGAAATTAGAATGGCGTTTGTGGGGAGCGACGCAAAGGTAGGTAGGCAACATAACACGCTTACGGATTATTACAGATATTTTGTCCTCTAATGGGACTATATGAACTTCTCAAGCCTTCTTGCTCCCCCTCTCTGAATTCGGAGATGAAATCTCGGTGTTCTGCCGAGAGGGGGTTGGGGGATGAGGTTGAACTCAGTACGCCATTCCGCATCGTTACCTTCGCGAAGCGCCCAGATGAAAAATCGCTCTCTACCCCCCACAGGTAGCACAATGGTCATGGTGATGATGACGGCGCTGTCGGTCACGGCGATCTGGTCAACGGTGTATTCAAAGGGCGCGGCGGCGGGCAAGGCGCTGAACGCTTTGTGAATCGCTGCTTCCCATTCTTCCAGAATAGCAGGCGGCATCGGCTGACCGTTCACCGTTGCGCCAATCATATCCGCAGATTGTAAAAAGACTGTGAACTGCCAGAAGCCCGCCGCAGCGAAATTTGACACGCCTGCACAAGCGCGAATAATAAGCATCAACGCATAGAAAGTGGTGAATCATGAATCGACCTGAAGATCAACCCTTAGGGACGCGATATGATGCTGAATGGAGCACCTGGACTCGCCGACTGGCGGTGATCCTGCTTTTAATCAGCGGGGTGTCGGCACTTTACCTATTGGGGCCAGTGCTTCAGATCATCGCACTGTCGCTGTTGTTGGCCTTTGGGCTGTTCTATCCGGTGCGCGCCCTCACCCGACGCTTTGGATTTCGCTTTGGGTCGTCGGTGCTGATTGTCTTTGTGATTTATCTGATTACGATTATTTTCCTGGTCGCCAATTTTTCCGTTTCCATCAGTGCTTTTGTTTCCTCCTTCAGCCGCACGTTGCAAGGCAGTATCAATACCTTTATTGATGAGGTGAGGGAATACACCCCAGGCTCACGCTATCTCGAAAATCCCTTTAATGGTCAGCGGTTGATCGACCTGGATTTTATTTATGAACCGCTGCAAGACCTGGTGCAGGGCGAAAATATGCCCGACCTGACAGGCGTTGTCCCCAATATCGTCGGCACTGCCAGCAGCACCCTGGGCGCGATCAGTGGTTTCGTTGGCACGTTTTTCCTCACACATCTGCTGTCGCTGCTCTTTTTACTGGAGATTCCGAGCGCGTTTGCCTGGGGAATCAACCTTGCCTCGACCTCATACCGTCGGGAAATCGCGATTTTATTGCACCGCATCACCCGTGTCTGGACGGGCTTTTTTCGCGGGCAGTTGATTATCTCAGCGGCTATCGGTGCGCTGACGTGGATTCAACTCCTGCTGATGGGCATTCCGGGGGCGGTTGTCGTCGGCTTATTCGTCGGCGTGGTGTCCTTGATCCCAATTTTGGGCAGCATCATCGCGCTGGTGCCGATTGGCCTGGCTCCCTTGTTGCAGGGTTCGACACTTTTGACTGAAGTCAGCCCCGGCGTGTTGATGCTGCTGGTGTTGATCCCCAATTTTATCGTCCAGCAAATTATCTGGAATGTCATTTCGCCAAAAGTTGCAGGCGACGCGGTTCGCTTGCCCGCGCCGATGATTATTTTGGGCATTTTTATCGGCAGTGCGTTTGCGGGAATCCTGGGGGCGCTGCTGGCTGCCCCGCTGATGGGGACAACCCGACTGGTGGTCGAATATGTCATCAAAAAAATTCGCGGTGGCGACCCCTACCCCGGTCAGCCAGAGCCAGACTTTATGACCAAAGGGATGTTCGCCGCAGAGATTCAAGCCAAAGCCGAAGAAGCCGAAAAATTAGAGCCTTCGCCCGACGTGCCGCCCGTGTAGAGCCTGTCCAGATTGCCTTAAAACTCAACTTTACTTGAAAAGGAAAAAATGATGAACATTGTTTGTGTCGCGGCGCATCAGGACGATATCGAGGTCAACTGCCTGGGGACGCTGCTCAAATATCGTCAGAAAGGCGATGTCCATATCACCAATGTGGTCGTCTCAAACGGCGATAAAGGCTTTCAATTTGCGCCAGAAACGCCCTATGAAGAAGTCGCCAGGGTGCGCAACGGAGAAGCGACAAAAGTGGCGGAGGCGCTGGGCGGACGCTATATCTGCATGGGACAATCCGATGAATATATCCGCGATACCGACGAGGCGCGCAACCAGCTTGTCGATATTTTGCGTGAGGCCAAAGCCGATATTGTCTTTACGCTGCCACCGATTGACTACAATACCGATCATATGGTCACGAGTCAGATCACCTTCCACGCGACGATGCTCTCTTTCGTGCCAACCATTTTCACCGACCACGATCCCCTTTCAAGCTGCCCGGTCATGTATTATATGGATGCCATCGCGGGGCTTGAATGGCAGCCCACGCACTACGTGGACATCACCGATGTCTGGGAGAAAAAATGTGAACTTTTGCGTTTCCACGAAAGCCAGATGGAAAATTCGAGGAAATTCGGCGGCTTTGACCTGGTGGGGCTGTCGGAAGTGACCAATGCCTATCGTGGGCTGCAATCCCGAGTCAAATATGCGGAGGCATTTAAGCCCTGTCTGGCCTGGCCCCGCGTGCGCGCTGGCAATTTTTTGCCGTGAGGCCGGGAAACCTGGTGTCCGAATCATTCGCCCAATTTCAAAATCAGCGTTCCCTGGCGCTGGAGACGTATCGTAAAAATGGCACACCCGTCATAACCCCGGTTGGATTCGCCCAGGAGGGTGATGCACTGCTCATTCGCACCTTAGCCAACTCGTGGAAAGTGAAGCGTATCCAGGCTAATCGTCACGTCCGTATCGTCCCCAGCGATGGGCGCGGGCAGCCGTTAGGCGAATGGGTCGATGCCAGTGCGACAATTTTAGATGCCACATCTTCTACCCAGGTTCGCGGTCTGATTCTCGCCAAATATGGCCTTATCTGGCGCGGTATCGAATTCGCCAACGCAATCCGCGCGCGGGGAAAGGCGGAGTGGGTCAATATCCGCATGACCCGCAGACCAGATTGACCCAAACGCCCGACAGGAAGGCGATAATTTCACATAATCCGCTGCTGCCATCTCGATATAAGCATTAATGCGTTCGCTGTCGAAAAAAGCCGACTGCGCAGAGCCGCGCCGAAGAATGTTTCATAAATAATTCAGCGATTTTAATGGATAAAAAATTGTCTCTGTGCGATAATAGGGCAAAATCGCAATGATTCGTTACTGGATGCTAAGGGAATCGACATGACAGAAGTCATCATGCAGCGCTCACGTTCCAAACGAGAACTCCGCCGTGAAGGTTTTGTCTACTATGAGCGCCGCAAAGAGCTGGTGATGGTGCGCGAGCTGCCTGTCGAGGAAGCCCCCAAGCAGATTATTTCCTCCTGTGACGAGCCGCTGGTGGTCGATGCGGGTTATATGATCTGCTATTCTCCCAGCGACGACCTGCACCCGACCCTGGATTCCTACGATCATTGGCCCGTTGAGCCGGAAATTTTCGAAGATACCTACTCCCCCTGGGATGGCCCGGTCAAAAATCTGCCCCGTGCTGCCAAGAAAATGATGAAACTGGGCTGCCTCCCCTACTACAAATCGCGCGGCGTCTGGGCCAAAAAAACCGATGCGCCCTGCCTGATCCAGAGCCTCGAAAGTGAAAAACCCTTCCGCGTCGAGGCAGGCTGGATCGTGATTATCGGCGCGGACGGCGAACCCTACTGCATGACCGAGGCCGAATTCACCAGCCGCTATCAACAGGCCTAGTCAACGAAAACACAATCTCATTGTCCTTGCCCGCAGCCGTTTATGGGAACGCGAAAAATTTGCGTCCAATCGCGATTTTGACTAGCATACAGGTGCAGAGCAAGCGAACGTATGGACAGAGCCTAAGCCCTACGCGGCATTGAAATTTTCACCGGACTTCGCTAAAACGTCGCTCACGGCTGGCCTTAAAAACCGTCGCTGCCCCGCGATTCTCTGAAAATACCCCTCCCCGGCTTGAAAACCACCAATCTGTAGAAAATCGCTCCCGAAGATACATATATTCATGGGGAAAAATTTAAGGAGCAATATAAATATGGCAACGTACCCAAAAAAGGACGACAAAAATCTCCCCATACCACCCAACGTCCTTAAAAATGTCTTGAGTTCCGCCTGGGCGCGGCTTTTAATGTATGATGATGCTTCGAGTTCGCAAAAGAGCCGCTACCAACTGACACGGCGCTGGGCGATCTTTCTCTGGTTCTCGGCGGCCTTTTTCGCCGTCATCAAAGGCGTCTTCGATTTTGTGGAAATTGCGGGGAAACCTCGTGGTGAACTCCTCGAAGGCTTTTTGCAATTCCTGCTGGTGATTATCCCGGCTGCCGGGGTCGCGGTGATGAGTTGGGGAATTCAGTTTGCCAACAGCGTCGCCTGGATCGAATATCGCACCAGCGCTGAAAAAATTCGTTCGCAGATTTACCTGTTCCGCACCAAAAGCGCCGATTATTACAACAAAACGCCGGAAGAACGCCGGGATCGCCTCCTGGCATCGCTGAACCAGGCTGACCGTCTCATCCCGGAAGGGATCGGTTTACCGTCCAATCTCCTCCTGCCGCAAGACCCGAAAGTCGCCGCTCAACTCAAGGGGAAGGCCGATACCGAAGCCTCCGCCATCTCGCGCGAAGACGGATTTTTTACCGAATTGACCGTCGAGGAATACATCGAAGTGCGCGTGAAAAAGCAGATTGATTGGTACACCGGACGGGTCTCCAAAGATATGGGAGGCATGGAGCGCTATCAAATGCTGGCGCTGGCGATAGCGGGGACGGGAACCATTTTAGCCGCGCTGGGTCATGGTATTGAGGCGTTCGTCGCCATCACGACGGCTTCCGGGATTGCCATCTCGATGTGGTCGAATATCCGCATGTTCGGCGCGACCTACTTTATCTTCCGCCAGACCGCCAACGATTTACAGGACGAGCTGGATCGCTGGAACGCGCTCGAAGCTGACAAACGCACCGATGAAAGAGGACGGCTGTTCATCGAAGTCGCCGAGAAAATTTTCCTCCGCGAAAACGAGGAATGGCGCAAACAGTCGATCCAGATGCAGACCGCCAACGAGCAGACCCTTCTGAAAAATATGCAAATGTCCGGCGTAAAGCTGCCGCCTGTACCGGGTTCGCAGGAAGCCGTTGCCGCCGCGCAGAAGTTGACCGAGGAAAAGCCGCCCACCTCACCGCGCGAAACAACGCCGAAATCCGTTGTGGACGGGCCAACAGGCCTTGAGCCTGCCAATAAGCCGTTGCTAGACTCGTCTGACGATTCCAAGCCAGATGATAAGCCGCCGATGAACTCGTCTGACGATTCCAAACCAGCCGACGAAAAATCAGGTAATGGTGCTAACGGCAGCACCAAAGGCATTCTGGAAAACGATCAGCAGACGAAAATTTAGAGGCGGCCTGACTATTCAAAGAGTCTTCTGTAGGGGCGCAAAGCTTGCGCCCCAATTTCATTTATTCGTTTTCGCGAACGTTACCACTCCACCCAATCGCCCAACGTCTGCGTCCAGATAGAAACAGTTGGCGCTGACGTGAACAACTGTTGAATCCCGCTCACAAAATCGGGATTTTGATAAAACTCGTTCATCCCCGCCCCATTCATCCACACGTCAATCACCAGCATTTCCAGCGCTTCCGGGCTGCCCGGTTCAGCCACGCGGAAATAGACATCGTGCGAAAGATCGCCTGCCATGCGCGCCGCATTGACCCCGCCGAGGACGATTGCGTTGTGAATGCTCATCGCTTCCTCGCGGGAGGCCACTGTGCCGCGCACCATCGCCACAAAGCGGTCATTTTGACCATAGGGCGCGGGGAAATTATAACTGAAGTAGCCCTCGGCAGCCGCCCACACCACCGGATCGCGTTCGCTGAAAATCTGACCGCCTTGCTCCTGAACCTGGGGGTTGGCGAAAAAGGTATTCAATCCGTCCAGGCTGTTCCAAATATCCAGAAATAAAATTTCGCCCGCGCCGGATTCAGCAGGCATCATCGGCGTGTAAACCATGTGGCTCAGATCGCCCAACGAGCGCGCCGCTGCGATATTTTCTGCCGTCCCAGCCGTTGCGTTGTGCAGTTCACGCGCCGCGTCCAGTGTTTCCGTTGCCAACGTGCCGCGAATCGTCAGCAGGTACATGGGCAGCGATGGCGGCTGCGCGCTGTCACTTTGCGCGAAAACCGACGAGCCAGCGACAGCGATTCCGACTAGCAGCATCAACAAAATCATGCGTTTACGAAACATCGAGTCTACTCCTTCAAATGATCGATAAAAGGTGTAACGTTCAAATGTGTTACATGCTTATAGGACGGAAAAACGCGGCAAAACTCATCGGTCAGATCGGGCAAATCGAAAAATTGCTCTAAACAGGCAAATAAAAAGCGCCCCGCAAGGCGCTCGTTGATCGAAAATGGAATAAACAGGTATTCGCACAAATGCTCAGTTGGTGCGCCGGACGGCTTTCTGCGGCGGCAGCAGAGTCTCTTTTGCGCTCTCGTCCTCATGCAGCGCATCGGTCAGCCGACCAAAGGCAGCGATGACCGGTGAACCCACCTGCTGCGCGATAATCGGCATACTGGTCAGATAATCGACGGCAGGCACCCGTTCGCCAATCGTCGCGTATTGAACGGCGTTGAGGTCTTGTTTGCGCGTCAGTTTATCGACGGCGGCAGCGTGATACATCAATTCAAGAAATTCTTCATAGCCATTTTCCGGCGAAAGCCAGAGCTGTACGCTGGCGTCCTCGCGGCTGTTGTTCCAGGGGTTGATATGCGGTGTCCCTTTGGGAATATCCAGCACATCGCCTGCCTTCAGCCGAATAAATTTGCCATCCAGTTTGGCGCGCATCGTGCCGGAAAGCACAGTGTAGCGCTCATGCGTATTCGCGTGGATATGTTCCGCAGCCTTGCCCGCGCCTGGTTTCAGATGAATAACGGCTTCCATAGTTTTGCCGTTGGTTTTAGAGGCTGTCGTCTTAAATTCAAGCCGACGCCCCCAGCGCGGAACATCCAGCACTTCGCCCGGTTTCGCCATCGTCCATTTCGCTCCTGATACAGATAAATATTTTTGATTATAGGTATTTTTCTCCCTCGTGAGCCACCACCACTTGACCTAATTGTTGATAGGTGGGGTTTTTGCGGGCTGCGCTTATGCCCTGGAATCCGCCGGATTTTGATCGACATCACGGATTTAGTCTCGTTGGTTGATCCACTCGGTTTCAATGAAATAAATAACCCGTCCGATCACCTCGCGAGTAGATCGCGTTCTTTTATTAGCCTCTATATCCTGAATGATTCTTTGCCGAAAGTTTGCCGCGATTTCCCAGGGCATAGGCTTCACATCGTAGCCAGCCAGATCAAAAATGGAATTCACCCGAAGAATCAAATCATCAATGTCCGCATCGGACATAAAAGGGATTTCGATCACCGCTTTGTACCAGCGGCTGTATAATGCCGGTTCTTTGAGTTTCAAATCCTCAAGAAAATTGGGTGTAGAGGCGACAATCAGCGCAATGGCTGGATAATCTCTGCCCGCTTTACCCATCTCATCATGAAATTCACGTAAGCGCGTCAATACCTTACCTAAGCGATCCCCAAATTCTCCACTGAGCGCTTCGAGTTCATCCACAAATATAATGACAACTTTGAACCCAGCCTGTTTCATGAGTTTAAACAGAACGTTGGTGAGTTCTGCATCGTATGAAAGCTGCTTGGCAAGCTCCTCAAAGGCCGAATTTTCTCTGGGACGCTGCGCTAAATCCGAAAAAGCATCCACAAACTCGATTGGTTTTTGATCGAGAACCTGCGGCTGCACCAGGCTCGAAAATTGCATGGCGCGTGCCTTGCCACCTCTAAAAATTTTCTCCAGGAGGTCGAGAATGTATTTGATGAGGATTTCGAACAGGCCAGGAGCGGGCGTTGGCACGATGCCGGATACAACCGAGGCCACGACTCGCTTTACGAAATCTTTCGACTCATAGCTGGTTGCATTCGGATTCTCCTGTTTAAAGCCCGTATAGATGCGATCATAGATCTCGCGGATGATTTCCTGATAAGTCGCGTGTTGAATGGAATAGAGTCCCTTCATGATCTGAAACTGGAAGCCGAAATATTCCGCTTCACGGAGCTTACCGAGATCGACTTTGCTAAAGAGGACATCTTGCGAGCTTGCTTTTCGAACCTGGTCGCTCAGATAAGTCAGCATATGGGACTTACCGCTTCCAAATTCGCCAGCTAATACCCTCACAAGAATGCTGGCGGGATGTGGGAGTTGTGCAACTTCACCCTGGAGCTGCCTTGTGATTTTTTCGAATGATTCTCCCGTAGTCAGCAAGTTGAGATCGCTGTCTGGGACATTCTTACTCTTTAAAATACTGATCAGTCTTTTCGTTTCCTTCTCAATATTTTCTTGCATGAGCCACTGCTTTCTATAGATCGATTTTTACCGTATCTCCTACATCGCGTGCCTGACCAAGCTTGACTTTCGAAGGATATTTGCTGCTCAATTTATAAATCAACTTCTCAACTTCGGCGGTAGACCAGGGTGAATTCATCTTTGCTGCCTGCTCAACCATGGCCTTTGTCGGAATGAGAGTCCTGTTATAAATTTTTTCGCAGGCTTTGTAGACTTCGTATAGAAACTGGATTTCTTGTTGTTCTTCTGGCGTTATCCCAGCATCAATGATTGTTGCTGGCTGAGGAGGGTTCACGACGCTCGGCGGTGTCCGCTGCGGGGGAGCGCTGATGACAGGCGTACTGGCAGGCGGAGGACGTATCGCATCGCTCGGCTGTGGGCTGGCAGCGGGTTGACGCTTCATGAGCTGATAGGCAACGAAAAGAATCGCCCCTACCGCCAACGTGACGATTGCCAGGAAAAATCCGGCAAGAGATTGATTTTCGTCACCAGTGGTCTGGCTGCCAGGAGTGGGTATTTGGGTCACGGGGGTTTCACCTGCTGCGGTGGTATTTTCATTTGCTGCCGGAGACAATTCAGTCTTTTCAGCCTCCTGCGTTTGATCCGTGGGCGGCTGATCTTGACTACGCACTATTCCAAAAACACATACATTGATGAATATAATCACCAAGCAGCTCAGAATTCGTTGCTTTGTGTTCATATCGATCCTGTCAGGGAAATTCCCTGATAATGCGGATGTCCTTCAATAGATATTATACTGTAGATATATTTGTTTCGCGAAAGAAATGTTGCGCGAATAAACACTTTACAATAAATGGCTTGCGGTCTTTCGTGTGAGCCTATGCCATCGTCAGCGAACCGCACCACTTAGTCGGCGCGTGGTGCGGTCATCGATGTTGCGGCCCGCGACCTCAATCATGAATCGCCGGATGCCAGCGGCGGCAAAAAGACGCGCGGGAAGTGTGTTGAACCCGTCTGGGTAATTTTTTGAATCGCATAACCTGAATTGCGCTGCGGACGTGCCGTGTGCAGCCAGTTAAAGACCGCGCGCCGCCGCACGACTTCCGTCAGTAGATCGTCCGGGCAGATTAGTTCGACCCGTGCCGCTGGTGGATTCCAGGCAAAACGAGCGCACTCTACCTCCTGCTGTTCAGCGACCATTTGTTGATGGAGCAGTGCATAACCCGCTTCCGGCACTGGAATCACCCGCTCGGCGACGATTTCCACCCGCAGAATGATGTCCGTTTTCTTGATGGTCAGCGCGACCTTTTCCTCTTTACCGTCTATCACGAGCGGGACACCCGTCACGACACCATCAAGCGTCAATTTAAGTTCCAGCAAATCGCCGGGGATCAGGGCGATGCTCCCCTCGTTCAAGCGGAGCTGCCGGAGCTGTTTGGGTGGCAAACCGCTGATCGTCCGTATTTCCTGGAGGCTCCCTTCCGGCGTTACACGGCTGAGCGTGATTTTGGCAAGGCTGGCGATGGGCGGCGCGTCCTGCCAGTCATAACGCAGTGCCAGTTCGCTGTCCGGGTTATACTGCTTGCGGTCAGCCGCGATGGAGGCCGTGAACAGCACTTTGGAGTTTGTTCCATTCCGGGTCAGCGTCACCTGTCGCGCAGCTTTGGCTGAAGGCGATGCCAAACGGCGGTTATATTCCGGGTCTTCAAAGTGAACGAAACGCGGTGTCAGTGGCAGAGGTAAACGATTCGGCAGTCCAGGCCGCAGCGGAAATTCGAGAGTCTGTTTGAAATCGTCCATGTTATTCATGCTGAACAAGGCCCGCGCCCGCACCAGCAGACGATCTTCCGGCAAGGCGCTGATGATCTGATCCTGTGGGTTTGTGCTTGGCACCAGTTCAAATTTGAACCAGCGGAATTGATCGCGATGATAGAAACGGAACTGCCCAGCCACCTCGACAACCGAATAATAGTCATCTTTGTCACGAATTTCCCACATGGCTGTTCCATTCGGCAGCGAGGCTGGCTCAACTGTTGCCGCGTCGCTCAGCGGATGCCCCACAGCGATAAATTCGCTGCGAATGGTTTCCGCCAGCAGATTATTGCGGAAGGGTTCAGCCGCGACCTGAAACAGCAAAAAGGCATTCGCCGTCAGCGTATAGGCGCGGACGCTGTTGTTTCGCACCAGTTCCAGCCGCAGCCAATTGGGGCTGGCGTCCGGCAGATCGTCCTGGGTGATGATCTCAAACGTGACATCGCCATCCCAGCGAGTTGGGATCACGCCGCCAGCCGGATTCATCAGCGTCAGCCGCATCCGTCGCATTGGCTTGTCGCCGCAGGCCGCGAAAAATGATTCATCATTGGGCGAATCGGTGATAAGCGCGATGTCAGCCGGGGCAAAACGGCTTGCCCAGGTTTGCAGCGCCCAGTCCGGTTGCGTGTTGGTCGGCAGCGGCACGGGGCGCGGGATGCGGTGCTGCACGGGGAGGCTGCCCGATGTCATAATGCTCCCTTTCTGTGCGCCGTTTCCCGATGCGACGAGGTTGCTTTGCCGCAGAATTTGCCCTCTGAAGGCAAACATCGCGCCTGGACGCGCACCGAGCAGCAGATAGCGCATTCCCCCCGGCAGAACGGGCTGCCAGCGTCGCAGAGGGGGTTCGCTGCCATCTTCTGCGGGTTCAAAATTGAACTGCGCCGGGTTGATGCGCGGCAGCGGGATATTCGGCAGGGCTGGAAGCAGACTCTTGATCGCCGGGGCGCGGAACCAGGCGGGCAGTCCGGCGTTGGCACGGTCATCGCCAATCGCGGATCGAAACTGCGTGTGGTGCGGCAGTGCTTGCCACCACAGTGTCATGACATCCGTTTCTGCGCCAGCCTCCGGCACATCGCCCACGACGCCGCGCTGCCCTTCCGTGTATTGCAGGCTGACGCGAACGCCGCTCACGCCCCAGGGCCAGTCTGTTTCTGCTTTTTCCGGCTTGGCGGGCAGATAAACAGGCTGCAAGCCATTGACCTGCGGCGGCGCAAGCTCAAAAGGCTGAATCGGCGTGGCATCGGGCATTTCGACCCCGCCATACTGCCCCTGGCGGAAACGCTGCTCACGAACTGCCGAGCGCGCCCGGAAGACTCGGCGCGACATTCGCCGCTGAACCACCAATTCGCTCACCGTTGCATAGCTGTAGGTCGCCGTCAGCAGCGCTTTCGAATTCGTCAGGTTGATCGTGCGGAAGCGCAGTACCGCCACCGCCGACTCCGGCGAGATGCGCTGGTGCAGTTCTTTGGCCCAGACCGGGCTGTTGTCCTGCCGGATTTCGTCTGCCAGGGCTGAAAAATCCGGTTCTTCTTCCGGTGCATTATCACCTGCTGCCTCACGCTTTTTGCGATTATAGGCTTCGAGGTCATAAAGCTGGCTCGCGGCTGGCAGAAGCATCTGCGTGGCTCGATCCAAGCACAGCAGTTCCGCATAGATCATCCTCGGCGTGATGTTGGCAGCGGCGGCGTGATATTCCAACCCGACATACGGGCTGATGCACAGCGAAACCGGAAATTCTAGCCGCGTCGTGTTGGGTGGCGTCTGTGTGCCGGGGGCAATCGGGATTAGCAAAATCCACCCGACCACAATCAGGTTGGGATTTTTGATAATGGGATTCAGATCGACCAACACCTGCACCGTTGTGCCATATTTTACGGCAAGCTCGGAAAGCGTATCCCCTGCTTTAACCGTATAGGCGAACAGCACGCGCGGGACGCTCGTCGGGAGGATCGTGGCTGCCGCGAATCGCTGAATCGGCGCGGTTTTCCCGCCCGCCAGCGCCATCAGTTGCAGGCCGACCAAGTGCCAGCTATAAGGGGGACTATTGGCCCCGGCGACGGTACTCGCGCCCTGCTGGACAAAAATGCTGTGTACGCGCCACACCAGGGTTTCCCCGGTGATCGAAACGGGCGGCAGTTCGCCATCATCAGCCAGATTCAATCCTCGAAACGTGCTGAACGCGGCGCGCAGGGCTGTCGAGCGGCTGAGGCGGGCGGGCGTATCCGGCGTTGATGCCATTACCGGGCGCAGGGCATCGCTTTGTTCCTCGCGCGGTGGGTTCTGGAGACGAAGCCAGTTTTCCTCCAGCGACAGCGGATCGAGGCGCATCCAGGTGTGTCCGGTGGGGCTGTCAAAAATCGACGCGCGAATTTCGACAGCGTTTGTGCCTCGATTGGCGAAGGCTAAGGTTGCGGGCGAAAGGGCTTCCGCAGGCGTGTGTTTTTTACGGCGGTACAGGTGCAGAATCGGGTCAAGCTGAACCGCGCTGGCCTGCCCGTTGATCGCTTCGGCGGGCTGCAACGGGTCGG
>Ga0268299_1003197_pt1 | contig 15920 bp, 13 predicted proteins | sample NOBtaG_FD_193484 | JGI IMG/M metagenome (GOLD analysis project Ga0268299, IMG submission 193484) | Activated sludge microbial communities from bioreactor in Nijmegen, Gelderland, Netherland - NOB reactor | ecosystem: Engineered > Bioreactor > Aerobic > Activated sludge | place: Netherlands...
CCTTAACCCCATACACCCCCCTCTCCATACCCTGGTACCTCCCCCTCCAATCTGGTACCGGCACCTCATGGCGAGAACGCGACGACGGGCGCGGCGGCCGCGCGCCGAGCGCGACGACCTCCTGCTCGACGAGCTCGAGGGAATCTTTCTGCGCGAAGGCTTCCGCGCCATCGGCGTGGGCGAGCTGGCGGCGCGGCTGCGCTGCTCGCGCCGCACCCTCTACGAGCTGGCGCCGAGCAAGGAGGGGTTGTTCCTGCTGGTGCTCGAGCGCTTCCTCGCCCGCATCCGCGCCCTCGGCCGCGAGCGGGCGATGGCGGAGAGGGATCTGACGCGGCGGATCGAGGCTCTGCTCGAGCCGGGGATCACCGAGACGCGCCAGGCGCGCGCGGCCTTCTCGGACGACGTGGCGGCGTACGCGCCGGCGCGCCGGTTGATGGACGAGCACCAGCGAGAGCGCATGGAGCTGCTGCGCGAGGTGGTGGAAGAGGGCTGCCGCGCCGGCGTCTTCCGCGGCGTGCACCCGTTGCTGGTGGCCGAGGTGATGCTGGCCGCCGTCGGCCGCGTCCGCCAGCCCGACTTCCTGCGCGCCTCCGGCCTGAGCCTGAGCGAGGCCTTCGCCGAGTGCAGCCGGGTGCTACGGCAGGGCTTGCAGATCGAGGCCGCGCCCGCCGCGGGCCGGCGGCGCCGCGCGGCCGGGCGTTCCCACCGATGACCGTGCCCCACGCCGGCTCAGGCCTTCATCTCGTCGCGGATCGTCTCCAACTCGGCAATCGCTTCCAGATCCTTCGGACGAAGTCGATCACGACGGCTGCGCTGCGCGCCCAGGGGTGCCCGCCGCCCGATCCGCCAGGCGCTCGACGAGAGCTTCGACGCGACCTTCGAGCGCTCGCCGCGACGGGAAATACCGTTCGCGCATCGGTGGGAACCCCTGCCAGAGCTCGATGGCCGGCGCGACCGCGTGCACGTTCGATGGCAGATCCTCTTCGATCGCGACGACCAGTTCGGCCGCTCGCACGTCGTCGGCCGAGATGACCCGCGGCCGATAGCCGGCGACGCGGAAGCCGTCGAGCGCCAGAGCGAGCATCATGTTGGGCGGCACCTCGGAGTAGCTCGGCACCAGCGCCCGCGCGATGGCGCGCTGGCGGAGGCCGCGGGCCGCGGCGAGGCGATTGAAGTAGGCGGCCGACCAAACGCTCATGGCGACTCCGTTCCTGCAGACGAACACCACTGGTGCCGGCGCGCTGGCCTCCGGGATCGACTCGGCGACCACCACGAAGGTCGCGGTGCCGCCGAGCAGCACGGCACCGACGAGCGCGATGGCGGATCGGCGCCTCATGACGCCGCCCTCCAGTTCGACGGGTTCGGATCGCACCCCCCGGGCCCGTCGGCGATCGTCGTCGCGACAGCGGATCCGGTCCCCGGCCCGGTGGCGGATGGGCCGTGACGCCGCCGTCCGTCTGCCGGCCTCCAGGGCATCGCCAGCAGGGCGGCGAGTGACTGCGCTTCGGCCGGGTCGACGTCGTCCAACCCGTACGACACCGAGAACGCCCGCTCCGTCGGGACGAAGGTGCCGAGGAGTCGATCGTGGACGGCGAGCAGGTTGCCGTAGTTGGTGTCGGTCTCTCGTGGGTCGCGCGAGTGATGGACCTTGTGCATCTGCGGCGTCACCCACACCCGCGAGAGCGCCGCGTCGAGAGCCGGTTTCAGGCGCACGTTGGCGTGCTCGAGAACGCCGTTGACGGCGGAGAGCGCGCGGAAGACGGCGACCGCCGCCGCGGGAACGCCGAGGGCCCAGACGGCGGCGAACAGCCAGAGGTATCGCCAGGCGAGCTCGACCGGATGGGTGCGGAAGCTCGTGGTCACGTCGACGAAGGCGTCGCTGTGATGGACGCGGTGAAACCGCCACAGCAGCGAGGAGGCGTGCATGGTCCGGTGCGCGGCGTAGCCGTAGGCGAAGTCGAGGGCGACGATGCCGAGGGCGAGCTGCACGGCCGCCGGCAGTCCCGCGGCGGCCATCAGCCCGGGAGAGGCGAGCGGCAGAGCCAGCGCCGCCGCGGCCAGGGCAGAGTTCAGCACGAAGGCGGCGAGGAACGCCTGGGCGGTCATGCCGAGGTTCGCCCGCCGCCGCCCCGGCGGCGTTGCGGGTCGAGCGAAGAGGGGAACCAAGGTCTCGAGGAGTCCGGCCGCGGCCATGACCGCGAGAACGAGGGCGACGCTGTCGAGGTAATCTCGTAGGTTCGTCATGGCGGACGAACGCACGGGACCGCCGCTTCGTTACGCCGCGGCCCCGCCCGCGCCCTCGAAGCGCACCCCGGTGAGCTTGCGGGGGGCCAGGATGGTGTGCAACTCGCGGATGCGGCCGTCGGCGTCGACCTCGCAGCGCAGCACGAGGCGCGGCGCCATCCGGGGTCGCAGCGGTCGGCTGACGATCACCAGCGCCGGTACCCCGTTGACGAGCCGGATCTCGGTGGTGGAGATCGGCGCGCGACGGCGAGCCGTTTCCAGGTGAAAGCGAGCCACCGGGCCACGGCCGATCAGCGGTTCCCGCAGCGCCGTGTAGCGGCCGCCGCCGTCGGTGAGCGAGCGCACGTCGTCGGTCAGCAGCGCCTCCATCCCCGCCGCGTCCTGGCTCATCATGCAGTGCAGCAGCCGTTCGAGGGCGGCTCGCTGGCGTTGGCGCACCGCGGGCGACGCGACGATCTCGACGTCGAAGCCGTCGAGCGCGCGCCGGGCGCGGTGGTGCAGGACGCGCACGTTGCCTTCGCTGGTCGCCAGAATCTCCGCCACCTCGGCCGCCGGGTAGTCGAGCACGTCGATGAGCAGCAGCACGGCGCGGGCGCGCGGCGACAGCGCCTCGAGGGCGACGAGGAACGCGTAGGAGACCTCCTCGGCCCGCTCGACCCTGTGCGCGACACCGGCGGTGTCCTCCTCGGCCGTGTCGCCGGCGTCGGGCATCTCCCTCGTCTCGAGCGGCGATGGCAGCCAGGGCCCCGGATAGGCGCGGCGCTTGCGGCGCCGGAGGCAGTCGAGGCTCAGGTTGGTCGCGACCCGCGTCAGCCAGCGTTGGAGATCCGCACCAGCCAGGCTCGGTCTCGACTCCATGGCGCGGACGAAGGTCTCCTGCACCAGCTCGTCCGCGTCGGCGGCGACCCCGGTCATGCGGTAGCAGAGTCCCCAGAGCCGGCGCTCCGAGGTTCGAAAGGCAGCTTCGAGGGGGGGCGTTGCGTCCACGGTCGGAAGTGTAACGCATCGCGGGGCGAGAACGTTACAGCATCGAGAGCGCGCAACGTGCAGGCGGCGCTTGCATCCGACTTCGAACCTTTCCGGCGGCGAGGCCGTGGGGGTGCAACTACCGAGGGGCCCGCTCCCGATAGCCTCGTGAGCCGCGCCACCACCTTGCGCCGTCGCTCGATGTCGACGGCTTCTCCCACGGCCTCGACCCGTGCTCCAAGCAGCTTGCCTGGAACTGTGTTACGGAAATTTCCGGATCGAGGACGTACGGGCCATTCTGCCGACCACAAGAGTTGAGCGGCTCCGCTGCGGGCCGCAGCCGCCGATGCCCCCGGTATCCAAACGCAGCAAAGACGGGTCTCTTGGTCTGCCATGAGAGAGAGGGAAAAATCCGAGCTTCGCAGTCTGATCGAGGCGGCCGGGGGCGGTGATCTGGATGCGTTCACCAGCCTCGTGGTTCGCTTTCAGGACGCCGTGTTCGCGAATGCCTACGCGCGCTTGCGTGATTTCGGCCATGCCGAGGACGCCGCGCAAGAGGTCTTCGTCGACGCCTATCGACACCTCGCCGACCTCCGTGAGCCTGCAGCCTTCACCGCTTGGCTGCGCGCGATCGTCGCGAAGCACTGCGATCGCGTCCTGCGGCGTCGCAAGCTCGAACACGTCTCCCTGTCGGAAGAGATCGGGGCCGCGAGCGACGACCCGGTCGAGGCCCTCGATCGAGTCCGCGCGCGCGATCGAGTGCGCGACGCGGTCGACTCGCTGCCGGCGGGAGAGCGCCTGGTGGTACTGCACACCTACCTCGCCGAGCAGACCGCCGCCGAAGCGTCGGCATTCCTCGAACTTCCGCTGACCACGGTCAAGAAGCGACTTCACTCCGCCAGGCGCCGTCTTGCGCGCCAACTCGGCGACCTCCTGCAGGAGACGTTCCGAGAGAGGCGACCCTCCCACAGCCCGACGTTCTCCGCCCGCATCGAGCTCTTCCTGGCGCTTCGCGCTGGCGACGCGGCAAGGGTCGAACGTCTCCTCGATGCACAACCCGGCTTGCTGGACGCGGAAGAGGATTGGGACGTCGACGACAGCCTTGCGGAGGTCCTGCCGTTCCCGTTCCGGGCCACGCCCCTCATTCGCGCCGCCGAACAGGGGGATCGGGACATGGTGGCGAGGCTTCTGGCGCGCGGCGCGGACGTCAATCGCCGCTGTGGCTGCTTCACGAAGGAGACCGCGCTGTTTGCCGCAACGGTGACCTCTCGGCCCGACGTCGCTGCCGACCTGCTTGCCGCCGGGGCGGAGATCGAGGCGGCCACTGCCGGCGGGATCCGACCACTGCACGTCGCGGCGATGCGGGGCGACAGCCGGCTGTTGGAGTTGCTGCTCGGCAAGGGAGCGGACGTCCACGCCCGTGATGGCCAGGGCCGATCGGCGGGCGATTGGGCACGCGAGCGGGGTTGGAACGAGCTCGCTCGCGTTCTCTGTGATACGGATGGTGCGGCGATTGCCGCTTCCGCGCCGCCTGCGCCGTTGCTCCAGCGCCCGGGGCAGCCGCGTGCGGCCGAGCTCTTCGGCCGTGTCCTGGACCCCGCGGGCCGATGCACCGATCCGGGCCCGGCGGCCCTCGGGCGCCGGCCGGAGGCGGCTTGCCCGCCACCGGCGAGTGCGGAGCGCGCCGGCCGGGACGCGATCTGGGAGACCGGGATCAAGGCGATCGATCTGCTGGCACCCTTGCCGCTCGGCGGTCGCGTCGTGGTGGAGGGCGGCCGGCGTCGCAGCGGTGTGATGATCCTCCTCCTCGAGCTCGTTCGGCGCGTGGGTCGCGCGGTGGTCGTCGGGTGGGAGCGGCACGGGTACGAGCGCGTCGATACCGTGACGGCCTTGCGCGAGACCGCCACGCAGGATCACGCGATCGTCGTCTATGCCTCGCGGGATGTAGAGGTCGTCGACCGCCTCCGCGCCTGGGAGACGGCTTCACGGCTGTCACGCGAGCTCGCCGGCAGCGGTGAGCACCTGCTCGTGCTCGCACTCGAGCCGGACGCCGAGCTCGCCGGTCTGCCCGGACCCGACGAAGGGCGGGCAGCTCCGATCACGCTCCTCGTCGCGCCACCTCCCGGGGAAGCGGCCCCGCATCACGCCGGAACGCATCTCGATGCCCGGCTGTCGTTGAGCGCCCGCCTTGCGGCGGCTCGTCTCTTTCCCGCACTCGACGCGCGCGAGTCCGAGTCGTCGCTGTTGCTTCCCGAGGTGGTGGGCGAACGCCACTGTCGGCTGGCGCGGCAGGCGCGAGACCTCCTCGCGCGCCACGAGGGCGCGGAGCCGCGCTCCGCGGCCGCCGGTGATGCCGATGACGTCGGCGAGACGACGGCGACCGCCCGGCGGCTGCGCGCGTATCTGACCCAGCCGTTCTTCTGTAGCGAGCCGTTCTCCGGCCGGTCTGGCGTTTCGGTGCCGCGCGCGCAGATGCTCGACGACGTCGAAGCGATTCTCGGCGGGCGCTGGGACCACCTGGCTCCCGAGGAGGTGCTCTATGCGCCCGCCGGCTTCGCCCCGGCGGCTTTGCAGACGTGATCTCGGGACACCACGGAGAACACAGCACCGCGGAGAGTACAGTGGCGACACGGACACTCGACAACGTAGCGACGGGTGAGCGTTTCGTCTTCAGCGACGAGGGCACGGATGTCGATGGGCGCGTGATCGCAGTCGGATACGAGATGCAGCCCGGTGCCCGTCTCGGCGCGCATCGGCACCCCGGGCACGTGCAGACGTTTCGTGTTCTCAGTGGTCGACTGCACGTACGAGTGGACGACCACTTCCGCGTCCTTGGGCCGGGGGACACGGCGGCATGTTCGCGCGGCGGCATCCATCAGCAGTGGAACGCGGGCCGGGAGAAGGTCGTGGTGGAGGAGAGCTACGACCCTCCGCTCGACATCGAGCCCTTGTTCGTCGTCCTGGCGCGGGCCGCCGAGCGTGGCGAGCTCCTGCCGAACGGAGTACTGCGGAATCGACTGAAGCTCGGCGTTCTGATGCGCGACTTCCGCCACATCGTGGCTCCCGCCAATGGGGGATTGGCCCTGGCGATCCGATTCCTCGCGGCGCTCGGGAGTCTCCGCGGCTACGAGGGCTGGTACCGAGCAGACCTCCCGAGCCGCTCCTGCGGATGACGCAAGGCGAATCGAGGTGCTCGAATGTCGGAAGGGAGAACCGGAACCGTGATCCGCCCGCACGAAGGCGTGTCGTGGAGCATGACCGAGGGTCGTTCGGCCGAGCTGAAGTTGATCGGGGCGCAGACCGGAGGCGTTCTCGCGCTCTTCGAGGAGACCGTGCCGGCTGCGACCGAGACCCTCCTCCACCTCCATCACGACAGCGACGAGACCATGTACGTGCTCGAGGGCGAGTTCGCCGTGAAGGTCGGCGAGAGGATCGAGCGCGGGGGCCCCGGCACCTGGGTGTTCATTCCGCGCGGGACCGCGCATGCCTGGAAGAACGTCGGCGGCAACACCGCTCGCGCGGGCTTCATCTTCACGCCCGCGAAGGCGGCACGCTTCTTCGAAGAGCTGAGTCGGCAGCGAGTGCCGATCAACGAGATGGATCCCGAGGTGATCACCGGGCTCCTCCGTGATTCGGGGTGGGAGATTCTCGGACCCGCTCCGTTGTGAGGACCTCGCGCGTGCCTGCCGGGCCGAGCGCGGCATGTTCAGAGCTCGGACTCGGACGCAGTTGCCCGGGCACGGCGCCGCACACCTCTCGGCCTGGGCCGAGAGCGCGCGGCTTCAGAGGCGGCGCGCGATGCGGCCGCCGACGCGGAGCCACGCCGGCGGTTCGTCCGCGGGGTCGAAGTCGATCAGCACGCCGCGCAGCGGCTCGGGCTCGTGCGCGATCGCCAGCACCGGGCTGCAGAGGCGCGCGCGCAGCGGCAACTCGGGCGGCGGCTGCCAGGAGCCGTCGTCGGTCGGGTGGCGCTCGGTGGCGAGCTCCAGCTCGTCGCCCACGGCCCGCACGGTGATCACCCCGAAGGCGCTCCAGTACGCGCCGCAGTAACCCGCCAGCGGCGGTGGCAGCGCGAGCGGTTGGGGGTCCGCCCACGGCCGACCGCCGACCTCGCTCACCAGCCAGCGGGTGATCTCGGAGTGCAGCGGCCCGCCGCTGGTGCCGTTGGTGAGCACGGCGCAAGCGAGGTCGAGCGAGGGCGCGAAGAGCGTGTAGCTGCAGTAGCCGGCGGTGAGGCCGCCGTGACCCAGGATGCGGGCCGCGGGATCGAGGCGCACGGCCCAGCCGATCGCCTGGCCGTTGGCGGGATTCCAGGGCTCGACCTGATCCTCGCACATGCGCGCGCGCGTCGCGGCCGAGAGCGGCGGCGTCGCTCCGTCGTCCGCGCGCCCGAGCCAGAATCGCAGCCAGCGCAGCAGGTCGGCGGCGTTGCTGACGATGCCGCCGGCGGGTACGTCGATCGCCGCCAGCTCCCAGCCCGCCTGCCAACCGCCGGCGGGCAGCGGGATCGCCTCGCGCCCGGGGCGGGAGAAGTGGCGCATGGCGACGCGGTGGAAGATCGCTTCGTCGGCGCGCGTGCAGGTGCGCGTCATGCCGAGCGGCGCCAGGACGCGCTCGCGCAGCACCTGTTCGAAGGGTGCGCCGCGCAGTCGCTCGACTAGGAGACCGGCGAGGGTGAACCCCGCGTTGCTGTACGTCCACGGTCCGCCGGGTTCGACCAGTTGGCGGGCGCGCGCCATCGTCTCGAAGGGGTTGTCGAGTCGCGGCGGGCGCGGCTGCCGGACGAAGATCTCGTCGCCGTCCCAGCCGACGCGATGGCTGAGCAGGTGCCCGACGGTGACGGCGTCGTCGTGGCGGCGGTCGGGCATGCGCAGCTCGGGCAGGTGGCGTCGCACCGGGTCGTCGAGCCCGAGCGCGCCCTCCTCGACCAACTGCATCACCAGCGTGGCGGTGAAGGGCTTGCTGTTGGAGGCGATCTGGAAGAGCGTGTCGGGGTCGACCGGCAGCGGATGGTGGGCGTGGGTGATGCCGTGGCAGGCGAAGTGGGTGCTGCCGGCGAGGTCGACACCGACGGCGACCCCGGGGACGCCGAAGCGGTCCGCCAGGGACGCGACACGCTGTTGCAGCTCGGTGCCGAGGTCACCCATGAGCGGCGCCGTAGCACGAACGCCGGCGCGTTCGAAGCCGCGCCGTTGACCTAGCACGGCCGCGCGCGCGATGGTGGGCGCGAGGAGGGACCGCATGGGCGTCGAAGTGAACGGCATCGCGCACATCCAACTGACGGTGAACGACCCGGACCGCTGCGTCCCCTTCTGGGAGAGGCTCTGCCACTTCCTCGAGATGAAGACGCTGATCAAGGGCGACGGCATCGTCTACTGCATCGGCAGTCGCACCGGCATCCTGGTGCGCGGCGCGCCGGAGGAGAAGCGCGACACGCGTTTCGACCAGGACCGCGCCGGCCTGCACCATCTCTGCTTCCGCGCCCGCCGGCGCGAGGACGTCGACGCGATCCACGCCTTCGTCGCCGGCGAGCTCGGCGCGCGCATCGTCCACCCGCCAGAGGAGGCGGGCTTCGCGCCCGGATACTACTCGGTGCTGTTCGAGGATCCCGACGGCATCCGCATCGAGGTGAACCACGTGCCCGGCAGGGGGCACCTCGGCGACGGCGGGCGTCTCGGCCCGGGCGGCGCCGGTCCGGCCGACACGATGGGCGGCGGCGGCCTCGTCTGAGGCGGTGGTCGAGATCGAGGTCCGCGCGCGCCCCGTGGCGCGCTCGCTGCTGGCGGTGGTGGTGTCGCTGGCCGCGGGCCACCTGGCGGCGCTGGTGTGGCTCGGCCCGCTGTCGTCGCGCCGGCCGTCCGAGCTGATGCGTCTCCTCGATCTGAACGCCGAGGCCAATCTGCCGACCTGGTTCTCCTCCTCGCTGCTGTTGCTCTGCGCCCTGCTGCTGGGTCTGGTCGCCGCGGTGCGCCGTCGCCTCGCCGACCCGCTGGCGCGCCACTGGCTCGCCGCGGCCGTGATCTTCGCGCTGCTGTCGCTGGACGAGGCGGCGGCCATCCACGAGCTGTCGGTGAAGCCGCTGCGCGCCGCGCTCGGCGCCAGCGGCGCGCTTCACTTCACCTGGGTCGTCCCGGGCGCACTGTTCGCGTTCGCCTTCGCCCTCGCCAACGTGCGCTTCCTGCGCTCGCTGCCGGCGCGCACGCGCCGCGCCTTCCTGCTCGCCGGCGCGCTCTACCTCGCCGGCACGCTCGGCATGGAGATGGTGGGCGGCGTCTACCACGCGTCGCGCCAGGCCCTGAGCCCGGCCTACCGCGCCGTGGTGGTGGTCGAGGAGGTGCTCGAGATGCTCGGCCTGGTGCTCTTCGCCTGGGCCATCCTCGACCATCTCGCGCGCGAGCAGGGCGACGTGCGCCTGTCGTTCCGCTGAAGCGATCTGTGCGGCGCGCCCCGGGGCTCTGGCCCTTCGCCGCGCCGACGCCGCGGGTGCGCGCGGCGCCGCGAAGCGGCGCAGGGGTGTAGCCCCGGGCGCAAGCCCGGGGTCCGGGGAAGACGCCGACGAAGAGCGCCCCCGGCAGATGCGCAGCCGCCTGTGCGCGGGCAGCCCCTCCGACGGTCGCGGCTCCGGGATCGGGCCCACCTCCTCGCGCAACCAGCCGCCGCGTTCGCGCCTTTGCGCCGGGCGCCGGCGATGAGCTATGCGCCGGGCTTCACGGATTGCAGGGCGGAGGAACGACGATGGCGACGATCCCCAGTTTCGCATCGACGGTGACGGTCGAGGATCTCGGCGAGGCGCTGCGGTCGTCGGGCTGCGCGGTCGTGCGCGAGGTGTTCGACACCGGCGTGCGCGCGCGGCTGCAAGCGGAGCTCGGGCCGCACATCGAGAGCGCGGACCCGGAGCTCGGCAGCGCGATGAACGCGGTGTACGCGGCGGAAGGCGGCCTCGGCTATACCGACTTCTACCAGGGCAAGACCCGCCGGGTGATCTCGCTGATCAAGAAGTCGCCGACCTTCCGCACACTCGCGCTGCATCCGCTGACGATGGCGGTGTGCGATCAGTCGCTCAAGCCGAACTGCGTCAGCTACCAAGTGCACGCCACCGCCGCCTTCGCGGTGGAGCCGGGCGCGGGGGTGCAGGTGCTGCACCGCGAGGAGGATCCGTTCCGCTTCATCCCGATGCCGCGCCCGAACCTGGTGACCGCCAGCATGTGGGCGCTCACCGACTTCACGGAGCAGAACGGCGGCACCCGGCTGGTGCCGGGCAGCCATCGCTGGGAGTCGGGGCGCGTCGCCGAGGAGAGCGAGGTGGTGGCGGCGGAGATGCCGGCGGGCTCGGTCCTGTTCTGGGCCGGCGGCCTGCTGCACGGCGCCGGCGGCAACCGCTCGAACGCCGTGCGCTGCGGTCTCTTCGTGTCGTTCTCGGTCGGCTGGGTGCGGCAGGAGGAGAATCACTACCTCGAGATCCCGGTGGCCGAGGCGCTCGCGCTGGAGCCCGAGGTGCGCGACCTGATCGGTTACCGAATGCACACCGGCCTCGGCTTCTCCGAGGCGTACTGGTAACGGCGCGCCGGACTCTCCTCGCGCGCCGGGCGCGGCGACGGTCGGGCGGTCCAGTGTCGACGGTACGCCGTTCGAGGCCCGGAGCGAGCTCAACCGGCGCGCATCGATGCACGGCTCCGTTGGACGACGCGCGGTGGCGTGTTAGCCTCGCGCACCATGAAGCCGGCGAAGCGGCGCGCCGTCTATGCGGATCTCTACGACCTTCCGGAGCACGTCCTCGGCGAGATCATCGACGGCGAGCTCTACGCTTCTCCGCGCCCGGCGTCGCCGCATGCCTTCGCCACCTCGGCGCTCGGGCAGGATCTGGGCGGCTGGTCGGGCCTACCGGGCAGCCGCGGCGGGCCCGGCGGCTGGTGGATTCTGTTCGAGCCCGAACTCCATTTCGGTGACGACGTGCTCGTTCCCGATCTCGCCGGCTGGAGACACGCCCGCATGCCGATCGTGCCGAACGTCGCCTACTTCGAGCTCGCCCCCGACTGGATCTGCGAGGTCATGTCGCCCTCGACCGGGCGGCTCGACCGCGTGCGCAAGATGCCGATCTACGCCCGCGAGGGCTGCGCCCATCTCTGGCTCGTCGACCCGGTGCTGCGCACCCTCGAGGTCTACGCCCTGAACGAAGGCCGCTGGGTGGTCGCGTCCACGCATGGAGGCGCGGAGAGCGCCCGGATCGCGCCGTTCGAAGAAGCGCCGCTCGCTCTCGCGCGCTGGTGGCTGCCCGAGAACGGCGAGCGGTAGCACGGCGGCGATGGGCCGTGCGCCTGGCTCCGCGGGCTCCGGGAGCGCCTAGCGTCGCCGAGGAGAGCGATTGGGCTCAACCGACCTCGGCCAGGCGCCGCTCGAGGAAGCGACGCTCGGCCTCGTTGGTCACCAGCTCGAGGGCCTCGCGGTAGGCGGTAGCGGCTTCGGCGCGGCGACCGAGGCGGCGCAGCAGGTCGGCGCGGGCGGCGGGCAGAAGGTGGTAGCCGGGCAGGTGCAGGTCGCGCATCAGCTCGAGGCCGCGCTCCGGGCCGTCGGCCATGGCGACGGCGACGGCGCGGTTGAGCTCGACCACGGGCGACGGGTGGACGGCGACCAGCAGCCCGTAGAGCGCGGCGATCTGGCGCCAGTCGGTGGCCGCCGCGGTGGCGGCGGTGGCGTGCAGCGCCGCGATCGCCGCCTGCAGAGCGTAGGGCCCCGGCCGGCCGCCGCGCAGCGCCCGCGTCACCAGCGCGGCGCCTTCGGCGATGTGCGCCTGGTCCCAGCGCGAGCGGTCCTGTTCCTCGAGCAGCACGATCGCGCCCTCGGCGTCGGTGCGGGTGGCACGGCGAGCATCGTGCAGCAGCATCAGCGCCAGCAGCCCCGCGAGCTCGCGCTCGGCCGGTAGCAGGTCGACCAGCATGCGGCCGAGGCGGATGGCCTCGCGGCAGAGCTCGGCGCGCACCAGGCCTTCCCCGAAGCTGGCGGCGTAGCCCTCGTTGAAGACCAGGTAGACGACCGCGATCACCGCCTCGAGGCGTTCGCGCAGCACCTCGTCGCCGGGGACCTCGTAGGGAATGCGGGCCGCCTTGATCTTGTTCTTGGCGCGCACCAGGCGCTGGGCGAGCGTCGGCACCGGCACGAGGAAGGCGCGGGCGATCTCCTCGGTCTCGAGGCCGCAGACGGTGCGCAGGGTGAGCGCCACCTGCGCTTCGAGCGAGAGCGCCGGGTGGCAGCAGGTGAAGATGAGGCGCAGCGAGTCGAGCGGCACGGGCGCATCGTCGTCGGGCGCCCATACGGCGGCGATGTCCTCGCGCTTGCTCTCGGCCATGGTCCTCCGCCGGAGCTGGTCGATGGCGCGATTGCGCGCCGTCGCGATCAGCCAGCCGACGGGGTTCTGCGGCGGGCCCTGCGCGGGCCACTGCGCGATCGCCACCGCGAAGGCGTCCTGCAACGCCTCCTCGGCCAGATCGAAGTCGCCCAGCCCGCGGATCAGGGTCGCGAGGATCCTGCCGTACTCGCGGCGGTGAAGGTCCTCCAGATAGCCGAGCTGCTCGTCGGGGTCGGGGCTCACGATCCGGTGGCTCGCTCCAGCGGCCGCACCTCCACCACGCCGCCGGCCGGCAGGGTGGGGAAGCGCGCCGCGATCGCCAGCGCCTCGTCGAGGGCGCCGCATTCGACCAGGAAGATGCCGCCGAGTTGCTCGCGCGTTTCGGCGAACGGACCGTCGAGCACCAGCGTCTCGCCAGCGCATGCGCGCACGGTGCGGGCGGTGGACGTCGGCTGCAGCTTGGCCTTGGCGCGGAAGTGACCGCTGCGCACGATGCTCTGGGTGAGCTCGCCGTACTGCTCCATGATCTGGGCGCGCTGCCCTTCCGGCAACGCCTGCCAGCGGTCTTCGTCGAAGTAGCACATCAGCATGAACTGCATGGATTCGTCCTCCTCTCGCTTGCAGGTCGAACGAGCGGAGGTGCGATCGACATCCTAGCCCCGCGGCGCGGCGCAGGGCCATAGCGCGAGGTCGCGGCGGCGGCTGCGCCCCTCCCGGGGCGCTCATCGTCGTGGACTTCGCCGGACCCCGGGCTTGCGCCCGGGGCTAAGCCCCTGCGCCGCTCCGCGGCGCCGCGCGGGAGTCGTGGCGTCAGCGCGGCGGCGGCTGCGCCCCTGCCGGGGCGCTCTTCGTGGGACCGGTCGCGGGCCCCCGGGCTCGCGCCCGGGGCTACACCCCTGCGCCGCTTCGCGGCGCGGGCGAAAGGCGTGACCGCTGCGCGTCGGCGGCACCCGGTGCAGCACCCAGGTCGGAGCCGCGACCGTCAGGGAGCGGTTGGCCGCGTTCCAGCGCGAGGCCAGCCGCTCCCTCGACGGCCGCTGCGCGCGAGGGCCTACGGCAGGTTGATGCGGAGGCACCAGCCGTCGAGGGTGCCGACGTCGGCCGCCACCTGGTCGGCCACCGCGAGCTGCCAGAGGCCGGCGGCGTCGGCGCCGTCGAAGGTCGACAGCGCGGCGAACGGGCGCCACGAGCCGCCGACCGCCGGGGGCTCGTCCGCGCAGGCGGTGATGACGTACCCCGCCGCTTCGTCGTCGAGGAGCGCGTCGATGTCGTCGCCGTCGCAGCCGGCCGAGTCGTAGAGCACGACGCTTCGGCCGCTGGCGACGTGCGTGAGCCGAACGAAGAGGTCGGAGACGTAGGTGTGGCGGATGCGCAGCCGCACGTTCAGGTCGGCGATGGTGCCGCCGGGCGTGACCTGAAGCGTGTCGACGATCCCGGCCGGGTCGGCATCGGGGATCGGACGCGGCGTCAGCACGCGGCAGATCTCGCGCCCGGCGGCCGCCGTGGGGGTTCGCGTGGCGCTGCGGGTCGGCGTCGGCGATGCCGTCGGCGTCGTCGTCGCCGCCGCCTGGGTGCGTGTCGCAGTGCGGCTCGGCGTGCGACTCGGCGTCGCCTCGGGCGCAAAGCCGAAGTCGATGCCGGCATAGGTGCGCAGCGCGCGCGTGATCGCGAGCGCAGCGGGCTCGCTCGTGGTCGGCTGCCAGCCGAGACGGCGGACGGCGCGGACGACGTGCTCGCCATCCTCCAGGTCTGCCAGGAACCAGTGGCCGTCGGGCTCGGCGACGTCGCAGGGTTCGAGGGCACCGGCGCACAGGTCCTCCATCCCGAGGATGCCGTTGAGCACGCCGTCGCCGTTCTCGTCGACGTAGACCACCCACTCGAACAGGCCGGGCTCGCCGGCCTCGCGCAGGCCGTCGCGGTCGAGGTCGTGGAAGACCCGCCCCTCGATCCTGGCCGGCGGCACCGGCGTCGCCGTCGGAGTCCGGCTGGAGCCCGGCGCGGCGCTGAAGGTCGGCGTACGGGTGCGGGTGCGCGTTCGCGTCGGCGTCGCGCTCGCGGTCGGCGTGCGCGTGCTCGTCGGTGGCGAGGTGAGCGTCGCAGTGGCCGTCACCGTGGCCGTGCCGGTCCGGCTCGCTGTCGCGCTGCGCGTCGCCGTCGCGGTGAAGGTCGGCGTGCGCTCGCCGACGTCGGCGATGGCGATGAACCCGGCCCGGCGGCCGAGGTCGATGGTCGTCGCCACGCTGCGGCCGGCGACGTCGACCACGCTGACCCGGCTCGACAGCGCCAGGCTGGCCCACAGCTCGGCGCCGTCGGGGGTGAAGGCGACCTGGGTGGGGGCGCCCGGCAGGCCGATCTCGCCCTCGACCACCTCCGCCACCGGATCGAAGACCGCGAGCGAGTCGTCTCCCCTCTGTGCCACCCACAGGCGCGCGCCATCCGGCGGGAAGGCCATCCCCGCCAGGCCGACGCCGCGTCGGAAGGGCAGCGTGCGCAGCTCCGCCAGGGCCGCGTCGTCGATGACCTTCATCGTCTGCAAGCCGTCGTGGACGAAGACGCGCCCGCCGCCGGGCGCGATGGCGAGCTCGACCGGCGAGAAGGCGTCGAACACGGGCGCGGACTCGAACCTCTTCACGACCGCGTTGGCGCTGCGGCCGATGACGGCGACCTCGCGGAAGTTGTTCGGGCTGAAGACGCCCTGCGTGACGGCGACGTAGATGCGGGCGCCGTCCGGAGTGATGCCGACGTCGGCCGTGCTGCTGCGCATCGGAACCGTGGCGACCACGGCGAGGCCGGCGAGGTCGACGACCGAGACGCTCTCCGCCGCGAAGTTGAGGACGTAGGCGCGCTCGCCGTCGGGCGTGATCGCGAGATCCCAGGGCGTGTCGCCGACGTCGATCTCGTCGACCACCGTGTGGCTGGCGGTGTCGATGACGGCGACCGTGTCCGTGCCCGTGATCGCGACATAGGCGCGCCGGCCGTCGGGGGCGAAGGCGAGGCCGCGCGGCGCCGGCCCGACCGGGATGTGGTCGATCACCGCGCGCGCGGCGACATCGACCACGGTCACCGCGTCCTGCAGATCCGAGACGACGTAGGCGACCACCCGCGCCGGCGCCGGCGTCCCGGCGGTCGGCGTCGGGCTCGGCGAGGGCGACGCGCTCGGGCTCGGCGGCGACTGGATGGTGAACCGCAGGGGCGCCGAGCGGGCCCGGTTGCCCGAGGTGTCCTCCGCCTCGGCGACGACCTCGACCTCGCCCGCCGCGGCCGCGCCGGCGAGGTCGACGCGGAACGAATGAGCGCACGCCACCTCGTCGGGGGGGCACGGCAGGGTCTGGTCTCCGTCCAGCACCGCGTCCCCGCTGGCGAGCAG
>Ga0268299_1003198_pt1 | contig 15916 bp, 9 predicted proteins | sample NOBtaG_FD_193484 | JGI IMG/M metagenome (GOLD analysis project Ga0268299, IMG submission 193484) | Activated sludge microbial communities from bioreactor in Nijmegen, Gelderland, Netherland - NOB reactor | ecosystem: Engineered > Bioreactor > Aerobic > Activated sludge | place: Netherlands...
TCGGAGCGCTACACAGTGCGGGTGCCGACCGAAGGGAAGGTAGCGACCGTGGAGGTCGAGCTGGAGATTCCCGAAGGGGTCACGATCAGCCCCCAGGCATCGATGGGCTGGACGCACACGCTGAAGCGCACCGGCGATCGCGCGACGTCGATTGTCTGGACGACGGACATCAAGCCCGGCGAGTTCGCCGAGTTCGGGTTCATCGGCCGCAACCCCAAGACGGGCGAGTCCATCGTGTGGAAGGCGCACCAGCGGTACGCGGACGGCACGGCGAGCCACTGGGTTGGCGAAGCTGGTACGCGAAGTCCAGCACCAATCACCACGCTCGCCGCGGCCAGCCAGGACGACGGCGCAGCGGTGGCCGCGTGGCTTGGGACCTACGACGCCGCCTTCAACGCCAAGGACCTGGAGAAGCTCGCGACGTTCTACCATCCCGACGTCACCATCTACGAGGGTGCGGGCATCAACAATGGCTGGGCCGACTACCGGGATCGCCATCTCGGACCAGAGCTGAAGGCGTTTCAGAATCTCCAGTTCGCGCATTCGGAGACCAAGGTGACCGTGCTGCCCGGCGGACAGTCGGCGTACGCCACCTCCCGCTACACGCTGAAGGCGAAGATGGGCGAGCGCGACATCGACTCCGAAGGGCTGGCGACCTACCTGCTGCTCAAGGGCGCCAATGGCGCCTGGCAGATTCGGCACTCGCACACGTCGAGCCGCGCGCGAAGGCCGGCCGCGTAGCGGCTAGGGGGGCACCATCTACCCCGTTCCATTCCGCATCGGCGACTTCGAGGTCACCAGCTTCGGTGTGCTGGTGGCCGTGGCCGCGTTGGTAGGCCTCTGGCTGTTCGACCGTGAGCGGCGATGGTCGGGGCTGCCGGATCAAGCTCTCGACGCTGCGATGGCCGGAATCGTCGGCGGCTTGGCGGGCGCCAAGCTCGTGTGGGCCGTCGAACATGCCGGGCGCCAAGGGCCCTTCCTCGACCTGCTCCTGTCGCGCGGCGGCCTCAGCTGGTTCGGTGGATTCGCCGGCGGTCTGGCTGCCGGCCTGGCGTTGCTGCGCCGTCGACGAATTCCAATCGTGCCGGTGCTCGCCGCGGCAACCCCCGCTCTGGCGATTGCCCATGCCATCGGACGTGTCGGATGCTTCCTGGTGGGTGACGACTACGGCGTGCCGAGCGACCTTCCGTGGGCAGTGCCGTTCCCGGAAGGTCTTCCGCCGACGTCAATCCCGGTCCACCCGACGCAGCTCTACGAGATGTTGGCGCTGCTGCCCCTGGCGTGGGTGCTGGTCCGCTGGCGACGGCAGCGCCGGCGTGACAGGTTCGTTCTGGGATGGTATTTGGTGGTCGCCGGCGCGGTGCGATTCCTGATCGAGTTTCTCCGGATGCGCGAATCGCTAGTCGGCCCATTCGCTTTAGCTCACGTGCTCGCACTCGTGGCCGTGTCTGTGGGGGCGCTCCTGCTAGTCAAGAACTCCACCCACGAAATCGACAGGTCGCCTGGATCCATGGCGTGACGACGTTGACACCAGCGTCGGCCTGCCGCATCCTACTCATGTGGTGACCTTCAGCCGCCGTCTCGCCGCGTTGATGCTGATTGCGACCGCAGCGGCCGGAAACGCGGCCGTCTGCGAAGGTTGGGCCGCCGCGCCGGAAGCACGCATGGCGTGCTGCAACGACGGCCAACCGTGCCCGATGCACAAAGGGCGCTCGGAAGGTTCCGCGACTCAGAGCGTCACCCAAGCCCAGGCGGACAGCTGCTGCGCGTTGTCCGAGCAGGAACAGTCCGGCCAGTCCAACCAAGCGTTCGCCGCTCCGGTGTCCAGCGCGGTTCTGGGGCCTGGCATCGTCGTTCCGCCCGCTCAGCCGCGCCTGGTCGTGACCGACGCGTGGCGAACAGGCACTCCAGTCCCATCCCCGCCCGTTTCCAAGCACGTTCTGATCTCGGTCTTCCTCCTCTAGCTCACGACAGTACCCGTGTGTCCTGCCGCCCCTGGCGGCCGGTGTCCACGTCTGCGCGCGACCGCATGCGCGCGAGGTCTGTCGTCCATGATCAACCGTCTCATCGACCTGTCGTTACACAACCGCTTCGTCGTGATCGCGCTGTCGATCGCCTTTGCCGGCTGGGGCTGGTGGGCGGTCACCGCCACCCCGATCGACGCGATTCCTGACCTCTCGGACAACCAGGTCATCGTCTTCACTGACTGGACCGGCCACAGCCCGCAGGAGGTCGAAGATCAGATCACGTATCCGTTGACGGTGAACCTGCAAGGTCTCGCTGGTGTGCGAGTGGTGCGGTCGCAGTCGGCCTTCGGCTTCTCGATGATCTACGCGGTCTTCGAAGACGACGTCGATCTGTACTTTGCTCGCGCGCGCGTCCTTGAACGCCTGAGCCTCGTGGGCAAGAGCCTTCCGGTCGGGGTGGTGCCGACGCTCGGACCCGACGCAACGGGCGTTGGGCACGTGTTCTGGTACACGCTCGAGAGCCCGACGATGTCTCTCCGCGATCTTCGGGGCCTGCAGGACTGGTTCGTCCGCTACCAACTCAACGCGGTGCCAGGTGTCGCGGAAGTCGCGTCCGTCGGCGGATTCGTGCAGCAGTACCAGATCGATGTCGATCCCAATCGCCTCCGCCAGTACGGGCTGCCCCTCAGCGCCGTGGTATCGGCGGTGCGCGAGAGCAACCTCAACGTGGGTGGCAACGTCCTGGAGTCGAACGGTGCCTGGCTGATCGTGCGTGGCGTCGGCTTGATTGGGTCGGTCGAGGACGTCAAGCGGATCGTCATTGGTGCGTCTGGCGGCACGCCTGTCTACATCGAGCAAGTGGCGGACGTCCAGCTCGGCAATGCGTTTCGGGTGGCGTCGCTGGTGAAGGGGGCGAAGGAAGCCGTCGGTGGCGTCGTGGTCGCCCGCACCGGCGTCAACACGAAGGATGTGATCGATGCGGTCAAGGCTCGGATCGCGCAGATTCAGCCTGGACTTCCCGATGGCGTCAGCATCGTGCCGTTCTACGACCGCTCGACGCTGATCGAGCAGGCGGCCGACACGTTGCAGCGCGCGCTCCTCGAGGAGATCGCTCTCGTGACGCTGGCGCATGTCGTCTTCCTGATGCACTTCCGCTCGATCCTCATCGTCACGATTCCACTGCCGCTGGCCGTGCTGGTCTCATTCCTCGGGATGTACTACGCCGGTGTCTCCTCCAACATCATGAGCCTGGCGGGCATCGCGATCGCGATCGGCGTCCTGGTCGACGCCGGCATCGTGGTGACCGAGAACGCGTTCCGGTTCATGGAGCAGCGAGGCGTCGATCCCCGCGACCGGCGCCTGGTCCGAGAGACGGTGCGCGACTCGACACGGCTCGTCGGGCGTCCCGTCTTCTTCTCGATGGCGATCATCCTGCTCGCCTTCGTCCCCGTCTTTGCGCTGACCGGCCAGGAAGGGAAGCTGTTCCACCCGCTGGCGTTCACCAAGACGTTTGCCGTGCTCGCCGCCACCGTCGTGGCGGTCACCCTCGTGCCCGTCCTGTGCAGCCTGTTGCTCGGCGGCACGGTGCGTCGGGAAGAGGACAACCCGGTGATGCGGGTGCTGCACCGTGTATATCAGCCGGCCCTTGGCGCCGCACTTCGCCATCGGTGGGTGACGGTGGGAACCGCGAGCCTGCTCTTCGTGACTGCGCTCGGCCTTGCACGAGGGATCGGGAGCGAGTTCATGCCGGCGCTGAACGAGGGCGACCTGATGTTCATGCTCATCGCCGACCCGAGCATCTCGCTCGAGGAGAACACCAGGAACGCCATCAAGCAGAACCAGATCCTCGAGTCGTTCCCCGAAGTGGCCTACGCGGTGGCGAAGGTCGCGCGCGCCGACACCTCCACCGACCCAGCGCCGCTGAACATGACCGAGACCGTGATTCACCTGAAGCCGCGGGACGAGTGGCGAACGGGCATGACCCTCGAGCGGCTCCGGGCGGAGATGAGCCAGGCCACGCAGTTGCCTGGAGTGTCCCCCATCTGGACGATGCCCATCATCAACCGCATCGACATGCTGACGACCGGAGTCCGCTCGGAGGTGGGCGTCAAGATCTTTGGCACGGACCTCGGACGGCTCGAAACCCTGGCGAGGCAGGTGGCCGACGTCATCCGCACGGTGCCAGGCGCGAGCAACGTCTACCCAGAGCAGGTGACGAGTGGTCAGTACGTGAATATCGCCGTCGACCGGAGCGCTGCCGCACGCTACGGGATCGGCGTCGGCACCGTGCAACAGGTGATTGAGACGGCCGTCGGCGAGACCGTGCTGACGACGACGATCGAGGGGCGGTCCCGCTTTCCGGTGCGGGTCCGATACCGTCCCCAAGACAGGGCCAACCCGCAGGCGCTGGCTCAGGTCCTCGTCGCCGCGCCCGATGGGACTCAGATCCCGCTCGGTCAACTCGCGCGCATCGAGCATGCACGTGGACCGGCGATGATTTCGTCCGAGAACGGGCTCCTGCTGGCGACGGTGCTGCTCAGCGTGCAGGGCCGCGATGTTGGCGGCTTCGTCGAGGAGGCCCGCGCCACGGTGGCTCGGGACGTCCGCCTTCCGGCCGGCTACTACATCGGCTGGAGCGGGCGGTGGGAGAACCAGGAGCGGGCCCGCGCGCGACTGCAACTCGTGATCCCCATCGTCCTCGGGGTCATCTTCATCCTGCTCTACTTCACCTACGGATCGGCTCTGGAGGCGACCCACGTGCTCCTGGCCGTCCCCTTTGCGTTGACGGGGGGCGTGTACCTGCTGTGGCTGCTTGGCTACAACTTCTCGGTCGCCGTCTGGGTCGGCTTCATCGCGCTCTTCGGCACGGCCGTACAGACCGGCGTGGTGATGGTCATCTATCTCGAAGAAGCGGTCGAGCGGAAGCGACGGGAGTTCGGCGGCGCGCTCACGCGTACCGGCTTGCGGGACGCCGTGATGGAAGGGGCGCTTCTGCGACTGCGACCGAAGGTGATGACGGTCTCCACCGTTGTGGCTGGGCTACTCCCCATCATGTGGAGCACCAGCGTGGGCGCGGAGGTCATGAAGCCCTTGGCCACCCCCGTGCTGGGCGGCATGGTCTCGTCCCTCCTGCACGTGCTGATCGTGACTCCGGTCATCTTCCTGACGATTCGCGAACGACAACTTGGACTTCGACACGAAACTCTTGCGGAGGAACCTCCCATGGCGAAGCATCGACGGAGCGGAACGCGAATGCTCGTAGTGACAGCCCTGCTGGCTGTCGTGGCTGCCGGCGCCGCCGCGGTGTGGATTACGCGTCCAGGAGACACACAGCCAGGCTCCTCCACGAGCGGGCGCGTGGTGCACACCGTGCGATCCGGGGCGATCGACGTCGTCGTGTTGTCGTCAACGGGCTCGCTCCGCAGCGGTCGTAATGAGTTCACCATCGAGTTCCGCGCTGCCTCGGGGGCGCTCGTCGATGTCGGGACGGTGCGAGTGACGGCCAACATGGCCATGCCCGGGATGGTCATGCCGGGCAATGCACAGGTGCAAGCGACCGACACCGCCGGTCGACACGTCGTGACCGCAGAGTTCGGCATGGCGGGCGCCTGGCCCATCACCATCGAGTGGGACGGCCCGGCCGGTCGAGGGTCAGTGACGTTCCAAGGGAGTGTTCAATGACGTGCCATCGATGTGCGCTCGCCTGGGTGTTCATCGCTCTCGCGAGCACGGGCGCGCTGCAGGCCCAAGGTGCGAACGGCCAGGACCGCGTGGGGCCGTTTCTCGACCCCCGCGATGGCATCGGCCTCGATGCTGCCGTTGCGCGAGCGGTCGCCCAAGAGCCTGGGCTGCGGGCGGCGCGCCTGGAGGTCGATGTCGCGCGTGGCGAGCGCCAGCAGGCGGCGCTGCGCCCAAACCCGGTGTTCTCGGTCGAGCATCGAGATGAACCCGGGGGAACCGACGCCTTTACTACCGCTGGCGTCGAGTGGCCGCTGGACTTGTTCCGACGGCCGGGGCGCGTGCAGACGGCCGAACGGACAGTACGAGTCGCCGAACTCAGCATCGAAGAGGAACAGCGTGTGCTGGTCGCTGAGGTGCGGTTCCGGTACGGCGCCGCGGCGGCGGCGATTCGCGAGGTCGGCGTTGTGGACGAGACCGTCCTGGCCGCTCAGCAACAGCTACGTGCCGTACGCGCGCGCGTGGAAGCGGGGAACGCTCCGCCGCTCGAGGCGGATTTGCTCGAGGTCGAAGTGCGCCGGCTCGAAGCCGCCCGCCTGATCACTGTCGGTCGTGCCGAGGCAGCGATGGCACAACTGAAGCCGCTGCTGGCGATGGGCCCGGGCGAGCCACTCCTGTTGCGCGACTCGCTCGAGTCCCTGACCGCCGCGTTCGTCATGCCACGCGCCGACGCGGCCGTCGCCGGCAGCCGTTCGGACGTCCAGCAAGCCGAAGCACGGGTGGCGCTGGCCGACGCCCGGGTCGACCAGGCCCAACGAGAGGGCCGCGCCGATCTGAGCCTCTTCGGCACCTACATGCGCATGGACAGTGGCTTTCCCCAGCGGGGGTTCGGCCCCAACGGCGGGCTGGAGCGGGTCCGAGGCCGCTTCGACTACGTCGCGATCGGCGCGGCGATCACGCTCCCGCTGCTCAATCGGAATCAAGGGCAGGTAGCCGCGGCGCGGGCCGAGCGTCTGGCGGCCGAGGCTCGTCGCGAAGCCGTCGAACGTGCGGCGGGCGCGGAGACTGCAGCGGCTGAAGCACGAAACGCGCGAGCACAGCAGGCCGTTCAGGGCTATCGCGACGGCGTGCGCGAGCTCGCTCGCCGGAATCTCGATGTCGTTCGCCAGACGTTCGATCTGGGACGTGTGACGGTCTTCGAAGTGCTCGCGGAGCAGAAACGATGGCTCGAGGTCGAGCAGGGGTACACCGAGGCGCTGCGCGAGGCGTGGGAGGCGCGTGTGGCGCTGACACGCGCGAGAGGAGAGACGAAATGAGGGCACAAACACAGATCAGCGTGTCGTGGCCGACACTGCTGAGCGCCGGGAGTCTGCTGGTCGTTCTGGGAGCCGGTGGGCTCTATGTCGCCCTGCTCGGGGTGGGGGCGCTTCGGCCGAGCCCTGGAACACCAGCGACCAGCGCGCCCGTGGTGACGTCTGCGCCGGCGGCACCACGCGAACGGCCGGCAGTGGACACGAGCCCAGCGCTCGCGCTGCCCGACGTCGAGGTCACGCTCACCAAAGAGGGCGTGGAGCGCGCCGGCATCGTCGTCGTCCCTGTGTCGACGGGCGCCGGAGGTGTGGGCGTGAGGGCGCCCGGCGTGATCCAGCCCAACGCGTACCGGCGCGTGGTCGTCACGCCTCTAGTTGCTGGACGCGTCACCCGCCTCGGAGTAGAGCTGGGGCACGTCGTTAGGCAAGGACAGACCGTAGCCCAAGTCTTCAGCCCGGACGTGTCAGAGGCGCAGACCCGATACGTGTCCGCGCGAGCGGCGCTGGAGGCGCATGAACAGGAACTCGCGCGCACGGAGAAGCTCGTGGGGATCGGCGCCGCCAGCCGCCAGGAACTCGAGAGGATTCACGCCGAGCATACGGCCAAGCGGGCGGATGTCGAGAGCGCAACATCCAGGCTGCGCCTGCTTGGACTCTCGGCAGCCGCTATCGAGAGCCTTGGTCCAGGCGTGAGCGAGGGCGCGACCGTGGATGTTCCGGCTCCCATCGCCGGCGTCGTCACGGAGCGCACGGCCAATGTCGGCCTGAACGTCGACCAGACAACCCCCCTGCTCACCGTGACCGACCTGTCCACGGTATGGGTGGTCGTCGATGTCTACGAGAAGGACTTCAGTCACGTGACGGTCGGCAGTCCTGCGCAGATCACCACCCATGCCTATCCGGACCGGACGATCGAAGGACGGGTGAGTTACATCGACCCGCAGGTCAGCCCAGAGACGCGCACGGCTAAGGCACGTATCGAGATCTCGAATCCGCGTGGTGATCTGCGTCTCGGCATGTACGCCGAGGCGTTCTTCAGCGGCGGAGGCGGTGTATCGATGCCAATGGTTCCCAGCGCAGCCATACAGAACGTCGGCGACCGAACCGTGGTCTACCTCGTCGATTCGATGAAGCCTGGGACATTTGTCGAGCGCGAGGTGAGACTGGGAGCCGCCGCCGGTAACGACGTGTCCGTGACGTCTGGCGTTCGGCCGGGCGATGTGGTCGTGAGCGAGGGCAGCTTCTCACTGCGAGCCGAACGCGAGCGGTTGGGGCTCCGAACGTCACCGAGTGCACCAGGTTCTGACGTCGCAACGGCCGCCGGACACGCGGGCATGTTGGGTGCTCCAGACGTGCAGGAGGCCACGATCGTTGTCGGTGACACCAGCTTCGAGCCATCGCGGCTCACGCTGCGCGCAGGTGTGCCGGCGCGGCTGACGTTCACCCGGACGAGCGACAAGACGTGCGCGACGTCCGTGGTCGTCCCGTCCCTGAAGGTCAAGAAGGAGTTGCCGCTCAATCAGCCCGTTGCGATTGAGTTCACGCCGGGCGAGGGCGAGATCGCATTCGCCTGTGGCATGAACATGCTGCACGGGACGCTGATCGTTCGATAAAGGTAATCGTCCTGGTCACGAGCCGGTCCAGACCGTGAGGACGCTCCTAGTCCTTGAGCCGGAGAATCCGGATCGCCCCGTTGAACACGATCAATGCAATACCGGTCGCGACGACAAGGTCGGGAACGTTCGAGTCTGTGAATCTGACGAGACCTGCCGCGGTGATGACCCCGACGTTGGCGATGACATCGTTCGTCGTGAAGATCCAGCTGGCCCTCATGTGTGCGCCGCCTTGTCGGTGTCGGGAGAGCAGCCACATCGACGTGGCGTTGGCAGCCAGGGCCGCCGCAGCAACAACGAGCATGAGCGGGGCTTCCGGTTCGCTTCCGAAGATGAGCCGCCGTGTTACCTCGAACAAGGCACCTGCGGCCAGGAGCAGCTGCAGAACGCCACTGACTCGGGCCGCCTTGAGCTGTGTGGCCCGAGCCCGGTGCACGCCGAACAGAGCGAGACCGTAGACGGCTGCGTCGGCGAACATATCGAGCGAGTCGGCAAGCAGCGCGGACGAATCGGCCCAGACTGCGCCGACGGCCTCACCGACGAACATCGTCGCGTTGATCGCGAGGACGGCCGTGAGAGTGCGCGCCTCGTCGCGCGGCGACGGGCCGGGAACGACGTTGTCGTCGATGGCATCGGTCTGCTCGATCAGCTGAGAGCCCAGATGCAGAGACCTCAGGGCTTCGTCGATTGCTCCCGACGGGCCGTCGTGAAGCACCGTCACCCGCCGGGCGCCAAGATCCACGTTTACCTGGCGCACCTCGTCGTGCCCCGCCAGCGCCATGCGAACGAGGCTCTCCTCGGCGGTGCAATCCATCTTCGGCACGGCAAACACGGCCTTCCTCATACATCTCCTCCCGCACGCACGGGGTCGCGACCGTCTTGGCCAAACCACCAGGCGTACAGGGCCGGCAGCACGAGCAGCGTCAGGACCGTGGAGGTGACAAGGCCGCCGATGACGACCGTCGCCAACGGCCGCTGCACCTCCGCACCAGCGGTTCGGGAGAGCGCCATCGGTAGGAAGCCGAAGCTGGCCACCGCCGCCGTCATCAGCACCGGTCTCAGGCGATCCAGCGCACCTTGGCGGACGGCCACCAGGACCGCGTCACCGGCCTGTCGCCGTTCGTTGATGAAGGCGACCATGACCACGCCGTTGAGGACGGCGACGCCGGATACCGCGATGAACCCGACTCCCGCACTCATCGAGAACTCGAGGCCGCGCAGTAAGAGCGCCAGGACGCCGCCGGTCACGGCAAAGGGGATGCCGGTGAACACCAGTGCGGCCTGCGTCGCGGATTCGAACGTCACGAACAGCAGGAAGAAGATCAGAAGAAACGTCACAGGCACCGCGATCAGCAGCCGATTCCGCCCGCTCTCGAGGTTCTCCCACAGTCCACCCCACCGCATCACGTAGCCTGGAGGCAGCGTGACGGTGCGCTCGACGGCGGCCTGTGCCTCGCTCACGAAGCTGCCGATGTCTCGTCCCCGGACGTTCATCTCCACGGTGATCCGACGCTGGCCTTCTTCGCGGCTCACCTCGACGGGGCCCTCGACCCTCGAGATACGCGCGAGTTGCGCCAGGGGGATCGCCTGACCGTTGGGCGCAGCCACGAGTAACGACCCGAAGTCGGCCTCTTCCTCCCGGACGTCTGGGGGCAGCCGGACGACGAGTTCGAAACGCCGGACGCCCTGCATGATGCGCGTCGCCACCGTGCCGGCGATGGCGGTCTGCACGAGCTGCTGCACGTCGGCCACATTGATGCCGTAGCGGGCCACCGCTTCGCGGTCGACGACGATCTGCAGCATGGGGAGTCCCGTGACCTGCTGCACCCTGACGTCTCCAGCGCCCTCGATGCCGCGAACGGCTCCGGCGATGGCGTCCGCGGCCTTCCTCAACGCCCCGAGATCCTCTCCAAACACCTTGACGACGACGTCGGAGCGTGCGCCGATGCCCTCGATCAGTTCTTGCATCCGGAACTCGATGGGCTGAGAAAACGCGTAGGCTTGCGTCGGCAACTGGGAGAGCTTCGACTCGATCGCTTCGATGAGTTCCTCGCGCGACTCGGCGGTCGTCCATTCATCGCGCGGCTTCAGCATCACGTAGGTGTCGCCCATGTTCGGCCCCATCGGGTCGGTGGCGATCTCCGGACGGCCGATACGGCTCACGACCGTCTGGACTTCCGGGAACTCCTTCACGAGGCGTTCCAGCTCCGTGGTCATCTGCACGGCCTCGTCCAGCGAGACGCTCGGCAGTCTGACGGCATTGATGGCCAGCGCGCCCTCGTCGAGCTTGGGGAGGAACTCCGAGCCCAGCAGGGGAAACAACGCCACGCAGACGACCACGACCAGTCCTGCGGCTACGGCCGTCCGAATCGGCCGCGCCGTCGTGTGCGAGAGGAGCGGTGCGTACCATCGCTGCAGCCGCCGCACGAACGGATTCTCGTCACCGTGGTGCTCGTCACCCGCAGCCGCGACCGTGCGCGGTTCCCGCAGGAACATCCCGCACAGCGCCGGGATCAGGGTCATGCTGAACACCAGCGCGCCGATGAGCGCCAGGATCACCGTAAGTGCCATGGGCCGGAACATCGTGCCTTCGATGCCCGCCAGCGACAGAATCGGCAGGTAGGCCGCCATCACGATGATCTCGCCGAAGAAGCTGGCCCGCCGGACCTCGATCGTGGCGTTGGCAATGGTGTCGTGGCGCTCCGGGTCGGTCAGGGCACGACCGAGCGCCCGCCGCCGGTCGGCCAGTCGCCGGACCGTGTTCTCGACGATGATCACGGCCGCATCGACGATCAATCCGAAGTCGATGGCGCCGAGGCTCATGAGGTTGGCGGAGACGTCGAAGTACCACATGCCCAGGATGGCGAACAGCATCGACATGGGGATGGCCGACGACACGATGAGCCCTGCCCGAAGCTGCAAGAGGAAGAGAAAGAGGACGGCAATGACGACGAGACCGCCTTCGACGAGATTGGTCGCGGCGGTACGAATCGTGCGTTCGACCAGGACACTCCGGTCGTAGAAGGGCGCGATCGCCATCCCGGCCGGCAGGGCCTTCTCGATCTCGTGAAGGCGCGCGGCCACTCGATGCGCGACGACGCGACTGTTCTGGCCCTTGAGCAGCATGGCCACACCGAGCACGGTTTCGCCCTCGCCGTCTCGTGTCGCTGCGCCCTGGCGTATCTGCGCGCCCAAGCGCACGGTTCCGACCGACCCGATGAGCACCGGCGTGCCCGCCGGGGCGGCCAGCACGATGCGCTCGATATCCTGCTCGTTTCGAATCAATCCGACGCCCCGGATCAGCTGCTGTTCGCCGCCCTGTTCCAGATAGGCGCCACCCGTGTTCGCATTGTTGCGCCCGAGGGCCTCGATCACGTGTCCCACCGTCAGTCCATAGGCGGCCAGTTTGGCGGGATCGACCAGCACTTCGTACTGCAGCTCGCGACCGCCAAAGCTGTTGACCTCGATGACGCCAGGGATGGTGCGGAGCTGTGGCTTGACGAACCAGTCCAGCGTGGTGCGCAAGTCGGTCAGCGAGTGGCGCGCCTGGCCTGGAGTGTTGACGAGGGTGAACTGGTAAATCTCGCCCAATCCCGTGGAGACCGGCGCGAGTTCAGGTGTGACATCCGGCGGCAGGTCGCGCTGGGCGTCGATCAGGCGTTCCAGGACCAACTGCCGAGCGACGTAGACGTCCAACGACGGGCTGAAGATGACCGTGACCTGGGACAGGCCGAACTGCGAGACCGATCGGATCTCCTCCTTGTAGGGGAGACTGGCCAGCGCGACCTCCAGAGGCGCGGTGACATACTGCTCCATTTCCTCAGGAGTGAAGGCGGGCGCGACGGCGTTGATCTGGACCTGGTTGCTCGTGACGTCAGGGACCGCATCGATCGCGAGTTGAAACGCCGCGTACACGCCGATCGCGGCAAGACCCAGACTGAGGCTGACGACGAGCGCACGCCAGCGGATGCTCCAGTGGATGACACGCGCAATCATCGCTGTGGCTCCTTGGCCTCGTCATCGTCGTCGTCACCGAGTGTGCCGGCCAGCAGGGCCGACTTGAGCTTGAACGCGCCTGTGGTCACCACGACGTCGCCGGCGGTCAACCCCTCCGTGATCTCGATGAGGCGCCCCGACAGTCGACCGACCGCTACCGGCCGAACGCGAAACTCCGTATCGCCCGACCTGATGAAGACGACCTGTCGACCCTCGATCACCTGGACGGCGTCGCGCGGAACCGCGAGCGCCTGCTCTGTCGCGTCGGTCGCGAGCGCGATTCGCGCGAACATGTCCAGCTTGAGGCGGTCGCCGGTATTGGCCACTTCGACTCGCACGGGCACGCTGCGCGTTCGCGGATCCAAGGCCGCGCCGACGGCCGCCACCGTGCCGGGCAGCCGCTCGTCGGGATACGCATCGACGGTAATCGTGGCCGCCTGTCCCTTGCGAACCGCCCCAAGGTCCTTCTCGAAGACCCGAGCCTCCACGTAGAGCCGACTGATATCGGCGACCGTGAAGAGCTCCGTGGTGGCATCGACGACGTCTCCCGGTGCGGCGGCGGCGCGCACCAGGACTCCGGCAATGGGCGAGGAGACCTCGGCGACCGAGGAGGCGTCGGCCGGGGCGTCGGCGGTCCCAAAGCGGCGCAACCGCACGTCGAGTCCTGCAATCACGCTCTCCTGGGCATGGATGGAGGCTTCGATCTGTTGCTGTTCGCCAAGGCTTGCCTCGTACTCGCGCTGGGAAGCCGCACCAATCTCCGCGAGCCGGCGGGCCCGTTCGACCTGCCGCGTGGCCGTGCCGAGCTGCACGCGAAGCCGGGCCAACTCGGCTCGCGCACGATCCCGGTCCGTCGCCACCGTTCCCGCCTCGACGTTGTCGAACCGTGCGAGCGGTTGCCCCCGCGACACACGGTCGCCGATCTTCACGAGCACTTCCAGGATCCGTCCCTGCGCCAGTGGCCGCACATGAGCCAGGCGGCTCTCGATGGGTTGCACGGAACCGGTGGCGCGGAGCGCAATGGCCAGCGGCTGAGAGGTCACGGGCGCGACGGCGATTCCGAGACGCTTCTGGACGTCGGGTGCGACGTCGAGATGGTCCTTCGCGTCGTCATCGTCGTCATCGGCCTCGGGGGCGGCTCGAGTCGCGCCCTCGGCGTGTTCGTCGCGCGATGGGGCGGCCGCAGGACCGTCGTTGTCAGGCGCCTGCCGGCCGCTGCACGCGGCCAGCAGAAAGGTCAGGATCAGTGCGAGGGCGAACGGCATCGTCTTCATGGCAGGTCCATTCCGACCGCTCGCTCCAGATCCGCGGCGGCCTGCGCCAGTTCTGTCTCGGCGTCAATCTGGGACAATCGAAGTTCGATCAGGCGACGTTGCTCGTTGAGCACGTCAAGCAGCCGGAGTTGGCCCAGTGCGTAGGCCTCCCGCATGGTCGCCAGGTTCTCGTCGGCCTGGGTGGTAATGCCTTGCCTGAAGATGGCTGCGGTGTCACGAGCGGCCACCCAGCGGGCATAGGCCGCCTCCACGTCGCGAGCGATGACCGTCTCCAGGTACTCGCGGTGCAGGCGGGCGCCCGTGGAGCGCGCCACTGCCGCGTCAACATGGCCTCGGTTGCGCCCGCGCCAGAACAGCGGGATCGATACGCCAACGCTGAAACGCTTGTCATCGTCGACAATGGGCGCAGGGCGTCCGGCGGCGGTGACCGCGAACAACCCGTCCACCGTATCCGTGTCCTGGGTGTACGTTGCGGACGCCACGAGGTCCGGCACGCCTTCAGCGCGCGCGAGAGTCAACTCCGCTCCGCCTTGCTGCTCGAGGGCTCGAGCCGCCTGCAGGTCCGCGCGGGTCTTCAGCGCGCGGCTGATCAGTTCGTCGAGCGTGAACGCGCCGCCTACTCCCCGGGCGGTTTCGGCTGCGACGGCGGGCACGTCGGCGGCGTCGACGCCCACCAGTCGGCGCAGGTCGGCCAACAGCGCCGAGGCGCGGCCTCTGAACGTGGCGTGCTGCGCCTCCACGCGTGCGACCTCCACGGCGAGTAGCTGGGCCTCGAGCCTTCCGACATCGCCCTCGGTGACACGTGCGCGCGTGAGTCGCAGAGCCTCTCGTCCCGCGGCCAGGACCTCTGCGAGGGCAAGGGCCTTCGCCTGAGCCGCCCGCACGTCGGCCGCGCGCGACGTCACGTCGAAGACAAGCTGTCGTTCGTGCGCCGCATACTCCGCCTCGGCCGCTGCGACGCCACCTTGCCCGACGGCCTGACGCTTGCCGCGTTTGCCGCCCAACTCGATGGGATGCGTGTAACGAAGGGCCAGTTCGGTCGTGCCGGGGGATCCAAGCGGTTCTCCAGTGCCGTAGTCGATGTCGACGGTGGGATTGGGACGTACACCGGCGCGACGAAGGAGGCCCTGGGCTTCTGCCAGTCGCTCACGGGCGGCCAACAGATCGCGATTCCGCTCGAGCGCCAGGCGCACGAGTTCGTCGACCGTGAGGGCACGATCTTGGGCCCCTGCACCGACTGTTGACATCAGCACGGCGAGCACTGATGCCGCGGATATCCACATCTTCCGCATGTCATAACCTCCGAATCGTGACGGTCGATGGCGTGAACCCGAGACGCGTGGTCAGGCGCCTCGGGCTCCATGACCGAGCATCCTCACCGTCGCGGTGACCGCCGAGTCGAGAGACCTCGGACGGCTTTGCGTCGCTATCGGCGGAGCAGGGCTGAAACCTGCGTGTCGAATCAGGGCGGCCCGCCGCACCATCGCCAGTGCGTGCGTCGGGGCGCCGGTCTTGCGCGAAAGACGCGTGGCTAGAGGGGCGGGTGGTACGGAACCGGGCGGACGCCCGGGCTGTCGGCGAGACGGACGTCGGGGACCGCCACCGCGACGAGGTGTGGCATCAGGGCCAGCATGGGCGCAGGGCCGACAACGAGCGCGCAGCAGAAGCAGCTGTCTCCGCGCTCGCGATTCACCGGCGCACCGGAGTCGGAGTGGGTCGCTGCCGGCGCGCTCATATCGGTCGAGTGCGTGGTCAGCAAGTGATCGACCGGCCCTCCTATCGTCTCGTAATCACAACACTCACCAGCTGCAGCGAGGTCCAAGCCAAGCCACAGCACCAAAGCGAGTGCGACCGCACGAGCGATGGGGCGACGCCGACAATGGGGCACGGCCGGGTGAGTATAGCCCACCGGGCCGGCCCGCTCCACGCTGCTGGATCGAGACGGCGTCACGGCTTCCGGACGCCCGGCACGACAATCCGGATCTCGGTTGCGCGTGGTCCACGTTCCGCAGTCGTGTACTTGACGCGCACGCTGTCGTACTGGTGGACCAGGTCGGTGACGACGGCGGATCGGCCCT
>Ga0268299_1003199_pt1 | contig 15916 bp, 6 predicted proteins | sample NOBtaG_FD_193484 | JGI IMG/M metagenome (GOLD analysis project Ga0268299, IMG submission 193484) | Activated sludge microbial communities from bioreactor in Nijmegen, Gelderland, Netherland - NOB reactor | ecosystem: Engineered > Bioreactor > Aerobic > Activated sludge | place: Netherlands...
GAGCCGCTCGCGAGCCCTCGTCACCGGCGCGTCGTCGGGCATCGGCGCCGCCTTCGCCGAGCGGCTGGCGCGCGACGAGTACGACGTCGTGCTGGTCGCGCGCGACCAGGCGCGCCTCGAGAAGCTCGCCGCTCGGTTGCGCAAGCGCTACGGCGTCGAGGCGGAGGTGTTGCCGGCGGACCTGACCCGCGACGCCGACCTGTCCCTGGTCGAGAACCGCATCGCCGGCGACTCGTCGCTCGAGATGCTGGTGAACAACGCCGGCTTCGGCACGTCCGGCTCGTTCGTCGGCCTCGATCTCGATCGCGAGGAGGAGCAGATCCGCCTCAACGTCATCGCCCTCGTGCGGCTGACGCGGGCCGCGCTGCCCGGCATGATCGCCCGTCGCCGCGGCGCCATCGTCAACGTCTCCTCGATGGCGGCCTTCCAGCCCGGGCCGTTCAACGCGACCTACTGCGCCACCAAGGCGTACGTGAACAGCTTCACCGAAGCGCTGCACGAGGAGCTGCGCGGCACCAACGTGCGCGTGCAGGCTCTCTGTCCGGGCTTCACCCGCACCGAGTTCCAGAAGCGCGCCGGCATCGACACCTCGCATCTCCCGGAGTTCGTCTGGAGCTCGCCCGAGTCGGTGGTCGAGGCCTCGCTCGAGGGCTTGCGCACCAGCGACGTGGTGCTCGTCCCCGGCATCGCCAACCGCGCCGTCGCCGCGCTCGCCACCAGCGTGCCCCGCAGCGTCACCCGCCGCCTCGCCGGCAAGGTGCTGCGCGCTCGCTTCCAGAAGAACTGACGCGGAGCGCAGCGGTCAACGCCGCTCCGGATCGGGGCGCGGATCGCTGCCGCGGCGCGACCGTCGGGCAGTGGCTGGCATGGCGCGGGCGGCTGCGCCCCTTCCGGGGCGCTCTTCGTCCGGAGATCTTCGGGACCCCGGGCTGACGCCCGGGGCTATGCCCCTGCGCCGCTCCGCGGCGCGGAGCCGCCACCGTCAGCGTCCGTCGCGTCATTGAGTCCGCGCCCGGCGATCCAGCAGAACAGCGGAGCCGCGACCGTCAGGGAGCGGTTGGCCTCGCGCTGGCACCAGGCCAACCGCTCCCTCACGGTCGCGGCTCCGATCGCGTGCCGGAATCCGGGCGCGGCAACAGTTGCGCGACGGCCTCGTCAGGGAGCGGTCCGAACCGGTGGCGTCGCGCTCACCGGGGCAGGGTGATGCGATCGGCGAGCTCGCGTTCGCCCTGCATGCCGAGCTGGGACGCGGTTTTGCCCGCGGGGATGCCGGGGATGAGCGTCTGCTCCTCGGCGACCTCGGTCAGCACGCCGAGGAGCCCGCCGTCGACGCCGCGGATGCGCGTCTGCCCGGCGAGCGTGCCGGCGACGCCGACGCTGAAGATCGAGCGGTCCGCCTGGGGCGTGTCGATCGCCGACAGGTACGAGCGGAACAGACACTCGACGCGCGTGCTGGTGGAGAGCCGCTGCTCGAACTCGTTGACGACGAGCAACTGGGCGGTGGTGACGCCCGGCCGCAGGCTGCGCAGGTTCTGGGTGCACGGCACGAGGGTGAGCTCGGTGCGCACCCCGTCGAACAGCGGCGGCACGCGCGCGCCGTCGAAGAGATCAGTGCGCCCGCACCATCGAGTTCGAGGCGTTGCTGATCTGCACCAACGTGTCGCGCGTCCCGTTGGCGATGATCTTCGGGAACACCAGCAGCGAGGCGCCGCGCTCGATCGTCACCTGCGCCGCAGCCGGACCGTCGCCGCAGAGCGCGGCGCCGAGCGCGGCCGCGATGATCGTCACACGCCCATGCCGACAGTGCACGAGCCCTCCTCGATTCTCGGCCCCTCTTCGCGGCTATCGCCGCGGTCGCGCTTTCACAATCGAAAACGTGTACGGCGGGCAGTGCGCCGGCCAGCGCGCCCACGCCGCCGGCGCGGCCTCCTTGTGCGCCGTCCGTCGTCTGCTAGCGCTTGTCCCGTTCCGGGCCGAAGGAGAGCTGCCGTGCGCGTCGTCTGGCCGGCCCTGCTCGTCGCGTTTCTCGCCACTCCCCCGTGGGCCGCCGCGGCTCCGACCTGCGCCGGCGACTGCAACGGCGACGGCAAGGTGAGCCCGGCCGAGACCTCGCTCGCCGGCAAGATCGCGTCCGGTCGCTCGTCGCTTGGCCAGTGCCCGGCGATCGACGCCGATGGCGACGGCGTGGTGACCGCAGCCGAGCTGCAACTCGGACGAGCCCATCAGAAGAGTGGCTGCCCGAAGGTGGCGACGCCGACGCGCACGGCGACGCGCACGCGGACGGCGACACGGACGCGCACGGCGACGCGGACGCCGACGGCGCTGCGCACGCCGACGCGGACGCGCACCCCGACGCGGACGCGCACCCCGACGCGCACGCCGACCCCCAGTGCGACGCGCGGCGCGTCGCAGATCCCGTCGTCGCCGCCGCCGACCGTCGCGGCGAGCTACACGGCGACCCCCTCGCCCACGGCGCCGCCGACGCCCAGCACAACCGCGACTCCGCCGGCGACGGTCGCGAGCTCGACGGCAACCTCCTCGCCACCGGCGACGGCCACGCCCAGCGCGACCGCGACTCCGCCGCCGCTGGCTGCGACCGCCACGCCCGTGGCCTCTCTCGTCCCCGGCGCCGACGGCATCCTCGCGCTGCGGGTCGACAACCCGAGCGGCCGCGCCCTGAGCGCCGCTCTCACCGGCGAGCGCCTGGGCGGCGCCGGCGCGCCGGCCACCTACGGCCCGATCGGTCTCGAGCTGGACGCGCGCTCGTCGCAGAGCGTCGAGGTCGACCTCGCACCCGGCATCTGGCTGCATCGGATCACCGTGCCGTCGACCGGCCAGCAACAGAGCCGGCGTGGTCTGGTGGTCTCCGGTGCGCGCGGCGCGCACGCCTGGGGCCTGTTCGCTTCGGTCCTGCAGGTCAACCGCGGCGACGACGACGGCGATGGCGTCTGCGACGACACCTGCACGCTGCGCGACGCGGTGATCGCCGCGTCCGGCGCCGAGGCCCCGGTGATGGTTCGCCTCGACACCGGCGCCTTCCCCGCAGGGCCGGTGACGCTCGAGGTGACCCGGAACGAGCCGCTGGTCCTGCGCGCCGCCGGCATGACGCTCGACGGCACCGACGCCGAGGGCAATCCCTCTCCGCTGATGCGCTTCGAGGATCGCCTCTATCCCAGCGCGATCCGGCTGCGCTCGCCGCGCCCGGCGACGAGCGGCGCGAGTTGCCCTTGCCAGCAGTCGCCCGCCGGGAGTCTGCGCGTCGCCGGCGCGGGGATCGCGATCGAGGGTGTCGCGATCGAACGCGTCCTGCCCCCCGAGGGCGAGGTCTGCTGCGGCGACCAGGATGTCGTCGCCTTCGACGAAGGCAGCGCCGGCAGCGCGCTGCGGCGCGTGCGCGTCGACGGCGGCGCCGCGGCCTTCCGCGACGCCGAGGTTCCTTCGGGCGAGACCCGCCCGCCCACCGGCAAGGACTGCGTCGACGCCTCGCGCACCGGCGCCGGCGTCTCCGACCCGGTGCGCATCGTCGACTCCGAGCTGCGCTTCTGCCTCGATCGCGCTCTCAAGAGCCAGGCGGGGCACGTGCGCGTCGAGCGCAGCTGGCTGCATCACAACCTGCGCGGCGGCGTCCTGGCGCAGTCCCCGCCGAGCGGCTCGACGGTCGAAGGCGTGGCCGAGGTGGTCGACAGCCTGCTCGAAGCCAACGGCGTCAACTGCCCGAGCGGCGCCGCGGACGACTGCGGGCCGGCGCAGGTGGTCGCACGCGCCGGCGCCTCCGAGTTGGCGGCCCAGGGTGTGCTCGCGCGGCTCGTGTCGAACGGCAACGTCGTGCGCGACGGCGCCCTGCACGGTCTCTACTTCGACGGCGGCGCGCGCGGGCGGATCGAGGCCACCTACGTCTGCGGCATCCGCCGCAGTGCGGGCGGCAAGGGCCTGCTGGTGCAGAAGGATGCGGGTGCGGCGACCGACGTGGCGGTGCGCGGCTCGAGCTTCGTCTACAACGACGACGCCGGGGTGAAGGTGCGCGGCACGGTGGGAGCCGACTTCGGCGAGGCCGCCGATCTCGGCTGGAACGCCTTCTGCCAGAACGGAGACGCGCAGCGTCGCAACTTCGTCAACGTCATGAGCGCGGCGACGCCGGTCGAGGCGCAGGGCAATCAGTGGCAGCACTGCTACGCCAGCGAGACCGCGAGCGCCTGCGAGGTCGAGCGCATCTCCGCGGGCGATACCAACAACGGCTCGACGCAGGACCGGGTGGCGGTCGCGCGTCCGCTCGAGCACCAGTCCGGCGCCGGTCTCGAGCTCCTCGCCGCCGCGCCCGCGACCGCCGCCGAGGGCATGCTGGTGCGACTCGACGGCTTCGGCTTCGACGCCGTCGCCGGTCACGTCGGCGGCGTCGGCGGCGATTGCCGCGCGCTCGCCCGCGACAACTCGTGCGCGCCCTTGCGCGGCACCTGCGTGGAGTTCCTGCAGGGCGGCCAGTGGATCGCCGCGGAGGAGGTTCTCGCGATCACGCCCACCGCGATCGTCGTGCGCGCGCCCTTCACCTGTGAAGCCGCGTCGCGCATCCGCGTCAGCCGCGCCGTGCGCGGCGGCGGCCCTGCCGCGGCGGAGATCCCGTACTGCGAGGGATAGGCCGGCGAGGGGCGCGGCGAGCCGCAGGCGGCGGCCGTCGCTGCTCGCGGCGCCGCCGAGCCGGGTCTCCGCCGCCGGGCCGACTGCCTGCCGCTGATGCCGCGTCGGCCTTGATTTCGGGCGGCGTGCCCACTACTTGGCGCGGCGACACGGACGCAGCGCATGGTGTCGCGGGACGAAGCAGCCCCGGGCGGCGGGGAGGGTGTGGTGGAGCCCGCGGCGACGACGCGGACCCTCATCGTCGGCCGCGTGCGGGAGATCGCAGGGTTGACCGCTGCCCTCGACGACGCGATTGCGGGCCACGGACGTCTCGTCCTGCTGAGCGGCGAGCCCGGTGTCGGCAAGACGCGGCTGGTCGAAGAGCTGGCGCGGCGCGCGGTCGAGCGCGGCGTGCACACCGCCTGGGGCCGGTGCTGGGAGCAGGAGGGAGCCCCGGATCTCTGGCCCTGGCTGCAGGTCGTCCGCACGTTCCTGCGCGCCGTCGACGACCGGACCCTGCGCGAGATCGTGGGTCCGCACGGCAGCGAGCTCACCGCGCTGGTCGCGCCGCTGCGCCAGCGCGCCGGCGGCGTCGCGCTGGACGCCGGGTCGCCGGCCGCCCGCTTCCGCCTCTTCAACGCGATCGCGCACTTCCTCGACGCCTACTCCGAGCGAGGGCCTCTGCTGCTGGCGCTCGAGGACCTGCACCGCGCCGACCCGGCTTCGCTGCTGTTGCTGCAGTTCTTCACCCAGGAGTTGCGGCAGCGGCGCATCCTGCTGCTCGCGACCTATCGCGAGCCCGGCGCGCCGCCGACCCGGGAGCTCACACAGGCGGTGGTGGAGTCGCTGCGCGAGCCCGGCAGCGAGCGGCTGCTGCTGGTGGGCTTCGGCGCGGCGGAGGTCGCAGCCCTGCTGTCGCACGTGCTGGGGCGCGAGATTCCGCCGGCCTTCGCCGAAGAGCTGCGGCAGCGCACCGGCGGCAATGCCGCCTTCGTCGCCGAGTGCGCCCGCCATCTCGCCGGGGGGCTGCCGCAATCGGCCGCCGAGGTTCCCATCCCGGTCGAGGTGCGCGAGCGGATCGAGCAGCGGCTGGCGCCGCTCTCGCCGGAAGATCGCGACGTGCTCGGACAGGCGGCCGCGCTCGGCCTCGAATTCCGCCAGCAGGAGCTGGGCGCCCATCTCACCGAGGCGGGGCGCTCGTCGCCCTCGGCGACCCTGGCTGCCGCGGAGGGGCTCGGGCTGATCGCGCGGGGGCCGGGCGAGGGCGTCTACCACTTCGTCCACGGCATGCTGCGCGAATGCCTGGTCGCGTCGCGCCGCGACCTCCCTGCGTCGCGCGCCGCGCAAGGGCCGGTTGCGCCGCCGCCACAGCCGGCGGCGACGCGACCGCAGTCGTTGTTCCGGCGCGAGGGGGAGTACTGGACCGTAGGCTTCGCCGGTCGCACCTGCCGCGTGCGCGACGCCAAGGGGCTGACGTACGTGGCCCTGCTGCTGCGCCATCCGCGCAAGCCGCTGCACGTCAGCGAACTGGTGAGCCTCGGCGGCGGGGGCGCGGACGTCAGCGCGGCGACCGAGAGCTCGACCGGCGCCGTCGGCGAGAGCAGGCTCGGCCTCGGCGACGCCGGCGAGGTGCTGGACTCGCAGGCCAAGGCCCAGTATCGCCGGCGCCTCGACGAACTCCGCCTCGAGCTCGAGCAGGCGCGCAGCTTCAACGACGCCGGGCGCATCGAGCGGGCGCAGCGCGAGATCGAGTTCCTCACCCAGGAACTCGCCGCCGCCGTCGGCCTGGGGGGGCGCGACCGGCGCGTCGGCTCGGCGGTCGAACGCGCGCGCGTCAACGTGACGCGCTCGATCGGGCGCGCCGTCGAGCGCATCGCCGAGGTCCATCCCGAGCTCGCCGCACACCTGAGCGAGACGATCCGGACCGGGACGTTCTGCAGCTACCTGCCCGACTCGTCGGTCACCGGCACCTGGGATCTGTGACCGCGGCGGTCCCGGGAGCTACTGCCGCGCCTTGAACAGGATCGCGTCCTGCTTCACCACCGCGCCCGGCCCGTACACGGCGCCGAAGCAGGCGTTGGTGGTGTCGTTGACCCATTGTGCCGTGACCGGTGGCGTCAGCGCGGCGGTGGCGATGTCGGGAAGCGGGAGGCCGCGGCCCTTGAGGGTGACGCGCGCGTTGGGCGCTTCCTTCTCCACCACGATGCGGACTCCGTCGCGCGCCGCCGCCGCGTCGCGGTAGCGGAAGCCACTGGCGGTCTCGATCCAGCAGGGCGCGTCGCCGCAGGTGCCGCCGGCTGGCACATGGAGGGCGCTCACCAGCCCGTTCTGATCGTACAGGCAGAGGGTCGAGTCGGTCGTCATCGTCGGGCTGCCGAAGTGAGAGCGCGGCGCATTGCCGCGGAACCACTTCCACAGCAGCCCGTCGCGCTCCGGCGTCGCCGGATCGTGCCGGATGCGCAGCAGGCTGGAAGCCGGGTCGCAGCTCGGGCGCGGTGTGGGGTCGAAGACGCAGCCGGTTGTCGGGCTGCACGAGTCCTGGGTGCAGGGGTTGCCGTCGTCGCACGTCAACGGCGTGTTTCCGCAGGTCCCCGCGTTGCAGGTGCCGTCGACGGTGCAGGCATCGCCGTCGTCGCACGGCGTGCCGTTGGGATCGGGGCTGCACGTCGACGGCGTGCCGCTGCACTGCCAGCACGGCTCGATGGCGCACGCCGCGCTGCAGCCGTCGCCGCCGTCGGCGTCGCCGTCGTCGCAGGCCTCGACGCCGGTCTCGCGGATGCCGTCGCCGCAGACGTTCTCGCTGCAGTCGCTCTTGCACGCGTCGGTATCGACGCCGTTGCCGTCGTCGCATTCCTCGACGCCGGTGCGCGCGAACCCATCGCCGCAGACGTTCGGAGTGCAGTCGCTCTTGCATCCGTCGTTGCTGAGCGAGTTGCCGTCGTCGCAGATCTCGCCTGCCGTGACCACGCCGTTGCCGCAGGCGGTGAGGCGGCAGTTCTCGTCGCAGCCGTCGCCGCTGACGAGGTTCTCGTCGTCGCATTCCTCCTCGCCCTCGAGCACGCCGTTGCTGCAGTTCTCGAGGTCGCAGGCATCGCCGACGCCGTCGCCGTCGAGATCGGCCTGGTCGATGTTCGGAACGCCTGGGCAGTTGTCGATCACGTCCGGCAGCTCGTCGAGGTCGGCGTCGTCGGCGGTCGCGCGCAGGAGCTGCGGCTGGCAGGTCGAGTCGGTCGGGCAATCGCCATCGCCGGCGCACACGCCGTGCTGCCGCCGACAAGAGCCCTGCAGGCAGAACTCACCGGCCTCGCACTGATCGGAGACGACGCAGACGGTGCCGACGTTCTCCGTGCACCGCCCGGAGCTGGTGAACACCGCCGTGCCGCCGCGGTGGTCGGCGAGCGGGTCCATCAGGCGCTGGAAACCCTGGCTGCTCTGGCTGCACTGCGCCGGGGCGCTGCAATCGGCGTCGCTGCGGCACGCACCTTCGTCCCGCATGCAGGTGCCGCTTCCGGGCGCGCCCAGGATCGGCTGGCAGAAGTGGTTCGCGCCGACGCAGCCTGCGCCGTTCAGCGGGTCGCACGACGTGCCGAGGTCGCGCAGGCAGCCGCCCGGCGGCAGGAAGCACTCGCCCAGCGGGCAGGCGTCATCGTCGACGCAGGCCTCGCCGGTGTCGGTGCAGACGCCGGCGCTGGTCGCCGCCAGCGCGCGACAGGCGCTCGCCGGGCCCGAGTTGCAGGCCTGGCGGACGTTGAGCACCTGCAGCACCAGATCGCCGAGGTCGCCGTCGTGGTTCAGATCCTCGCCCTGGTCGGCCTCGAGGGTGAGGAAGGTGACGGTGTCGCCGCGGACGCGGTACGGCACGCGCGGATCGCACGCTTCCAGGCGACACGGGGTGACCGCCTGCCCGCTGTTGAGCAGCAGCTCGGCGACGGCGTCGTACACCTGAAGGACGGCGTCGGCGCTGTCGCCGTCCTGGTTGAGATCCTGGTTGCCCTGGCTCGCCTCGCGCGTGCGGAAGGCGACCAGTCCGGACTCGCCGACGACCAGCTCCTCGGCCGCTTCGCCGACGTTGGTGGTGGAGGAGGCGGCGGCGTCGTGGACGTGCACCACGCGGTCGGTGGCGTCGCCGTCGCCATTGAGGTCGGTGGCGCCCTGCTGCGCTTCGGGCGTCAGGAAGGCCACCAGGGCGTGGGCGATCGCGAGGTCCTCCGCGGCGCGGGCGAGGTTCGTCCAGACGAACGAGCCGATCGCCTGGACGTGCGCCACGCCGTCGTCTCGGTCGCCGTCGCCGTTGAGGTCGGTGTCGCCCTGGTCGCTCTCGGACGCGCGCGCCGCGATCCAGGAATCGGACAGCACGACATCGTCGGCGGCGAGCGCGAGGTTGTCGATCGAGCTGCCGTTCCAGAGGTGAACCACCGAATCGTCGCCGTCGCCGTCGCCGTTGAGGTCGGGCCTGCCGCCGACCAGGGTGGCCGTCGGGCACTGCGCCAGCGCCGGCGCCGGGCCGGCGTCCTCGGGCCGCAGGAAGGCGGCGCGCCCGTCCGCCACCGAGGCGGACGTGGCGGGGCACAGATCGATGACGGCGCTCGGCGGCCCGGTGCTGGTGTCGAGCGCGCGCAACAGGACGTCGCCGGCGTCGCCATCGCCGCTCAGATCGCCGGAGCCGGCGGCCGGGGCGCGCACGAAGACGTCGGGCATGCCGTTGCTGTCGCCGGCCACCAGGTCGGTGGCGAAGGAAGCGAACGCCACCACCGAGCCGTCGGCGGACAGCGCGGGCGAGCCGTGGTTCTGCTGGTCGGCCGGTCCGCCGGCGGCGTCGACGTGGATGCGCACGGTCAGGCCGGTGAGGCGGTCGTGCAGGTAGCTGTCGAAGGGACTGCCGGGGGTGCCGCCGACCAGGTCGCCCGTCTGGGCGATGAAGACGACGAAGCGACCGTCGGGCGTGGTCTTGGGGCTGCCGGAGTGGCCGCCGCTGACGCGACCGCTCGGGGTCGTGCTGATCGCCGTCACGCGGCCGGTGATTCGGTCCCAGGCGAAGATGTCGGTCTTCGAGTTGTTGTCGCCCGGGACGAGGTTGCCGGCGCGGCTGGCGAAGACCACGGTGCCGCCATCGGCGGAGAGCATCGCCTCGAAGCTGTTGGCGTTCGCCTCTGCCCCGGCGGCGTCGACGCTGACGCGGATGGTCGCGCTCGCGCCCGGCTCGTCGTAGATGCCGTCGGCGTCGGTGTCGCGGTCGCGCAGGAAGATGTCGCCGACGCCGTTGGTGTCGCCGCTGGTGACGCAGTCGCCGGGGATCAGGTTGCAGGCCTCGCTCTCGAAGGCCACGAAGCGGCCGTCGGCCGAGGCGGTTGGACTCCAACTGCGGCCGTTGCCACCCAGTCCGTCCGGTCCGACGCTGATCTGCACCGTGGCGCGCTCGCCGGCGCCGGTCTCGTCGAAGACGCCGTCCTGATCGGCATCGCGGTCGTGGATGAAGACGTCCTCGAAGCCGTTGGCGTCGCCGGCGGCCAGGTTGGTCGCCTCGCTCGAGAAGGTCACCCAGCGCCCGTCCGGGCTGATGCTGCCGATGTCGTTGCGGGAGCGGCCGTTGCCATGGCTGCCGTCCGAGGCGACGCTGACCAGTACGGTGGTGCGCTCACCTGGGCCGGTCTCGTCGAAGATTCCGTCGCCGTCGAAATCCCGGTCGTGGACGAAGATGTCCTGGCAGGTGCCGATCCATCCGCCGCCGCAGGCGACCGTGTCGTCGGGCACGAGGTTGCTCGCCGTGCTCGAGAAGGCGACGTAGCGGCCGTCCGCCGAGATGAAGGGCGAGTAATCGCTGACGCCGTACATCGCCTCGGCGCCGGTGTGGCTGACGCTGACGCGCCAGGTCGCGCCGGTCGTCCGATCGTGCACGAAGACGTCGGCGACGTTGTTCGTGTCGCCGGGGACGAGGTCGGTCGCATGGCTGAAGAAGGCGACGTAGCGCCCGTCCGCGGAGAGCGTCGGCATGAGGCTGCCGTACATCCCGCCGGTCGCCTGGTTGCCGGCCGAGTCGACGCTGACGCGCGTCGTCGTCTGGGTGGCGCCGCCGGACTCGGGCGAGCGGAAGAGGACGAAGCCGTCGGAGATCGCCAGGCTGCGTCCGTCGAGCAGCGGGGCGGCGCTGGCGACGAGCGGCGCGGCGGGGTTGCCGAGCGCGCCGCCGCCGAGTCGATAGGCGCGCAGAAGCGTCTCGAACACCTGCCCGTTGCCGTTCGCGTCGTTCAGTCCCTGGCGTGGCTCGGGCTCGAGGAAGGCGACCAGGTCGTCGTCGATCGCCAGCGCCGGGAAGCTGAAGGGCGGCTGGCGCACGCGCGCCAGGGCGCGCGCCTGGCTCACGCCGGGGCCGATTGCCTGGACCGCGCCGGTGCTCCGGTCGGCGAGCTTGATCACCGAGTCGATCGCATCGCCGTCGCCGTTCATGTCGGTGGCGGGGTCGGCGATCGCTTCCTCCAGCACGAAAGCGCTCATCGCGTCGCTCTGATTCAGGCCGTCGAGCGGCACCGGGTCGAGGGCGGTCATGGTGAAGGCGCCGCACTGCCCGCCCGGGCAGTCGCCGTCGGCGGTGCAGGACGCCTGCGCGTTGCTGCCGCCGATGCAGGCGCCGAGGCGCAGCAGCACCGGGCCGCGGCCGGCGAGCAGGCGGGTGCGGAAGTCGAACAGCCCGGCGCCGCATTCGCTGCCGGGGCATTCCGGATCGACCGCGCAGGAAGCGCCGGCGTTGCTGCCGCCGGCGCAGATGGGCGGGGCGCAGACTCCTCCGGGACAATCCCCCGCGCCGCCGCAGGGCAGATCGTCGTTGGCGCCGCCGAGGCACTGGTTCGACGGCTGGCGGTGGCGGGCGAAGCGCAGCACCGTCTCCTCGGCATCGGTCGAGCCGAAGAAGGTGGCGGTGCTCATCTGCGTCGGGTCGCTCTGCGGGTCGAACAGCGGCGGCAGCTTGATGCCCTCGGGGGAGTAGGAGCCGAGGCTGTCGAGGTCCGCCATCCGGATCGGTGCGCCGCGCCCTTCGAAGGCTTCGACGGTGCTGCTGGCGCGCAGCAGGCGGGCGACCGGCACGGCGTCGCGGTCGACGCGGATGCCGCGCCAGTCCATCGGGATGAGGATGTTGCCCGCCGCGTCGACGGTGAAGCGGAGATCGTCGACCGCACCGGTGCAGGGTGGCGCCGGGCTGGTGCACACGGCGCGGTAGTCGTTGGGCGGCGGCAGGGCGGTGAAGTGGCTGAAGGTCGGATGCGGCTGGGCGTTGCAGGTGCCGTTGTCGGCGCGCAGCGCGTCGACGCAGGCGAGCAACCCGGGGCGGGGCGCGCACGGTTCGCTCGCCAGCTCGCAGGGCAGCGGATTGCCGAGCGCGGTGACCGCCAGGGTCACCGGCCCGGTGAGGGTGAGGTCGTCGCTGACGTGCCCCAGCAACCCGTCGGTGTCGGGGAAGCGGAAGCGCAGGGTGCCGGCGTCGAGCTTCTCGAGACCGATCGGCTCGCCGGGCTGGTTGACCGCGATGCAGGTCGCGCTCTCGACCTCGGCCAGGGCGGCGCAACTGGCGGTGTCGACGGCGTCGCAGTCGCTCGCCAGTGCGACGACCGTGCGCGGCCCTCCGGCCGGCGGGGTGTGCACCACCGTGACCACGAGATTGCTCGCCGCGCCGGCAAAGCCCGCCGACTGGCTGTGGCAGGCCGGTTCGAGGGCCAGTCGCAGCCAGTCGCCCGGTCGCGCGAACGGCCGGTCGGTGCTACCGAGGACACCGCGGAACGTCTCGGACGCCGGCGGAATGGCGTTGCAGCCGGCGTGCGCGCTGTCGATCGTCACCGTCGCCCCCGCGGCCAGCGCCACGAGGGCGGAGAACAGTGCGGTGCGGAGCGAAAATCCCTTTTCCAGCTGTGTCTCCCCTGCTCGCGAGTAAACACGCTTCCGGGGAGGTTCGTCAAGGCACAAGTGAGGCGATCTCAACCGCGCGCTTGATCCAGCAGGCACTCGGAGCCGCGACCGTCAGGGAGCGGTTGGCTGCGTTCCAGCACGCGACCAACCGCTCCCTCACGGTCGCGGCTCCGCTGTCGTGCCCGATCGGGACGCGGAATAGGGTGGTACCAGGTTTGTCGACGGAACACTTGTTCCGTCGACTGTCACGCCTGGGAATTGGCAAACCGCGGTGGATGAGGATACGGGGAGCCGCGGACAGACCGAATGGACGACAACGGCACCAGCGACAACGACGGGCGAGAGGGCGGCGCGGTCTCGTCGCCGATGGTTGGTCGGGCGCGGGAGCTGGAGCAGCTTTGCCAGCAGTTCCGGAGGGTTCGGCAGGGCAGCGGCGGAATCGTCAGCCTCGTGGGCGAAGCCGGCATCGGCAAGTCTCGGCTGGTGCGCGAGGCGCTGGCGAGCGAGGAGGGGCGCCGGGCGCGGTTGCTGATCGGCCGTTCCCTCAGCGTCGGCGGCTCGCTCAGCTTCCACCCGTTCACCGACCTGCTGCGCGGCTGGGCCGGCATCTCCGCCGCCGCCGCCGACGCCGAGGCGGTGGCGCGCCTGGAGGAAGCGGTGGCCGATCTCTGTGGCGAGGAGGCCGGCGAGATCGCGCCCTTCGTCGCCTCGCTGATGGGGCTGCAGCCCTCGCCGGCGCAAGCCGAGCGCCTGCGCGGCATCGAGGGCGAGGCCCTCGAGCGGCTGATCTTCCACGGCATGCGGACGCTCTTCCAACGCCTGGCCGAAGAGGGGCCCCTGGTCGTCTTCTTCGAGGACGCCCACTGGGCCGACCGCTCGTCGGTGCAGTTGCTCGAACACCTCCTGCGGTTGGTGGTCGAGTGCCCGATCCTGTTCGTCCTGGCGTTCCGCCCGGAGTACGCCGACACCAGCCAGCGGCTGCTGGCGCTGGCGCGCGACCAGTACCCGCTGCAGCACCGTCGCATCGAGCTGCGGCCGCTCGACCCCGAGCAGAGCGCCGAGTTGGTGCGCAACCTCCTGCGCAGCGAGGCGCTGCCGCCGGCGGTGTTGGCGCGCATCACGGCGAGGGCTGAGGGCAGCCCGCTGTTCGTCGAGGAGGTCCTGCGCTCGCTGATCGACCAGGGGGTGGTGGAAGTGCGCGACGGCCGGCCGCACGTCACCGGCCGCGTCGATTCGATCGCGGTTCCCGGCAGCGTGCGCGAGGTGATCGCCGGCCGGATCGCGCGCCTGGACGCGCCCGCGCGCCGGTTGCTCGAGGCCGCGGCCGTCATCGGCCGGAGCTTCATCGGCCGCGTCATCGCCGCCGTCCTGCGCGACGAGGCCGAGCTCGACGCGCGCCTGCGCGAGCTGAAGGAGCGCGGCCTGCTGCTCGAACGGCGCACGCGCCGAACCGCGGCGCACGCCCGTCGCACCTTCGCGGTCGAGGTGGAGTACGTCTTCCAGCACGCGTTGGTGCAGGAGACGATCTACGCCGCACTGCCCGAGCCCGACCGGCGCGAGTTGCACGGCGGTGTCGCCGCGGCGATCGAGTCGCTCTACGCCGACCGACTCACCGACTTCCACGGCATGCTGGCGTACCACTGGGTGCGCGCCGAACGCCTGGAGAAGGCCGAGGAGCACCTGTTCAAGGCGGGCGAGGAGGCGGCGCGCGCGGCCGCCTCGAGCGAGGCGCTGGACTTCTTTCGCGAGGCCTCGCGGGTCTACCTGCGCCTGCACGGCGATGCCGGCGACCCGGCCAAGAAAGCGGTGCTGGAGCGCAACATCGGCCTGGCCCTGATGAACACCGGCCAGCTCGCGGCTTCCATGCCGCACTTCGACCGCGCTCTGGCCCATCTGGGCGACCCGATTCCCGCCGGCCTGCCGGCGGCGGCGCTGCAGTTCGCCGGCGATGCGCTCGCCGTCGGCGCGCGCCTGCTGCTGCCGTCGCGCCTGTTCCGCTCGAACGAGGGAAGTGCGCGTGCGCGCGACGACATCCAGATCCGCTACGCGCGCATCAAGGCGCAGTCGACCAGCGACCCAACCCGCCTGGTGTTCGACTACTTCCGCGCCGTGCGGCTGCTGAATCGCACCGATCCCGCCGCCGTACCGGACCAGGTGATCGGCCTCTACGGCGGCTTCGCCGCGATGTTCGCCTACTCCGGGCTGTCGTTCCATCTCGGGCGCCGCTACCTCGCCCTGGCCGACCGGCTCCGCCGCCCGGGGCACGCCAAGGACCAGTTCGACCACGACTGCCTGGTGTGCATCTGCAACTACCTCGAGGGTCGCTGGGACGACGCCGACGGCACCGTGCCCGACGATCTGGTCAAGGCCGCGCTGCGCTACGGCGGCCTGTGGGAGGTCAACACCTACCTCGGGCTCGACGCCGACCGGCGCCTGCGGCGCGGCGACTTCGCCGGCGCGCGTCGCCGCATCGAGCAACTCGCCGACATCGCCGAAACCTACGGCTTCCAGTTCGCCCGCACCAACAACGCCTGCGAGACGATGCTGCTGCAACTCGAGGAGCGCCAGCTCGACGCGGCCCTGGATGCAGCGAATCTCTACAACGCGGTGGTCCAGGACGAGCCCCTGCGGGTGCTGGCGCTCGGTTCGAGAGCCAAAGCGCAGGTGCTGCTGGGCGACGTCGAGGGGGCGACACGGACCCTGCAGACGGCCGGCGAGGTGGTGAAGCAAGCCCCGATCGTTCCGCCATGGCACCTGAGCGGCTACGCCGTCGGACGGCTGCTGCGGGACCTCGCAGCGCTCGACGCCGACGCCGAGGCGGCGCAGCGGGCCCGTCAGAGCGCGCGCGAAGCGCGGCGGATCGCCGCCAAGGTGGCGGTGCAGCGCGGCGAGGTCGAGCGACTGGTGGCTCACCTGCACTGGCGTCTCGGCGAAACCGCCGACGCCGCCCGCACCCTCGCCGGCGCGATCGCCACCTGCGAGCGCCTCGGGGCACGCCCCGAACTTGCGCGTGCCCACCTGGACGTCGCCAACTGGGGCCTCGACCTGGGGGACGGCCGCACCAGCGCCGACCACCTCGCCCGTGCCCGCGAGCTCTTCGAAGCCCTGGGCCTCCCCTGGGGTCAGCTCGATTCGCTCGTCCGCCGCGCCGCCTGAAGCCCCAGCGAGCCCCCCACCCCTCCCCCGAGTCCCATCGGTCCCATTGGTCCCATCCGTCCCATCGACCACCCCGACTGTTCCACCAGTGAACAATCGTTCCATCGCTTGTCACGCCTCACCGTTCGTGACGCAAGACATGGCAACCATCGAGCGAGAGGAGCACGGCAACGGCGCAGTGGTCGGCTGGACGCTGACCTACGCCGGCCAGACCTGCCGATGCGACGACCTGCCGGGTTTTCGGCACCTGGCC
>Ga0268299_1003200_pt1 | contig 15907 bp, 12 predicted proteins | sample NOBtaG_FD_193484 | JGI IMG/M metagenome (GOLD analysis project Ga0268299, IMG submission 193484) | Activated sludge microbial communities from bioreactor in Nijmegen, Gelderland, Netherland - NOB reactor | ecosystem: Engineered > Bioreactor > Aerobic > Activated sludge | place: Netherlands...
GGGGGGGGGGGGAGCCCGTGGTCGCGTTCGAGGCGGGGACAGCGGTGCGCGCAGTCATCGACGAGGCCAGCCACGCCGCGGGCGTCACGCTCAACGTGGCGATGGAACTCCGCTCGATCGAGAGCATCAAGCGCATGGTTGCCGCGGGCATCGGCGTGGGGTTCGTCTCGCGCTTCGCGCTGGCCGAGGGCGAGGGCCTGGCCTGCCGCGACGGCAAACTCAGCCGCCGGCTCGCGCTGGTTCGGCGCCGCGACCGCGTCCCCAGCCCCGCCGTCGCCGCGTTCGAGAGGCTGCTGCGCGACCAGAGCGCCCCGCGCAGCGCGACAACGCGCCGAATCGGTCGCGAGGCCTAGACGCGCCGAAGAACCATCTCGTGGGGGTAACGCACCTTGGGTTGGGCCGCGTAGGGGTCGTCCGGCGCGCGATACCCGGCCGGGCACACGCACCACGTTCGATAGCCCTGAGCCGGGAGACCCAGAACGCGGTCATACGCCGCCGCGTCGATGCCCTCCATCGGGCAGGTGTCAACGCCGAGCAGCGCCGCCGAGGCCATGAACTGCCCGAGCGCGATGTACACCTGCCGCGCCGCCCAGCCGCCCAGATCAAAGCCCGGCGCGGGCTTCTCGACGAACCCCAGCATCATCGAGCCGTAGGCATCCAGCGATGCCCGCGGCACGCCCCGCACCTCGGCGATGCGATCCAGGTGCCGCTTCACGTCGTCGGCATTCACGGTCGTTCGTGCGGCGAACACGACCAGGTGGGACGCGTCCACCACCTGCGTCTGGTTCCACGAGTGCGGGAGCAGCGCCTCGCGCGTGGACTTGTCGGTCACGACCACGAACCGCCACGGCTGGAGCCCGAAGGACGATGGCGCGAGCACCAGCGCACGCTCCAGCGCCGTCCAAGTGCCGTCCGGGATCGCGCGCGACGGATCAAACTTCTTCGTCGCGTACCGCCACGAGAGTGCATCGAGCAGTTCCCTTGTCGTGCCCGCCATGGTTGATCTCCGACCGGTGCGAGTGTGCCGTGAACCGCCGCCAACCGTGATGCCGATGCCGCCGTTCACTGCGCCGTGAACCCGCCGTCGACGCGCAGATCGTGGCCCGTGATGAACGACGATTCGTCGCTCAGCAGGAACAGCACCGCCGCCGACACCTCCTCGGGTCGGCCCACGCGCCCGACGGGGTGCAGGCTCGCCAGGTACGCCGCCGCGTCGGTGCCCGGCCCGCCCGTGAACCGTGTGAACATGTCCGTCTGGATCGCCGCGGGCGAGACCAGGTTGACCCGGATGCCCGCCTTCGCCCCCTCCATGGCCGCCGAGCGCGTCAGCCCGAGCACCGCGTGCTTGCTGGCGACGTAGATCCCGACGCCCGCCATGCCGATCGACGCCGCGACGGATCCGTTGTTCACGATCGAGCCGCCCTTGCCGTCCATCGCGCGCATCTGGTGCTTCATCGACAGGAGCACGCCCAGCACGTTGGTGTCGAAGACGCGCCGGTACGCCTCGGCCGTCGCGTCCGCCGTGTTCACGCCCGCGAGTTCCAGACCCGCGTTGTTGAACGCGCCGTCGAGCCGGCCCCCGCCGAGCGCCACGGCCGCATCCACCGCGTCCTTCACGTGCGCCTCGTCGCTGATGTCGCCCCGCACGAAGCGCGACTTCACGCCCAGGCCCGACAACTCCTTCGCGACGGCTGAACCTTCCTCCGCCCGCCGACCGGTGATCACCACGTTCGCCCCCGCTTGCGCCAGCGCCCGCGCCGTGGCGCGCCCGATCCCGCTGGTGCCCCCCGTGACGAGAACGGTCTTGCCCTTAAGCGATGACGACATGCGAAATCTCCTGTGATCGCTGCGTCGTGCCCCTGGGCACCGCGCGGCGTCACTTTGATACGCATCAAAGTATCCAGGGTTCGCGGTCCAGTCAAGATTCCCGCGCGCGCCCACGCCGGGCCTTGCTCGCGCCGACGCGCTTGCCCACGCCCGGGTCCCTGCCCCCGCGGCCGCGCGTCTTCGCCGGGCCTTTGCGCGCGGGCGTGCTCGCCGCCGCCCCGCCCGGGCTCAGCCGCCGCGCCAGTTCGGCGCGATACGCGTCGAGCACCCCGCGCTCGAGCGCAAAGTACCCGCACTTGCCGGCCTTTCGCGCGCGGATCAGCCCCGCCTCCACCAACGACCCGACGTGGTGCGACAGCGTGGACTCGGTGATGGGCAGGCCGTGCTTCACGTCCATGCACGCGACCTCGGGCGCCGCCGCGATCCGCTCGAGGATCTCGAACCGTCTGGGGTCCGCCAGCGTCCGGGCGATGCGTGTGAACTGGGCGTCGTCCATCGGTCTATCTCTAGCGGCCGCCGGCCTCCGGGTCCATCGCCCGGCGCTCGACTCGGCTTCATCTGGCATAGCCAGCGTCTATGAAGATTTACATGTTCATTGATTCGACGCATGCCGACCCGAGTGTACCGTTCAGCGTCCTTCCCTCGTTCCTCGACGCGATTCCCGGAGCCTCTCAATGACCACCCTCCCCGATGCCTTCGGCGCCAAGGCCACCCTCAGCACCCCCGCGGGCTCGTTCTCCTACTTCCGCCTCGCCGCCCTCGCCGAGAGGAAGATCGGGCACGTTCACACCCTTCCCTACTCCATCCGCGTCCTGCTCGAGTCCATGCTCCGCAACGTCGACGGCCTGGCCGTCACGCCCGATCACGTCGCCGGCCTCGCCGCCTGGAATGCCAAGAGCCCCGCCAAGGACGAGATTCCGTTCATGGTCGGCCGCGTCGTCCTGCAGGACTTCACGGGCGTCCCCTGCGTCGTCGACCTCGCCGCCATGCGCGACGCCATGAAGGCCCTCGGCGGCGACCCCGAGGCCATCAACCCCCTCGTTCCCTGCGACCTCGTCATCGACCACTCCGTCCAGGTTGACGCCTTCGGCTCCGCCCAGGCCCTCACCATCAACGCCGGCAAGGAGTTCGAACGCAACCGCGAACGCTACGAGTTCCTCAAGTGGGGACAGCAGTCCCTCCGCAACTTCCGCTGCGTGCCCCCCGCCACGGGCATCGTCCACCAGGTCAATCTCGAGTACCTCTCCCCGGGCGTCCTCACCAAGGCCGCCGGCGGCGAGACGGTCGTCTACCCCGATTCCTGCGTCGGCACCGACAGCCACACCACCATGATCAACGGCCTCGGGGTCGTCGGGTGGGGCGTCGGGGGCATCGAGGCTGAGGCCGTCATGCTCGGCCAGCCCTACTCCATGCTCCCGCCGGAGGTCATCGGCTTCCGCCTCGTCGGCAAACTCCCCGAGGGCGCCACCGCCACCGACCTGGTGCTCACCGTCACGCAGATGCTCCGCAAGAGGGGCGTCGTCGAGAAGTTCGTCGAGTTCTTCGGGCCCGGCGTCGCGGCCCTCTCCGTCCCCGACCGCGCCACCATCGCCAACATGGCCCCCGAGTACGGCGCCACCATCGGCTTCTTCCCCGTCGATCAGGTCACCATCGACTACCTGAAGTTCACGGGCCGCGCCGACCAGGCCGCCATCACCGAGGCCTACTGCAAGGCCAACATGCTCTGGCTCGACGACTCCGCCAGCCAGATCCAGTACACCGACGTGATGGAACTGGACCTGGCCACCGTCCAGCCCTCCCTCGCCGGGCCAAAGCGCCCGCAGGACCGCGTCGAACTCAAGAACGTCAAGGCCGAGTTCTTCAGGAGCCTCGCCGCCCCGATGGGCAACACCGCCTTCGGCCTCGCCGCCGACAAGATCTTCGGCTCCACCGGTCAGTGGAAGGGTCCCGACGGCTCGTCACACACCCTCACCCACGGCGCCGTGGTCATCTCCGCCATCACCTCCTGCACCAACACAAGCAACCCCGACGTGCTGATCGCCGCGGGCCTGGTTGCCCGAAAGGCCGCCGCGCTGGGCCTCACGCGCAAGCCGTGGGTCAAGACCTCGCTCGCCCCGGGCTCCAAGGTCGTCACCGCCTACCTCGACCGCGCCGGCCTCACCAAGGACCTCGAAGCCATCGGCTTCTACACCGTCGGCTACGGATGCACCACCTGCATCGGGAACTCCGGCCCACTCCCCGATGAGACCGAGGCCGCCATCAAGCAGGGCGACCTCGTCGCCGCCTCCGTCCTCTCTGGCAACCGCAACTTCGAGGGCCGCGTGCACCAGAGCGTCAAGGCCAACTACCTCGCTTCCCCGCCCCTCTGCGTCGCCTACGCCATCGCCGGCTCCGTATGCACCGACCTCGCCACCGAGCCCCTCGGCACCAGCAAGGACGGCAAGCCCGTCTTCCTTAAAGACATCTGGCCCTCTCACGCCGAGATCGCCGCCACCAAGGCCCAGTGCCTCAGCCCCGACCAGTTCCGCAAGGAATACGCCAACGTCTTCAGCGGCAACCCCCAGTGGAACGAGGTCCCCGTCTCCAAGAGCGAGCAGTATCGCTGGAGCGACGCGAGCACCTACATCCAGAACCCGCCCTACTTCGCGGGCATGACCCCCAAGCCCCGCGAGGGAGCCCTCCCGCCCATCGCCGGCGCGCGGGTCCTCGTCAGCGTCGCCGACTCGGTCACTACAGACCACATCTCCCCCGCCGGCGACATCGCCGAGGCTTCCCCAGCCGGCGCCTACCTCAAGTCCCTGGGCGTCAAGAAGTCCGACTTCAACTCCTACGGCTCACGCCGCGGCAACGACCGCGTCATGACCCGCGGCACCTTCGCCAACATCCGCGTCAAGAACAAACTCGCCATCGACCCCGCCACCGGCAAGATCAAGGAAGGCTGGTGGACCCGCGACTTCTCCCAGCCCGGCGCGCCCCTCGCCACCATCTTCGATGCCTCCCTCAACTACAAGAAGGCCGGGACCCCCCTCGTCGTCCTCGCCGGCAAGGACTACGGCATGGGCTCCTCCCGCGACTGGGCCGCAAAGGGCACCATGCTCCTGGGCGTCAAGGCCGTCATCGCCGAGTCCTTCGAACGCATCCACCGTTCCAACCTCGTCGGCATGGGCGTCCTCCCACTCACCTACAGGCCGGGCGACACCGCCGCCTCCCTCGGGCTCGACGGCACCGAGACCTTCGACATCGCCATCCCCGCCTCCATCGAGCCCCGCTGCGAGATCGCCGTCACCGCCACCAAAGCCGACGGCAAGCAGACCAAGTTCGCCGTCCTCTGCCGCCTCGACTCCGCCGTCGAGATCAACTACTTCCGCAACGGCGGCATCCTCCAGACCGTCCTCCGCAAACTCCTCAACGAAAGCAAGAAGCCCCAGCCGGCGGCCGTCTGATCGGCTCATGCCTCGATGCCGCGTGCCTTGATGCCCTCCGATTCCTCGCCACAGTCCGCGGGCTCCGTCTCCATCCCCCTCGCCTGGGCGGACATGGACGCCTTCGGCCACGTCAACAACGTCGTCTATTTCCGCTGGCTCGAAACCGCACGCATCGACTTCTGCCGCCGCCTCGGATGGATGTCCCTTGATGTTCCCCCCCGCGGCGTCGGCGTCATCCTCCATTCCGTCCAGTGCCGGTTCCGCATACCCCTCACCTTCCCCGATACCGCCCGCGTCACCTCCCGCGTCACCGCCATCGAACCCGACCGCATCACCCTCGCCCACGAAGTCCGTAGTCAGGCCCGAGGCAACGCCCTCGCCGCCGACGGCTCTGGCATCATCGTCGCCTACGACTACGACCGCGCCGCCAAGGCCCCCATCCCGCCTCCCGTCCTCGAAGCCCTCCACGCTCTCGCCACCGGTTCGTGAAAAGTACGGGGCCCGCGGACCGCGGCCGGTTCGTCCGCCCCCGGTACAATCCCCCGTGCTCGGGCTGCCCACCCCACTCCTGATCGCCGCGGCCATCGCCGCCGCACCAGCCCCCGAGCCGGCACCGGCACAGATCGTCGTGCCCCAGCCCGCGGCCGCCGCCGACGCGCCTGCCGTCGCTCAACTCATCGCCGACCTCGGCTCGCCCGATTTCGCGACGCGAGAGCGGGCCTCCGCCCTCCTGGCCGAGCGCGACGACGCGCGCCTCGCCGACCTCGAAGCCGCAGCCGACGACCCCTCGCTCCACCCCGAGCAGCGCGCCCGTCTCCGCACCGCCGCCTGGCATCGCTTCGCCCGGACCCCCCGCGGCGCCATCGGCGTCAGTTTCGGCGGCCGCGCCATCGGGCCCATCCCCAACGCCCAGCAAAACGCCGGCTACTTCGTCATCGGCGAGTTGTACGCCGGTTTCCCCGCTCACGACAAGCAGCAACTCAAGGTCGGCGACCTCATCCTCAAGGTCGGCGGATACGACGTCGACATCCCCTCCCGCAACCCCGTTCGACCCCACATCATCTGCCACGACCCGGGCGATACCGTCGCCATGGAGATCGTCCGCGACGGCAAGATCATCGAGGTCCCCGTCGAACTCGGCAGTTTCAAGGGCCTCCCCCAGCGCCTCGGCGCCCGTGACGACCTCACCGACCTCGACCTTCGCGACGCCTGGCGCGTTCGCTGCGAACGCCGCGCCGCCCGCGCCCCTCGGCCACCCCAGCCCCCCCGACCCGACGCACCCCGCGCGGCCCTTCCCGAGCCCGTGGTCGTCCCGCTCCCAGATGCCGTCGCCGCGACCGATTCCGCCCTCGCCCTCGAACAGGTCGCCCGCCTTCGCGCCGCGGAAGGCGAGTGGCCCGGCGTCCTCCCGGGCGGCACCGGACGCGACGCAGCCCCCGAACTCTCGCTCGCCGACCTCGCCCGCGGGCAATGGGGGGCCAACGGCGTCTTCATCCAGCCCCCGCGCCCGGCCAACGACGAGGCCCGCCTCATCGCCCTCGTCTCCATCCTCACCCGCCAGCGTGAGGAAGCCCAGGCCAACATGGACGAACTCGAGCGCGCGATGCGCGACAAGGCTCTCCGCGCCGACATGCGCCGCGACGTCGCCGTGAAGCGCGAGGTCTACCGCGTCCAGCGCGACGCCCTCGACCAGCAGATCCGCCGCCAGCGCGAGCAACTCGACCTCCTCCGCCAGCAGCGCGGGCTCCTCCGCCCGTAGCCCCCGCGCGGCCCCCTCGCTCCTCTCCCCGTCTCCAGGCTCACGCACACGCGCCCGGGCGGTGTCTACGTCATCGATACCATGCCCCTGTTCCGCCGGCTCGCACAACGGAGGCCCTCCATGCACCGCGCCGCGTCACCCCTCTCCGCGCCCGCTGCCGCGCTGGGCCTGCTCCTGCTCTGTGCCCCCGCGCCCTGCCTCGCCGCGCCGGCCGCCCCCGCGATCCCCCCCGAAGCCCGGGACATCGCCGGCCTCGTCGCCGACCTCGCCGGCCAGATCGAGGACCTCGACGAAGAAGAGCAGCCCGAGGTCTACCGCCTCTCCATCGAACTCGCCAAGGCCGAGGGCGGCGCCGGCTTCTACGCCATGAAGGAGAAGTGGGAGACCATCAACGACCCCACCATCCGCCAACTCTTCATCCAGCAGTACTTCAACTTCCGCGCCGGCGAGAGCCGCTCCCGCCTCCAGAAGAAACTCCTCGACCTGCTCGACCTGGGCATGCGCGACCCCGCCCCCATCGTCCAGGTCGCCGCCCTCCGCGGGATCAAGCAGATCTCCATGCGCGACTTCGCCGACGACTTCCGCGGCTACGACGCCTGGTTCAAGTCCGTCCAGGGCAAGGACGCCAACGAGGTCCTCGCCCAGAACGCCGCAGCCTTCGTCGATCGCGCCTCCAAACTCAAGGGCGCGGAGGTCCGCAAGGTCGTCGAACTCTTCGACGACGCCGGCGGGCTCATGATGGAGATCGCCGAGGCTCGCCGCGCCGCCATGGCCGCCGGGTGGGGCAAGGTGCTCGTCGGCTGGCTCACCGGCGACGAGGCCGCAAGCCAGGCCGCCATGCGACTCTCCAGCAACCTCAAGTTCCGAAAGAAGGAACTCCAGGACTACATCCTCCCCCTCGTCAAGGGCGAGCAGGGCGCGACGCTCGCCGTCCGCACGTGGGCCATCGCCGTCATGGGTGACGCCCGCGCCTCCTGGGCCGTCGAGGATCTGCTCGCCGTCCTCGCCGCCGCCGAGGCCAAGCCCAGCGAACTCCGCGCCGTGCTCCCCCCGATGTGCCGCGCCCTGGCGAACATGAACGACGCCCGCGCCATCCCCGCCCTCATCGCCGCCGCTCAGACCGAGGGCTCGCCAGCCGCCCTCAACACCGTCGCGCAGTACGGCCTCAACCCCCTCACCGGCGTCAAGCCCTCCGAGGACAAGGACCTCGCCTGGTGGCGCTCCTGGTGGACCACCAACCGCGCCCGCTACGGCCCCGCCTTCGAATCCATGGACATCCCCTCCCGCCTCTCCCCCGAGGAGCAGGCCGCCCGCGACGCCCAGGCCGCCAAGGAACGCGAGCAGCGCGCCGCCGAAGCCGAACTCAAGGACATCCCCGCCGCCATCGTCTCCGCCGGTTACGACAACCAGCAGCGCTACGTCCTCGTCGGGCTCCGCCCCGGCAGGCCCGAGCCCGAGGGCGGCTACAAGGTCCTCCTCGTCCTCCCCGGAGGCGACGGCAGCGCCGAGTTCAAGGCCTTCTCCCAGCGCCTCTACAAGAACGCCCTCGGGCCAGACTGGGTCCTCGCCCAACTCATCGCGCCCAAGTGGGACGATCAGCAGTTCGATCAGGTCGTCTGGCCCACCAGGGGCCTTCCCTACAAGGCCGCGCGGTTCACCACCGAGCAACTCGCCGACGCCGTCCTCGCCGACCTCGCCAAGCGATGCGACATCAACCCCTCAAAGGTCTACGCCCTGGGTTGGTCCAGCGGCGGGCCCGCCGCCTGCACGCTCCTCCTCCGCAAGAAGCCCGACGTCCCCCTCGCCGGCGCCTTCATCGCCATGAGCGTCTTCAAACCCGAGCACACCGAAGGCCTCGAACACGCCAAGGGCAAGCGCGTCGTCCTGCTCCACTCCCCTGACGACAAGGTCACCCCTTTCCGCTTCGCCGAGTCCGCCCGCGAGGCCCTCGCCAAGAGCGGCGCCGCCGTCGACCTCCGCACCTATCCCGGCGGCCACGGCTGGCAGGGCGACCCCTTCGCCGCCATCAAGCAGGGCGTCCAATGGCTCGACGCCGGCCCCAAGTAGCCGGATCGGCCCGCGCGGGCCCGCACGTATACTCGGCCCATGACCTCCGCGCCCACCCCCAACGCCCCCGCGCCGGAGGTCCCCGCCTCCCGCGTCATCGCGCTGATGAACCAGAAGGGCGGCGTCGGCAAGACCACCACCGCCGTGAACCTCGCCGCCGCCGTGGCCCTCCAGGGCCGCCGCGTCCTGCTCATCGACCTCGACCCTCAGGCCCACTCCACGCTCCACCTCGGGATCGAAGTTCCCGACGGCCGCGCCACCGCCTACGAGATCCTCACCGACCCCCGCGCCGATCTTGAAACCGCCCTCGTCCGATCGCGGGAAAACCTCGCCGTCCTCCCCGCTCACACCGACCTCGCCAGCGCCGAACTCGATCTGGCCTCCGTCCCCGCGCCGGCACGCTTCACCCGTCTCCGCGACGCCATCGACCGCCACGCCGCAGCCCACGGGCCATTCGATTTCGTCTTCATCGACTGCCCGCCGTCGCTGGGCGTGCTCACCCTGGGCGGCCTCGCCGCGGCACGGGAGGTCTTCGTGCCCATGCAGGCCCACTTCCTGGCGCTCCAGGGCCTGGGCAAACTGATGGAGACGGTCGCCGAGGTCGTCAAGGCCGTCAACCCGCGCCTCCGCGTGACGGGCGTGATCATCTGCCAGCACGACTCCACCACGACCCACAGCAGGGAAGTCGTCGCGGACCTCGATGCCTTCTTCGAGCAGTCCCGCGGCGGCGACCGCCCGTGGCGCGCCGCGCGGGTCTACCGCCCCGCCGTCCGCCGCAACATCAAGATGGCCGAGTGCCCCAGTTTCGGGCAGACCGTCTTCGAGTACGCCCCGGGCTGCCCCGGCGCCGCCGACTACCGCGCCCTCGCCGAGACCATCGTCCGCGAGTGGGACGAGTTCCGCGACGCCCGCCGACGCGCCTCCGCAGCGGCTGACGCGCCCCCCGTGCCCCCCGCGGCCCCAGCCCCCGTCGTCATCCCAGCCGCCTCCTCCACGCCCGCGGCCTCGGCGCGATGACCGCCTCCCCGTCCGATCATCCCTCCACACTTCACCCGGCACGATGGGCCGTGCCCGCGTTCATCCTCTACGCCCTCATCCTCTTCACCGGCACCCACTGGCCCAACCTCCGCATCGAGTCCGCGTACGTCAAACGCCCCGACCTGATCCTCCACCTCACCGCCTTCGGCACGTGGACCACGCTCCTCTGGGCCTCGGGTCTGGTGGGCCGCCGCGGCGCGTGGGCCTCGCCCGTGCGCGCGGGGCTCGCAGGGGTGCTCTACGCCGCGTTCGATGAACTCTCCCAGGGCATCCCGGGCCTGGGCCGCACGGTTGCGTGGGACGACTACGCCGCCGACTGCCTGGGCGTGCTCGCCGGCGTGCTCGCCTCGCTGGTGCTGACGGCCTGGCTCCGTCGCCGTCCGCTCTAGCGGATGAAGATCGCCCAGTTCAGCATCAGCACCGGGCCCAGGATCATCGTCGCCAGCGCGGTGTACCCGAAGAACGAGGGCATCCGCACGCCCCGCTCCTCGGCGATCGCCTTCACCATGAAGTTCGGCCCGTTGCCGATGTACGTCAGCGCCCCGAAGAATACCGCGCCGAGCGAGATCGCCTCGAGCATGATCTTCCCCTCGAAGGCCACGCGCGCGCCGCTCGGCTCGACGATCACGAACGAACCCGAGATGAACCGCGCAAGGTCCGCCGCGTTCACCTCCAGCCCCAGCACGCTCATGGCGATCTGCAGGAACGACAGGTACGTCGGCGCGTTGTCCAGCATCGCGCTGAGCACCCCCGTCGCGAAGTAGTACTGCGTGGGTGACTCCAGCCCCAGCCGCGGCGCGTTCACCGACAGGTACGCCAGCGCCGGCGCCATCGTCAGGAAGATCCCCGCGAACAGCATCCCCACCTCCTTCACCGGCGCCCAGGAGAAGTGGTTCGCCTGGTGCACGTGCCGCGGCGCCAGCACGAACGCCGCCGCCGCCACCAGCAACTGGAAGGTCGCCCCCACCGGCACGTGCTCGATGCCCCACACCTTCTTGAGCACCGGGTCGATGAACACCCCGCCCACGATCAGTGTCAGCGCGACCAGCGCGCCCGCACCCACGACGCGCACGGGCCCCTGCCGCTCCTCGTTGGCGGGCCGCGCCGCCGGGCCGGACCGCCGCGCGTGCGCCGCATCCACCACGTAGAACACCGCCAGCAACGCCCCGTTCACCATCAGCCACATCGGCCACAGGTGCGTCAGCGTCCACGAGAACGGCACCCCCTTCAAGTACCCCAGGTACAGCGGCGGATCCCCGATCGGTGTCAGGCACCCCCCGCAGTTCGACACCACGAAGATGAAGAACACCACGTGCAACGGCCTCAGCCGGCCCCCGTGCTCCGGGCTGTTCATCCGCAGGAACGGCCTGATCAGCACCACCGACGCCCCCGTCGTTCCGATCAGATTCGCCAGCACCGCCCCCACCGCCAGAAGCAGCGTGTTGTTGAGCGGCGTCGCCCGCGCCCGCACATCCACCAGCAGACCCCCCGACGCCACGTACAGCCCGCCCACCAGCGCGATGAACGAGTAGTACTCCACTCCCACGTGCATCAGCGACACACGCCCGAACGCCCCCATCGCCCACAGGTAGTACCCCGCCACGAATCCCCCGAGCGCGAGCGACACCTCCGGATAGTGCGCGTGCCACCACTTCGCATGGATGAATGGCATCAGCGCCACCGCCCCCAGCAGAGCCGCGAACGGCAGGCACGCGTACAGCGGGATCAGCGGCGCCGGCGGCAGCGCGTGCGAGTCCCCTTTCTCGGGCGTGTCACCGTCCGCGGTCGGCCCGGCCGCCGAGCCGCGCGTCAGCGGCCGCTCAGACCCGTCTGGCATCCGCTCCAGCACGACCAGGCCGGCCTCGGCCTCGCCGCCCGCCGCCGGTGTTGGCGCGGTGGGCGGGTTCACCATCCCCGCGATCACGCCCGCCGCCAGCCCAAAGGCCAGCGAGAGCACCCATGCGAGAACCATCCGCCCCGGCGTCGAGTGTGAGGTGTCTGCCATCGTGAGCGAACCGTATTCCCAACCTGTGCACGCCGCGTGCCAGCGGCGCGAGTTTTGCCCGCGCGGCGCGCGGGATTGCGCGCAAGCGCGACCGGCACCCCCGCCGCAGCGCTCAATCGGGGTCGTGTACGCGAGATTGCGCGCACGCGCACGATACCTCGCGTTTCCCATGTGGGAAAAGGCCACTTCCTCTACGATGCCCCAGGATCGATCCGGCGGGGTCGGGTGGGGGGGTCGGAGGGTCCGCGCGAGGGCCGCTCAGCGACCCCTCCAAGGCCCTGCAACGAGGTGCGCGCGCAAGCGCGGAGTTACACGGACACATCGACCCCCGGAACAAGGCCCGCTCGGACGCCCCGTCGCGAGTCGGGGTGGGGGGGTGGGGGGGCGGGGGGGCGGGGGGCGCGGCTGTTGCGCCCCGTCCGCGCGGCGCCCGCACCTACTACCCTCGATCCATGAACCGCGTGCGCTCCCGTCGCCTGGCGTCACTCCCGATCGTCCTCGTGCTCGCGGCCTCGGCGGCCGCGCAGCCGACCGAGACTCCGGACTGGCGCAAGGCCGAGCGGCCCTACCTGGGCGAGCCGGTGCAACTGACGTTCCCCGATCGCTTCGCCCGCGCGGGGGAGCAGTACTTCGATCATCACACTCCGCCGCGGTGGGTGGTGTTCCAGGCCATCGAGCGGCCCGCCGCGGGCGCGGAGGCCTCGCCTCACTACGGGATGTACGTGGCGAAACTGAAGCGGTCGGGTGGCGGTGCCGGGGCGGGCCCCATCATGGGCATCGAGGAGCCGATCCGCGTGAGCCCGGAGGGCTCGGCCAATACCTGCGGGTGGTTCCACCCCACGGAGCCGGGCACGGTGATCTTCGGCTCGACGCTCCGCGCGCCCGCGGCGGGCGACGCGCCGGGCTACTCGCGCGACCGCCAGCGGTACGCGTGGCAGTTCCCCGTGGAGATGGACGTGGTGTCAGTAGGCGTGCGGGCGATCCTCGCCGACGACCCGCGGGCGGACGCCGAGGCACGGTCGGCGGCGGCGAAGATGGGCGGGCTCTGCGGGCCCCACGCGATCTTCGCGCGCCCGGGCTATGACGCCGAGTGCTCGTTCTCGTCCGACGGCCGGTTCCTGCTCTACACGCACGTGGACACACACACCAGCGATCCGAACCTGTGGGTGTATGACACGAAGCGCGACCGGCACACGCCGCTGGTGACGGCGCGAGGGTACGACGGCGGGCCGTTCTTCTCCCCCGACGGGCGGTGGATCTGCTACCGCTCGGACCGCACGGGTAACAACATTCTCCAGTTGTTCCTCGCCGAACTGGCCTTCGGCGACGACGGCGACCCCGGGGCGATCATCGGGGTCGCGCGGGAGATCCAACTCACCCGCGAGACGCCCGGCAAGCCCGAGAGCGAGCAGGCGGTGAGTTGGTGCCCGTTCTTCCACCCCAGCGGGAACTACATGCTCTATGCCACCAGCGAGGCGGGGCACCAGAACTACGAGGTGTTCGCGATCGAGACGGGGCGGATCATGCGGGGCGAGGGGCGGGGGGAGGCCGCGGGTACGCCGCGGCGGGCGCGGGTGACGTTTGCGCCGGGGTTCGACGGGCTCCCGGCGTTTTCGCGGGACGGCAAGACGCTGATCTGGACGAGCCAGCGGGGCGCGAAGATCGAGGGCGAGGCGCGCCCCAGCAGCCAGATGTGGGTGACGGAGATCGTGGGCGAACCGGCGTGGGGCGAGCCCGCTGCGGGGGGGGCGGGGGGGGCGGCGCGCTGATGGACCGAGTCCGGTTCCGCTAGGATCAGCGAGATGCCCGACGCCGGACCGCCACAGGCCTCCGCACGACCGCCCGAGGCGGACGCGCAACTTTACCTGCACCCGCAGACGCTGGCGCGGCTGGGGACGCTGGAGTTGCGGGCGAAGATGATCGTCGAGGGGGTGATGAGCGGGGCGCACCGCTCCCCGTATCAGGGCTATAGCGTGGAGTTCGCGCAGCACCGGCCGTATGTGCAGGGCGACGACATCCGGTTCCTCGACTGGAAGGTCTACGGGCGGACTGACAAACTGCACCTGAAGCAGTTCCAGCAGGAGACGAACCTCGACCTGATGATCATGGTCGATGCGTCGGGCTCCATGGCGTACGGGTCGCGGACGTTCGCCGAGGCGAGCGGGGCGGGGCAGAAGGTGGGCCCGCACGGGCACGCGCACTGGACGAAGTTCGACCACGCGACCGCGACGGCGGCGGCGCTGGCGTACATCGCGCTGCGCCAGGGGGACCGCGTGGGGCTGGTGGTCTTTGCCGACGAGGTGAAGCAGTTCGTGAAGCGGTCGAGCGCGATGGGTACGTGGCGGCAGATTGTCGGGGCGCTCTCGACGCACCCGATCGACCGTCCGACAAACCTGGGGTACGTGGTGGACCAGGTGCTGGGGCGGCTCAACAACCGGTGCCTGCTGGTGATCCTGTCGGACCTGTTCGAGGAGCCCGAGCGGGTGCGGAACGCGCTGGCGCGGATCAAGCACCGCGGGCACGACGCGTTCATCGTGGAGGTGCTCGACGAGGCGGAGCGGACGTTCAATCTGAAGGACGAGGCACCGTTCGTGGGGCTGGAGGGCGAGCCGCTGTTGAAACTCGACCCGCGCGCGGTCCGGCAGGCGTATCTGGAGGCGCTCCAGGGGCACCTGGCGGCGGTGGAGCGGGCGGCGAGGGGATTCGGCTTTGACTACATGGCGGTGAGCACGCACGACTGGCTGGGCCCGCCGCTCTCGAGTTTCCTGGCGCGACGGAACGCGCGGATCAAGCGGAGCAAGAGCGGATGAGGACCACGGTGCCGAGGGCTGTGGGTGTGGGGGTGTCGGGCCCGGGGACGGTGCCGGGGCCGGGGGCGCGCGCATGAGTTTCCTGCACGCGGGGCTGCTGGCGGCGGGCTTGGGGGCGGTGTCGATCCCGATCCTGATCCACCTGCTGATGCGTCGGCGGCGCAAGCCCGTGGAGTGGGGGGCGATGCGGTTCCTGTTGGAGGCGTACAAGCGGACGCGGCGGCGGCTGCTGATCGAGCGCTGGGTGCTGCTGGCGCTGCGGTGCCTGCTGGTGGCGGCGGCGGCGGTGGCGATCGGGCGGCCTTTGCTGGGTGGTGGGGCGAGCGGCGGGGCGGGCGGGGGCGTCGGGACGGTGTACCTGGTGATCGACAACAGCCTGGCGAGCGGAGCGCTGGTGGGTGGGGAGTCGGCGCTGAAGCGGCACGTGGCCGGGGCGATCAAGACGCTGTCGCTCATGAGCGACGGGGATCGTGCGGGGCTGGTGCTGCTGGGCGCGCCGGCGGACCCGCTGGTCGTGCCGCCCAGCGCGAACCTGGGCTCGGTGCGAGAGCAGGTGGAGCGGGTGCGAGGGACGGAGTCGCGGGCGGATCTGGCGGGGGCGCTTGGTGCGGTGGGGTCGTCGATCGCGGACGAGCGTGCGCGGGATCCGCGCGCGGCAGCGCCGGATAGGACGGTGGTGGTGGTGCTGTCGGATGTGTGGCGTGGGAGCGCGGACCTGGAGTCGGCGCTGCCGAGGCTTCCCGGGGGGGTTCGGCTGCTGGTGAGCGAGAGCGGTCGCGAGGCGGACGTGGCGAACGTGACGGTGGCGAGTGCGGCGGCGCGTCGGGGGCTGCTGCTGCCGGATCAGCCGGACCGCGCGCCGGTGGTGACGGCGGTACTGAGGCGGAGCGGCGTGGGCGTCGAGCGTGAGCAGGTGAGCAAGGTTGTGCTGCGGGCGCACAGGCGGGCGGGGGGCGGCGCTGGGGTGGCGGGGGTG
>Ga0268299_1003201_pt1 | contig 15907 bp, 19 predicted proteins | sample NOBtaG_FD_193484 | JGI IMG/M metagenome (GOLD analysis project Ga0268299, IMG submission 193484) | Activated sludge microbial communities from bioreactor in Nijmegen, Gelderland, Netherland - NOB reactor | ecosystem: Engineered > Bioreactor > Aerobic > Activated sludge | place: Netherlands...
ACATTCACCATCGCGCCGCCCATGTCGGCAGAACCGTACGAACTCGGCGAGACGCTGCAGCGCGCCAGGACCTATCTGGAGCGGAAACATCCGGACGCCTATGCGGAATACGACCGGCTGGCGAAGCGGGATCAGGAGGCGCTCAAGGCCGCCAGGCTTGAAAAGATCGTCGGGGCGATCCAGAACAACCTCGAGCAGATTCCGGAATTGAAGGATCGGTTGAAACGCCTCGTGGAGGAATGGAAGTGAGCAGTCTTCCCAAAAAGAACATGTTCGAAATTTTTTCTCAGGGCCTCTTTGAAGGAGTCAAGCCTATGATGGTCATACGCGATCACCTCGTCCGGCATCCCGACCGCTGCCTTCACCAGGCGATCTGCGTTCCCATCTGTCCGACGAGCGCTTGGTTGTCGACGCCTCCCTATAAATTCGATCCGTCACGCTGCCTGGAAAGCTGCCGCCTCTGCCTGGACGCCTGCCCATCGCAGGCCATCTACGCGGTGTTCAGGAAAGGCGACAAGCTGCTGGAGCCGCAGAAGAAATAGGAGTGTGGGCTGACGAACGGTGTGCAGTCTTCGGCAGCACCATACTGCGCTGGACATGAAGGCTCTCATGAAGCCTCTGATGAGCTATCGCGCCGCTCGTTGTGACGACCTGGCGACGAAAGACGACTCAAGAAGCTGCCGGCTGAAGCCCGGCGCGATCGTGCCGAATTTGGCATAGCGATACAGCACGACGTCGAAGATTGTCGACAGGGTGGACAACACGAGTCCCAGAACCGGAAAATAACAAATCGCGAACGCCATGATGAAGAGAGCGGTCGCAAGATGCGTGGGGACCAATCCTGCACCGATCACGAACGCGAACACCGCCGGAAGCGCCCAGAAGAAGTACAGCATGCCGAACCCCACTCCAGCCAATATATTCTCTCCCCAAGTCCGTCGTAAGAGCTGAACCGACTCCTTGATTGCATCAAACGGACCCGTACGTTGCGACACGAGCACGGGGACGACCAGAAACGTGGCAACGCTCCACGCCAATCCGAGCATTCTGACCACGAGTCCGCCGATCAAGCCGGATCGGCGTTCGATCCCTTTGAGGAGCACACCCACCGTCGCGGACACGACCGCCCATCCGACAATCTGAGGCAACAACGACACCGTTTCGCCCAACGCCGTCGCGATGGAACCGGATTGTCCGTCAAATTTCCGCATCACGGCGAGGGCTAACGCGGCGTTAAAAAACACTCCGACGCCGTAAGTGAACACGTATAGAAGGAAGAGCCCGAGCGCATCAGCCGAACCGACGTGTGGCACATCGTCCGGCACCGGCATGCCGGTGAATCCTTCGATAATGGCCGGGGCTGCGACGACGCCTGCAAGCAACAACACGCAGACCGAGGAGGCCAGCGGTAACAGCAACAGCGTCTTGTCCTCCTTGAGGATGCGCCAGGCCGCCGCCAAGATCGTTTGTGTGGCAATGATCCTCTGGCTCCATGACGACATCCGACGGCTGCTCCCGCTTGGTCACGCCAACTGTTTTCTCAACCGTCCCCAATAGGCCGTGCCGACGTACCCGCATGCGCCGGTGGCGGTCGTGAGGGCAAGAATCTGGTACACCTTGCTCCGCGGAATCTTGACCTGGACGGCAGGATTCAACAGATCGGGAGAATTTAAAACGAGTTTCAGGGATTCGCCCGCCGACAGAATAGGCCACATGCAGGACAGGCGGAGACGCGTCTCCGTGCGTGGGACCGCCATGGTGTACAGCCAACCCTGATCAAGATGCTCCACGGCCGTACGAACCAGCCGCGCCAGCACCGGTCGAAAGCGCGAAAGATTGTGGCCGTCGAGGAGGTGCTTGGGGGTCAGTCCGGCTCCGGACAACAAGGCTTCCGGCACGTAACACCGGCCTCGCTGCAGATCATGAGCGATATCCTTGACCACGTTGGTCAGCTGCAGGCCTTTCCCGAAGCGCACGCCCACTTCGGACATTTCCCGCACATCCCAAGAACGGAGCGCCCGGCGATGAGCGCACATCAGGTCTGTCCAAAACTCCCCAACGCACCCGGCGACGTAATAGGTGTAGCGGTCCAAATCGTCGAGGGTCTTGAACGAGGCGAGATCGGCGGCGCTGCTTCCGGGAAACACGGTCAGGTCCATTTCCATGCCTTGCGTGAGCGTCGTCATGAGCCGCTGCACGCGCCGGCGGTCGTCCGGCGTAAACGACTGGAACAGGCGGAAGCAGTCCTCCAACCGTTCCAGCAACACCCGTTCGGCGTCGTGTTGCTGCAGCGGGCCGATCGCCTCCCGAATGTCCTTGACTTGGATCCACGCCACGTGGTCGCTGATGAATTGCGCCTTGAGCTGGCCGAGATAATCGAGCCGACGAGGCCGGTCGATCAGATCCGTATCGGCGATGGTATCGGCCGCGCGGGCGAACAAATACGCCAGGCTGACTTGGTCCCGCACGTCGGCGGGCACGATGGCCAGGGTCGTATAGAACAGTCGCGAAACGCGTTTGAGGAGATCGCTGAGCAGTTCTTGCTTGGAGACCTTGGTATCCGTAGCCACCCCTACTTCACTTCCAGCGTACCTTCCATCCCTTTGTCCCGATGACTCGGCAACGGCCAGAGCCGTTTGTCGCAATAGATGGGGAAGATCCCGGGTGTGGACGGCGTGAATCTCACGACAGCAGTCTTGCCGGCGCTGACATCCTGCTCGACGGAAAGGCCCGCGGCGGGATCCTTAATGATGAAATTGTGCGGAGCGATGGTCGTCACGCTGGTCAGCGTAAATTCGACCGGCTTCCCCGCCTCCACGACCAGATGAACCGGGGCATAGGAATAGCTGTCGAGCGTGATCGTGGCGCGCTGCACTCCATCGGCTCCGAGGGGGACAATAAAGGGCGCGCCGAGGGGCGGCGCATCGGCGGCAACGGGAGGTATCCAACCGGATATCGCGCCGGCTATGACGGTACTCAATGCCGCCAGAATGGCATATCGCATCGATGACGGCATCATGAGAGGGTTCTAACAGGAAGGCGGAGAACAGGTCAACTTGACCTCCGTCGTTCCGGAGTTATTGTAGAAACCAGCGCCGGAAGGTTTGTATAATTGTGAGCGCTGTGCCGCAAAGCTCGTCGCGGCAGGCAGAACAGACGCTAGGCGCACGAAGGAGGAACGTCGATGAAGTGGTTGAAAGGCATCACGCTGTTTCTGATTGCGAACGTATTGATCTATCTCACGCTGTCGGTGACCGCCAGCATCCTGATCAATGTGGTGTTGCCGGCATTCGGTATCGATGTACGGGGAGCCTTCAGTCAGCAACTGCTGGTCTGGTCCCTCGTGATCGGTTTCGGGGGCGCGTTTATCAGCTTGCTGTTTTCCAAGCAGATGGCGCGGGCAATGCTGCACTGCCAACAGATCACCGCGCCGCGCTCCCATGCCGAACATGTGATCTATGGCTCGGTCAAAGAAATCGCGGACCGTCTGAACATCACCATGCCGGAGGTCTGGGTCTATGAGGCACCGGATCCCAACGCCTTTGCGACGGGCCCGAGCAAGAACAATTCGATGGTCGCGGTTTCCACCGGACTGCTCCAGAACCTGAAAGAAGATGAAGTCAAAGCCGTGCTGGCGCATGAGATGGGCCACGTCTACAACGGCGACATGTTCACGACGACGGTCCTGGCCGGTTTGATGAACACCTTCGTCTATTACATCAGCAACCTGTTGGCCTCGATGGTGGGCCAGCCCAGCGGAGACCGCGAAGGGGGAGGCTCGGCGGGCAATCCAATTCTCGCCATGGTCGTCTACTTCTTCCTGCAGATCGTGCTGTCGTTCCTGGCCATGATTGTGATCAGCTGGCATTCCAGGCGACGCGAATACGAAGCGGACGCCTTTTCGGCCAAGGTCTATGGCAAACAGTCCATGATCGGGGCGCTGCAGGGGATCGACCGGTGGGTCAACCGGACGCAGTTCGAATATTCGAACCAGGACGCGTTGGCGACGATGAAGATCTCGGGGACTACACCAGGCAAGATCATGAGCCTGCTGGCCACCCATCCGCCCATCGAGGCCAGAATCGCGGCGCTTCAACATCTCTAACCGTCACAGAGGAGGCCCCATGCTCACCCGCCTCATTGCGATTTCGATTTTCGTCATGAGCTTCGGAATCATGCCCGGCCTCCTCGACGCACGGGCCGCCGAGGAGAGGCCGCTTCTGGCATCCAAGACCATGAGTCTCTACGACTTCACGATGGACGACATCGACGGCAAGCCGATCAATCTGAAACAGTACCAAGGCAAGGTGCTTTTGGTAGTGAATACGGCGAGCTTATGCGGGAACACGCCGCAGTACACGGATCTGGAAACCCTGTACGAGCAGTATCACGAGCAGGGGTTCGAAGTCCTGGCGTTTCCCGCTAATAACTTCGGGCAGCAGGAACCCGGCACCAATGCCGAAATCAAAGGGTTTTGCCTGACCAAGTACAGTGTGAGCTTTCCGCTCTTCAGCAAAATCAGCGTCAAGGGATCGGATAAGCATCCGCTCTATCAATACCTCACGGAACAGAGTCCTTTCCCCGGCGAAGTCGAATGGAACTTCCAGAAATATCTGATCGATCGATCCGGCAACGTGGTCGGACGCTTCCACCATCGGACCAAGCCCTTGGCGCCTGAAGTCGTGAAGGAAGTAGAACGGACGCTGGCGCAGAAATAAACGCTAGCCGCAGCGGTAAAATCCGATGTGCTGCCGGTACTCCTGAATCGCCGCGCCCAAGGCGGCGCTTCCGAGCGGGATATTGGCGTCGAGCGTGTCCTCGACGGCGGGATCGTCGATCTCCACATCATAGCGGTCTTGAATATTCGTCCTCACGGGGCCCTGCGCGACCTCTCGCGGCATGAAGATCTCTTTCCACACCTCCCTTTCGACCAGGCACACGTCGCGCAAACGTTCGTACAGCAACGCAAGTTTTTCGGGATCCGTGACCTTGACGCGAGTTCCCATCTAATCGTCACTCCTGTTTGTTCGTGAAAGAAATAAAAGACGAATGGCGCAACCAATGACGTGCTGGCCGCTATTTCGTTGAGCCTGTCTGCCCGGACGACGCGGCCTCGGCGACCGTAAACCGCATCGTTCCGACTTGGTTGACGGCATGAAACGGCTGCTGACCGAGAGGGGTGATGAACAATTTGGTCAGATACGTGCCCGCGGTCCACTTATCTCCTGGACGCTTCAACTCCAGAAATCCATACCGCTCATGCCCCGGCACTTCCAAGGTGTCCTTGCCGACCAGAGAGGCAGGAATCGTTCGATCCGGCTCTTCCAGGAACCATTGCGCGCTGAATTGAGCCGGATCTTCCAACGGCGCCACTTCGAATACGATGTAGATGGCCGGCGTGTCCGGCGTAAAGACAGTACCAGGCTCGATCGGCTTCAGCCGGGGATCTTGCGTGTACCATCCCTTTCGTCCGAAACTATCCCATTCGACATCGTAGCCCTTGGCCATCTTGATCCACACAAAAATTGACTGTGGGATGCCTTTCTTCTGATCGTCGAACGAGGGCAGGATGGTCGGATCGACCTCGGTGTCGGATTGCTCCTTCGGTGCCACGAGATCCCGGGCGGCAGGGATCGGCCACGGGTCGACCAGGCTCAACGCGAGTAATAGAGAAGAACCCGCCAGCTTCCATCCGAGCTGCAATCGATTCACGGTTCCACCCGTCGAGGCGTCACCTTGAGCTCTCGGCCATATGTATTCATCGTATCTAGCGCAAGTCCGCGGGTCAACCCATTCGCGCAACGATCGACCGACTGGTTATCCCGAAAATAGCGCGCGATCGGTCCTTGTGGTAAGGTATGTGAAACCATTGGAAAAACGAGACATTTCTTTGAGCGGCCCCCAAGATCTCGCCTCAACTCCCCCCCTGGTATCTGACCGTAACACTCCGGATGATGACCGCCTACGCTGCCGCAGGTATGGTTTACTCGACGGCGCCGCCCAGGCCGTCACACAAGGCAGCGGCGAACACTACCTGTCGGCTTTTGCCTTGCTGCTGCACGCCGGCCCGCTTCAGCTTGGAATCCTTTCGGCCCTGCCGCAGCTGATCGGAACCACGGCACAGCTGGCTTCGGTAAAGCTGTTGCGCCGCTTTCCTGATCGCAAGTCTCTGGTCCGGATCGGGACCATCGGACAGGCCCTGTCCTGGATTCCTATCCTGCTCCTCCCGCTTGCGTTTCCTGCCTGGGGTTCCTGGCTGCTCATCGTGGGGGCTGCCCTCTATTTCGCCTGCACCCAGTTCACTGCGCCGACATGGACCAGTTTCATTGCCGATCATCTCGATCAACACGAACGGGGAGCCTACTTTGCCCACCGCGCGCTGATCGTCGCCGCCGTCAGTTTCGTTGCGTTGTGCGCCGCTGGCGGACTGCTCAGCCTCTGGACTTCCCGCACGGCATGGATCGGGTTCGTCCTGATTTTTCTGGCGGCAGGGACCGCGCGGCTGTTCTCGGCATTCGCGTTAAGGCCGGTCCCGGATCTTCCGCATCCAGAACCCGGCTCCGGCCATGAAGGATTCCGGGCCTTCTTGCGACAATCGAGCCGGAGCTTCCGCCGGTTCCTGCTGTTTTCAGGCTTCATGCATTTCGCCGTCCTGATTGCCGGCCCTTACTTCGTGCTCTACATGCTGCGCGATCTGCATTTTTCCTATCTGGATTACGGAGGATGGCTCGCGGCCGGCGTGCTCGGCCAACTGCTGACTGTTCGGGCGTGGGGCCGATTCGCCGATCGATTCGGCAATAAGGCGCTTCTTTCCATCACGGGTTTTATCGTGCCCGTTCTTCCGATGTGCTACATGCTGACGACGAACGCGCTCTTCATGACGGGAGTAAACTTTTTCTCCGGCATGATCTGGGCAGGGCTGGCGCTTGGGCTGCAAAACTATGTGTTCGACGCCGTGCCCGGAGAAGATCGCGCAAAAGCGATCGCCGTGTACAGCACGGTCAACGCGATCGGATGGTGCGGCGGCGCGCTTGTAGGAAGCTGGCTGATCGCCACGCTGCCTTTACAGTTCGAATGGGCGGGTGTGTCCCCCGCATCGAACCTTCCCGTCGTGTTTTTCGTATCGGGAGTGCTGCGGTTCGTAATTTCCGCGGCGCTCATGGGAGGATTCCATGAACCCCGTTCCGTCGAACAGGCATCGCTCTCGACGTTGCTGCTGGAACTGCCCCTGTTGAAACCGATGCGGCAATGGGTCGCAAGCCCCCTGTTGCGCCTCGGCAAGTGACGCTACCGAGGAGCCGAGGGCTGTGCGGCTCGCTCCTGTTCTTCTTGCTTGAGCTTATCGAACGTCCGGTCGCCGTGGCTTCGGACCTGGTCCGGAGTCGGCTGCGGCATCGGCTTGGGCTGCTCGCTGGAACAGCCCGCGGCTGCCAGCATTACAGCCAGGGCTATCAATGCGACACCCGTTCTACACACGCCCTCTCGTTCAATCGTCCAACTTTCCATGGCAGTGCTCCTCCTCAAGACCTTGCCGTTACGACTCGACCACCGGCTATCATACCTAACCTCCCGGATAATCTGAACACCACTTTACAGTCACGATCTCTACCCTGGATTGACTGGCGTAGGGTGTCGCGCTATCCTGGCGACACCATCGTCAGTACAACCTGATCGATTATGTCACTGCGCGACCGTCTCTCCGAAGATCTCAAGCACGCCATGAAAGCCCGCGACCAGCTCCGCATGGACGTCATTCGAATGATCAAGGCGGCCGTGCTGAACAAGGAAGTGGAAACCAAGAAGGATCTCGACGACGCCGAGATGAGCCGGATCATGACCACCATGATCAAGCAACGCAAGGAGTCGGTCGAGCAATACGAAAAGGGCAACCGGAGCGAGCTTGCCGCCAAAGAACGACTCGAAATTTCTATCATCGAATCATATCTTCCCAAAGCCCTCACCCAGGATGAATTGGCCGACGTCGTCGCGAACGTGATTCGAGAGACCGGCGCGACCTCGCAGAAGGATATGGGTGCGGTCATGAAGGCCGTCATGAGCCGCTTGGGCGGCCGACCCGTCGACGGCAAACAAGTCAGCGACCTCGTACGGACTAAGCTTCAATAGATCGAGTTTTTCAAGACTTCACGTTTTCCTTCCCTCCCGGCTTGTCCCTGCTATACTTTTTCTGGCGTTCTCTTGGGCAACACACCTCCTTGCCGACTGAACTGCGGCTCACACGAGACGGTCATGAGTATTCTCATCGTCGACGACTCTCCCGATCAGCTCACGCTGCTTTCTTCGATCCTCGACAAAGCGGGCCATACCGACATTGTGTGCGCCGACTCGGCGAAATCAGCGTGGAAGCTCCTCGATCCCGACAGGCGCGATACGCTCCGGCGGGTCGATCTCGTCCTCATGGATGTCCTGATGCCGGAGCAGGACGGCGTCGAGGCCTGCAGGCAAATCAAGACCTGCGCCGATCTTCGGGACGTCCCAGTCATCATGGTGACAGCCGACAACGACCTGTCGAACCTGCAGGCAGCCTTTGCAGCAGGCGCCAATGACTACATCAACAAACCGGTGCAGAGCGTGGAGCTGCTGGCCAGGGTGTCATCGGCGCTGGCACTCAAGCAGGAGACTGATCGGCGGAAAGCGCACGAATTGGAGCTGCAACGGAGCAACGACGAGCTGCAGCGCGCGCTGCGAGAGGTCAAGGTGCTCCGCGGGTTGATTCCCATTTGCGCGTCCTGCAAAAAGATCCGCAATGACGGAGGGTTCTGGCAGCAACTCGAAGAATACCTCAGTCAACATTCGGAGGCCGAGTTCAGCCATGGGCTGTGCCTCCCCTGTATCAAAAGGCTTTATCCTGGTATTTACCAGGACTAGCTGCTAGGATTTTGGCTACCATTCCTCCAATCTTTGAGGCGTTGATCCCATGAGCATTCTCATCGTTGACGACTCTCCTGACGACCGCGCGCTCTTGCAATCCATTCTCTCGGCAGCCGGATACGACCATATCCTCTCCGCCGAGTCCGCCGCCACGGCCTTCCGCCTGCTCGGGATGGAAGGCGGGAAGCAGAGCGCCGGTCGCGTCGATCTGATCCTCATGGACATCGTCATGCCGGAAATGAACGGCATCGAAGCCTGCCGGCAGATCAAGGCGGTCGAACGGTACCGCGACACTCCGATCATCATGGTGACGGTCAAGACCGATCCGGTAGACCTGCAATTGGCCTTCGCGGCGGGCGCGCTGGATTACATCGCCAAGCCCATCAACAAGATCGAATTGCTCACCCGCGTACGCTCAGTGCTTCGCCTGGTCCATGAGATCGAACGACGCCGTGCCCACGAGCAGGAGCTCTTGGAAGTCATGCGCCAGCTTCAGGAAGCCAATCAGATGCTGCTCCGGCTGTCCTGTCTCGACGGCCTGACCGGCATCACGAACCGGCGACAGTTCGATGATTTTCTCGACCAGGAGTGGCGTCGCGCCGTCCGAGAATCCACTCCCTTGTCGTTGATCATGCTCGATATCGACCAGTTCAAAGCCTACAACGACACCCAAGGACACACGGTCGGCGACGAATGCCTGCGACAGGTCGCCAACGCGATTTCGGGGGCGGTCAACCGGCCTGGCGACCTGGTTGCCCGTTACGGCGGGGACGAATTCGTGGTGGTCCTTCCCGGCACGACCACGGAGGGCGCGGCACAAGTGGCTGAAACACTGCGCCGGCGGATCGAATCGCTCGGCATTACCCACTCCGAGGGAGACGTCATGACCATCAGCGTCGGATACGCCAGCATCATCCCGAATCGAAGCGCCTCGCAGACCGACCTCATCAAGGCCGCCGACCAAGCGCTCTATCAGGCCAAGCAGGAAGGCCGCAATCGCGCCAAACAGGCGGGGATACTGTCCCTCGTTCCCCATTCGCACGAAGACTAGGCTCGGCATCACCGGCCATTGCAGGATGATTCCGGACGGACATGGCACGCCATCCACGCCCTTCGGCTCGGCAACGGAGCAAAGAACCCCGACGCGAGTCGCACCCCTCACGCCCAATTCCCTCCGGACGGTCTAACGGCAAGACGGTCTCCGCTCCCGCGGAGAAACGTCGTGCCGCTATCGCATCGGATGACCCGACCCTCCTCTTGAGCCGCTATCAGAAGATCCTGCGGAAGCTGGCGCAAAGCGAAAGCCTCAACAGCGGTGAGTTGGACCAGGCGCTTCGAGCGATTACCGAAGCCTGCTCGCAGCTTCTCCAGGCCGACCGGACGAGTATTTGGCTGTTCGATGAACAGCGTACAGCCATCACATTGATGGATCTCTTCGAAGCAACTGAGCGCCGGCATAGCGCCGGGGCGACGCTGCAGGCTTCGGACTATCCCGCGTACTTCCAAGCCCTGGTCATGGAAGAGTGGGCGATCACGGCACACGATGCCCATCGCGATCCGCGGACCAGTGAGTTTGCGACCGACTATCTCATCCCGCTCAACATCGGAGCGATGTTGGACGCCCCCATCAGACAGAAAGGTCGGGTCGTGGGCGTCCTCTGTACGGAGCACGTTGGAGGGCCTCGCCAATGGACGGCGTACGAGGAGCAGTTCACCAGTTCTTTCGCGACGATGGTCACCCTCGCCCTCGAAGCGGCCGAGCGACGGCAGACCGAAACCGCGCTTCGCCTCGCCAAGGAAGCTGCGGAAGTCGCCAGCCGGGCCAAGAGCGAGTTTCTGGCCAGCGTCAGCCACGAAATTCGAACTCCGATGAATACCATCATCGGCATGGCCGATCTGCTCTGGGAAACCGAACTCACACCGGAACAGCGAAAATATCTTCGGACCTTCCGACGGGCCGGTAGCAATCTTTTGACGCTCATCAATGACATCCTCGACCTTTCGAAGGTCGAGGCCGGCCACATCGAGCTCGAGTCGATCGGGTTCGATCTGAATGATCTGGTCGAAAAGGCGATCGAAATTTTGGCGATGCAGGCAAATGAGAAAGGGCTCGAACTGGCCTGCCACCTTTCTCCCGACGTTCCCCGCGCATTGATCGGGGATCCCAATCGGCTTCACCAGATCTTGATCAACCTCATCAGCAACGCCATCAAGTTCACCGACAATGGATCGGTCGTCGTGGAAGTCACACATGAAGGAAACACGGCCGCGCCAGGCACGATTCGATTCTCCGTGGCCGATACCGGGATCGGTATCGCCGAAAACATGTTCGAGACCATTTTTGAGAGTTTTACCCAGGCCCACGCGTCCACCAGCCGCAAATATGGAGGAACCGGCTTGGGCCTGACGATTTCCAAACAACTGGCCGAACTGATGAACGGCAGCATCTGGGTCGAGAGCACGGTCGGACGCGGCAGCACATTCCATTGTTCGGTCGTGCTGGGAGTTCAATGCCAGACTGTTCAGGCGGCTCCATCGATCCCGATAGATCTTCGCGACGTGAGGACTCTGGTTGTTGACGACCATCCGGTCAACCGGATGATTCTCAAGGAAACGCTAGCCTCGTGGAACGCCGAGGTGACCGATGCGGCCAATGGTCAGGACACCTTGAACGAATTGCGACTGGCGGCACGATTAGCGCGGCCCTATCAACTGTTGATGCTCGATAGTCGTATGCCGGACATGGACGGATTTGTCGTGGTCGAACAGATCAGGCAAGCAGGCCTTGCGGACGGACTGACGATCGTCATGCTGGCCTCGCACGAATGGGCTGACGACATCGCGCGGACATATGACATGGGCTTGGGCGGCTATATGATCAAGCCGATTCGCCGCTCGGACCTGTTGCAGACGATCAGCATCGCGCTCGACCGCAAAAAGAACCCGGCGCTCACTCAACCGGCTCCTGCGCAAGTTAAGACATCACCCCAGGCGTCTCGTCCACTCCATATCTTGCTGGTCGAGGACTCGCCAGACAACCAGTTCCTGATCCGATCCTATCTCAAGCACACTCCCTATCATGTGGACGTCGCGGGGGATGGGGCAGTCGGCGTCGACAAGTTCAAGATCGGTCGCTATGACCTGATTCTCATGGATATGCAGATGCCCATAATGGACGGATATGAAGCCACCAAGACGATTCGCGCCTGGGAAGCCGAACACGATCTGCCCCCTACGCAGATCGTCGCGTTGACGGCCCTCGCGTTGAAAGAGGAAGGCGAACGGATTCTCCAGTCAGGCTGCAACGCCCACATGACGAAACCAGTCAGAAAGCAAACGCTGCTGGAAGTCCTTCACGCCTGCAAGGGGCTTCAATCATGACACAGCCTGCTCGGGGTTCCGACTCAGCCCCCATCACCGTCTCCGTCGATCCTGATCTCGAGGAGATTATGCCGATCTTCATGAGAAATCGGCGGCGCGATGTGGCTACGCTTCGAATTGCCGTCGATGAGAAAGACTTCAAGACCGTACGCCTGCTGGGCCACCGGATGAAGGGTGATGGCGGCGGCTATGGTTTCGATGCCATCAGTGAGATCGGCGAAGTGCTCGAACAAGCGGCGATCCGGGAAGACCGCACCGTGATCGTCAGGCAAACCGACAATCTCGAAGACTTCCTTAGCCGTGTGCAGGTCGTGTACGGGAACCGAGGGATACAACGGTAGTCGCCTTCCCGGATACCACCACCTTGGGGCTGCCCCCTTCTCCAAACGACTCGCTACGGTAGTGGGTCAGTTTGCCATCAGAAGTACTGAAGTCTGTCATTCCCGCGGAAGCGGGAATCCAGTCAAGGCCTTCTCCTCAGCAGTACGTCTCGACCGAGGAGAGGATGCCCGCCTTCGCGGGCATGACGCAAGAGGAAACTGACCCACTACCCTCGCTACTCTCCCATAGCAGCCGGCAGCCGGCTTGTGTATAATGCGCCGGCGAGGAGATGCGAGCCGGATTCCTCCCCGTTCTCCTTACCGCAGTCAAGCTTGCGCGATGATGCGCAGCAAACCCTGCGGCTGCCATGCTCGCATCTTCAAGCAGGCCATCATCTCGGGTGGGGGGCTAGCTCAGTTGGGAGAGCACTACGTTCGCAACGTAGGGGTCGGGGGTTCAACTCCCCTGCCCTCCACCAAACCAAGCTTGCTCGTGCCGCCCACTCTCTTATCGTATTATCGTGATTGAGTCGGCGGATAAAACCTCCAGTTGGCTTCCTCTACAATCGCCTGCGTGTGCCGCTGCCCAATAACCAGCCGTAGCTCCCTCTGGCTAAGAACGAATATCCCCGTCCTCGCTCATCATTAATCGGCGTGCAGACGATACGTCCGGGCACCCGCTTTCCCTCGACAACTTCATCCCGGATCAGCCGACGCAGCACTTGCCGAGCCTGGGGCAGGTGCTCGCCGAGGAGCTTTGAGATATCCCTGACACGTTCCGTCATGTGGCGCTCCATCCGTTTGGCATCAAGCGAAGAGAAGCGCGCCACACTCTCCGCATGTTCGAGTTTCTGGATCAGCGTTTTCCGATAGGTTTCCTGCTTCTGCAATTCGGCGAACACCGCTTCGGTCGCTTTTCCTGTTCCAATGGCCTCCGCAAGATGCTTGACCCGGCTGTCGGAGATCGCGAGGGCTCATTCCGTTTCTCGTCGCTGGTCGGGAAGGAGGGTATGGCTTGATACGTTAACCTGGAAATTGCATCCTTTTCCTGGGTGCTTCGTCTATGAAGGTAGAAGGCAATGGGGCCTTCTCAAGGTCAAGGAAGGAGAGCACCATGAGACCACATCTTTCACTCGACGTGCGGAATGTTCCTGCATCGGTTGCATTTTATCAAAAGGTATTTGGGGTGGCACCGCAGAAGCAGACACAGGATTACGCGAAGTTCGATTTGACTGAACCCGCGTTAAACTTTTCTCTGGTGTCCTCGACCGGAAGGCTTAGCTCTGTCGATCACTTGGGGATCGAAGTCGAATCTGTTGGGGAGATTGCCACCTGGAAAGAACATCTTCAAGCACAAGGCATTCTGGAACGAGTGGAGGAGAATACCGCCTGTTGCTTTGCTCGTCAGGATAAGCTCTGGTTTTCTGACCCTGACGGCAACGCGTGGGAAGTCTTCACGGTGCATGAGCAACTTCCGGTTGAGGGGACGCTGTCAAAGAGCGGTTGCTGTATTCCAAACAAAGCGGCCAAAGGTCTTCCCACCTGTTCAACATCCAGGACCGAGAGCCCGACACTCTCGGCTCTACCCCTGTAAATCACAAGGGGATGACGCTTGGTTTCACTGTGGAGTAAACTTTGGACCGGCTGCACGCAGCCGCCTCTCATCGAGTGGAGATGAAATGGACAACGCGGCGTCGAGCATGTGGGAACAGCTCCATGATGGTCTTCGAACCTTTATCGCCAAGCGAGTCGGAAATGAGGCAGAAATCGAAGATCTCTTACAAGAAGTGTTTTTGCGAGTTCATCAAAACGCTGACAGTCTTCAAGAGCCGGAACGGATGGTTTCCTGGGTCTTTCAAATCGCTCGCAATGCCATCATTGACCACTACCGATCAGCAGAGCGGCGACGGGAATTGCCTGCCGGTCTCGCCACAGAGATTGAGCAAGAGAAGAACGTAATGGCCGTGGAGGAAGAGAGTGAAGCCAAGTACGAACTTTCGCACTGTCTTCGCCCAATGATCGACCGTTTGTCGCCTGAATATAGAGAGGCTATTAGACTCGTGGAATTAGAGGGACTTACCAACCAAGAAGCGGCTACTAAGCTCGGCCTTTCGGTTCCGGGCATGAAATCTCGGGTGCAACGCGGCAGGCAGCAGATTCGTAAAATGCTCGATGAATGTTGTCTGATTGAGCTCGATAGAAGGCGTGGGGTCGTCGAATTCGAAGAGCGTCAGCCTGGCTCGTGCTAAACCGACTCCAAAAAGAAATCTTTCTGAGAATGGTGACACACACCTGAGCGCTAGTAGCGAGGAGATACTGATGACCGTTACGAACAGACAATCCGGGACGAGTGTACATGAGGTTGCTGAGGGGATCTATCGCATTAGTACCCCGCTTGTGATCGAAGGGGCGGGCGGGTTCTCGTTCAACCAATATCTCATCGTCGATGAGGAATCATTGCTCTTCCACACCGGCCCGCGAAGGATGTTTCCGCTCGTGCGAGAAGCCGTGGCGAGTGTTCTGCCGATCGAGAGGCTGCGCTACATTGGCTTTTCCCATGTCGAAGCCGACGAGTGCGGTTCGCTCAACGAATGGCTAAGTGCCGCTCCACAATCTGTCCCACTGTGCGGCTCTGTCGCTGCCCTGGTCTCGATCAGCGACCTCGCTGATCGGATGCCCCGTGCCCTCGCCGATGGAGAGAGATTATCTCTCGGAAAGCATACCGTGCGGTGGTTCGACACGCCGCATCTGCCCCACGCGTGGGAATGTGGCTTTCTGATGGAAGAACGAACCTCTACGTTACTCTGCGGCGACCTATTCACGCAGGGAGGCGCTGATCTTCCGCCCCTCACCGAATCGGATATTCTGGGACCGAGTGAGGCGTTCCGCCACCAGATGGATTACTTCTCTCACACGAAGAACGCACGTGCGATGCTAGAGCGGCTCGCCGCGACAAACCCAACCACGCTCGCGTGCATGCACGGCAGCGCATGGCGTGGCGATGGGGCAAAGCTGCTGCGTGCGCTCGCTGATTCGCTATCAAAATGAAATGTCGCCAACGCACTATTAATGTTCCTCATCGGACGGCTCTGAGGAATGATCTCGTTGATTTTCCTCGCCAGTCTCGGTGCATTTAAGTCGAGGGCACGGGTTCGATTCCCAGACGGCTCACCACCCCTATAGCTCTATAGAACCTATCTCAAAATCGATCTTGGAGGCAGTCGGTCTTGCACAACGTGGTCTCACGCATGGCAAAAGATCAAATTTGGCTGAAAATGCGTGTGTCGATCTCTCAGTGTCCTACGCGTTCATTCGTT
>Ga0268299_1003202_pt1 | contig 15894 bp, 15 predicted proteins | sample NOBtaG_FD_193484 | JGI IMG/M metagenome (GOLD analysis project Ga0268299, IMG submission 193484) | Activated sludge microbial communities from bioreactor in Nijmegen, Gelderland, Netherland - NOB reactor | ecosystem: Engineered > Bioreactor > Aerobic > Activated sludge | place: Netherlands...
GCTGTAACATCACGAATCGACAGCAACCAATAGACACTCTCATTCCACCTGAGCTCCTTTTTCTTGATTGCTACATATCGCGGGTCTTGAAGTGTCGCTCCAAGGCAGACTTCTTGTGGTTGCTGGTCTGTAAGAACAAATGGCAGCGAGCTGCCGGTTAATTTCAGATCTTGAAATAAAGACAATGCTTGCTCGTTTGCGAAAGCGACCACTAGCGACTCTTGATCGACAAGCATGATTCCATCTGGACATAAATCCAGCATTAGCGTCGCCAGATCTGAAATCTCGCGGCTTGGCAAAGGCGATTCACTGACACGGCGGTTAGATGAATCAGTCATTGAGATCGGTGCTCCTGTGTAGCCATTGTTTTTCAAACAGATCGTCTGTCACATTCATGCGGGCAACCACTGCGAGAACTAACTCGCACCACTTCGCTTCGTGCGCCCTCTTTCTTCGTGCGCCATCAAAGATTTCTTTCGTACAGACGGCTTAACACGGCTCGCTTTGCCGCGAACAATCAAAACCGAACACGAACATTGAAATGCAATTGCAGTAGATACACTGTTGAGAACATCTGGCAGATTTTTGCTCTTTTTGTGAGTGGAGCCAACCATGACCAGGTCTGCATGCCATCTATCAACCATAGCTAATACTACTTCCCTCGGCTGACCGACAGAGATTTTGGTCTCTATTTTTGCGCCAGCACAGCGTTCGAGAATCGATTGCCTTACTTTGCTTATCAGGATATCCGCCCTCTGCCGCCTTTCAATTGCAATTAGGGCGCGATCGGCAGACGTACACTTAGTTGGCTCAATTGTGTGTAAGACCCTAAAGATCGTCTTTTGGGGCCATGTGTGACTGGCGATGAAAGCGGCCATTGCCCCTCCTGTCTTAAGTCCGTCTACTGCCAAAAGAACTTTCACTGCAACCTCCAATTTCTCAACTTGCATCTATCTATCATCAGTCTGGTGTACTCCCTGATTCATCAAAGCCAACTCATCAGAGGAAAGGTGCTCTTTAATCTCTGGAAAAAGCTTGTTTTCAGTAAAATACTCGTGCTCACGCAGTTGTTTTTGTAAAAGCTGGAGCTTGTCGGCATATTCAGAGCTATCGTCCGACATCAGCAGATCCACAACGCAGTCTGTAATTTCCTTGCGATCGTTTGCGCTTGCTTCCAAACATGCCCTGAGGTGACCTGGAACGGGAACATGACCTTCGATCCATTCAATGCACATCCGCCTTTGCCTTTCCAGATGTCTCCTGATACCATCCAGCACTTCAACTGAGTCTAGAAAGAGCATCTCTTGATCGTAATCGTGAGCGGAGCTTTTCTCCAGCAAGGACTTGAGCTGCTCCTCCAATTTGACATGGTCGTCTGCAAGAACCGCAAAGACCGAAGCTGCTTGTTCATCTGCGTTGCCGTCAAGCGCGAAGAGCATATGCTTTGCTCTGTGGGCTACATGAGGATTCGCATCGTCAGCAAGCTTGAGCAGGCATTGCTTTGGTGTATAACTTGTTGACGCGAGAAAATACCGAACATCCTCGCATTCGTCACACGCAATTTGAACAACGATGTTTGCGTCGGTTGAAATATTCAGCGCTATGGCTATCCGAACATCAGGCGCGCTGTCTCTGGCAAGCAGTAGCAACACGTCCTTTGGCGTTCGTTCATTTTCTGCCACGCGCCGGCGAACTGCGACAACTTCTGAATTCGCCAACTTTGACAGTTCGTCTGCTGTTGCGTCTGCAGCCCCGGCACGAATATACTCATCATGCAAACCAGTTTTCTTTCTCTTCATATCTATTACCTCCCAAATTTTATGTGTCTAAAGCCAGATTCCGGGCGTGTTTCTCAGGAGGTCAACAAGATCGTATGTGGCTGATGCATGTTGCACCAATCACTTCGCTTTGTTCACCTTATCGAGGATAAGCCGGAACAGGCGTCCTTCGTCAGCCGGCGCGTTGCACGAGTGCGGACACGTCGACATATGTCTCTAGGGCAACAATTCCGGCGCCATAGCATTCTGTGCGAGTATCGGCCGGTTCCGTAATGACTTTGCACCGTTTCAGATTTCCGGGAACGCATCTCTTTTCCATAGTCTCAAGCAATGGATTGAAAATGAAGTTTTGCGCTGCAGTAGCTGGACCCGACACTAGCACCACATGCGGTGCTGCAAGGTTGATGGCGCTCGAAATTCCAAAACCCACAGCCTCACCAGCCTCTTGCACAATTCGTTGAGCATCTATGTTGCCTGATTGGCAAAGCGTGACGAGATCGTCGAAACTGTCTGCAGCGAGCCCTGCTCTAATGCATCTTTCCAGCATTTCTCCAATTCCCGCCAGTGTATTGATGCAACCTGTCATGCCGCAACGACAATGAGCATGGTTGTCGGGCACAGCAATGTGACCTAACTCACCTGCCAGTCCACCGCTGCCACTCAGTATTTTTCCATCTACAAGCAATGCAGTACGAACTTGGTGTCCTAGCCGAACGACAAGTACAAGACCGCTCTCGCGAGGCTGCAGCTCATGTGCTGCTGCTATAGCTGCCATGTTTGTATTGGAGTCAACGACAAACGGACCGCCGATCTCTTTCTTGAGCATTTCAATAGCTTGACCGTACTTGCCATGCATTGACCTTTCTCGTTCATCCGCATCAACCGGACCCGGTATCCCAATTCCCATCGCCAAAATACCTCTTTCGGAGGAATGCGTTTCTGCAAGCATTGCTTTCAGTGCATCCATCAAAAAAGTATTTGCCTCTGCCGCTTTCCAGTTTGACTTGAACTTTGACCTTCGCTCCGTGCAAATGTTGCCGTCTAAATCCAGCAAACTAATCCCAACACTGGTCTCGTCCAGACTGATTCCAAGCGTGTGACCGACGAACGGATTGAAGACCAATCCAACTGCCGGACGACCACCACTGGATGCTTTCGCTCCTGTTTCATGCAACACCAAGTTTTTCAGAAGGGCATCTGTTATCTCTGAAACCGTTGCTTTAGATAAACCGGCTTCCTTTGCGACTTCTGCACGACTTATACCAGGGGTGCTTCTGACAGTCTTTAGCACTACATCGATGTTATGCTTCCGCATCTGAGCGAAACTAGGACTGCTTACCACTGGTGCCTCCATATAACAAAAACTTGTTTGTCTTGCTGAAGAGCTCACTGAATCTGCGCTTTCATGACCCTCGTAAGTTCTCGATTGTCACACGAGCGCGCGATTGTACGTAGCGATTAGGGTCTGACTCCAGGATCTTCAAAATTCTCTCAGGTAATTTATGATTTTCAGCCATTAAGAAACGAACATCGGCGTTGGGATCGCGGCACAGTTTCAGCAGCAACTTTTCAGAAGCCTGAGGGTTGCCAGAAACGGATGCTCTGACTTCCGGGCTGGGGTCGTTCGCTAGTATGTCCAGCAGCGCTGGTGAAATTGACCTGCGCTCGGCTATTCGTAGTCGAACGTCTTCGCTGCCATGCAACACTAGGTTGGCTAATAATTCCGGCGCAACATCAGGCGCGCCGATTCCGAGATAACTCAGCATACGCTCCTCCTTTAAATCGGCTGGTACCTTTACATTGTAGCCCAACTTTGTTAGTTTGTCAAACGAACTAAGTTTTCACCACGCAACACGCCCAGCCTGCGATAATTTCGTATTCTGCTCCGCGCCTTTGTGCGCACACTTTGAAAAGCCAGGCCTCCGATGTCTCCTCCTTTGATGCTGCATGTTGATGAATCCAAATTTCTTACGCTGCAAACGCGTCTTGAGGCAATCAGCAGGCTGTCGATTGACTTTGTTGTCTTGCTGGCCGGCTCGACTGTCATTGCAACGCTTGGACTCTTTCAAAACAGTCCGGCAGTGATCATCGGCGCCATGATCATAGCCCCCCTCATGCGTCCCTTGGTTGGTCTATCTCTCGGCACTCTGACGGGCGACAGCCGGCTGCTGATGCGAGGGAGTATCACTCTATTGACTGGCACTTTGGTTGGCGCATCTTTAGCTTGCGTCATGGCTTTATGTGTTCGTTCTCTTGAGCTTACTCCCGAGATATTGGGCCGAACTCACCCGACCCTGCTCGATTTAGGTGTAGCTCTATTTGCCGGTGCCGTAGGAGCCTACTGTCAGACGAATGAAAAGCTGGCTGATACCTTGGCTGGCGTTGCTATCTCCGTGGCGCTGGTTCCACCTTTAAGCGTCGTTGGCATCGGATTAGCGTTTAATTCCGTATCTGTCTGGTCCGGCGCCGCCTTGCTGTATGCCACCAACTTGATTGGCATAACTGCTGCTGGAGCCATTGTCTTTCTTATCATGGGCTATACGCCGCTTAAGCAAGCCAAAAAGGGACTGGCAGTAACGGCTGCTATGACTTTGCTGCTTGTTGTGCCTCTTGCATTGAGCATGCGCGAGCTGGTCCTTGAGAATCAGTTGGAAGGAAGCGTCAGGCGGATTCTCAAAGAGAAAACGTTTACGTTCAAGGGCATTCAATTGCACAGCCTGCATGTGAAGAGATTTAGAACTCCAGTCAGCGTTGTTGCCACTGTTTTGGGTTCTGAGCAGCCGGTAACCCCCAATCAGGTGCGCCTTGTTCAAGAATTTTTGACAAAAGAGATAGGTGTTCCAATCGAGTTCAAATTGCGCATCATACCCAGTACCGAAGTGACAGCTATCGAAGTTACCAGCCAAGCTGAAACAGAGACTTCTGTAGCGCCAACAGACAACATGCCTGATACGAACACGATCGACCAGCCTCTTGATGCAAAACAACAGGTCCCCCAATCCTCGGTTGGAGCTATGGAGCAACCGCCTGCCACAGAACAGCAAGCGAGTCCTGGCCAATCAACGCAATCAACGCAATCAACGCAGTCAACGCCATCAACGCAGTCAACCCAGTCACCGACAACACCAGAAACGCCGGCGCCGAACTAATTTTTTTGTTTTGAGCCCTTCTTGCCGCCGCAACAATCAGCGCCCGGCTTGCCCATCGGCTTGCTGTCTTTGTCTTGACCACCGGTAAAAGGATCGGCGATCGGCTTGCCATCGTCGTGTTTTTCGGCTGCAGTTGGAGCATTGCCGGGAGCCCACTGGCGAGTTTTCCAGTATTTTTTGATCGTCTCGCTGGGCTGTTCGTAGAAAGGGTAGTGCGGTCCCCAGTTTAAATCTACAGCCTTCTGAATCTCGGCTATTGATGCGCCTTTGCGCGTCATCTTGTAAGCTAGCACTGCCTCGCCCTGACAATAAATGCAATCTACTCCATGGTCCGAAGTGAAGCAGTCGAGCAAGGTTCCATGCTCATCGGTGTAATCGCAGCCGCAATAGCAAAAGAGTTTTTGACACACTTCCGGCGCTCGTTGAGCCGCCATATATCCCATTTTGACCTTGCCAACGTATTTGGAGTGATCGAGAACTTTGGCGCCGAGAGCTGAGACTTCGCCTTCTGTTCTTGGTGTTTCCGGCTGCTCTGTGACTGTTTTTTTTGATGCAGCCTGTATTTCCTTTTCTGAAGCGTTTTGCTTCTGCCCGACGTCGGTCACTTTTGCAGCATCCATGTCTTTCGGCGCCGGCGAACATCCGAAAAGCAAGAGTATCGAGCCCGCCCAAAGCCAGGTCCGGTGAGTATGAAACTGTCTGCCCTGCCTTCTCATCAATGTGCGCAAAAATCCGAGCCAAAGACTAGCTACCTCTAATTTGTAACACACAACCATTCCAGTCGGTTTTACGGGGCTTCCGAGGTTGTAATTTGGTATGATCACCTCTTCTGGGGCTCACTCGGTCATATCATGCTGGACTTTGATGTCGTAGTAATTGGTGGAGGGCACGCCGGCGTAGAAGCTGCGAATGCGGCATCGCGCCTGGGTCTCAGCACGCTCATGTTGGCGGTGAATCTGGACACTATCGGTGCGATGCCTTGCAACCCTGCTGTGGGCGGGCCCGGAAAGTCGCACCTCGTCAAGGAAATCGATGCATTGGGTGGAGTCATGGGCATTGCCGCCGATGCCACTTACCTGCAGATGCGCGTTCTCAATTCCAGCCGCGGACCCGCGGTGCAGTCATTGCGCGCGCAGAGCGACAAGCGCGAATATTCCGTGTGGATGAAAAATTACATGGAGTCCTTGCCTAACGTCACTTTGCGTCAGGGCATGGTCAAATCTCTCATTGTGGAAAACGGCAAAATAGCCGGTGTTGAGCTTGCTTTTGGCGACCGCATCAAGGCGAAGGCTGTTGTTCTCTGTGCCGGGACGTTCCTCGAAGGAACGATCTGGATTGGGAAAGAAACAATGCCCGCCGGCCGCGCAGGCGAGTTTCCCGCAGTTGGGCTTTCTTCAATGCTCAAGTCCATGGGTTTCCGCATGCCGCGTTTGAAAACGGGCACGCCTCCGCGCATCGATGGACGCACGATCAACTATGAGCAATTGCCGATTGTCCCCGGCGATGATTCTCTGCAGTTTTTCTCTTTCCTCGACAATCGTCCGGTGTTGCCGCAAATTCCTTGCCATCAGACAAGAACCACAGAGCGCACGCACGAATTGATCAATGCAAACCTGCATGAATCGCCGATGTATTCCGGTTTGATAGATGCGAAGGGACCACGTTATTGTCCTTCTATTGAAGACAAAATCGTGCGCTTTGCCGACAAGGACAGCCATTCTCTGTTCTTGGAGCCGGAAGGACGTTCGACTTACGAGGTTTATCTGCAAGGTTGTTCGACCAGCCTGCCTGTTCATGTTCAGCATGAAATCGTTCACTCACTGCCCGGTCTCGAGAACGCAGTCATGGTGCGCCCCGCGTATGCCGTCGAATACGATTATCTTCCGGCCGTTCAGTTCAATCATACTTTGATGATGAAGGACTTGCCCGGATTTTTCGCTGCCGGACAAATGCTCGGAACAAGCGGCTACGAAGAAGCTGCCGCACAGGGGCTTATTGCCGGTATCAATGCGGCTTTGTATGTTCGTGATAGTGAACCATTTGTACTCTCGCGTTCTTCCAGTTACACAGGAACGCTAATCGACGACCTGGTTTCCAAAGAAATCGGTGAGCCGTATCGCATGATGACTTCGCGATCCGAATACAGATTGCTCTTGCGCCAGGACAATGCCGATCAGCGTTTGACGCCGCTCGGGCGCGAGCTTGGCATGGTGGACGATCATCGCTGGGAACTGTTCGAGCGCAAGCAAAACGGCATGAAGACGGAACGCAAGCGTTTGAAAGAAACGCGTGTTCATCCATCTGCTGATTGGGATGCGGCTCTGGCGCCATTGGATGAGAAGTTGAAACAGGCGATGACCCTGGAAGAAATTCTGCGTCGCCCTAAGGTGCCATATTCTTTGATAGAGAAACTGGTGCCCGCAGATGCCGAAAAGTCTTTCGAGTGGTCGCTCGAAGTTGAAACCGATGTCAAATACGAAGGTTATATTGCGCGGCAAAAACACCAGGTCGAGCAGGCTGAAAAACTTGACGGCGTGAAGATGCCCGCCGACATCGATTACATGGCCGTAGAAAATCTATCAAAGGAAGCGCGCGAGAAACTGACTCGAATCAGACCGGAAACTCTCGGTCAGGCTTCGCGCATGGGCGGTGTTTCTCCCGCCGACATTTCAGTCTTGCTGATTATTCTAGAGTCGCGCCGCCGCTCTCGCCGCGGTGGAAAGCATGGCACGCCGCAAGTGCCCAGCGAAGCGCAGTAAGCTATTTCTGCGAGTCTTCAATCTGCATCGGTGCCACCGATCCATCCTCGTTCATTGCAATGTGCAAATTTTTGTCGCCCTGCTTGTCGAGTGCGAGTTTCATACACGCCCCGTATAGCAGTCCGGCGGGAAACCAGATAACAGGACCGATGGCGAGACAAACCACCATCATGATGCCGACACTTTGAAGCGTAAACTCACCTATTCCCAGGGCATGACCTTTGCATTTGGGACACTCGAATTCGACTAACATAAGTGAATTCTACCGTTTAATTACTTCTACAGAGCATTCCGAGCGCTCGGCAATCGCTTCCGATACGCTGCCTATGAGCATTCTATCGACCCATCCTTTGCCCTTGCAGCCGCTGACGATCAAGTCTGCGTGCCAATTTTTTGCGGAGTCGACAACAACCTCTCTGGGATCGCCGGTCAATATCTCACTAAAGACGTGAGCTTGCGGCAAGTTCTTGTTCAAAACTGCGCATAAGCGCTTCAAATGTTCTTTTGCATCGCCGACTTGTTTGTTGCGAAAGTCCTCCAGCGCCTGGATTTCACGTGTATCTTGCGCTTCATTCATATATTCGGCAAGACTGGGGACGGCGGTCACGCACATGATGGAAGTGTCTTCTTTCCACGGTCTCGAGCTGATGCGCTCTACGACATGATCGGAAAAAGGAGAATCGTCAATGGCGAGGAACAGCCTGGTAGCTTCTTCGGCGTTTGAATCGCGGCGGCGCACGATGCGCACAGAACAACTGGCCGAAATGACCAGTGTGTGTGAAACGCTGCCCAGGACGACCTTTTTGATGCCTTTCAGTCCGCGCGAACCGACAATCAAAAGATCGGCAGGCCATCGTTCCGCGCACTCGAGAATTTCTGATTTCGGATTGCCTTGACCGACGGTGCCGATTACACTGGTGCCCTCCGGCAGGCTTTCCTTCAGTCTTTCAACTGAAAGGTCTACCACCGACTGGGCTGCAGTCAGCATGCGATGCACTGTGGGTGGTGGCGAAAACGCCGTATCGACAACTGAGAGAATTTGAAAGGAGGTGTTGGCGGGCCAGGGAGAACGCAGTGTCTCTTCGATGGCAGCCTCTGAATGATCGGAGCCGTCGCAGGCAATCAGGATTTTCATTTGAGCTTATACCCCTGCCCGTGAATGTTGACGAACACTTCTTCCGGATCATCTCCCTGCAATTTCTTGCGCAGGGTTTTTATATGAGCTCTTACGGTATCGTCGGACGCATCGGGCGTATCGCTCCAGACTATACGCATTTGGGCGATGGAGAAAACATTGTCGGGATTTTTCAGAAACAGGGTCAGGAGGCTGATTTCCTTCTTGCTGAGCTTTACTGGCTTTCCGGCGCGTGAAACAGTAAGGGTGGCAAGGTCGAGTTCAATGTCGCGGTGCTGCAGACTGTTTTGTTCTGCTGGTTTCACCGCCCTCCTGAGCAGTGCTCGAACGCGGGCGAGCAACTCCCTTGTATGAAATGGCTTGGTCAGATAGTCGTCAGCGCCTGATTCTAAGCCGGTTTGAACATCATCGATTTTTGTTCTTCCCGTCAGCATCAGCAACATTGCGCCGCCACCAGAGCGTCTGTACTCCCGGCACACTTCGACACCGGATTTGGACGGCAGCATCCAGTCGCAAATGATTAAATCATAAGAGTATGAGAGCATGCGATGCAGCCCGTCTTGCCCGTCTTCGGCAGTTTCCGTGGTGTGATTCTCTCCTTTCAGCGCTTGCGCGACCGCTGCTGACAGGTCGGAATCGTCTTCGACTATGAGGATTTTTGCCATGCTATTTAGCCAATAAAGCGGTAACCGAATCCATGCACGTTTTGAATTACTGAGTCTTCGCCGGGAGAGTCCAGTTTTTTGCGAAGGTTTTTGATATGAGTGCGCACCGTATCTGGTGCTGCCTCTTCTTCGGCAACCCAAATGTGGTTGAGCAATTCGTCCAGGCTGTATACTCTATCGCGGTTGCGCATCAGGAATTCCAGCAGTGAAAATTCTTTGATGGTCAGATCGATAGGGTTGCCGTTTTTGGTGACGAGTCTTTTTCCTTCATCGAGAACAATGCCTTTAGTTTCGATTACTTGCTTTTGCAGCGGTCTTTGCGCACGTCCTACCAGCGAACGAACTCGCAATGTCAGCTCTTTCAGATGAAAGGGTTTCGTCAAATAATCATCAGCACCGGAGTCGAGACCTTGAACTTTTTCAGCGGGCAGTGAACGCCCGGTCAACATCAATATCGACGCGTTTTCTCCCGCCTGACGCAATTCGGTGCAAAATTCCACCCCACTGCCGTCCGGCAAACCCCAGTCAAGAATAATCAGTTCGTAGCCGTCTAGTTCCAGGGCTTTTCGAGCTTCATCGATGGTTTCCACCCCCACCACCAGATGACCCTCGTGTTCGATGGCGCGCTTCACTTCGAAAAGGAGCGATTCGTCATCTTCCACAAGCAGAATACGGGACATTCAAGTACTCAAAGAATTGGCTCATCGCCTATTCTCGCATACTGGAAATATCCCGTATTGCTGTCATCCCCGAAAGCTATGATTGGCACTTTTCAGGAGTACAGTTTGTCCCATGTATTCAGTGCCGATTTGTAGGCAATCATGCCTTGTTCAAAAACTACTTCCTTGAGTGTTGGATCGTCGAGCTTGCCCATGTCTGCAAGTTTCTTCTTCATGACGATGTCTTCTGCCGCGAGCTTCTTGTCTACTACGGCGTCATCGTCTCTGAATCCTCCTCCTTCAGCGGCAGCTTCTTCTTTCTTGGCGATAATCGCTTTTGCTTCTTCCTCCTTCTTGGCGACAATCGCTAAATGTTCTTTCTTCGTAAGGTCGCCGCCGCCACCGTCATCGATGGAGAGAGGACCAAGATGTTCGCAAGGTTCTGAACCATGCAATTTCTTATGAATGATGAAGTCCTTCATGTCACTTTGTTCAACAGCAAAGGACATGCTGTTTTTAGAAGCGTCTGCCTGGTAAGTTGTATCGACATCTCGGTTTCGATGATGTGTCATAAAAACTCCTTTGCAGCAGCGCGGAATTAGCTGGCTGAAGGCTGAACTCGCGCTGATACGCGGTTGAGAAACGGAAAGGAAAGGTCAGGTAAAGGAAAGGGCGGTTCAATACCGTTAACTTACGCCGGTTTTTGGAAATTTTCGGGGAGTTCTTTTTCTTCTTCTTTAACGGGCAATGCAGGCTCGTTTTCGACAATCTTGTCGATTTTGTTGGGAATCCAGAACCAAAAGCGACTGCCTTTGCCTGGTTCACTTTCTACTAAAATCCTGCCCCTGTGCGCTTCTACAAATACTTTCGCGATCGATAGTCCCAGACCGGAGCCGCGCTTTTTTCTCGAGTCATCTTTTTCGACTTGATGAAATCTATTGAATACGGCTTGAATATGATCTGCGGGGATGCCGCGTCCTTCATCTATTACTTCGACTGCGAGCCGGTTTTCACCCTGTTGCGCGCGTAAAGTCACGGTCGAATTTTTGGGTGAAAACTTTACCGCGTTAGTGACGAGATTCGTCACGACGCGCAATATGCGCATGCGATCTGCATGAACGGGCAATGAATCGGATTCGATTTTGACTGCAACATTGGCGCGTGCTGCTTGCGTTTCGACTAACTGAGCAACTTCTTCGAGAAGTTCTTTGATATCGAAATCTTCGATTAACAGTTTTACTCCCTGGCTTTCCGCGGTTTCAAGATCGAGCAAATCGGTGATCAAATTCATCAACATGTTCGCGTTTTTCTCAACCCTTTCCACCGTGGGTAACGCTTCAGGCGAAATCTCGCCTGCTAAGCCGGATGACAACGACTCGGTGGAAAGAATAATCGACGAAATCGGCGTGCGCATGTCGTGCGTGACCATGTGAAAGAACTCTTGTTTGAGCTGTTCCAGTCGAGCTTGCTCTTCTGCGGTTTCTGCCACTGTCTTCGTCATTATGTGAAATGTCTTTTCCAGTTGCGATAGTTCATCGTCGCGATCTGGTGCCGGAATCAATGGTTTGTTGACGGCAAAGAGGATGGTGTTTTCCATGAGCCTGCGTATGCCGCTGTAGATGTTGCGCATAAACAGGCTGAACAAAAGTCCCGCAAGAACAATGCTGGCACCCACGCCCGATATGGTGACGAATGCGATCTTCGTGCGCGCCTCTCGCATTTCTGCATCCGCTTTTTCGGTGCGCTGCAGAAAGGGCGCTCGAAATCTGACCATTTCGTCGCCCAGGCTGCTGATGCCAAACTTCAGCCTTTGAAACTTTTGGAGATTTCCTCTCAGTCCGGCGATGCCCCCGCTGAGTTCGGGATCTTCGAACGATCGGCTGGAAGCGAGAACCGACATTGCTCTGTCTCTCATGCGATGCAGAGTGGGCAGATGACTGGGTTCGTGTTCGATGAGTTTTACCAGCGCCTCGTATTCATGGTCGATTTTGTTTATCGGCCAGCGGCAGTGCAATTGTTTGTCGGGAAAAACTTTGGTTGCAAAAATGGAAGTAGTCAGATCCATGACTGCCAGCCACATCTCATTGGTGCGCGCGACGACTTTGTTGGCATGAATCTGCTGTTGCAGCTTGCTCTCGTAGTCCAGTTGCAGGTAGAAGAGCGTGCCGGCGAAAGCCAGTTCAAAGAAAAGAGGGATCGAGATAAGTAAGAGACCGTTGGAAAATATCGTTGGTCTCAGGGTTAGTTTCATAACCGCGCAAATGTTGGAGGGAGTGCCCGAGCATCTTGTGGCATTTTAGCCGATGACTGCTGTCCCTGCGGAGTTTTGGGCAATGATGGACCGGACGCGCTAAACTCTTGCGGTATATGGGCAATTCGCGCTACGCACACATAATAAGAACCGCTCCTGTATGGATGGGCGTCTTTATGCTGGGTGCAGTTTATTTTGCGCCTTCGGCAAGCGCGGATTATCCGACGTATCCGGGTTCGGCAAATCGCTCTCAGGCAACCAGCACATCAAGCTGGAAGCTCACGCCGGCTGCGAAACGAAAGACGGTTCCTGTGTTGGAGAAAGAGCCGCCGCCGGAGCTGCGTTCGACATTCGGACTGGGAACGTCCTCTATCTTGAATGCCGAGCCGGAGCCGCCTGCCGTCCAAGTCGAGCAGGTGAAAGATGGGGCCTCTGACTCGACCGATTCCACGGGCTTCAAATTGCGGGCTAGTATCACTCACAGCGAAGTGATGGCGCCTCTGCCACCGACCGAGCGCCCGGGTCGTGTCTATCGTGCGAACGCGCATGTTGTGGGCGGCTCGCGGACGAAACAATTCAAAATTCCGGATTGGATCGCCGGCATCTGGCAGCGTTCGGAAGCAAAGGAGATAGCCAGAACTCAGTTGCCGAGCGGCAAATCCTTGAAGCCTGTCGGCAGTCAGGTGGCACGCGTGCGGGACGTGTTCGGCACCTATCGGGATCGCAGCGGGCAGGCTTGGCAGATATTCAACCCAGCAAAAGCAAGCGGGCAGATCGATCGCGGGCCAAATATGGATTATCATCGCGTTCATGGTTACGATCTGGTAATCACTGGGCCGAAAAGCCTGGTCGTCGAAGTACAGGCTACTCATACACTTGTGAACAAGGCCAACCGCCAGATTCAGCGCGTTTATCAAGATGAGGAATTGAATTCATATACGCTATTGCCTGATGGGAAGTTGAAAACCGATAGCTCAGTCAAAGTCTTCGATATGAATGGCAAGCCGTTTTTGCTTACCAAGAGCGTCTCTACGGAAATTAGAGTGCCGCCCAAGAATTGGCCGCCACGTGTAAATAGCCCAGTGCAGGGCAATTAGCCGTTTACAAAACTCCCGATAACTCAAATTTTTTCACCTTTAAGAATAAGGATCACCCGTAGGGGGTAATAATAGAAATGAAGCTGCTCGTCCCTCGAGTGTCTGTTCACGCGCCCATCATCAAAATCGGCGAAGAATTCAGACCGGAAAACGTTGCAGGCTGACCGGTATCCCATATAGGAACGATCCTGAACCGTGGACTTTTTTAAATCCAAACAGACTCTTCACCGTTATCCGACCGACTTTTTGATTGGCGACCTGCTTGTTAAGGCTGGAGTTATCAGTCAGAACAAACTCGATGAGGCTATAAAGCTCTCGGGCGCCAAGCACCTGCAGCTCGGTCAGATGTTGATTATGAGCGGCGCCATCAATGCAGCTCAGCTTCAGGCTGCGGTCGACACGCAATCGCTGGTCAGAGACAGGACCATCGACCTCAATGAAGCGCTCAAGGTTTTGAAGCAGGCTTGCAAGTCCGGTCAATCTATTGCCGATGTCCTCGCTTCGGCGCAGACAAAGCAGTCCGGATCGACCAATAAATTAGGCGAAGTCCTGCTGGAAGCCGGACTTATCAATTCCGACCAATTTTCAAAAGCGATGCAGCGCAGCCTGGCGACTGGTTTGCCTCTGGGTCGCATCCTGGTTCTCAACAATACTCTTGCTGATTCGGTTCTCAGCATGGCTCTGGACCTGCAAGTTCGCATTCGCGATGAGATGATTACGCGCTTGGAAGCTATCGATGCATTGCGCAGTTCAGCGGGCATCGACGGCGACGATATGCCCGATCCGAATCGCGTGGCGCAAGCGCAAGCCGCTTTGAAAGCGCCTCGCAAGCATGGCGTGCGCATTGGTGAAATGTTCGTTCGTGCCGGTTTGTTGACGGAAACTGACGTTATGAACGCGCTGGAAACAGGCTTGGCGACGGATCAATTGATCGGTCAGGTTCTGGTGGGACAAGGCTTCATCACCGAACAAATCCTTGAGGCGGCGCTCGGGCTCCAGAAGATGGTGGATTCCAATCATCTGGAAGTCGAGAAGGCTGTAGACACGCTTTCAATGATTCAAAGTCAGGGCATTACTTACGACGAAGCCGTGGAGTCCTTGCACATTGTCGAAACGACGACGGCGGAAACCATCAGCTTCGACCACATGCTTGTTTTGGCGCGGGTTTTGACCGAGTCTGAAATTGCCGACGCTTTCCATGCGGCTATGGAGCAGGCGAAAATTGTCGGTCAGATTTTGATGATGACCGGTCATATTGATAAGCACACTCTGAAAGCGGCTTTGCGAGCGCATTTCCTTTTGCAGAAAGGAGCGATTTCGCAGGATGACGCCGTTGTCGGATTGGATTATTGCATGCATAGCTCGAGCAAGTTGTCTTTTGATGGAGCTTTGCAGGAGCTTGGTTGGGATATTTCTACTCTGCCGCATGACGATGTCGATCCGGAAATTCGCGCCATGGAAGAGGCTCGCAAAGATTTCGGCGTTACCAGTGAAGACGAGTTGAACAAGTTTGCGGGTGAACATTCGTCGGCAACAGAAACTACCGATGCTGTTCCGGTTATCGATGAAGAGCTGACGGCTGCGCAAGAAGAGGCTGAGCTCAGAAGCCGCATCGAAAGCAGAGAGCCGCTGGACGGCGATGAAATTCAGATTCGCTCAGGAAGTTATGACGAACAGGCTGAACCGGCGGAAGCAGTCAGTGAAGTGGCTGAAGAGGAAGGCTGGGAGCCACCTGTAGAAGCAGCGCAAGAGGAGCAAAAAGAGGGCGCGGAGCAAAAACGCTCGCTGTCCGGATTGCTTTCTCATGAGGATCTCGAGCCTGTTGAGGAGCAAGAGGAAACGCCTGCAGCTAAGAAACCGGGCAAATTTGCCAATCTTTTGTCGGATGAAGAAAAGAAACCGGCCGTCGCCGAGAAGACGGAAACTCCGCCGGCGTCAACGAAGGGTGGAAAGTTCGCCAATTTGCTGAACGCTGACGAACCGCCTGCCAAGAAAGTCGCCGACGACACGAAGGACGAGGAAGATAAGGAAGCAGCGGCAAAAGCTGCGGCGGAAAAAGAAGCTGCCGAGAAAGAAGCTGCTGCCAAGAAAGCTGCCGAGATCGTCGCGCGCGAAAAAGCGGAAGTCGAGATGTTGGCAGAACAGATCCGAGCCGCTGAGAAAGCTGCTCAGGAGAAGAAAGCCGTTGAGAAAGCTGCAGCCGATAAGGCGGCGGCAGAGAAGGCTGAAAAAGAAGCCGCAGAGAAGGCTGCTGCTGAAAAGGCTGAAGCAGAAAAAGCTGCAGCGGAGAAAGTAGCAGCAGAGAAAGCAGCAGCAGAGAAAGCAGCAGCGGAGAAATTAGCAGCAGAGAAAGCAGCAGCAGAGAAAGCAGCAGCAGAGAAAGCAGCAGCGGAAAAAGCAG
>Ga0268299_1003203_pt1 | contig 15882 bp, 11 predicted proteins | sample NOBtaG_FD_193484 | JGI IMG/M metagenome (GOLD analysis project Ga0268299, IMG submission 193484) | Activated sludge microbial communities from bioreactor in Nijmegen, Gelderland, Netherland - NOB reactor | ecosystem: Engineered > Bioreactor > Aerobic > Activated sludge | place: Netherlands...
AAGAACATGACCACCGGCGAAGGGGGCATGCTCACCACCGACGACGACGACCTGGCCGCGAAGCTGCGGGTTCGTCGATTGCACGGCATGAGCAAGGACGCCTGGAAGCGTTACACCGCGCAGGGATCGTGGCGCTACGAGGTCCTCTACCCGGGGTTCAAGTACAACACGACCGACGTCAACGCGGCGATGGGCCTGATCCAACTGCGCCGCGTCTACGAGATGCGCGACGCCCGCCGGCGCATCGCGCAGCGCTACGACGAGTTGCTGCGCGACGTGCCCGGGATCGACCGCCCTCGGACTCTCGCGGGGGTCGAGCACGCCTGGCACCTGTACGTGGTGCGCATCGACCCCGAGGTCGCCGGGATCACCCGGGACGACCTGATCGAGCGTATGAAGGACGCCGGCATCGGCACCAGCGTGCACTTCATCCCCCTCCATCTGCACCCGTACTACCGCGATACCTACGGGTATCGCCCGGAGGACTTCCCCGTCGCCACGCGGGCGGCGGAGCGGATCCTGTCGCTTCCTCTCTTCCCCGACATGCAACCTTCGGATGTGGAGTATGTCGCTGAGACTCTGGCGCGTTTCGTCCGCCAGGCTTCGCGGTGAGCCCATGCTGAAACGGTGCGTCGACCTGTTCCTGGCCGTGTTCGGCCTCCTCGTCCTCTTTCCGCTGTTCCTCCTGGTGTCGCTCGCGATCAAGATCGACTCGCGCGGGCCGGTGTTCTTCAAACAGAAGCGCGTCGGCCTCAACGGCGAGCCGTTCCACATCTTCAAGTTCCGGACGATGGTGAACGGGGCCTACAAGATGGGATCGCGCCTGACGGTGAAGCGCGACCCGCGCATCACCCGCGTCGGCCAGCTCCTGCGCTGGTTCAAGATCGACGAGTTGCCGCAGTTGATCAACGTGCTGCGCGGCGAGATGAGCATGATCGGGCCGCGCCCCGAGGACCCGTACTTCGTCGGCCACTACACCAAGGCGCAGCGCAAGGTGCTGAGCGTGCGGCCCGGGATCGTGGGCCCGAGCCAGATCGAAGGGCGCGACGAGGTCGAGAGCTATCCGGAGGGCGTCGTCGACGCGGAGAAGTACTACCTCGAGCACATCCTGCAGGAGAAGCTCGATCGCGACCTGATCTACGTGCAGAACGCCACGTTCCTGGGCGACTGCAAGCTGCTGTTCCACGGCGTGTGGGCGACGGTCGTGGGCGCGGTCAAGGCGAAGTGGATCTGGCGCCGCCGCCGCCGCCTGGCGCTGGTGGGAGCGGACCTGCTGGTCAGCGTCTTCGCCTTCGTACTCGCATATCTCATGCGCTACGAGTGGCAGATCCCCGACGATCCGCGCTTCCTGCTGCAGCCGCTCGCGATGGTGGCCATCGTGCGACCGTTGACGCTGCTCTACTTCGGCCTTTACCAGGGCATCTTCGCCTATTTCGGGATGTACGACCTCATGGCCCTGGTGCGCGCGGTGACGGTCGGGTCGCTGGCCGTCGCCGGACTCACCTTTCTCACCGGCATGCAGAATTTCCCGCGCTCCGTCCTGGTGCTGGACTGCTTTCTCGCCTTCGTCCTGCTGGGCGGTCTGCGCACCGCACTGCGGCAGTGGGTGCGGCGCCACCCGCGCGGCAGCGCCAAGCGCGAGAACGTGATCATCATCGGTGCCGGTCTCGGGGGCGAGCAGATCAGCCGGGCGATGCTCGAGGATCCGATCGCGCCCTACCGGCCGGTCGGCTTCATCGACACCTCGCCGGAACGCTGGGGCTCGCTGATCCACGGCGTGAAGGTCCTGGGGGGAAGCACCGAGCTGCCGCTCGCGATCAACGCGAACCGCGTCAAGACCGTGTTCGTGTGCCTGTCGGACGTCGACGGGGTTCACGTCGAACAGGTGACCGACATGTGTCGCAAAGCCGGGGTCGACTGTCGCTTCGTGCCGACGCTGACCGACTGGCTGAACGCCGACGCCTTCCAGTTCCGCCGTCACCAACCCCAGGAACACGCCGCCTGAGCCGACTCCCCCGCCCGGGGGAGATCCCTGGGGTGAGGCGCGCGCCGACCATCGCCGGTGCCGCGACCTCGCATGAGATCCGCTGTGGCGGCCTGACCGGGCGCCTCTGCCGCCCGCCCGGGGCGCCGTGCATCCTTGCGGCAGCGGGAGCCGTGGGGTAGCTGTCTCGCTGTTGCCGGCCCGACCATCGGGTGGGAGCCGCGGGCGCCGACGGTGCTTCCCATTTGGCGGAACCTTCGCTGGCGCGTGACTTTTCGCTTCTAAATCCGCGCTCAAAGTGCCACATTCATCACCTTGATTAGCCCGAGGAATACGGGGGAAAACGGAGGAACCAATGGGGGGAGACACGATCTTGGTAACTGGCGGCGCCGGCTACGTGGGTTCCCACGTCTGCCGCAAGCTGCTGGGTAGGGGGTACCGGGTCCGTGTGCTCGACAGCTTCCTGTACGGGGACAGGGGCCTTGCCGAGATTCGCGAGGATCCCAACCTGGAGCTGCGCTACGGAGACATCTGCAGCATCGAGGACGTCAGCAGTAGCGTCGCGGGCTGTCGCGGCGTGATTGCGCTGGCCGCGCTGGTGGGCGACGCCGCCTGCGACATCGATCCGGAGGACACGGTAGCGGTGAACTTCCGATCGACCAAGATCATGATCGACGAGTGCAAACGGCACCGCGTCGACCGCTTGGTGTTTGCGTCGTCCTGCAGCGTGTACGGCGCGAACGGCACCGATACGGTCACCGAGGACTCGCCCCTGCATCCGGTGTCGTTGTACGCGCGCACCCGCATCATGTCGGAAGAGTTGCTCGAGGCGGAGCACGACGACGTCGACGTGATCAACCTGCGGCTCGCGACCGTCTGCGGTGTGTCGCCGCGGATGCGCTTCGATCTGATGGTGAACACCATCACCGCGCGCGCCGCGATCGACGGCAAGGTCCAGATCCTCGGGCCCAAGCAGTGGCGCCCGCATCTGCACGTGCAGGACGCCGCCGAGGCGTTCGTGCGGGCGGTCGAAGCCCGCGAGCGCAAGGGCGTCGCGACGTTCAACGTCGGCACCAACAGCCAGAACTTCACCATCGGGGAGATCGCCGACAAGGTGACGGAGATGCTGCCGAACACCGAGGTCGAGTACTCCGAGATGAACGGCGACCGGCGCAGCTACCGCGTGAGTTTCGACCGCATCCGCGATGCCCTCGGCTTCTCGCCGGCCTACGGCGTCGACGACGCGATCCGCGAGGTTCTCACCGCTCTGAACAGCGGTTCGATCGCCGACTACAAGGCGCCCGTCTACCACAACGTGAAGTATCTGCAGGCCAACGGCGTGCGGCGCGCCACCGCCTGACCACGCGACTTCTCGCGTCTCCGATTCCATCGATGGCCCCAGTCCGTGTGGGACTGGCGGGCTGCGGGCGTATCGCGCGGACTCACGCGCAATACCTCCGGGGGCTCGCCAACGTTCGCCTCGTCGCCGTCTGCGACCCGATCGAGAGCGCCGCTCAGGCCCTCGGCGACGCCTTCCAGGTTCCGGAGCGCTTCTCGGACCTGCAGGAGATGCTCGCGCGCGCCTCGCTCGACGCGGTTCACGTGGTCACGCCGCCGGCGACCCACGAGGCCGCCGCCACCGCCGCGCTCGAAGCGGGCGTGCACGTTCTGGTGGAGAAGCCGATGACCGTCGATCGCGCCGAGGCAGACCGGCTGGTCGCGGTCGCACGACGCACCGGGCGCACGCTCGCCGTCGATCACAACCGCTGGTTCGATCCCGTCGTCCTGCGCGCCCGGGCGCTGCTCGACGAGGGCGCGCTGGGTGAGCTCGTCGGCGTCGACGTCGTCCAGGGCGCCGCCGTCGACGAGGTCCAGGCCGTCGCCGCGGGGGCGCGCCGCCACTGGAGTGCAGACCTTCCCGGTGGCGTGATGCACGATCTCGCGCCGCATCCCGCCTACCTGTTGCGCAACTTCGTCGGCCGGATCTCCGACGTGCAGATCAGCAGCGTGCGCGACGGCGGCACCGTTCAGGACCTGCGGGCGGTCGTGCTCGGAGAACGCTGCCTGGGGACGATGACCATCTCGATGCGCGCGCGTCCTTTCACCAACACCGTCCGCCTGATGGGAACGAAGAAAACGGTCGAGGTGAACCTCAACAATATGACACTGGTCGTGCGTCAGGGACGCCGCGTGCCGAAGCTGGTCGGCAAGGTTCTGCCCAACCTGGAGGAGGCCGGGCAGCTCCTGGCCGCCACCGTGGTCAACGGCATCGCCTTCGCCACCGGGCGCCAGCGATACTTCCCCGGCATGGGCATCCTGATCGAGCGCTTCTACCGCCATCTGGCGGCCGGCACGCCGCCGCCAACCAGCGGAGAGGAGGGCGCCGACGTGGTCGGCCTGCTCGACGCGCTTTGGGAGCACGCGCGTCGCACGGACCCGCGGCGCCCCGGCGACACATGATCGTTCTCGTCACAGGAGCGGCGGGTTTCCTCGGCCGTCGCGTCGCCCGGCGCCTGCTCGCCGATGGGCACCAGGTTCGGGGCCTGGTCCGTCCGAGGCGAGGGGGAGAGGTCGAAGGTGTCCTCGCCGTCGAGGGCGACCTGCGCAACGACCACGATCTGCAGCGCGCGACCGAGGGCGTCGATGCGGTGGTCCACTGCGGCGCCGTAGTGCGCACGAGCGGTGCATGGCAGGAGTTCCAGGCCACCAACGTCGACGCCACCGGCCGACTGATCGAGCTGGCGGGCGCGCGCCCGATGGTTCACGTGAGCTCGCTCAGCGTCTACGACGTCCGGCGCGACGGCGAGGTCATCACCGAGGAGAGTCCGTACGAGAGCGGGGCCGAGTCGCGAGGATTCTACAGCCGGTCCAAGCTCGCGGCCGACGAGTTGGCCATGGCAGCGGCCGCCAACGGCGCACCCGTGACCGTCGTGCGCCCCGGCGTGCTCTACGGACCGGGGAGGCGCCCGCCGTTGGCACGCCAGAGCGTCGCGCTCGGCCGCTGGCGCCTCATCCTCGGGCGCTCCGACTACCTGCTGCCGCTGGTCCACGGGGACAACGTCGCCGATGCCATCGCGGCCGCGCTCGAGCGGCCGGTGGCGCGGGGCCGAGCCTATACCCTGGTGGATCCGCAGGTGCCACTCTCGGAGTATCTGGTCGACTACCGTGCGGCGGCGCGTGCCGACTGGCGGCCCGTGTTCGTGCCCGCGGGCGTGCTGCTGCCCGTGGTCGAGGCGGCCGGCCTGCTCTTCCGCGCGCTCGGCCGGCGGCCTCCGGTGAACGCCCATCAGATTCAGCGCGCCACCTGGAGCGCCACCTACGACTGCAGCCGAGCGCGCCAGGAGCTCGGCTGGACTTCCCGCGTGCGTCTCCTCGAGGGACTGCGCCAGAGCCTGGGCGCGACGGCGGCAGTGGGGGCGGCGGGAGGCGCGCTGGCGAAGGCGGTGTCGCCATGACCCCTCTCCAGAATCCATCGGACATCAAGGAGTACTACCAGGACGCCGAGGTCGTCGGCGATTACCTGCGCCGCCGGACGACCCAGCCCCTCGGTGCGATCATGCACCGCGAGCAGGTCGCATTCCTGAACGCCGTCATCGCCGAGCGCGCGCCTCGACGTCTCCTGGAAGTCGCGCCTGGGCCCGCGCGTCTCAGCGCCGAGCTGCGCCCCGTGCCGATGGCGGTCGCGGCAGAGTTCAGCCCCGGGATGATCGCAACCGCGCGGGCGCGGGTGCGTCAGGCGGGGCTGCCCTGGAGCTTCGTCCGCGCGGACGCCTTCTCCCTGCCACTGGCGGCGGGCGCCTTCGACCTCGCCTTCACGCTGCGCTTCGTGCGGCACTTCTCCCTCGAGGATCGCGCCCGTCTCTATGGCGAGTTCCGGCGCGTCCTTCGTCCGGGCGGCGCGTTGATCCTCGATGCGCAGAACCTCGCGGTGCGCGACGCCGGGCACGTGCAACGCCACGCCGTCTACGACGAGCTCTACACGCCGGAGTCGCTGGCGCACGAGCTCGAGCAGCACGGCTTCCGCTTGGCGCGACTCCAGGGAGTGATCACGCACCATCATCTGCAGCGCCGACTCAACCGACTGCGCGCGCTCGGCCTGGGGAGCGTCGCGCGCGCGCTCATCGGCGCCATCGAGCGCGTGCCGAGCCGTAACCCGTCGACTTGGATGGTCCTCAGCGAGCGCCTGTGACCGCTTCTCTCTCCCTCGATCTGGCAGGCGCCAGGGTGCGCTTCACCTGCGGCTTCGGCCCCTTGATGCAGTATGCCCGGGCGCACTTCGATCCGGCGCTGGCGGAGAGCGGTGAAGAGTCCCAGACCGCATCGGTGCAGTCGGAGTTGCGCTGGCACGAAGGCCATCCGCCCGCGGACGTCGCGGCGGCCTATCCCGAGGTGCGCGGCGCGGAGCGGGTCGATCGCGACCTCTACTGCCGCGATGGTCGCGTCGTGTGGTTGCGGATCGACGACCTGCGTGACCTCCATCTCCGTTTCCACTGGAACGGCGCGACGCTGACCGTGCGGGGCGACTACTACCACCGCCTCAGCAAGGACGCGCGCGCCGACCGCTTGCGGCGGCTGGTATACCGGCGGCAGATGGACGGGCTGCGTCGCAAGCGCTTCACCCGCTTGCTGTACTTTCTCGTCTACTACCCGGTGTTCTGGTTCCTCGAGCACGAGCGTCGCGCCCATCCGCTGCACGCCGGCGCGGTCGACACGCCCCGCGGCGGACTGCTCCTCGCCGGACCCAGCGGTGTGGGAAAGTCGACGCTGACGGCGGCACTGGGAACGGCCGACGGCGGCCATCTCCTCTCCGATACGTTCGTCGTCCACCGTGGCACCACCCTCTGGGCCGTCCCCGAGCCGCTCCTGCTCGATCGTTGGAGCATGGAGTGGCTGGGCGAAGCGGGCCGGGTGCTCACCGAGGTTCCACACAACTACGCCCTCGGGCGCGGCGGCTATTCCATCCCTCGGTCGCGCTACCAGCAGCGCTCCGAGGCCGTGGCGGTGGTGCTGCCACGGCGAACTCCGGAACCGTACCTCCGCCGCATCGACGGGGCACAGGCGCTGTCTCGCATCGACGCCTTCGACGACATCGTCAACGACCTGCGCCGCTACCGCCCGCTTGCCGCGGTCCTCGAGCTGGTCGCCCCGAGCGGTCTGGCCCAGTCGCGCCTTCGCGGTCTGGAGCAGCTTACCGCGCTGCCGTGCTACGAGCTCGGCCTGACGGCCTCCCTCACGCGCGACGAGGCGGTGCAGCGATTACTGGCCATCCTCGAGCACAGCGAGCAGCTCCGCTCCACTCCCAGTGGCGCGCTCCACTAACGCAACTGCACTCACGCGTCCCACCGTCCTCATCGTCGAGGCCTCGAGTGGGGGCATCGTGGGTGGCTCGCTCACCGGACTGGTGCAACAGGTGCGCGGCATGGACGGCGACTGGCGTCCCGTCATGGCACTGTACGAGAGGAAGGCAATCGAGAGCGAACTCAACCGCGAGGGCGTGCGCGTCTTCCACGTCGACCGCTGGCGCGTCCCGAAGGAGCACGCCCTGCAGCGCTCGAGCGGCTACCACGCCGCGCGGCGCGTCGGCGCGGTACGGTCGCTGCTGCACCTCGGACGGCAGGTGGTGCGCACCGGCGCCGAGGAGCTGCCCGCGGCGCTGCGGCTGTCTCGCATCATCCGCGCCGAGCGCGCCGACGTCGTTCACCTCGGCAACGGCATCCGGGCGAACTTCGACGGCATCCTCGCCGCCTGGCTGACCCGCACGCCCTGTCTGGTTCACGTGAAGGGCTTCGAGAAGTACGGCGCGCGCGAGCGCTGGGCGGCCTCGCGGATCGATGCGGTGGTGTGCATGACGGAGGCGGTCCGCGAGCACTGCCTGCGTGCCGGCGTGCGCGCCCCGCGCATGGAGGTGATCTACGACGCACTGGCGCCCGAGAACTTTCGCCCCACGGTCGCGCGCGACCGCACGCGGGCCGCTCTCGGGCTCGACCCCGACACGGTCGCCTTCGGCATCCTCGGAGGGATCCAGGAGTGGAAGGGCCAGGGCGTCGTCATCGAGGCGATGGCGCGAGTCCGCGCGGCCCACCCCGCGGCGCGACTGCTGGTCGTCGGCGCCGCACATCGCTCGGGGGTCGAGTACGAGCGCCGCATTCGGGCGCGCGCGAACGAGTTGGGCCTCGCGCAGCACGTCGTCTTCACGGGGTTCCGCTCCGACGTGCCCGACGTCGTCGAGGCTCTCGACGTGATCGTTCATGCGTCGGTGCGCCCCGAACCGTTCGGCCGGGTGATCCTCGAGGGGATGCTGCTCGGCAGACCGGTGATCGCCGCCGCCGCCGGTGGCGTACCCGAGTTCGTCGATGACGAACGAACCGGTTTTCTCGTGCCACCCGGCGATGCCGAGGCACTCGCGGCACGCATGACTCGCCTCGTCGCCGACCCGGCCCTCCGCCGCTCGGTGGGAGAGCGGGCCCGCGCGGAGGCGCTCGAGCGCTTCGCCCTCCGCCGTCACGTGGACGCCATGTCGGCGCTCTACGATTCCATTGCCGATCGGAAGAAAAAACGATGAAGATTCTCGGGATCTCGTGTTTCTATCATGACGCCGCGGCCGCCCTGTTGGTCGACGGCCAGTTGATCGCCGCGGCGGAGGAGGAGCGGTTCTCGCGCATCAAGCACGATTTCGGCTTCCCCATGCTGGCGATCCAGTTCTGCCTGGATCGCGCCGGTATCACCCTCGAGGAGCTCGACTACGTCGTCTTCTACGAGAAGCCCTTCGTGAAGTTCGAGCGCATTCTCAAGACCGCGCTGCAGTCGGTGCCGCGCTCCTTCCGCGTCTTCGGCGAGGCGATGACCACCTGGTTCCTCGACAAGCTCTGGGTGAAGAACTTCATCCGCGACCAACTGGGCATGCCGCTCGAGAAGATTCTGTTCAGCCAGCACCACCTCTCGCACGCCGCCAGCACCTTCCTCTGCTCGCCGTTCGACGAGGCGGCGATCCTGACGATCGACGGCGTGGGCGAGTGGTCGACGGCGACGATGGGTCGCGGCAAGGGGACGTCGATCGAGCTGCTCTCGGAGATCCGCTTCCCGCACTCGGTCGGCCTGCTCTACAGCGCCTTCACCGCCTTCCTGGGATTCGAGGTCAACGAAGGCGAATACAAGGTGATGGGCATGGCGCCCTACGGCGAGCCCAAGTACGTCGACAAGGTCTGGAAGCTCATCCGCGTCCACAAGGACGGCAGCTTCTGGATGGACATGTCGTACTTCAGCTTCCACCACTCGACCACCCGTACGTTCAATCAGAAGTTCGTCGACCTCTTCGGCGAACCCCGCAACCCGGACTGGTACTTCTTCACGCCGAGTTCTGGGTACCCTTCGTACTTCGGCGACAAGCCCTCGAACTACGAAGAGATGGCGCAGCGCAACCAGTACTACGCCGACGTCGCCGCCAGCATTCAGAAGGTGACCGAGGAGATCGTGCTGACGATGGCGCGGGCGCTGCACGAGCGCACCGGGCTGAAGAAGCTCTGTCTCGCCGGCGGGGTCGCTCTCAACAGCGTCGCCAACGGCCGCATCATCAAGGAGACGCCCTTCGAGGAGGTCTTCGTGCAGCCGGCCGCCGGCGACGGCGGCGGCGCCCTCGGCGCCGCGCTCTACGTGCAACACTGCGTCGTCGGCCGGCCGCGCAGCTTCGTGATGAAGCACGCCTACTGGGGAGCGGAGTACGGCGAGGGGCCGGTGCACGACTTCCTGCGCAGTCAGGGGTGCAAGTACGAGACGTTCGACGACCCGGACAAGCTGGTCACGCGGGTCGCCGAGCGCATCAAGGACGGCAACGTCATCGGCTGGTACCAGGATCGATTCGAATGGGGGCCGCGCGCCCTCGGCGCGCGCAGCATCCTCGCCGACCCCGGCCGGGCCGACATGAAGGAAATCGTGAACCTGAAGATCAAGTTCCGCGAACCCTTCCGGCCGTTCGCGCCCTCGGTGCTGGCGGAGAAGGCGGAGACCTACTTCGACCTGCCGGATGCGCCGCGCCACTATCCCGCGCGCTTCATGCTCTACGTGGTCCAGGTGAAGCCCGGAATGGGCGAGGTGCTTCCCGCGATCACCCACGTCGACGGGACCGCCCGTCTACAGACCGTGCACCAGTCCGAGAGCCCGCTGTACCACAAGTTGATCAGTCGCGTCGGCGAGGCCACCGGTACGCCCGTGGTGATGAACACCTCGTTCAACCTCAAGGGCGAGCCCATCGTCACCACGCCGGCGAATGCCTACAGCACGTTCATGCGCAGCGGCATGGACGCCCTCGTGCTCGGCAACTGCATCGTCCCGAAAGAGAACGGGGACGGTGGCTCCGACGGCTGAAGAGGAAGCGCGGCCGCGGCGCCGCGGCGTCGAGCTGCTCGCCGGGCTGCTGCTGATGAGCTTCGGCTTCCTGTTCGCCGCCGTCGCGCTCGAGGTCGGCGTGCGGCTCCTGCATCTGGAGCCGGATCGTTTCTGGCAGGCCGACCCGCTCCTCGGGAGCATCCACGTGCCGGGTCGCTCCGGCTGGTGGACGCAGGAGGATCGCGAGTTCGTCGTCCCGGTCGAGATCAACTCACAGGGTTGGCGCGACGTCGAGCGACCGGTTGCCAAGCCGCCCGGGACGATGCGCGTCCTGCTGCTCGGTGACTCGTTCACCGAGGGCCTGCAAGTCCCACTCGAGGAGATCTACGCGCGCCGACTCGAAGACCGGCTGCGCGAAGCACTCGCGGCGCCGGTCGAGGTGATCAATACCGGCATCAGCGGCTTCGGCACCGCCGGCGAGTTGCTGTTGTTGCAGAGCCGCGGAGCGGAGTATCGGCCCGACGTGGTCCTGCTGGCGCTCTATCCCGGCAACGACGTGATGAACAACAGCCCCGAGCTCGAGGACACGCTGGTGCCTCAGTATGGCGCGGACGGTCGGCCCGAACGCATCGTCTCCGCCAAGCCCGAGCGCCAGGCCCGCTCGTGGCTCGGCCGCCTGCTCGCCCGCTCGCAGGCCTACCGCTACGTCCGCCGGCGAGTCGTCACCGGTCACCCGGCGCTGGCCTCCCGTCTCGGCCTCGGGGGTGGCGGCAAGCCCGTCGCCCCCGCCGCGATTCCCGAGAGCTACTTCGTGTACGCCCCGGACCAGGGCGCTTGGGCGGCGGCTTGGGCGCACACCGAGCGGCTGCTGGAACAGCTCGATCGGACCGCGCGCGACATGGGGGCGAGGCTTGCCGTGGCAGTGGTGGCCGGCCGCGACGAGGTCTACCCCGAATGGTGGGCCGAGGTTCTCGAGACCTATCCCGAGATGAAGGCCAGGCAGTGGGACGTGGACGCACCGCGGCGGCGCATCGCCGCCCTGTGTCGGGAGAAGGGCATCCCGGTGCTCGAGCTTGCGCCCGTGATGCGCGAGCAGCGCCAGGCGGAACCGCTGCATTTTCACCGTGACGGCCACTGGACCGCCGCGGGCCACCGCGTCGCCGCGGATGCGATGGCGAATTTCCTTGTCAAAGAGGGGCTACTCGCCAAAGATACGGAGGGACAACGGCAATGAGCTTCATCAAGAGCACGAAGACCCGCGTCGGGATCGCTGGAGAGCTCATCACTTTTCTCTGGCAGAGAAAGATGTGGTGGATGATCCCGATGGTACTGGTCCTGCTCGTCTTCGGGGGGTTGATGGTCACGGCACAGAGTACGGCGCTTGGTCCGTTCATCTACACCCTGTTCTGACGAGTACAGCGACTGCGAGCGGCGGCGCCGCCCCGGGGGGGGAGATGGGCGGCGCCTGCTTTCCGCTCCGATCGGTGCTCTCCTCGCCCTCGTCCTGCTCGCCCCTCGAGCGGAAGGAGCGACGTACTACGTCCGCGCGACCTGCCGCGACAACCCGTCCGCATGTGCTCCCGGAGACGGGCGCACGCCCGCGACCGCGCTCCCGTCGCTCGCGGCGGCGATCGCGCTGATCGCCAATCCCGGCGACAAAGTGGTCGTCGGGCCGGGGACGTACCGCGAGGGCAACGTGTCGCCGCCGCGCAACGGCGTTCCCAATCAGCCGCTGGTGTTCCGCGGCGACCCGTCCGGCGCGGCGACCAGTGACCCGCCCGGGGAGGTGCTGCTGATTCCGCCCGCGAGCGCGCCGGCGGGTCTGGCGGGATTCCGGGTCCTCGGGCGCCGCCACATCGTCATCGAGGGGTTCTCCTTCGACGGCTTCTCCGACCCTGCCATCCAAGTGCGCGCCTCCAGCGACAACAGCGCCGACAGCGGCTTCGTCACCGTGCGCAACAACGTGATTCGCAACAGCCAGAAAACCGGCATCGAGATCGTCGCCGTCGGCACGGTCGACGTCGTCGGCAACACCGTGCTGAACAGCGGCGGTTCGGGCATCTCGGTGCAGGGCTGTCTGACCTCCGCACCGTTGTGTCGGACCGCCTCGGCGGAGGCGGTCGTGCCGCTGGTCGCCGGCAACCGCAGCGGCAACAACGGCTCCGTCACCGGCGGCCACGGCATCCTGGTCGCCGAGGCCGAATCCGGGTCGATCAGGAACAACGTCGTCTTCAGCAACCGATCGGCGGGTGTGACCCTGCGGCAGACGCGCGGCGTGAGCATCGTCAACAACCTCTCCTATGCCAACGTCGAGCACGGCCTCGCCGTCGGCAGCGGCGATCGCAGCGCCGTCGACACCGCCGTGGTCAACAACACCTCGTTTCAGAACGGCGGCTGGGGCCTCTCGGTCGGCGGCGGCGAGGCTCCGGGGTCGACCGGCACGGTGTCGCTCAACAACATCTTCCAGGGAAACGCCGCCGGCGGCGTCAGCGTCTCGGGCCCCTCGAGTTGCGGCTGGGTGTCCGGCTTCAACCTCAACCCCGATGGCGCGGCCGTGGGCACGCGGCAGAACGCGTACGAGCGGAACGAGGCCGCGCAGTTCGTCGATCCCGACGGCGGCGACGGGATCCTGGGCGGGCAGGGCGCCGCCGATGACGACTTCCGACTCCGCCAGCGCCTCGGCGGGCAGAGCCCCAACAGCCCCGGCGTCGACGCCGGCAGCGCCGCGGTGAGCGCCCTCGGTCTCACCGGCTCGACCGCGACGGGCGGCGCCAGCGACGTCGGCCTGGCCGACATCGGCTTCCACTACGGCGCCGACGACGCCCGCGCCGTGCGCGCGTCGCTTCCGCTGATGCCTCTCTACGTACGCACCTCCGGCGACGACGGCGCCGACGGGATGGCGCCCGAACGCGCCATGCGCACCATCCGTGCGGCGGCCGACAGGGTTCGCGCCGGCGTGACGCTCTTCGTCGGTCCGGGCGTGTACCACGAGGGCGACGTCTCGCTGCCGCAGCGCGCCGGCCGCGTCGCCCTGCGTGGCGACGCGGAGGGGACGTGGACCAACGAGCTTCCGGGCCCGGTGCTCATCGATGCATCCGGCGCCGACACCGGCGTCCTGCTGGTGCAGGTGTGCGACGCGGAGGTGCGCGGTCTGCACGTCACGGGCGCGCTCAGCGCCGGCATCCAGGTGCGTGCCGGCAGCGATCGAACCCGTGTGATCGACAACGTCGCCTTCGACAACCAACGCCGCGGCATCGAGGTCCTCGAAGCCGATGCGGTGACGATCGACAACAATCTCGCGTACCGCAACGGCACCGGTGGGATCCACGTCTCCGCCAGCTCCGGTAGCGTCGTGCGGAACAACTCGGTCTACGCCAACGGCGAAGACGGGATTCTGGTCGACGGGTCCTCGATCGACACGTCCGTGATTCGCAACCTGACACAGTCCAATGCCCGCGGGATCGTGGTGAAGAGCGACTCCGAATCGGGCTACGTCAGCGCCTTCAACGTTGCGGGCGAAGGGTTCGCCGGCACCACGCCGCGCGCCGACTCGGACGTGGCCGCCGACCCGCTCTTCCTCGACCCGTCCGGCGAAGACGGCGTTCTCGGCGGAAGCGGCTTCGCAGACGACGACTTCCGCCTGCGCGACGAAGGCGGCCAGCGCAGCCCGGCGATCGACATCGACTACCGCGGCCTGCACGATCTCGCGAACGGTACGACGCGCATGGACGGTCTCCCGGACCTTCACGCTCCCGACGCGGGATTCCACTACGCCGCACTCGGGGACGTAGCCGGAGGCTCGGTCCCGCAGGTGGTCTGGGTCCGTGCCGGCGGCAGCGATGCCGCCGACGGCGCGACGCCGGCGACCGCGTTCGCCACGCTCGCACGAGCGCTGGCCGCGGTCAGCGGCGATGCTCTGGTCATCGTCGGACCGGGTCGGCACGCCGCCCCCTCCGAGAGTCTCGGGGTGACTGCCGGCTGGCTCGCGATCGTCGGCGACCCCGGCGGGGCGTACACCGGCGACGCCGCCGGTCTCGTCCTGATCGACGGCGCCAGCGGGGGACTGCGGATCTCCGGCTCCGTCCTGCTGCGCGGCCTGGTGCTCGGCGGTGCCGGCGGCGCGGGTCTGCGCGTCGATCGCGGTGCGGGCGAGGTGACCGTGCGCGACTCGGTGATCTGCGGCAACGCGCGCAGCGGCATCGTCTCGTCGAACGACGGGTTGAGCGTGATCAACACCCTGGTCGCCGGCAACGGCGGCACCGGCGTCAGCTTGCGCCTCCGTCGCGCCGTTCGCAGCACGCGCCTGCTCAACAGCACGGTGACCGAGAACGCCGGCCACGGCCTGTTCCTGCGCGAGTCGGGCGGCGTGGCGTCGCATCTGCTGGCCTACAACAACGTCGTCTCCGGCAACGGCCGCATCGGCATCCTCGCCCGCGCGGTGCGGGGCGCGGCCGCGCGTCTCGGGCACAACCTCAACACCGACGGCTATGGCGGCCGCCTGGCGCCGGCGGAAGGCGACATCGTCAGCGATCCGTCGTTCGAAGGGGGGGCGGCGAGCCCGGAGGTGGGGTGCGAGGCTCTCAACGCCTTCGCCCTCACCTCCGGCAGCCCCGCCATCGACGCGGGGGTGGGCGTGGCACCAGACGTCCGCGTGCTGCATCGCAGCGCGACCGCCGATGGAGCCGCGGATGTCGGCAGCCTCGACCTGGGCTACCACGCCCAACTGCCGCGCCTGCCGGTGCCGACGCGGACGGCCACGCCGAAGGGCTCACCCTCGCCGACCCGCACACGCACGGCGCGCCCGACCGCGACGCGCACCGCGACCCGAACGTCCACGGCGACGCCAACGCTCCCGCCCAGCGGCACTCCCACGTCGACCGCGACACCGTCGCCCAGCGCGACCCTCACGTCGACGGCAACACCCAGCGATACCGCGTCGCCCAGTGCGACCGCGACGTCGACGGCAACACCCAGCGATACCGCGTCGCCCAGCGCGACCGCGACGCCGAGCCAGACCTGGACGGCGACCCTCGCGCCGACGTCGACCCCGAGCGAGACCAGCACGCCGACGCTGACATCGACAGCCACCCCGGCAGACAGCGAGACGCCGACCGCGACGCCGACGGAGACCGCGACCATCACGGTCGCAGCGATCGACACCCCGACCGCGACACCCACTCCGACGGAGACACCGCTGCCGGATCCGACGGCGACCGAGACGGTCGGCGCCAGCGCGACCCCGACGGAGACCGCAACGGAGACGCCGCCGGAGACTGCGACGGAGACTCCGACGGAAACCCCGACGCGGACCGCGACGGAGACCTCGACCGACACACCCGCGACCGAAACGCCCCTGGCTACCGCGACGGAGACCCCGACCGAGACCCCGACCGTCTGAGCGCGACGACGGCGGGGGCGGCCCGTCGCAGCCGCTGCGGGCGCCGCAAGGGCGCCGGCCCCGGCAGGCCCGCGAGCCGCCGCCCCTGCGCGACCTTCCACCCGCTGCACCGCAGAGCAACCGTGACCTCGACCTCACCGCCCGCCGGCCGCCCGTTGCGGATCGCGTTCGTCATTCG
>Ga0268299_1003204_pt1 | contig 15880 bp, 16 predicted proteins | sample NOBtaG_FD_193484 | JGI IMG/M metagenome (GOLD analysis project Ga0268299, IMG submission 193484) | Activated sludge microbial communities from bioreactor in Nijmegen, Gelderland, Netherland - NOB reactor | ecosystem: Engineered > Bioreactor > Aerobic > Activated sludge | place: Netherlands...
TCTATCTGGTTGGGTTGGCCGCACTGAATCCTCACATCGACGAAGCGCTCCTCCTCATCAAGAACAAAAACCAGAGCGCGTTCCTCGAATATCGAGTCCGCTACGACCGCGACAACGACCGCCTGATCGTGCTTGAAATTACACACAGCACAGGCACACGCATCTATCCCAAGCAAAACTTTGTGGGCTTGTATAAGGAGGCACTCCGTCGCTTTGAAGAGGTGGAACAGTATCGGGATCAAGACACATTGCCTGCTCGCCCATATCCCAATGCCGACAACTACCATTGCGACTACTGTCCGTACCAGTTTTGCTGGGAAGGGGTCGAACAAGTCCCTCCTGAGGGCATTGCGGAACTCCGCACTGAACTGGTGCCGGCCGTCGAGGAGTATCTCGGCTTGCAAACCGAGCTCGCAGCACTCACTCCGAAACAAAAGCGGTTGGACGCACTCAAACAGCAATTTAAGTTGGAATTGAAGACAGAGGGGATCACACGCGCGGAGGGGCATGGCTACTACATCGCATCGTCACCGTATGAACAGAGCAAATTAGATCAATCCAAACTCTCCAAAACCGTCATTGAACGCGCAACCGTGAAAGAAACCTACAGCCGCTTCTCAGCCGGCCGACTGTCCAAAGTCGTCGACACCACCAAGTCGAAACGTCGGTCCCCGCTCAAAAAGCCGAAACCGATAACTCAAATCGCGTAACTGTATTCATCAGCTGATTCTCATGACTAGGAGGCATCATGTCCGACACAGACAAACCCACGTTCATTCCCATGAACCGCATCAACGGCATTTCTAACCGACGCCGCATGCCCATCATCGGCAAGATCCGCCTCGGCGTGAAGGTGAGCGGCCCCAATGGGTTTTACCCCAAAGAAACGCCCCATTTTGTGGTCCCTGAAGAGGTTGCCAAGGTGTTCGGGGCGCAACCCGACGAGCTGGAGGTGATGTTCGTCTCCAACGATCCCACGGTCAATTGCCCGCAGGCCCTCCGCTGGTACGGAGAATCCGCCGGGCTGCAGTGCATTGGCAACAACCAGGTGGCTCGTCGCCTGAACCAGGACACCTGGAAAACCGAATCGCGTTCCTGTCCCTGCGAGAAACTCGAATCCGGAGAATGCGGACCCCGCGCAAATCTCATCTTCATGATCCCCAAGGTCAGCAGCGGCGGCCTGTTTCAGATCGATTCCAGCAGTATCAACTCGATGGAAAAGATTAACTCTTATTTTGATTTCCTTGCGCTCACCCTCGGCCGCATCGCCATGATCCCGCTCAAGTTACGCCGCGTGCCCGTCACCAGACGCCGCGAAGGCCGCCCGACCACCCACTATCCGCTCGAATTGCGCTACGAAGGCTCAGCCGACGAGACGGCCAGGCACCAACAGGAGACGGAAACGATCCTGAAAAAGATCAAGATGTTGGAAATTCAGGAGCCAATTGAAATCAACCCGGTTTTGGATCCGGGCGCACACGTCGTCATGGAAGAGGAGTTGGAGGAAGAACTCAGCCCCGTCCCAGCAGAGCCCGTGGGTGGGTCCGGCTCTGAAACGCACGACCCCATGCCCCCAGCGATGTCCACGCCATCGACAGCCGCCGCGAAAGCACCGGAAGCCACTGCCCCACCCGCAAGTCCGCCCATCTCAGTGGCCCAGACCAACTACCTGCTTCGGTTGACCAAGGCCTTGCCACTCACGGAGGATGAGGTGCGCGTGAAGGTCCACGCTCTCACACAACGCGAAGCGTCAGGACTCATCAAGAAACTCATCGCTCAGGACTTTTCCTACTTCACATCGAGCCCGAGCACTCCGCCGGCCGCACCTGCGAACACAGGGACCGTCACCGATCCCATGACCGATCCCCAGTTTAAGAAGATCATGGGCCTCGTCGTCTCAATGGATATCCCAGAGACACACGTGACAAGTCTCACTGCCGGGTACACCAAACGACAAGCCTCAACACTCATCGACCAGCTCGTTGGTGGAGATTTCTCCGCGTTCCAGGAGATGAAGGAAGAGGAACTACCGGTCCTTGCCACCCCGGAATCAGCACCAGTGGCGGAGGAAGTGGAGTTCTAAGTCGCGAAGCTCACGCACCGAGGGAAGCAGCGGTGACTCAGGGACGGCTCACAGCCGTCCTTGGGCGCGACTGACACACCCAGCTGACGGCCGGGAATAGGTTACTCATGGGACGCGGGCTCGCGGGCACCATCTGACACCGGAAGACTTGCAGACGCTTCACCAAAGCGCAGTAACTCTTCCTGCGTTTCTGGGCGCAAGGCTTCAAAGATTTGGAGGATATTCACATAGTTTGGATTTCGTCCAAACAGCAATCTCGCGGATTCAGATAGATACCCGGCCTCGACCAGATAAGTTTCGGGCGACTGTCCTAAGACCTGGGCGAGCCGCACCACTTCCGCTTGGCTCAACCGACCAATCCCCGATAGCACCTGCTTGAGTCTTCCACCTAGCTGTACCTGGTCCGTCACACCAGCTAGCTCCTCATCCGAATACTCACTCAGGTCTTGCTTAACCCGCTCCAAAAAGGCAGCCGCCATGCCAGTAAGAATCTGATCATCTAAGAGTTCTGCGACTTCCGGGGAACACACTTCACGGGCTCGGGCGAGCAACAATTGATAGGTCCGCCGTTGTACATCAAGCGGGGATCCACCCAGACACTGCGCAATGCGCCGCAACATGTCATCACTAGGAAGAATCTTTTTCCGCCCGCTGCTCTTTCCCCCTTCAATAATCGAGATATGCGAGGCCGTACACCCCAATTTCTCAGCCAACTCAGTTTGAGTCAGATTCTGGGCAATCCGCATCCGGAGTAATAAATCCTTGACCAGCATCATACCCGCGACACTCTCCCAATCGGGCCCCGACGGATACCCAACCCACGCTTATCGAGTGATTAAACGCTTGTTCGCAAATTATAGGAAACCCCCAATCTATTGTCCATACGCCTATGGGGGTTACTCTACCTTCCCAATTTCAGACCCCCCCAAAACCTGCGTATAGTCAGGGTGACATTCACGAGGGCAGTAACACATTCATGAACAAACAAACATTTGTTTATGTCGCCCATCCCCAGTTGCCCGATGGGAGAAAGGACCGTCGAATGAGTGTCACGCCCCCTCCGGTTCCTGAACACACAGGAGAATTCCTCCTGCGTATCCAGCGCGAACTCAATTTCAGCACCAAGGTGATGGCGACCGAATTGGGCATTACCGACGTCTGGATGCGCCGGCTGCTCAACAACGACATGATTCCCTCACCACATCTCCTGAAAGCCATTATTGCCCTCTATGTCAGGCATCCCGACCCCGGCACGCTGACCCATCGCCGAGACCTGGCGCACCGCTTCACACAAGCCTGCGCGCGCACGTATTACGCCCGGAACCATCATCGGCTCCAGCAGCGTTGCCACACGCTCTTTCATTTTCCGGAACTCACGACCTGACTCATCTAACCCCATCGGAAAGGACACCATCATGTCGCTTCGGACGCCAGCTCAACAACTCGCCATCGATTCAGACAATGATTCTCCGTTGCTCAAGCTGTTTCAGCAGAGCAAACCCATCATCCACTCGATCGCGAAGCGCTACTGCAATTTAGATCGCTCCTATGAAATTGAAGATTTGGAGCAGATCGGCTTTCTGGCCGTCAGGAAGGCCACTGAGAAATGGGACTTTTCCCGCGGCAACGCCCAATTCCAAACCTTCCTCTATCGCTATATCCAGAAAGCCTACCAAAGCGAATTCGATGGCCGGGACAAGTTGGTCGAAATCAGGGACAAGGACGACCAATACGTCAAGACGCTTCCCTATTCCACTTTCGTCAAAGAGAAGCGGCGCTTACACAGCCAGGGCTTCAAGAGTCGGATCTTCCGGAGACTCGTCCCTCTGGCGACTCACGAACCAGCCGTCGCCCCTGACGGCTCGTCTGACTCGTCGGCACAGACCGAACTGCTCGGCACCGACGACGTGCTGACATTCGCGGCCATCGATCGGTTCATCGAATTCTCGCGCAGGCCCACCAGGACGCTCCCCGAACCGACCGCCCTCGATCATGACTTCTTGACCGCGTCGGAGTTGGCGAACACGGGATTCTCCCCTGGCAGCAGCGGCCCCGCGCGTCAGGCACGGAAACGTCGGACCTATGCCAACTGATACGACACGGACCCTCGCCGAAACCATCTGCCGAGAGATGGGACTCCATGCGGGCCCGACTGCAGTGCCCACGGAACCCGTGCTCCCCATGGGTGGGTTCCGGGATATCTGCCGGGCCCACAACATTCCCTGCAGCGATTGGAAGCTCTATCGCTGGTTAACCCTGGAACGCGAGAGTCTGCCCAGCCTGGTACAAGCCATCCTCCAGCATGCACCGGCCCAGTGGTATCTCGTCACCACCCCCTCTCAAGGCCGCTATCGAGGTCGGCAATATGTCGTCCCTCTCCGTTATTTGTCCGAGATCCATCGCGCCTTTGCGATCCAGCGGCGGTTGACCAAGAACCTCGCTGAGCCAACATCCAGTGCTCAACAGATTGCCAATACCATCCTCCGCCGACAACCCACCATTACCAGTCATCAACTGCAACGGGAGCTTCATCGTCGCGGCCATGATTTGTCCCGACGCCACATTTACAGAATCATCGCTCGTCACAGCCAACAACAAGGAGTCCGGCATGCAGATCATCATGATTCCCACCTCACAAATCCGAGTCCATGAGGAGTACGCCACGCTCTTTCCACCCCTCACCTCGGCAGAGCGAGAAAGCCTGAAAACCAGCATACTCGAAGCCGGGATTCACGATCCCCTACGAGTAGAACGACAGCCCACCGACACAGCTTCCGTCCCGCCTTATGTGGTGCTCGCGGGCCACCATCGCCTGAGCATCGCGCAGGAACTCCACATCCATGAGGTGCCCTGCATCGTCGTCATGACCTTGGAACTGAAGGTCGCCGCACTCTTCGATAATATTCATCGACGCCAATTGCCCGACGCGCTTCGGCAACACATGCAGGATGAGGAGCGGCGCTATCGGACCAGGCTCAGGGAACGGCTGATTCCAGAAATCTTGGATGTCTTGCCCATGCTGCCTCCGGAAATCCAACTCCAACTGACACAATCCAGCTACGACACGCAGCGCGATTTCCTGTCCAAGTGGGTGGCCCAAGTGCAGCGAGTGGGGGGTCAGCACCAGTCGGAACCCCTGCACACCAGCCCCGCCCAGGCAGAACCGGAGGCTCCGGACACCTCCATGCCGAAGCAGCACAAACAGCTAATCCGTCAGATGAATCAAATGACCAAGGACTTTGAGCGACGGATGGCTCAGCAGAAGAAGGAGTTGGAGGATCTCCGTGCGCACAACATTTCCCTGTCTCGTCAATTGCGGGAACAGACAGATGAAAAGGACCAATTAAACGAAAACATCCAATCGCTCCAGCGACAACTCACAAGTCAAAATCTCGACCATAAAGCCGCGCACATTCTCCGCTTGCAGAACAAGGGTCGCCACCAAGGTCTGACGATTGAAGAGGCCGGCCCCTTGATTGCCGGGCTGTTGCATACCCGCAGGACCGTTCTATTGCTCCAGAATTACGCCCAACAAATGACCACCTTGACCACCCCTGATCAGACTACGATTGTCGACCATATCAAGCTCACCAACCAAGCCCTGTGCGCTATCGAGCAGGTACTGCCGAGGCCGACGGACCCGCTCCGGGGCATCCGGCGAGCCTCACGGTCAGTGAACGGAGATCACTCCGCCGATAGCTAGTGGTACGCCAGCCCTAGGGAGATCCCCAAGTCCCATCCCAGGCCAACAGGCATTCGGCCACTTGTCCGTATCCAGCAATGCTTGTACTAGTGACCTGCGACAACCGGAGCACCTACACATGCAGTGTTCTTCTCCCGAATCGCCCGATTCCGTCGACCAGGCCCACCCGGCCGACGACCATCGGTCTGCGCTCCGCATCACCCTCTCCAAGATCGCGCTGTACAATTTTGCGGCGGCACACCGATTGGATACGCCGATCAGACTGGCCGAACATCTGATCCTGTGTGTCTGCCTGGCCAACGAGAACCGCCCGCTCACGCGCCTCGAGTTGTACCAGATCACCATGATCAATCCGTTCACGATCGATAGCGCCCTCATCAACCTCGTCCAGCGCGATGAAGTCGACATGGTCCCCCAGCAGACGTCTGATCAGGCCGTCTATCGGCTCACCGCGCTCGGACAGACCGTGGCGGTCTCGCTAGACTCATGGACCACGAGTTTCTACCAGTATGCGCGCTGCGGCTCCGACACCGGGGTACGAGATCTGCTTCACCAACTCCAGCAGGCCATCCGGAAAATGATCGCTACCGACACCATCCCGACCATGCGGACATGCATCGCCTGCGAATACTTCTCGTCTGCCGCCCACGCCATTGAGCCTCCAACTGGCGGATACTGTCGGTTCTTGAGCACTCCACTCCCCATCCGGACGGCCAAGTCTGCCGCTCCTGACACCCACACTCCCTAGTGCCACCGCGACCCTCGTCGCCTTATTCCTCCAAGGCCTTAGTCCGTTCAGATCCGGTAACACAGAGGTACTTCATGTCTGTCTATGACACCAACACGACATCCGTGTTACCTCTCCCGCTCGATCCTCCTCTACAGGGAAAGGAGCCGTCTGAGCCATCGCCTCTCCCGCTCTCGTCTCGGAAACTCCCGGACTGGCTGCATGCACACATCCACACCCCGGACGACCTCACCCAAGAGCTACAGTCAGCCGTAGAGCTCGACCTGGCCACGGTCTCGCCCCTCATTCAGGCTGCAGAGCTTAATCCTGAGCAACTGGCCGTGGTCACCGCCCCAGCCGAACCGACACTGGTTTTGGCCGGCGCCGGCAGCGGAAAAACCCACACGCTCATCCATCGTGTCGCGCACCTCGTCACCCAAGGTCTGCCTCCCGATCAAATCCTCCTCATTACGTTTACGCGGAAGGCCGCAGAGGAAATGATCCACCGGACGCAATCGCTGCTCCAACAACATTCCTTGAAGATCCAGGGCGGCACCTTCCATGCCATGGGATTGATCTGGCTGAAGCACTATGGCGGCGCACTCGAACTCCCTCCCAAGTTCAGCATTATGGATGAGGACGACGCGCAAGGACTCGTGCACTTATTGATGAGCAAACTGTCTTTTTCCCGTCGGAAAGGGTTTCCCAAGAAACAACACATTCTCGCCCTTTTCAGCCGGGCCGTGAATACGCTCCGCTCGATTGCGGATACCGTCTCCAGTGATTTCCCGTGGCTGGACGCACACACCCCTCAGCTTGTCGTGCTCTTTCGAGCCTATACCGAAACGAAGTGGCGCCAACATCGCGTGGACTATGACGACCTGCTGTACCTGGTCTACAAGTTACTCTGCCTCCATGAGCCCAGCCGTCGCCGACTCGGGACGCACTACCAGGCCATCCTGGTCGACGAGTACCAAGACACCACCAAACTCCAATCCGAGATTGTGCGGCTCCTCGGGAGCCACCACCACAACGTGATGGTCGTCGGGGACGATGCCCAGAGTATCTACGGCTTTCGCGGCGCCCATACGAAAAATATGCTCGAGTTTCAGGACGCCTTCCCTAGCGTGCGGCTCTACAAACTCGAACACAATTATCGCAGCACCGCCCCGATCCTCACCCTGGCCAACACCGTGCTCCAGGATGCGAAGGAGCTCTATCCAAAACGGCTCTTCACCACGAAGGACGGCGGACCGTCTCCAGAATTGATCGCCTGTTATTCCGAACAGGCCCAAAGCGACTTGCTCACGGAGCGCATCCTCCAATGCCAGGACGAAGGCATTCCACTCCATCGCATGGCGGTCCTCTTTCGCTCCTCCGCTCACTCCAACAACCTGGAACTGACGCTCGCCCGACATAAGCTCGCATTCGTCAAATATGGCGGCCTCCAGCTCACCGAAACGGCGCACTTCAAAGACGTGCTCGCCTACCTGCGGGCAGCCGACAACCCCCTCGACAGCAATGCCTGGCATCGTCTCCTCCTGCTGCTCGATCGCGTCGGGCCGAAGCTGGCCGAGCGGATTATCGCCACAATGCAGGAAGCTCCTCACCCTCTGGACCTGCTCGATCAAGTTCCTGGTAAAGCCGAATCGACCATCAGACTCTTAAACAACGTCATTCGGACGACGCAGGACGAGAGCATTCCCCTAACCGATCGTCTCACCTTCGTGATCAAGCACTACGAACCGATCCTCAAACGCGATTATCCGGAAGATGCCAAAGTCCGAATCGAAGACCTGAAACAACTCTGCGACCTCGCACGGCAATCGACCAGTCTGGCGGCGTTCTTAGAAGACCTCACGCTGAACCCCTCGGCCACCCCGGGCAGCAAACATGCACACCCCGACCACCACCTCGTGCTCTCGACAATCCATAGCGCCAAAGGCTTGGAATGGGACGTAGTCTTTGTCATCTGGGTCCTCGATGGACAGTTTCCTCCCGTCAGAAGTTGGCATGACGAACAGGCCCTCGAAGAAGAACGACGGCTCCTCTATGTCGCCATCACACGACCGCGGACCCAGCTCTTCCTCACCTACCCAACCGAGCACTACCACAACGCGTCCCAGCAGAATCTCGACTCGCTCTGCCGGTTTCTGGCGCCGATTCCCGACGACATCTTGCCCGGCTTCGCGATGGATCAGGTCTGATGAAATCGCCATCCACATTCCGCTTTGAGTTCCGCACCCAATGCGAACGGAAGGATCGGCCCTTTGTGGCTCGGGTCACCTGGGACACCGAAGCCAAATCGTTGGCACGCGGCTTCTATGCCATCCAAATTACGCCCGTGGGTAGGTTCGGAGCCGTCGGCGAATGTACCTTCGACGCCGCGGTCGGGGACATCGTGGAAGTGAAACGCGGCGAAACTAAAGACCGGGAATATCGCGGCTTCTATCTCGTCGTTCCCAGAGGATATTTGATCCTCGTCGCCATTGCCGATGAGGTGGATGACGCCCTCAAAGTTGTCCAATATGTGGCCGGGCAGGCGTCACCCCAGGACCTCGCGAAGGGGCATTGGCGGTTCGAAACGGCTGAGAGCTCGTGGAAAGGCAGGCCGGCGCCCGTCGATCAACCACGAATGGAACCACATCCCCCGCGACCTGTGGCGCAGTTGCCCCCGCCTGAGAAGCGGCGGACCAAAACCACGGGAGAACCCGCTTCTACCGCACCTCGAAGCAGCACCACTCGTAACGTCACACGGGTTCGAAGACACACGCCCTCGTTACGCAGGGATGAGCAGGAATGACGTTCCACATCGCCAATTTCCATGTGCGGCTCCATTACACATGGCTCATCGGATTTGGCCTCATCACATGGAGTCTCGCCGCCAACTACTTTCACGACACGCAGGCTGACCTCTCCGTCAGCTACCAATGGGCCTCCGGCGCGATCGCCACACTCCTCATTCTCGTCTCGGTGTTCTTGCACGAACTGGCCCATGCGGTCACCGCACGACGACTCGGCTACGCCGTCAAAACTATCGAATTGCACATTCTCGGGGGCTGGACCATCTTTGAGCGGGAACTATCCAGCCCAAGGGTGGAAATTCTCGTGGCCCTCGCAGGTCCAAGTTGTTCCTTTCTCCTTACCCTTCTGCTCTATGCGCTGAAGGCAGACCCGCTGGCGAACTTTCTCTACAAAGTGAACCTCACGCTCGGCGCCTACAATCTCTTCATTCCGTGCCTGCCGATGGACGGCGGCCGAATCTTACGGGCCGTCTTATGGACCCAAACGCATTCCTTTGCGGTCGCCACTGAGCGCACGGCTCAAATGAGTAAACAAATCAGCAGCGGCATGATGGCCATCGGCATTCTCGGCATCATCTTCCAATACCAAACGCTGTGGCTTGCGATCATTGGCGGCATCCTCCGCATGATCGCCGAAACCGCGTATCGCACCGTGCAACAGAGCGAACAGCTCACCCGACCACTGCAGGAGGTGATGATTCCACGGGATCGGGTGGTGACGCTGGTCCACGATACGCCCCTCCAAGAACTGCAAGACCAGTTCCTTCGCTACGGGTACCGGGCCTACCCCACCGCCGAACACGGACAGATCACCGGATTGGTGTATTACAAGGATGTACGCACAGACCCCAAGTGGTTCGCGCCGAACGGAGCGACCATCACCCCGTTCATTCGGGCCTTGTCCCCAGATGTGATCGTACACCCCACTCATACCCTGCAACGTGCGCTCGATGCGATGCTCCTGAGCGGGTCGGATCAGCTGTTGGTGTTTGCGGGAAAGACGTGTGTCGGGATGGTGACCCGCTCGATGATCGCCAGGGTCCAAGATGCCATCGGCAATCCAGACTCGGGCCCTACGCTTACGCGGCAGAGGGAGGGGTTTCCGATTTAGGACTGTTGACAGCAGGAGTGGGAAACTTCACTTGGACGTAGGGCGCACTGCTGTCCAGTGTCTTCCCCTTGTACCACTGCCCATGGGTCCGCATGTAAAAGCACCGCTTGGGCAAATGCAACACGCGGTCTCGCAACACCAACCGTTCTTCGTTCAGATGCAATGTGACGTTGCCTTGGACGGACACCACAGACCGTGGCCGTTGCACCAGCGGAGAGGCATCCTCCACACTTTGTGCTGTCTCGGCATGATTGACTCGGAAATAGATCCAGCTGTTGATGTTGTCACTAATACTCCGGGCCAGATCCGCCCCGATCTCGGCCGACATTTGCGCACCGGATTGCTCGTAGAAGTGCAGCCAGACGTTGGCCCCGCCGGCCTTATTGAAAATTTCCTGGATCCCCGGATACAGCACGTTATGCCCTTCGTCGATATGCACGCACAACGGAGGATCCAACTGGCGACCGGACGCGAAAAGGCGCCCAACGAGACTCTGAATCATAGACACAAAGACCCGCCCGAAAATGAGCGACGCGCGAGGGCTCAACAACGACCCGGTATGACACACCAAGATGACCCGCTTACCCTGTTCCAGGCGAGTGATGAATTCATTGGTTCTCGCCTTCCCGATAATCCGGCCAATATTTCCAAAGGTCAGCGCGCTCAACATGGTGCGAAGGGACGACGACACCTTGGCGAAATGTTCCGCGATGCCGGGACCATGGCACACCCGATCGATCAAGCCGCACAGCTCCTCCGTATCATTCAACACCTTTAAGACATCTCGAAAATTGATCAATTCGGTGTAGCCCACACGCTGATTGACATCGTTGAAGGAGATGGTCGGGACTTGCCCTCGACTCGTCGCGAGTTTGATTAGTCCCGAGACGATGACCTGCGAAACCTCAGAGGCAATAGAGAGATAGTAGTCATCCTTCACCTTGATCCCTGAGACGATATGGCTGACCAACTCATCTTCCATATAGTAATTCGCCAATGGATCGAGATAGTTGGAGTAGTCTGGAAAGATCGGTGTCACCAGTATGACTTCATCCAGTCTCCCGGCCTCTGCCGCGACTTGCACGACTTTTGAAAAGAGGTCGATGTCCCCTTTGGGATCGATCGCAACCACCGATTTGTGGCTCCGGATATCCTGCTCGATAATGGACTCCATCAGTCGTGTTTTCCCAATGCGCGTCGTCCCAAAAATCCCCACATGCCCAGAACGATCCTCATCCCGGATCACGAGATACCCCTCTCGTCGCTGGGGGTCCTGTAAACATGCGCCATAGCCGACCAAGACCTTCCCGTCCACAATGGGATCTCGATGTCCCCCTCGATTGCGGGCCCGCAATTGCTCAATGCCTTGTTCCGACATGGTCCCTCCTCCTCATGCTGTATTACCGGGGCCAGAAGCTCCACCAGGTCTGCACATCGGCCATATTCACGGTCAAGTAGCCGCACCCACTTTATTCCCCGACCATTCACGAATCAGTAATACAACGATACGGGCCCTTTACGGATCAGACCTCCCAGGAGCACCATGAAAATCCCTCTTCATCACACCAATGAGACACAAGATGTCGCTGGCGCCGACCAGGCGCTGGCGTCCCACCCTGTCACCATCGGCAGAGGCACACACCGGAGTCTGCCCAATCGCCGGACCGGCTATACCCAAAAAGCCACGATCGGAGGGCATAAGCTCTATATCAGGACAGGGGAATACGAGGACGGCACGCTGGGAGAAATCTTCCTCGACATGCACAAAGAGGGCGCCGCATTTCGAAGTCTCATGAACTGCTTTGCGATTGCAATTTCCTTAGGGTTGCAATACGGCGTCCCGCTCGAAGAGTTCGTCGAGTCCTTCACGTTGATGCGCTTCGAACCCAACGGGCCGGTGTCGGGACACGACCAGGTCAAGATGGCCTCGTCCATCCTCGACTACATCATGCGCGACCTGGCGATCAACTACCTCGACCGACAGGACCTCGCTCATGTCCAGGTCACCCATGACGACCTTCGAGGCGACTCCGTCAAACCCTATGCTAAATCCACGAGCCGCCACACGCCCCAACCCCTCTCACGCGCAGAGACTGCAGCCCCGCCGACCACACTCGGCCTCGAAGAAGCCAGAATAAAGGGGTACGAAGGGGACCCGTGCCCAGAATGTCATCAATTCACGCTCGTCCGACGAGGCACGTGCCGTACCTGTTCCACCTGCGGGAGTTCCAAGGGCTGCAGCTGAAGGAACCCAGGAGCGTCTCTTCCCTCAAACACATGGAGCCTCTATGTCAGCCCCGCAGCCCATCCCCCCACACACCACTTGGCTCCAACGGTTCAAACGCCTGGCCCAGTTAACGGCCTCGCTCCATCCTGAAGATCCTCGCTTTCCAATTGTCATGAGACTGCTCGAGAAGTGTGACGGATACTACCGGACGGACAACCATGCCTCGTTTATCGAAACAGGTAAACGCATCCGTTCGCTGATGGACACCCCACCCATCGGCTAACGCCACTCCCGAAGCGACCGCGCCACCAACGTGCGCTCTGCACTATTTCGTGGATCACGCCCTCTCACGCTCTGAAACCAAAGGATCCCCCATGTCTGAACAATACCCGCTGGCCCTCGATTTTCGTACTGCCCGCAACGTCAGTGTCCCACTCATTGCCGTGAACTCGCTCGACCCAGCCGCCACCATGCGAGCCCTGGCCTGGTCATTGGTCAATGTCGCAAGCGCCTCACAAGCTGAGACCGACAACGAATTCGGCCTCCACGCCTTTCCCATCCTCAAGTGGGACATTGGCCATGGCCTGCTCCCTCTCAACGAGGAAGGCAAGAACTGGCATGCCCAATATGTCGGGCCCTCGAAACAGAATACGACCATCAACCCTGCAGAGGCGCTCCGCCTCCTCGAAAAGGTTCCTGAACGCGCGCTCACTTTCATTCTGAACGGGCACCGCTACCTCTCCAACGATTTCTTCATCCAGGGCCTCTGGAATTGCCGCGACCTCTATAAGGCCAACGGCAACACGATCGTCCTCCTGGGCATCGGGTTCAAACTGCCTCCGGAATTGGCCAGCGACGTGGTGCTCCTGAACGAACCGCTCCCTACGGCCGCACAGTTGGAATCCATCATCAAAGAGCAGCTGTCGGCCGCATCGCTGCCCGTCCCCGATCCCGCCACGCTGGGCAAAGCCGTCGATGCCACCCTAGGCCTTGGCGCCTTTACCGCCGAACAAGAAGTTGCTCGCTCCATGCAAGCGAGCGGGCTGAACATCGACAAGCTGTGGGACCGCAAACGACAGGTCATCGATGCGACACCAGGGCTGAGCGTCTGGCGAGGCGGAAACAGCTACGCCCAGATCGGAGGGGTCGCGACCATCAAGCGCTTTCTCAAGCAGGTGTTGGTCTCCAAACGGGCTCCCCGTTGCATCGTGTGGCTCGACGAAATTGAAAAGAGCCTCTCCGGATCGACCGGACAGGCCTCAGACACCTCAGGAGTCTCTCAAGCCTTACTCGGGATTCTGCTGAGCTACATGCAGGACCACCAGGCATCAGGATTACTCCTCGTCGGCCCCAACGGAACCTCGAAGAGTGCCATCGCGAAGGCCACGGGAGCCGAGGCGAACATTCCCACCATCGCTTTAGACATTTCCGGTCTCAAGTCCTCTCTGGTCGGCTCGAGTGAACAACAGATGCGGCAAGCGCTGAATGTCATCTCTGCCATCTCTCAGGACAAGGCCTGCTTCATTGCAACGTCCAACAATATCAGTCAGTTACCGCCCGAACTCATCCGTCGATTCGGATACGGCACGTGGTATGTGGATCTTCCAAGTCAGGATGAGCGCGAGGCGATCTGGACCATCTATCTCGCCAAATTCGGTCTCGCCACTGACGCCGACCGACCGAGTGATCACAACTGGACAGGCGCGGAAATTGAGCGTTGCGCGCGACTCAGCTGGGAACTCTCCATTCCACTGTCCGAGGCAGCCAAGTACATCGTTCCCACTGCCATCAGTGCCAAGGAGAGCATTAAAGCCCTCGAAACTCAGGCGCATCAAACCTATCTGAGCGCCAACCGCGACGGCGTCTTTGACCAGAACCGCGACACGCCGCATCACACACGCCCTCGCACCATTACGCTCGCGCAATGAGCCGGCCGTCTCAACTTAAAGCAAAGGAACACACGATGCCCTGCTATCTCGAGCAACGAGTCTCGGTGCAATTGAATGTGGCCGATTTCCCCCTCCTCATCGCCGCGGGCACCTCCCTCGGATGGGAACATGCCATCAATGGCGGGGTCCTGGTCTTTACCACTCAACAGAATCAGCGAATCACCATTGCCAAAGGACAGGCTACGCTGGAGCAACGACACGAAACCCTGATTACCGAACTAAAGCAAGCCTATGCACAAACCATTATTCAAACGGCCGCTGAACAGTTCGGGTGGACGTTAGAGCGCGTCGAAGGCGCAGCGCAGGAATTGCGACTCACTCGTTTCTCCTAACCCGTTGGAGCGACTTCCCCATGCAGACCGACAGCATACGCATCACGATTGAGACAGACGGCACCATCAAGCTGGTCACCGACGAGATCAGCCTGGCCAACCACGCCACCGCCGAAGACGTTATCCAACAGATCCTCACACTCTCAGGCGGGGAACTAGAACGCACTCAGCGCTTGACACACACGCATCACCATCATCACACCGACGAACATCTTCACCACTAAACGAGGTCATCATGCTCAATGCTGAATCTGCCTTCGGTTCCCTCTGGAAGAACGCTTTCTGTCTCATGCTCACGTATCGAAAGCTCGGCATTCAACGCCGGATGGACAGTGCCACGGTGCTTTCCATTGATACAGAACCTAGCCGCGTCCGAGTGACCAAGTCCATTTTGTCGTGTCCGGAATATATGGCCATTACGCGGCTGTACTCGCGCGTCCGGACCAAACTCGAAAAACTGACTCTGCCGGCCGGCCTTCGCTCGGGCATGTACCTGATCCCCGTGGCGCTCGCCGCCGAGGTTGATACCATTATCGCCAACGCCGAGGAGGAACTCCGGCAACTTGTCGATGTCTTTCTCGCACAATACGATACCCGGATCGCCGAAGAAGCGGCTCGCCTCAAGTCAGCCTATCGGACCAGTGACTACCCTGATCCGGACACGGTACGGGCGGCGTTCGGCCTGACCTACTCCTACATTACTTTTGATCTTCCCGGCACACTTGAGACCATCAGCGCTACCATGCTCAAACGAGAAGAACGCCGGTCGATGGAGAAGGTCAACAACATGCTCGAGGACGTGAACACCTACCTTCGAGAAGCCATGCGATCGCTCGTCAACCACCTGGTCGATCGATTGAGTCCGAGTGACACGGGCAAGTCCAAAACCTTCAAGAGCAGCACGCTCACCAATCTTCTGGAGTTCCTGAACACCTTTGAAGCCC
>Ga0268299_1003205_pt1 | contig 15877 bp, 14 predicted proteins | sample NOBtaG_FD_193484 | JGI IMG/M metagenome (GOLD analysis project Ga0268299, IMG submission 193484) | Activated sludge microbial communities from bioreactor in Nijmegen, Gelderland, Netherland - NOB reactor | ecosystem: Engineered > Bioreactor > Aerobic > Activated sludge | place: Netherlands...
CGGCTGCGACCAGGCCTCGGATGAGCGCCAGCGCTTGGGCGTTTCTGGCCGCCAGCCGCGTGACGCCGCCGCTGTCGAGGACCAGCACCTCAGACTGCTTGATTGAGGTGGCGATCCCGGATCTGTCGAACGATCGCTTCGGCCCTGGTCCGGTGGCGAGCGGCGGGTTCGCCTACCTCGGCCTCCAACTCGGCAAGGTACTCCTGCGTGGCGTCCAGAGCCTGCCGACGCTCAACCTCAGCCCGCACCGCGACCTGGAGCAACTCGGACGCCGGCAGGTTGCGCCGCTTCAGCTCGTCATACAGCTCATCCGGGAGGTACACCTGAAGGCGCGGCATACGCCCAAGTATACGCCTATATCGGGTCGATGGTGGTGCCCTGCTGTTGCGGGTCAAGGAGCTGGCATCCCCTGGACCCTGGAGTCTCGGCACCCACCTCGACGGGGATGCCGGAGATCAGCGTCAGCCGGCCTGGCCCCACGTTGATGCTGCTGAGAGGGCCGCCGTCGCCCAACCCGTCGGCCGGCCTGAACTCCGGGGCCCGTTTCCCCTGGTCAGAGCTGAGCCCGAATGGGGGGTCGAACCCCAGACCTACGCATTACGAATGCGTCGCTCTACCAACTGAGCTATTCGGGCAACGGCCTGCGATTCTAGCGGGCCGACGCTGCGGTGGGCGCCGGATTCCCGCCAATCCCGCAGGGCACCTGCGCCGCTGCCGGGACTTCAGCCCCGGCCGACGCCTACCGATCGCCCGGCCGCCCCGATGCGCAGCAGAAGGTCCTGCAGCAGCAGGGCCTCGTTGGGGTTGCGGATCAGGTTCTCGGCCGCCAGCTGGATGAGCCGCAGGGCCTCGTCGGCCCGAGGATCGGGGGCCGCCACGAGCCGGTCCCGGTACACCCGGGACAACGTGGCCAGGCCGAACCGCAGCTCGTCCTGACGCAGTCGGCGGATCTCCCGCTTGTGCCGGGCCGTCAGCTCGGTCTCGCCCGAGCCCCGCTTGCCCAGCCGCTCGATCCGCTCCGCCAACTCCTCCAGCTCGCCCCGCTGGCGGGCCTCCAGCGGCCCCTGGGCGGCGTCCATCCCGGCCCGTAGCTCGTCGACCACCTGCACCACCGTGCTGCCGGTGCCATCGAGCCGGTCGGGGATCTCCCGCCACAGCGACACCCGAACGGCCAGGCCGTCGTCGGTGGCCAGCAGCGTGGCCCGCTCGAAGTCGCCCCCGGCGGCCAGCGCCGCCACCCGGGCCCGTTCCGGCTCGACCCCCCGGGCCAGCAGGCCCGCCTCCACCTGGGGGTCGGTCAGGCGCACGAAGTCGACTGTCACGCAGCGGCTGGCGATCGTGACCAGCTCGGGCGGGATCTCCTCGGCCAGCAGCACGAACACGGTGGACGGGGGCGGCTCCTCCACCACCTTGAGGAGCTTGCCGATGGCGTTCTCCTCGATGGCGTCGACCCCCCGCACCACGATCACCTTGCGGTTGGCCTCCACCGGCGAGCGCAGCCCGGCCCGGATGATCTGCTCGGCTTCGGTGACCCGCAGCGTGGCCCCCTCGGGCTCGACCACGATCACGTCGGGATGGCGGGCCTCCAGCGCCAGGCGCATCCGGCGCTCCACCCCGGGATCCCCCTCGGGCAGCTCGGCGGCCAGGACCAGCCCGGCGAACCCGAGGGCGGCGGGGAACGAACCCGACCCCAGCGACCCCAGGAAGAGGTAGGCGTGCACGGGGTGCTCCGCCGCAGCCTCCAGGATGTTGCGGGCCTGCTCCTGGCCCACCACCCCCACCCACGGATCGACCCCGGTCATCGATCGCACGCTACCGGCCGACTGTGACAGCCGGAGCCCCGCGCCTTCCGCTCAGCGGACTCTGACACGCCATGGCCCCGGGCGGCACGCCATGTCAGAGATCCACAGGAAGCCGGCTCAGACCAGGCGGGGCTCCACCGCGGCCCACACGGCCTCGGCCACCGACTCGATCGAGCCGGCGGCGGGCACGGTCACCCAGCGACGGGTCTCGGTGGCCAGCTCCCGGTAGGCGGCCCACACCCGCTGGTGGAAGGCGTCGCCCTCCTGCTCCAGTCGGTCGAGGGCCCGGTCGAGGCGGCCCGAGGCGGTACCGGGATCGATGTCGAGGAACACCACCACCTCGGGCCAGCGGCCGTCAAGGGCCCAGTCGTTCACCCGCCACACGGCGTCGACCCCGAGCTGGCGGCCCCCGCCCTGGTAGGCCAGCGACGAGAACACGCTGCGGTCCGACACCACATGGCGCCCGGCGGCCAGCGCCGGCTCCACCACCTCGGCCATGTGTTGGGCCCGGTCGGCCGCCATCAGCAGCGTCTCGGCCCGGGGCGACACCGGCGCCTCACCCGGATCGAGGAGCAGGGCCCGCAGCTTGGCCCCCAGCGGGGTGGCTCCCGGCTCCCGGGTCAGCACCGCCCCCAGCCGCTCGGCCAGCACCTTGGCCTGCGTGCTCTTGCCCGATCCCTCGCCGCCCTCGAAGGCGATGTACGTCGCCACCGCTGGCTAACCGGCCGACTTCGGCGCCCGGCGGCCGCCGGCGGCCTTCTTGGCCGTCGACTTCTTCGCCGCCCCCGCCTTCTTGGCGGTGCCGGTACGCTTGCCCGCCGATTTCTTCTTGGCCCCGCCCGCCTTCTTGGCTGTCGCCCCCTTCTTCGCCGCCCGGGGCTTGGGGGGATCGAGGGCCAACTTCTCCCGGCGCTGGGCCAGCAGCTCGGAGGCCCGCATGATGTCGATCCGCTCCACCGAGTCGCCCTGCTGAAGGCTGGCGTTGACCTCGCCGTCGGTCACGTAGTCGCCGAAACGGCCGGAGCGCACCACCACCTCGCGGTCGCTGGCCGGATCGACCCCGAGCCGCTTGAGCGGCCCGGTGGCCCGCTGGCCTCGCCGGCGCTTGGGCTCGGCGAACAGGGCCATGGCCTGGCTCAGGTCCATCGTCAGCAGGTCGTACTCGTTGTCGAAGCTGCGGGTGTCGTAGGCCTCGTCGCCCTTGGTGCCACGCTCGATGTAGGGACCGTGGGGGCCGTTGCGGGCCACGATCTCCAGCCCGTTGGTGGGGTCCTCACCCACCACCCGGGGGATGCTCAGCAGCTGCACCGCCTGGTCGAGCGTGACCGTGCGCATGTCCATGTCCTTGAACAGCGACGACGTACGGGGCCGGGTGTCGGCCTCGTCGTCGTAGGCGCCCATCTGGACGTAGGGACCGTACTTGCCGTCCTTCACCACCACCGGCAGACCGGTCTCGGGGTGCTGGCCCAGCACCACCTCGTCGGGGACCGACAGGATCTCCTCGGCCCGGGCCGGGGTCAGCTCGTCGGGCGGGATGTCGTCGGGGATCGACTTGGTGTCGTCACCCCGCTGCAGGTACGGCCCGTATTGGCCGACCCGGGCCACGATGGGCACGCCGTTGGAGTCGGCCCCGATGGGGATCGAGTTGACGGCCCGGGCGTCGATGTCGCCCAGCCGCTCGTTCACCTTGGCCCGCAGCCCGGGGGCGTCCTCGGCGCCGAAGTAGAAGTGGCTGAGCCACGGCACCGTCTCCTCGGCCCCGCTGGCGATCGAGTCGAGGTCCGCCTCCATCTGGGCGGTGAAGGCATAGTCGACCAGGTCGGGGAAGTGCTCCTCCAGCAGGGTGACCACGGCGAAGGCGAGGAAGCTCGGCACCAGGGCCGTGCCCTTGCGCCAGGCGTAGCCCCGGTTCTGGATCGTGCCCATGATGGCGGCGTAGGTGGACGGGCGACCCACGCCCAGCTCCTCCAGCCGCTTCACCAGCGACGCCTCGGTGTAGCGGGCGGGCGGCTGGGTGTCGTGCCCGGCGGCCTGGATCTCCACCAGCCGGGCCCGGTCGCCGTCGTTCAGCGGGGGGAGGCGCTGCTCGGCCGGGTCGTCGCTCTCGTCGCCCTCGTCCTCGCCCTCCACGTAGACCCGCAGGAAGCCCTGGTGGGTGATCATGGTGCCCGAGGTGGAGAACAGGCCATGGCGGCCCGTGGCGCTGCTGGCGGCCAGGCGCAGGGTCACGGTCTCGCCCGTGGCGTCGGTCATCTGGGAGGCGATCGTGCGCCGCCAGATCAGCTCGTAGACCGCCAGGTCCTGGGTTGACAGCTCGCCCGCGACCTCCTCGGGGGTGCGGAACCGGTCGCCGGCGGGGCGGATGGCCTCGTGGGCCTCCTGGGCGTTCTTGACCTTGGAGGCGTAGGTGCGGGGCTGGTCCGGCCGGTACTCGGACCCGAACCGCTCCTCGATCTGGCTGCGGGCGGCGCTGACGGCGGTCTCCGACAGGGTGGTGGAGTCGGTCCGCATGTAGGTGATGTAGCCCCGCTCGTAGAGCCCCTGGGCGACCCGCATGGCCTGGGCCGACGAGAGCCGCAGCTTGCGGCTGGCCTCCTGCTGGTAGGTGGAGGTGATGAAGGGGGCGGCGGGACGGCGGCGGTAGGGCTTGGCTTCGCGGCTGGCCACGGTGGCCGGCCGATCGCGGAAATCCTCGGCCAGGCCCCGGGCGGCCGCCTCGTCGAGGTGGATGACCTCGTCGCGCTGCAGGGTGCCGGTGGAGCCGAAGTCCCGCCCGGTGGCGATGCGGCGCTGGTCGAGCTCGATCAGCATGGCACTGAAGGGGCGCTGCTGGTCGGCGTTGTCGGCTGCGGCCGCACCGGCCTCGCCCCGGAAGGTGGCGGTGACGTCCCAGTAGTTGGCCGAGCGGAATGCCATCCGCTCCCGTTCCCGCTCCACGATGATGCGGGTGGCCACGCTCTGCACCCGACCGGCCGACAGGCGGGGCTTCACCTTCTTCCACAGCACGGGGGAGACCTCGTAGCCATAGAGCCGGTCGAGCAGGCGGCGGGCCTCCTGAGCGTCGACCAGGCGCCGGTCGAGCTCGCGGGGGTTCTCGATGGCCCGGCGGATGGCCTCGGGGGTGATCTCGTGGAACACCATGCGCTTCACGGGGATGCGGGGCGAGAGCACCTCGAGCAGGTGCCAGGCGATGGCCTCCCCCTCGCGATCCTCATCGGTGGCGAGCACCAGCTCGCTGGCGTCCTTCATCAAGCTCTTGAGCTTGCGGACCTGGTCCCGCTTCTCGGCCGTCACCACGTAGAGGGGCTTGAAGCCGTTGTCGACGTCGATCCCCAGGCGGGCCCAGCTCTCCGACTTGTGCTCCTTGGGCACCTCGGCAGCCGTCTTGGGCAGATCACGGACGTGACCGATCGACGATTCCACGATGTAGTCGTCGCCGAGGTAGCCCCGAATGGTTCTCGCCTTGGCGGGCGACTCGACGATCACGAGCGGTTGGGCCACGTTCGGCAGGCTAGGAAGATGTCGGCCCCTTTTGCCAACATCCCTGGCAATTTGGTTCGGACAAGGAACTACTCAGCAGTAGGTCGGCCTAATCGCGGCCCGCCTGCTACTGATGGAGCTCCATCTGCACCGTGGTGCCCCCGAGACCCGACCGGTACGACCAGACGCTGGAGAAATGCTTCATCAGCGGGATGCCGAGCGACCCGGCCGACAGGGGCCGGTGGTCGGCCAGATCGGCCACGGCGGCCACCGCCGGCATGCCCGGGCCCTGATCGCTCACGGCGAGCTTGACGCATCCCTCCGCCACCTCGCACCGCACCTGCACCCGACCATCGTCGGCGCGTTGGAGGTTCGCCTCGATGGCGTTGGTTGTCGCTTCGGAGGTCACCCACCGGAGATCGTCGAGCCGGTCGCCGTGGATGGCGTCCACTGCGTTGGTGGCGGCGGCGACGATCATCCGCACGACGGCCACCATGTCGACGCGAGACGGAATCTCGATCTCGACGAGGTTGGATTCAGCAAGGGGCAACTCAGAATCCATTGTCACCAAATCTACACCAGTGCCCCAATGTTACGACCAGTTGAAGATTGTGTGGCTGATTGTTCCCGCTGGTCAATGGGGCGCAGATGGGGAAACTGACTCCCCCCAGTTTTCATTACATCGATGGCATTTGCGGTTTGACGGACAGTTCCGGGGGCGGCCAGATGCCGCCCCAGCCAGGGCCACGGATGGACCACCACCGGCGAGATCCGGGCCTGGCGCCGGTGCCACCCGGGCACCGGCGTGAAGGTGACGGCCACCGCCCGATCGGCCAGGACGGTCACGGGAGAGCCGAGCCACACCTCCACCGGGCGGCGGGCGGCGAGGTCGCTCAGGTGCTCGACCAGGAACACCAGCCGCCGGGGGGCGAGGCGGAGCCGGGCCAGCAGCGGCTCGTCGAAGACGAACACGGCGGGCAGGTCGGGGTGGGCGGCGAGCGCCGGGTCGGCGTCGCCCATCGACTCGGCGGTGAGCCACACCGCTTCCGGAGGCTGCCCGGGGCGGGCCAGGGGCACGTCAGGGCCGAGGGCGTCGACGCCGAGCGTGGGAAGCGGCTCGTCATCGTCCCAAGTGCCGGGGCCGTCGGGCAGGTCAGCCAGCTCGGCGGGGGTGGCGGGGCCGATGGCCTCACCGGCGTCACCTCCATGGGCCGCGTCGGCCCCGATGGTCAACAGCGTTGGCCATTCGTGGTCGATGGGGCAGGCGGTGACCAGATCGCAACTGGCGCACAGGCCAGCGGCGTGCCGCTCCACCTGCCAACGGGAGACCGGGGCACCGTCCCGGGCGGCGGCCCATGCCGGCGGGATCACGGCCCGGGCGCCGTCGAGCAGGTGGCGGAACAGGTCTACCTCGGAACCGCCGTCGCACAGCTGGGCCAGCCAGCGCCGGGGCGGGGCGGGGAGCCAGCCGTCGTCGGCCAGCTCGTCGAGGACCACATCGACACAGGCCATCTGGCGGTCCCAGCCGACGGCGAGACCGGGCGAGCTCGCGGCCTGGCTGCCGGTGGGGGCGGCCGGCCATGGCCCGGCGGGCGACGCAGCGTGGGCGGCGTAGCGGAGGCGGGCCCGCTCCATGCGCAGGAGCGACCAACGGAAGGCGGAGACGTCGGCCGGGGGGCCGCCGGCCACGCGGTCCCACAGCCGGTCGAGGGGGAGCAGACCGTTGCGGACCCAAGGCGACAGGCCCGACCCGGTGCGGTCCCGCTGGGGGTAGGCGACGCCGACCCCCTGCCGGTAGCCGTCGACCCGGAACCGGGCGAGCGCCTCGTCGGCCGCCCGCTGGCCGCCCCGGAACCGGGCGGAGGAGAGCGGCTGGTTGGCGGCCACCCGGCGGTCCACCAGGTGGGCCAGGTGGGTGATGACGAACGCCTCGGCCGCGGCCCGACCGGGCGGGGGCACGGGGAGGGGGCGGGGCTGCTGCTCCGGAGCCGGGAGGACCATCGCGTCCCATCGGCAGCGGCCGTCGGGTCGTTGAGCAGGCAGGCCTGCCCAGACCCGAACTGTTGTGCGGGTGGAGGCTAGTGTGTTCCCCGTGGACACGGCTGTCGTCGATGCGGAGACGACCTGCGGTCCGGCCTCGCCCGCCGGCGGGTGCCTGGAGCAGTCGATCGAGTCGGTGCTGGAGGCCCTGGCGGCCGACGGGCGCCTCGTCCACGTGGAGCGCCAGGCCGCCAGGCCGGGACGGACGGCACCGCTGGCCCGGCCCCTGCCCGCCGCCATCGGGCACTGCGTGCCCACCGGCGGGTTGTGGAGCCACCAGGCGGCGGCGGTCGACCTGGTGCGGGACGGCCACTCGGTGGTGGTGGCCACCGGCACCGCTTCGGGCAAGTCGCTGTGCTACCAGCTCCCGATCGCCGAGGCGGTGGTGAGCGGCCTGCGGGCCGGCACGTCGCTCCTGCTCTACCCCACCAAGGCGCTGGCCCAGGACCAGCTGCGGAGCTTCGGCCAGCTCGACGTGCCCGGCATGGTGGCAGTGGCCTACGACGGCGACGCCTCCCGGGAGGAACGCTCGTGGGCCCGGGCCAACGCCAACGTGGTGCTCACCAACCCCGAGATGCTCCACCACGGCATCCTGCCCAGCCACGCCAAGTGGGCCACGTTCCTCAAGCGCCTGGAGTACGTCGTGGTGGACGAGCTCCACGTGCTGCGCGGCATCTTCGGCACCCACGTGGCCCACGTGCTGCGCCGCCTCCGGCGCCTGTGCCACCGCTACGGGTCGGACCCGACGTTCGTGTTCTGCTCGGCCACCATCGGCCAGCCCGAGCGGCTGGCGGCCGACCTGTGCCACAAACCGGTGGTGGCCGTGACCGAGGACGGCTCGCCCTGCGGCGAGCGCCACATCGCCATCGTGCAGCCGTCGTTGCTGCACTCCCCCTACGAGAGCGTCGCCGGCGGGGACGGGCAGGACCGGGGGGCGGCCCGCCAGAGCCCGGCCACCGAGACCATCCGCACCGTGGCCGAGCTGGTGGGCCACGGGCAGCGGGTGATCACGTTCTGCGCCAGCCGGGCCCTGACCGAGCGGGTGGCGCTGGGAGTGGCCCGGGCCCTGCCGCCCGAGTTGGCCGGTGCGGTGCGCCCCTACCGGTCGGGGTATCTGGCGGCCGAGCGGCGGGAGATCGAAGCGGAGTTGGCGGCCGGGGCCCTGCGGGCGGTCGTGACCACATCGGCCCTTGAGCTGGGGGTGGACATCACCGGGCTCGACGCCACCGTGCTGTGCGGGTTCCCGGGCACGATCGCCTCGCTGTGGCAGCAGATCGGGCGCTCGGGCCGCTCGGGGCGACCGTCGCTGGCCGTGCTGGTGGCCGGTGACGACCAGCTCGACCAGTGGTTCGTCAACCACCCCGACGACCTGTTCGCCCGAGCACCGGAACCGGTGGTGGTGAACGTGGAGAACCCGAACGTACGGGATCCCCATCTGGGGTGCGCCGCCTACGAAGCCCCCCTCCAGCCCCACGACGACCGGTGGTGGCACGACCTCGACGACGGCGTACACCGCTCGGTGCTGGCCGACGAGCTGCGCGTGCGGCCGGGCCGCCACCGGGAACCCCAGGCCGTGTGGAACGGGCGGGGGGTGCCGTTCAACCGGATCGGGCTGCGTTCGGCGTCGACGGGCGAGGTCCGCATCCTCGACGGCGACGACGCGCTGGTGGGCACGGTGGAAGACAGCCGGGCGGCCAGCATCGTGCACCCCGGCGCCATCTACCTCCACCGGGGCCAGCCCTGGCGTGTGACCGACCTCGACCTCACGGCCCGGGTGGCCCGGGTGCAGGCCGACGACGGCTCCACCTGGACCCAGGCCCGCTCCGACATCGACATCGAGGTGCTGGAAACCGCCCGCACCAAGCTGGTGGGGGCGGCCCGCCTCCACCTGGGGCTGGTGCGGGTGACGACGACCGTCACCGGCTACCAGGTGAAGGAGGCCGTGACCCGAAACCTGTTGTCGAGCCACGACCTCGACCTCCCGCCCCAGGAGCTGGTGACCTCGGCCATCTGGTACGACTGGCAGCCCGACGTGGTCATGGCGGCCGGGGTGGTGCCCCACGCCCTGCCGGGGGCGCTGCATGCCGCCGAGCACGCCGCCATCGGCATCCTGCCCCTGTTCACGATCTGCGACCGGTGGGATGTGGGCGGCGTTTCCACCGCCTGCGGTCCTGAGGGGCTGGCCACGGTGTTCATCTACGACGGCTACCCCGGCGGGGTCGGGGTGGCCGATCTCGCCTTCGCCGCCGCCGACCGTCATCTGGTGGCGACGGCCGAGGTGCTGGAGCGCTGCGGCTGCAGCTCGGGTTGCCCGTCGTGCGTGCAGTCGCCCAAGTGCGGCAACGGCAACGATCCGCTCGACCGGTGGGCGGCGCTGGCCCTGGTGCGCACGACGCTGGGCGATGCCGAGCCGTTCTGAAGGCGGCCCCGGGCGCGGTCGGCCGGGCCGGCGGGTGCTCATTCGACCCGGGTGGTGACCTCCGCCCGCAGCCGGAGGTCGCCGACGAGCGCCCCCACCAGCGGCACCCGGGTGGGGGCGGTGTAGGTCACGGTGACCGTGAGCCGGTCGCCGGGGGCCCGCTGGGGGCCGAGGGCCACCCGGAGGCGGGCCGGGTCGAGCCCCGTGGCGGCCGCCGCTGCGTCGCGGGCCGCCCCATCTGAGGGGTCGACAGCGGCGGCCCGGGCCGCCTCCCGGGCGGCATGGACCACCAGCACCTGATCTCGGACGACCAGGCCCACCTGGACCACCGCCAGGAGGGCGGCGGCCACCGCCGGCAGCACCAGGGCGAGCTCGACGGTGGCCTGGCCCCGCTGGGGCCGAGGGTGGGGCCGGCGCGCCGGCCGGCGGCCGTTCACCCGGCATCGTCGATGATCGACTGCATCACGGCGTCGAGCAGGCGGCCGATGCCATCGGTGGAGGCGGCCCAGGCCAGGAGGAGGCCGGCGATGGCGGCTGCCGCCAGCATCACCAGCGCGTACTCGGCGGTGGCCTGGCCCCGCTCCGAGCGGCGGGAGGACGGGGAGGGTGGTTGCGTCGGGCGCCGGGGAGGCGCGGGGTCGGTGACAGTGTGGTCGTGCATGGGATGAACTGCTCCTTCGTGTGACGGAGGCCGTTGGGCTCGATGGGGGAAGAGCAGGTGCCGGTTCACAGCCGGATCTGGCGGAAGGCGACGACGGCCAGCGGCACGACGGCACCCAGGATCACGGCTGGCAGCGAGCAGGCCACGAGGGGGATGAGTAGGGCGACGGGGAGCCGGCGGGCCCGCATCTCGCCCAGCCGGCGCCGCCCGGCCGAGGCCTCGGCCGCCAGCCGGGCCAGGGTGAGGCCGACCGGGCCGCCCTGTTGGCGTGCCAGCAGCAGAGCGCCGGTCAGAGGCTGCAGGGGCGGGCCGAGGTCGGCCTGGAGCCAGCGGAGTGCGAGATCCAGCCCCTCGCCGGCGGAGGCCCGGGCCAGCGCCCGGGCGGCGGCCGACCGTACGGGCTCGGGACCGCTGGCGGCCAGGGCGGCCACGGCGTCGCCGATGGTGCCGCCAGCCCCCAGGACCACGGCGCACAGGTCGAGGGCGGCCGGGGCGGCGGCGGTGAGCGCCTGGCTGGCGGCCCGCCGGCGCTGCCGGCGCCGGACGGGTACGACGGCGGCGGCACAGGCGACGGCCACCGCCACCATCAGCAACGGGCGACTCACGAGAGGGCCCCGAGCTCGCTGGACACGATGCGGTGCATCCACCACCAGCCGGCATAGGCCAGCGCCCCGGAGCCGGCCAGGCAGGCCGCTCCCAGCGGATGGAAGGCGTAGAACCGGGCCAGGTCGGCGTCGAGGAGGGCCAACACCGCCACGAACAGAGCGGGCAGGGCGGCCAGAGCGAGAGCGGAGGCCGTGGCCTGTCCGGCCTGGGCCGCCGTCTCCTGGCGCACAGCGCGGGCCGTCCGCAGGGTGTCGTCGAGCCGTTCGAGGGCCGGCAGGGCGGGGCCGCCCCGCTGCACGAGCACGAACAGGGTGCGTACCAACAGGCCGGTTCCGCTCCCGTCATCGACCGGCAGACCCGATCCCGGGGCCTTCGACGCGGCCCGGGCCAGCGCCATCTCCAACCCGGCACCGGCGTCGGCGACCGCCCGTATGCGGGCCAGCACCTCGTCGGGCCCCGGATGACCGGCCGGAGGCCGGCCCGGGACGGCGCCGGACGAGGTGGCCCGCAGAGCCTGGGCCAGTGTCCGGCCTGCTCGCAGGTGTTGGAGCAGGACCGCCACCAGCTCGATCGTGCGGTCGGCGGCGGCGTAGCGGCCGGCGGTGGTGACCGCCGCCCGCCGCCAGTGCCAGCCGCAGCCGGCCAGCAGCGGGCCACCGACCATGAGTGCCGGGCTGTCGGCCACGAGGCCGCCGACAGCCCCGGTCAGCGCCATCGTCAGAGGGGCCCATCCGGGGGCCACTCGCCGGGCGGGCGGAGCACCGGGCGACGGCCCGAGCCGGCCCGTCATCGTGGGGCCCACAGCGGTGTGGTGGGGATCGGCCCGCCCGCCTCGACGGCGTCGCCGTCGGCCACGGCGGTCACGGCGGTGACCTGCCGGGTGCCGTCGGCTGCTCGGGCCACGGTGACGATCAGGTCGAGGGCGTCGGCCAGCTGGGCCCGCACCACCGCGGCGGGGAGGTCGATCCCGCCCAGCTGCACCAGCGCCTCGAGCCGGCGGAGGGCCCCCGACGGCCCGCTGGCGTGGCAGGTGGCCAGCGAGCCCCGGTGGCCGGTGTTGAGGGCCAACACGAGATCCAATGCCTCCGCCCCCCGGACCTCGCCGATGACGAGGCGGTCGGGCCGCATCCGCAGCGCGTTGCGGACCAGCACCCGGAGATCGACCGCTCCCACCCCTTCGCTGCTGGCGGGCCGGGCCTCCAACCGCACCACGTGGCGGCCGGGAAGGCGGAGCTCGGCCGTGTCCTCGATCGTGATCACCCGCTCGTGCGGGTCGAGCACTCCGGCCAGGGCGTTGAGCAGCGTGGTCTTGCCTGCCCCGGTGGCCCCCACCACCAGGATCGTCCGCCGCTCGGCCATGGCCCGCACGAGGAGGGCCTCCAGGGCCGGCGGCCCGAACGAGGCCAGCGGCACCGGCTGGGCAGCGAAGCGGCGGATCGTCACCAGCGGCCCGTCGAGGGCGAGCGGCGGCACCACCACGTTCACCCGGGAACCGTCTGGCAGGCGGGCGTCGACCCAGGGCTGGGTGCGGTCGACCCGCAGACCCAGGGGCTCCAGGATCCGCTCGACCAGGAGGCCGATGTCGTGGTGACCGAGCACGAGCTCGACCGGCTCCAGGCGGCCGCCCCGGTCGACCCAGACCGGGCCCGGCCCATTGACCATCACCTCGGTGACGGCCGGATCGTCGAGCAGGGGCTGGAGCGCGGCCAGCCCATCGAGGCGGGCCCGGCCCCGCACCCTGTCCACCAGGGCGGTCACGGTGCCGACGTCGAGCAGCGGGTCGGCCCGGCGCACCGCCTCCACCAGTTGGGAGCGCTCGGCGGCCGGATGGTCGATGACGACGTCCTGCAGCCAGCGTTCCAGCCCGTCCACGGCGACCACGCCCGTCACCGCCGGCTCTCCTCGGCGGCGGCCGGGATCACCGACCACAACGGTTGCAGGGCTCGGGGCATCCGATGGGTCAGCAGGCCGGCATCGACGGCCCGTGACACCGCCGCCTCCCAGGGGACGAACGCCAGCACGGGCACGCCGACGGCGTTGGCCACATCGGCTGGCCGCAGCGCCCGGCCCGGCTCGTCGACCAGCACGATCCCGTCGGGCGGGCGGCTCCGGCAGGCCCGGTGGAGCGACAGGTAGCAGGGGCGGGTGACGAGCAGCGACGTGGTGGCGGCATCGAGGAAGGGGGGCACCGCCGACCCGACCCAGGCCGGCGCCCGCGCCCCGGCCCCCTCGGCCAACGGCGCCCCGCCCCGGCCCACGTCGACCACCACCGTTCGACGCTCGCGGGCCAGGAGCCGGGCCAGCAGGGCGAGCCGATCCACCGGCCCCAGCCGGTCGGGCGCCATCCCGTCTCCCCGTGGGTCGTCGCCGTCCATGGCCGGGCCGGGCACGTCCCCGACCGATCGGGGCACCCCGTCGGCCGGCTCCCCCGGCTCTCCCAAAGGCAGCAGCGACAGCCGGGGCGTGATGGGACATTCGAGCCGTTTCAGGGCGTCGCTCGGGGGGCGGGGCGCCGACAGCCAACCGGCGATGCCCCACCCCAGCCCGGCGGCACCGGGAAGCGCCGCCGCCTCCGATGCCGTGGCCCCCAGGGCGAGAGCGACATCGCCCGTGAGATCGACGAGCAGGGTGTCGCCCTCCTCGGCCGCCAGCAGGCCGATGGCGGCTGCGGTGACCGTGCACCCCGAGCCGCCCTTCACACTCCACAGACACAGCATCATGGCTGCCTCCCTCACCGGCCGGGCCGGGCCCGGCGCCGCCGGGCCGCCGGATGGAGCCGGCCGCCGGGCACCTCGATTCGTGTGGGGGAAGGCAGCCGATCGTTTCGCCGGGAGGGACCCAGGCGTTCCGTCAGCCGATGGGGGCCACCCTAGACGCCCGTTGTGACAACTCGACGCCGGACCACGGGCGGAACGAGGCCATCGCCACCGAACCGACGACGCGATCCTCCGATACCGGATCCATCCGATGGCGCGAGATCAGGCGAATCGGGCGATCTCGCGCCCGCAGAAAGGCGGTCAGCCCGGAGTTCGCGACGCAGAAGAAAGATCGAGAAAAAGAACCGAGCCAGCCCGCGCCGCACCGGTCTCAGAGGCCGGCGGCCCGGGCCAGGCGGGTGAGCGCCTCAGGGATGTCGCCCATCGGCTCGTAGGCCAGCTCGGTGACGCCCATGGCGGCGTAGGCGTCGAGCCAGGCCGGCACCTCGGCCGCCGGGTGGGCCAGCGCCGAGCGGGCCAACATCTCCGGGCCCACCACCTGGCGGTCGATGTCGTTGAGCTGCGACAGGTGGCCCCGGTGCACGGCCAGGTGGCGCCGACCTTCCGGTTCGGCCGCCACCAGCTCGGCGAACCGCTCGCCGTTGGGCATCTGGTTCACCGACCCGTCGCGCCGCTCGAAGGCCAGGTGGTAACCGATGGCCACACCGGGCCCGGCGGTGGCCAGCATGCGGGGCGAGTCGATCGCCTCGCCGGGGTCGAGCACGGCCCCGCTGACCATGGCCGTCACCCCGGGATACCCGTCGTAGTTGGAGCCGGCCGAGGGGCGGCTGGTGAAGATCGACGCCCCCAGCCGCTGGGCCGCCGCCATGCCCTTGGGGCCGATGACGGCGATGCGCCACGGCACGTCGATGGGCCGGACCGGGGCCTGACCCGGCCAGTGGAGCATCTGCACCGCCGCCCCCTCGACCTCGGCCACCTCGCCCGCCAGGAGGCCCTGAACGGTGCGCACGTAGGCTTCGACATCGGCCCACTTGAGACCCCGCTGACCCATGGCGTTGCGGCCGGTGAAGCCTGCGCCCACCCCGATCTCGACCCGCCCGGGGGCCAGCTCCACCAGGTGGGCGATGGCCGAGGCGGTGACCATCGGGTGTCGCAGGCTGGGGATCAGCACGCCCGGGCCGAGGCCGATGCGGGAGGTGCGGGTGGCGGCCAGGGCCAGCGTCATCCACACGTCGAGCTGGAGGGCCGGCGTGTCGAACACCCAGGCCCGGTGGTAGCCGAGCTCCTCGGCCAGCTCGATGTACGCCGGCGTGTCGGGCATCGGGGGAAAGGCGCAGGACAGGTGCATGACCGGCGATTGTGGCATGCCGGAGCTGGGGCCGCCCGCGGGGGCTGTGCCACAATCCGGCCATGGCTGATGCGAGCGCGCTGCGGGACGAGGTGAGGGCCTGGCTGGCCGACAACTGGAGCGACCAGCTCACGCTCGGCGACTGGTGGCAGCGCCTGGCCGACGCCGGCTGGGGGTTCCCCACCTGGCCCCGCCAGTGGTTCGGCCGGGGGTTGTCGAGCGACGACGCCAAGGTCGTGCGGGCCGAGCTGCGGGCGGCCGGCGCCTACGGCCCGCCCAGCGGGGTGAGCACGTTCCTGGCCGCGCCGACCATCCTGGCCTGCGGGACCGACGACCAGAAGGCCCGGTTCATGCCCGGCATCGTCACCGGGCGCGACGTGTGGTGCCAGCTGTTCAGCGAACCGGGGGCGGGGTCCGACCTGGCCGGGCTGGCCACCCGGGCCGAGCGCGACGGCGACGAGTGGGTGGTGACCGGGCAGAAGGTGTGGAACACCGGCGCCCAGTTCGCGGACTGGGCCATCCTGGTGGCCCGCACCGACCCCGACCAGCCCAAGCACAAGGGCCTCAGCTACTTCCTGATCGACATGCGCCAGCCCGGCGTTGAGGTTCGGCCGCTCAAGGAGATGAGCGGCGACGAGACCTTCAACGAGGTCTTCCTGTCCGAGGCCCGCATCCCGGCCGAGAACCTGCTGGGCGACCTGGGCGAGGGTTGGCGGGTGACGATGACCACGCTGATGAACGAGCGCGACTCGGAGAACGCAGCTATGGGCGGCGGCGGGTCGTTCGTGGGGCGGCCCCGGCTGG
>Ga0268299_1003206_pt1 | contig 15877 bp, 8 predicted proteins | sample NOBtaG_FD_193484 | JGI IMG/M metagenome (GOLD analysis project Ga0268299, IMG submission 193484) | Activated sludge microbial communities from bioreactor in Nijmegen, Gelderland, Netherland - NOB reactor | ecosystem: Engineered > Bioreactor > Aerobic > Activated sludge | place: Netherlands...
CGCTCGCCGCGCTGACCACGACGCCGGCTGGCTGGCTTGGCATCGAGCGCACGCATGGCACGATCGCCGCGGGCAAGGTGGCGAATCTCATCATCGCTGATGGCGATCTCTTCACGGAAGAGTCGAGCATCGTCGACGTGTGGGTGCAGGGCACGCGCTACGGCGTGACGCGCGCACCGCAGATCGACCCGCGCGGCACCTGGAACATCACGACGGAAGACGCCGCGGGCTTCGCCGCCACACTGCGCATCGAGGGCCCGCTGAACCGCGTCCGCGGCACGATCGAACTCGCCAACCGCCGCCCGATCAACCTCACCACCGCGCGCGTCATCTCCGAGACGGGCCGTCTCGAAGCGACGTTCAACGGCGAGGCGCTCGGCTACCAGGGGACGATCCTCCTCACCGGCTCCGTGCGCGGTGAAGAGTTCTTCGGCTGGATGTCGCTCCCGAACGGCGCCGATCCGGCATACCGCGGCACGCGCACCGAGGCCTACGAAGGCCCGGCTCGCGGCGCCGTCGCGGCCCGCGTCCCGGCGATCGACTTGCCGTGGCTGCGTCCGTCGATGGAGTTCGGCCGCGCCACGCCGCCAGAGCAGCCGGCGAACGTGCTCGTCCGCAACGCGACCATCTGGACCTCCGGTCCGGCGGGTCGCCTCGAGAACGCTGACCTCCTCGTGCGCGCCGGCAAGGTCGTGCAAGTGGGGCAGCGCCTCACCGCGCCGGCTGGCGCCGTGATCATCGACGGCACGGGCAAGCACGTCACGCCGGGCCTCATCGATCCGCACACGCACACGGGCGTCAGCGCGGTGAATGAGAGCGGCTTCGCCATCGTCCCCGAAGTGCAGATGGGCGATGTGCTCACGCACAACAACATCTGGATGTACCGCCAGCTGGCCGGCGGCCTCACCACACAGATGATCAAGCACGGATCGGCGAATCCGATCGGCGGCGAGAACGTCTTCGTGAAGAATCGCTGGGGCTCCCTGCCCGACCAGCTGCGCCTCGAGAACGCGCCGCGCACGGTGAAGTTCGCGCTCGGCGAGAACCCCAAGCGCAACCCGAACCGCTATCCGAACACGCGCATGGGCGTGCAGGAAATCATCCGCGACCACTTCCTCGCCGCGCGCGACTACAAGGCGGAGTGGGATCGCTGGAACGCGGATCGCACCAAGGCCAGCATCCCGCCGCGCCGCGACCTCCGCATGGAGGCGTTGGTCGACATCCTCGAGCAGCGCCTGCTGGTCTCGTCGCACGGCTACCGCGCCGACGAGTTCCTCGCGCTGGTGCGCCTCGCCGAGGAGTTCGGCTTCAAGGTCCAGACGCTGCAGCACGGCGTCGAGGCCTATAAGATCGCGACGGAACTGAAGAATTCCGGCGTCGCCGCCGTGGTGTGGAGCGACTGGGGCGCGTTCAAGCTCGAGTCGTACGACGCGACGAACTACAACGCGCGCCTGCTGATGGAAGCGGGCGTCGTGACCTCGCTGCACTCCGACGACGCCGAGATTTCCACGCGCATGAACTGGGAGGCCGGCAAGCTCCTGCGCTCGGGCGTGGAAGAGGTGCAGGCCTTGCAGACCGTGACGATCAATGCGGCGCGGGCGGTGAACATCCACAACCGCGTCGGATCGCTGGAGGCGGGCAAGGACGCCGACTTCGTGATCTGGAACGGCAACCCGCTCTCGCAGTTCACGCGCGCCGAGCAGACCTGGGTGGACGGCCGCCGCTACTTCTCGTTGGAAGAGGACGCGCGTTTGCGCGCCGAGGTCGATCGCCAGCGCAATCTCCTGATCCAAGCCGTGCTCGCCGCCGGCGGGAACGATCCCAACGTCAACAACCGTCCGGCCCCGCGCGGCGGACAGGAGCGTCAGTAACATGAAGAGCATGCAACGCATCCTCGGCGGCGCCGCCACGGCGCTCGCCCTCAGCGCGACCGTCGCCGCCGCGCAGGTGACGATTCCCGTCGCCGCGCAGTCGCAGCCGGTCGTGCTGCGCGGCGCGACGATCCACACCGTGACGAACGGCACCATCACGAACGGCAGCATCGTGCTCGACGGCGGCAAGATCATCGCCATCGGGCAGAACGTCGAGGTGCCGCGCGGCGCGCGCATCGTGGATGTCAGCGGCAAGCACATCTATCCGGGGCTGATCGACGCCTACAGCGCGGTCGGCATCACGGAGATCGGTGCGGTCGACGTCTCGAATGACATCAACGAGATCGGCGACTTCAACCCGAACGTGCGCGCCGAAGTCGCGGTGAACGCGGAGAGCCGGCACATCGGCACGACGCGTTCTGCGGGCGTGCTCGTCGCGTTCACGACGCCGGGTGGTGGCGTCATCTCCGGCCTTTCCTCGGCGATGTCGCTCGAGGGCTGGACCTGGGAGGAGATGTCACTGAAGGGCGCCGCGGCGCTCAACGTGAACTGGCCCGACCCGAACGCGCGGCCGCGCCGCTTCGGCGGTGGCCCGCCGGGAGGTTTCCCCGGCGCCGGTCCGCGCCCCGCGCCGAAGACCTACGCCGAGCAGGTGCAGGAGATCCGTGACTTCTTCGCCGAGGCGCGGGCGTACCGCGACGCCAAGGCGGCGAACCAGCAGATGCGCACCGACACGCGCTATGCGGCGATGATCCCCGTGCTCAACCGGGAGATTCCCGTCGTCGTCGCGGCAGAGGGCGTGGCGCAGATCAATGACGCCATCACCTGGGCGAAGGAAGAGAACGTCCGCCTGATCATCCGCGGCGGCCGGGATGCCATCCACGTGGCGGACCGACTCAAGGCCGAGAACGTGCCGCTGATCCTCACGGCCACGATGGCCGCGCCGAACCGCGACTACGAAGGCTACGACGGCGCGTACAGCACGCCGGCGCAGCTGTTCCGCGCGGGCGTGAAGTTCGCGATCGCCGGCGAGTCGGGCGGTCTCTACAGCAACCGCCTCCCGTGGGATGCCGGCGTCGCGGTGGCGTTCGGCCTGCCGGAGGAGGAAGCGCTGAAGGCCGTGACGATCAACGCCGCCGAGATGCTCGGCGTGGCGGACAAGGTCGGCTCGCTGGAAGTCGGCAAGCAGGCGACGCTGATCATCACGACGGGCACGCCGCTGGACATGACGTCGAACGTGGAGCAGGCCTACATCCAGGGCCGCGAGATCGACATGAACGACATCCAGAAGCACTTCTTCCGGAAGTACATGGAGAAGATCCGGCAGCAGCAGGGCAACATCGCGATGTAGTCGCGCAGCCGGCCATGCCGGTACGTGCAGGAAACACGCGAAGGCACGGAGGCCATTGGCTTCCGTGCCTTCGCCGCGTGTACCGCTAGGCTCGTGGCAACTCGATGAACGAGATCGCCGCCCCCTGCGGATCCATCGCCACGATGATGCGCCCGTACGGCGAGTCGAAGGGCCCGAATGGCACCTGCCCCCCGTGCGCGATCACGGTCGCCTTCGCGGCATCCGCGTCGGCCACCGCGAAGTACGCCATCCAGTGCGGCGGCATGTCACCCCACTCGGACGTCATCTGCAGCACGCCGCAGCAGGGCCCGTCGGCGGCATGCAACATGTGATACGGAGTGCCCTGCATCTCGACCACCTCGCCGCGCAGTCCAAACAGCTTGGCATAGAACGTTGCGTCCGCGGACGCATCGCGCGTGTTTACCTCGGACCACGCAAACGCCCCTGGCTCGCCCACGATGCTCACGCCCTTGTGCGACATCGGCTGCCACAGCCCGAACGCCGCACCCGTGGGGTCGGCGAGCACCGCCAGCCGCCCGAAGTCACCGATGTCCATGGCCGGCGAGAGCACCTGGGCGCCAAGCGCGGTGGCCTTCGCGACCGTCTCGTCTGCCGAGCCGACGCCGAAGTACACCGTCCACGCCGGCGGCATCTCGACGCCGTCCGGCATGCCGCCGATGCCCGCCGCGCTCACCCCATCACGCAACGCAATCGCATAGTGCCCGAACTCCGGGCCGCTGACGTCGTACGTCCAACCGAGAACCGCGGCGTAGAACGCCTGTGCTCCCTTCGGATCCGAGGTCGCGAGATCGATCCAGATGGGCTGTCCGTTCGGAAGATGCTGGCGCGGCACGGGTCACTCGGTGGAAAGAGGGTCCACCATTCTGCGGCTCGCGGGGCCGCTCGGCAAGCGCCGCGGGATGATACGTTTCCGTTCGGTTACTGACGACACCTACCAGGGACATCCCGTGCACGCGAACACCCGCTCCGTCGCATTGGCGCTCACGCTCGTTGGGTTCCCGCTCGCGGCTACCACCGCGCAGCGCCCGACCACCCTCGCCGGCCGCTCCACGGTCTATGCGCCACAGGGCATGGTCGCGACGAGCCAACCGCTGGCCTCGGCCGCGGCCCTCGAGGTGCTGCGCACCGGTGGCAACGCCGTCGACGCCGCAATCGCCGCCTCTGCCGTGCTCGGCGTCACCGAACCGCACATGACCGGCATCGGCGGCGACATGTTCGCGATCGTCTGGCTGGCCAAGGAGCAGAAGCTCGTCGCGATCAACGCCAGCGGGCGCGCCGGTTCGAGGATGCTGCGCGATACCCTCCTCGCCCGCGGCTTTCGCGCCGGCTCGCAGCAGGGCGCGATGTCCGTCACCGTGCCCGGTGCGCTGGCCGGCTGGGACCTGCTTGCGCGTACGCACGGCACGCGAAGTCTCGCGCAGTTGCTCGAGCCCGCCATCGGCTACGCGCGCGACGGATTTCCCGTCACGCCGATCATCGCCGCCCAGTGGGCCGAGCAGACCGACCTGCTGCAGCGCGATGCCGCAGCGTCCACCACGTATCTCCCCGGCGGCCGCGCGCCGCGCGCCGGGGAGTGGTTCCGCAATCCCGACCTCGCGCGCACCATGCAGGCCATCGCCGACAGCGGCGTCTCGCATTTCTATACCGGCACGCTCGGTCGGCGCATCGTGGAACACGTGCAGCGCCTCGGCGGCTTCATCACCGTCGACGACATGCGCGCCAACGCGCCGACGTGGGTCACGCCGATTTCCGTACCGTTCCGCGGGTATCGCGTGTGGGAGCTGCCGCCCAACAACCAGGGCATCGCGGCACTCGAGATGCTGCGCATCCTCGAGCCGTATGACCTGAAGTCGATGGGCCACAACTCGCCGACGTACCTGCACCACCTCATCGAGGCCAAGAAGCTCGCCTACGCCGACCTCGACCGCTTCGTCGGCGACGCGGACCATCTGGAGCTGACGGCCGAGCAGATGCTGAACGACGCGTTCATCACGGCGCGGCGGCAGTTGCTCAACCCCACGCGCGCGCAGGAGCGCGTGGAGCCCGGCCCGAGCCGTACGCGCAGCGAGACCGTGTACCTCGCGACGGCTGACGCCGAGGGCAACATGGTCTCGTTCATCAACTCCATCTACGACTACTTCGGATCGGGCGTGGTCGTGCCGGGCACCGGCTTCGCGCTGCACAACCGCGGCGCGGGCTTCACGCTCACCGAGGGGCTACCCAACACGGTCGCGCCGGGCAAGCGACCGTTCCACACGCTGATTCCGGGATTCGTGACGCAGACGGTGAACGGACGCGAGCAGGCGTACATGAGCTTCGGCCTGATGGGCGGCGGCGTGCAGGCGCAGGGGCACGTGCAGATGCTGCTCAACCACTTCGTGTTTGACATGGACATCCAGGCGGCGATCGATGCGCCGCGGTTCCGGCACTACAACGGCTATCGCGTGGCGCTCGAAGCGCCGTTCAGCGACGCGGTGCGCGCGGGCCTCGAATCGATGGGCCATGTGCTCATCAACCAACCGCCGATCGCGTTCGGCGGCGCGCAGGCAATCATCCGGTTGCCGCGCGGCTACTCGGCGGGCAGCGATCCTCGCAAGGACGGCCTCGCTATCGGGTACTGAGGAAATGGTCGAAAGAGCGAAAGCCCCCGTGCCCGTAGCGGCCGTGCGCGAAGAGGTCAGGCCGCGAAGGGCACGGGGGCTTTCGCTCGCCCGCGCAGATTTCAGAGCACCTTCTTGAGATACGCGCCGGTGTGCGAGCCCTTCACCTTCGCCACGTCTTCCGGCGTCCCCGCCGCCACGATCTGCCCGCCGCCGGATCCACCCTCAGGGCCAAGGTCGACGATCCAGTCCGCCGTCTTGATCACATCGAGATTGTGCTCGATGACGAGCACCGTGTTACCGCGGTCCACCAGCTGGTGCAGCACGTCGAGTAGCACGCGCACGTCCTCGAAGTGCAGGCCCGTCGTCGGCTCGTCGAGGATGTACAGCGTGCGCCCCGTATCGCGCCGCGCGAGCTCCGTCGCCAGCTTCACGCGCTGGGCCTCGCCGCCCGAGAGCGTCGTCGCACTCTGGCCGAGGTGGATGTAGCCCAGGCCCACGTCGTTGAGGACCTGCAGCTTGTGGTGGATGCGCGGCTGGTTCTCGAAGAGCTGCAGCGCGTCTTCCACCGTGAGCTCCAGCACCTCGCTGATCGAGAGCCCGCGGAACTTCACGTCCAGCGTCTCGCGGTTGTAGCGCTTCCCGCGGCATTGCTCGCAGGTCACATAGACGTCGGGCAGGAAGTGCATCTCGATCTTCACGAGCCCGTCGCCCTGGCAGGCCTCGCAGCGTCCGCCCTTGACGTTGAAGCTGAAGCGGCCCGGCCCATAGCCGCGCAGCTTCGCCTCCGGCATCTCGGCGAACAACTCGCGGATCGGCGTGAACAGCCCGGTGTACGTCGCGGGGTTCGAGCGCGGCGTGCGCCCGATCGGCGTCTGGTCGATGTCGATGACCTTGTCGAGGTGCTCGAGTCCCGTGATGCGCTCATGCGCACCCGGCACCACCCGCGCGCGGAAGAAGTGCCGCGACAGCGTCTTCTGCAGGATGTCCTCGACCAACGTGGACTTCCCCGACCCCGACACGCCGGTGACCGCGACGAAGCAGCCCAGCGGGAACTCGGCCGTCACGTTGCGGAGGTTGTGCTCCTTCGCACCCTCGACCCGCAGCATGCGCGCCTTGTCCACCGGCCGGCGCCCCTCACGGCGCTCGATCTTCTTCTTGCCGGTGAGGTACTGCGCGGTGATGCTCGACGCGACCTTCTTCACCTCGCTGACCGTGCCCTCGGCGATGACCTCGCCGCCGTGCTTGCCGGCGCCGGGCCCGAGGTCAATGAGGTGATCGGCTTCGAGGATCGTCTCTTCGTCGTGTTCGACGACGAGCACCGTGTTGCCGAGGTCGCGCAGGCGCTTGAGCGTCTCGAGCAGGCGCGCGTTGTCGCGCTGGTGCAAGCCGATGCTCGGTTCGTCGAGGATGTACAGCACGCCGACGAGCCGCGAGCCGATCTGCGTCGCGAGCCGGATCCGCTGCGCCTCGCCGCCCGATAGCGACTCCGCCGAGCGATCCAACGTGAGGTAGTCGAGCCCCACGTCCACCAGGAAGCGCAGGCGCTCACGCACTTCCTTGAGGATCGGGCCCGCCACGCCGGGGTCGAGCCCCGGACGCCCGTTCCCGCGCACCGGCACCGACTCGGCGAACGCCAGCGCATCGCGCGTCGAAAGCTCCGTGAACGCGCCGATGTTCTTGTCGTTGATCGTGACCGACAGCGAATCGGGCTTCAGGCGCCGCCCGCTGCAAGCCGGGCATACGCCCACGACCATGTACGCCTCGAGTTCCTGCCGGATCGTGTCCGACGTCGTCTCGTTGTAGCGGCGCTGCACGTTGGAGAGGATGCCTTCCCAGCGCGCGGCGTCGTCGCCCTTCTTCTTCGCCGAGCCGAACAGCAACTCGAACTTCACGCGGTCGGGCAGCTGCCCCCACGGCGTGTTCAGTTCGAACTTGAGCTGCTTGGCCAGCCCGGGCAGGATCACGCGCCGCAGGTAGCCGTCCGGCTCGCCCCAGGGTAGGATCACGCCCTCGAGGATCGAGATGCTTGGATCGCCGAGCACCAACTCGGGGCTCGCCGTGCGCTTGGTGCCGAGACCGGAGCACTCGGGGCAGGCACCGAAGGGCGAGTTGAACGAGAAGTGCCGCGGCTCGAGCTCCGGCAGCGAGATGCCGCAGTCCGGGCAGCCATACTTCTCCGAGAACAGCTGCGGCGTCCGCTTGCCGCCGTCGTGCTTCACGACCTCGACCAAGCCTTCGGCCAGGCGCAGCGCCGTTTCGATCGAATCGCTGAGGCGATTGCGATCCTCGGCGCGCACCGTGAGGCGATCCACCACGACGGAGATGTCGTGATTCACCTTGCGGTTGAGCTTCGGCGGCTCAGCAAGCTCGATGAGCTCGCCGTCCACTATGGCGCGCACGAAGCCCTGCTTGCGCGCGTCCTCGAAGAGGTCGCGGAACTCTCCCTTGCGCCCGCGCACCAGCGGCGCGAGCACCTCGAGCTTGGTGCCCGCCGGCCAGGCGAGCACGATGTCGGCGATCTGTCCCGCCGACTGCCGCGCCACGGGGCGTCCGCAGTTCGGGCAATGCGGCGTGCCGGCGCGCGCGTAGAGCAGGCGCAGGTAGTCGTAGATCTCCGTGACCGTGCCGACCGTCGACCGCGGATTCGCACCGGCGGTCTTCTGTTCGATCGAGATGGCCGGGGAGAGCCCCTCGATGACGTCCACGTCGGGCTTCTCCATCAGCCCGAGGAACTGCCGTGCGTAGGCCGAAAGCGACTCGACGTAGCGGCGCTGGCCTTCGGCGAAGATCGTGTCGAAGGCCAGCGACGACTTGCCCGACCCCGACAGCCCGGTGATGACCGTCAGTTTGTCACGGGGAATCGTGACGGAGACGTTCTTGAGGTTGTGTTCGCGGGCTCCGCGAACGATCAGGGCATCGCCGGGCATAGTCCTTGAAGCTGACGGGTCGCCATGCAGGATGGAAGTCGGCCCCCCCCTTCCACCTAACTGGCAGCGGGCTCTAAGAGTTCGTATCGTGGGAGGCGTGGCTGAGCCTCTCATCCCACAGTTACGGACGGCACTAGCCGGCCGGTTTGAGGTGACCCATGAGCTGGGTCGCGGGGGGATGGCCGTTGTCCTACTGGCCCGCGACACCCGCCACGACCGTCGCGTGGCCATCAAGGTGCTGCGCCATGACGTGGGCTCGCCCGTCGCTGCCGAGCGGTTCCTTCACGAGATTCGCACCGTCGCGCCGCTGAGCCATCCGCACATCCTGCCCGTCTTCGATTCCGGACAGGCCGCGGGGCACCTCTACTTCGTGATGCCGTACATCGAGGGGGAGTCACTACGGCAGCGACTAGCACGGACGGGACCGCTCCCGCTCGACGAGGCGCTGCAGATTGCCCGCGAAGTGGCCGACGCCCTGCACTACGCGCACGAGCGGGGCGTCGTGCACCGGGACATCAAGCCGGAGAATATCCTGCTGTCCGCCGGTCATGCTGTGGTCGCCGACTTCGGGATTGCCATCGCGGCCGACGCGGCGGGGCTTCGGCTCACGGAAACGGGCCTGGCCGTCGGCACACCCGCCTACATGAGTCCCGAGCAGGCCGCGGCGGACCGGGTAGTCGACGCGAGATCCGACCAGTACTCGCTCGCATGCACCGTATACGAGATGCTCGCCGGGAGCCCTCCTTTCTCGGGGACTTCGGCGCAGGTGCTGGTCGCGCGCCACAGCGTGGACCCGGTGCCGCCGCTCTCCACCGTTCGCCGAGTGCCGCCGGAGGTCGAACAGGCGCTCGGCCGCGCACTGGCGAAATCGCCGGCCGACCGATGGCCCAGCACCCGGGCGTTTGCGGCCGCCTTGACGCCCACCTTGACATCGTCAGACCGCGTGTCGCCCACCAGACCAAGGCGAGCGGTGGCCGCTGCAAGCCTCGCGCTCGTCGTGCTCGCCGCCGTGGCGGGCCTCGTCTTCGGGTCGCGCAGCAGTGCCTCCCTTGGCGACGCGTCGACACGCCTGCATAGCGTCGTGGTCTTGCCGTTTCGGTACAGTGGGGATTCAGAGTTCGCCGTGCTCGCTGACGGCATGATCGAGGGCATCACCGCCGGACTTGTGCGCGTCCAAGGGCTCGCTGTTCCATCGGGCGGCGCTTCCCGCCTGCGGGAGCTGTCGGCGCGTCTCGAGGATCCCGAGGAGATCGGCAGGGCGCTGGGCGTCGACTACGTCGTCCACGGGGACATCCAGGTGGTCGGGCGCGCGCTGCGGGTCGTGCCTCGGTTGATTGATGTTCGCCAGCGCGTGCTCACCTGGCAGGCGAGCTTCTCTGGCGAGATCGGAGATGAGACGGTGATGGATATCTTCGCGGTTCAAGACACCGTGGCCGAGCGCATCGTTGCCCAGATCCTTCCTGAGCTCCCCGCCGGCATGCGCGCGTCTGCGGCCCGCGGGGTTCGCACGAAGGACCTCGAGGCGCAGCGGCTCTATGCCGAGGCGCGTACGATTCCCGAGAGCCGGGAGGGCAACGAACGCGCGGTGGAGCTCCTGCGCCGCGCGCTCGCGCGCGACTCGTCGTTCGCCGACGCGTGGGTCGAACTTGCGTTTCGTGAGTTCATGACGGCCGGCACATCCGGACTCGCGCCCTCGGAAACCGCGTTGCGCTGGCGGCAAGCGATCGAACGGGCAATCGAGTTGGATTCACTGAACGCGCGCGCGTTCGAGGAGCGCGGATACTATCGGTTCGTCTATGAACGCGACTTCTCCGGCGCAGAGCGTGACCTGCGGCGCGCGGTCCGACTCGACCCCGCCGATACGCGTCCGTACGAGGGCTTGGCGATGTTCCTTGCGCACACCGGGCGACAGGACTCGGCGCTCAAGTACGCGAGGCGGGCGGTGCAGGCGGACTCGCTGTCGGCTTGGTCTTGGAACATCCTCGGAAAGATCTTCGTGTTCAACGGCATGCTCGACAGCGGGATCAGCGCGAGCGAGCGATCGCTGGCACTCGATTCCACGATGTGGCACACCAACTGGGTGCTCGCGAACGGCTACCTCTCCAGAGGCCAAGTCGCCAAGGCCGACAGCGCAGCAGAACGCCTCGGGAGCTCCTCCGGACTCCGCGCGGAGTACTTACGTCGACGCCGCCGCCCCGACCTGGCAGTGGTCGTCCTCGACAGCCTCACGCGTCAGCGGGGGACTGACGCCCCGCATCGATCCACGATCGCCGCGTGGCGATTGGCCGCCGGCGACACCTTGGGCGCGCTGGAAGACATCGAGCGCGCGGCAGAGGAACGTGAGTTCTTCCTCGTCGAGGGCGCACTCACCATCCAGTTCGCCCCGCTCCACCGCCACCCGCGCTTCGTCGCCGTACGCCGGAGCATCTTCGGTGACCGCGAACTGATGCCCGCCCCGTTTCCCTAGTCATCGATCGATTTCCACACCGATACGCAGCATCATCGGCGGCTGGAACGCGAGCGGAGCCTTGAAGTCCGCTCGGGGACCGCTGGGTGAGCCACCGGCGTTGCTCGCATATGCAAACTCGTTCTGCCAGACGACCGCCTGCGGATTGCCGACGTTGAGGATGTCCAGCAGGACGCGGCCCAACGTCCGGTCTCCGAGCGCCAGCTCACGGGTCACGCGCAGATCTGCGGTCCAGACCGACGGTGTCCTCCCCGCCGTGCCACGAGGGACCGTAAAGGCGGGAATCCACGTCCGGAGGTCGCTGCAACTGCAGGGCGCGAATGCGTTGATCGGCGTGCCGGACGACCACGTGGCGACGCTGGAGACCGTCGTGCCGAATCCGACCGGAAGCACGAAGGAGAGCTTTGCGACGTGCGTGCGGTCATTGGGGAGCAGGCCCGTGCTGTTCACGGCTTGATCTGGCGTCGCGAACGTCCGGTTGAATCCCGGTGTCGCGACGCCGAACGCGGCGTCAAACGACCCGGGGTAGTTGCCGTAGCTCCGTGACAACACGTACGTGCCGCGCCAGCGCATCGGTCCCAGGCTCCCGTCCGCCGACAGCTCAAGCGCAGTGTACTCGCGCCTCGGAGGGGGGAGGTACGCCAAGTCGCCCCGACCAGGCGTTCCGGTATGCCAGGGCTGGGTCTGCCTGAAGTCATGTCCAATCTGGAAGCTCGAGCGCAGGTCGCGGCGCACCACCCGGACGGCCGCTCGGGTGTGGGATGCGACCTCCCGCTCGTAACCCAGCGCGAACTCATCGTGATGATCGAGTGCGGCATTCGGCGCACGGAAGGCGGCCGGATCGAACTGCACCGGCCCGCCGACGCAACTGTCGGGCGTCGCCCCACTCACGCGCGGGTCTGTCGAGTAGGTGCACTCGCGCTCCGTGAAGTCCGAGTACCAGCCGCCGGATAGCCACAATGCGCTTTGTTGGTAGAACCTCCCGTAGGAGCCGACGAGTCGCCCTCGGCGGTCGCCGCCCGGATACCAGACGAAGCCGGCGCGCGGCTGCCACTCGTGCTCGAAGCGTTGCGCCACCGTGCCGCGCGCGCCGGTCAGCGTCTGCATAGACCAGCGGAGCCCGAGGTTGAGGGTGAGGTCGGGGCCGACATCCCAGCTGTCCTGCAGGAACGCGACGTGGGAGATGTTCCGCAGGTTCTGGTCATCGAAGGAGAAGCTGTCCTCGGTCCACTCCGTCGCGGAGACGCGCGTGATGTTGCGCTGACCCGCAGATGTTCGGTTTGCCGCCACTTCCGTTTCGATGCCGAGCACCAGCGTGTGTGCGATTCGCTGACGCGTGAACTTGAGCCGCGCGGTCGATCGCTCGATTCCGCCGGCTGACCACTCGGGCCATCCTCCCGCAACCGTGTGGGCGGCGGCATCGACGTACGAGAAGTTCGGGGTCGATGGATCCGCGTTCCGGAGAACGTTCCGCGACTGAGCCCGGGCCAGCGACCCCTCGACCGCGACATCCCGCAACACGGTGTTGACACGTGCTGAGGCCATGATGCCGCCCGTGCGCCGGTCGGTCAGGAACGGTGACGCCGAACTCGGGACGAGCGTCGGATCGAGCCAGCTCTGCTCCACGGCGGTACGGGTCTCCGGATCGCCGAACAGCGCGAACTCGACATTGGTGTTCGGCGACACGCCCCAGGTCGCCTTGCCCGCGAAGATATGTGCCGTCCGCGAGTCCGTGTAGACACCCAGCGTGCTGACTCTTCGGTCGACCTCCCCGAACCGAGGGTTGTACGCGAGCGAGAACCAGAGGCGGTCCCTCGTGATGGGACCGCTGACCCGCAGCCCGATGTCGTAGTCCAATGTGCGCTCGGGAAGCAAAGTCACCCCCCTCGCGGTTGCCGCGAGCGCGTCCGTCGTGGCGAACGCAAACGCCGCCGACTCAAACTCGTTCGACCCGGAGTATGTCAGCGCCTGCACGAGACCGCCGAGCGCGCGTCCGTACTGTGCCTCGTAGCCACCGGACTTCACCTCGATGGTGCGGATGAAGTTGTACGGCAGCCGCGTCCCGGAGGCCGACCGCACCGGATCCGTCAGGTTCACGCCATCGACGAAGTAGGCGTTCTCGGTCCCCGTCGCGCCCGCGACATTCACCCCTTCGCCGCGGTAGCTGCGGTTCACGTGCGGCAGCAGCGAAATGACGGACGTGTAGTCGCGGTCCGTCGGCAGGGCTGCAATCTCCCGCGCATGGAGCGACGCCCCCCACCCCGAGTTGTCCGATCCCAGCCCGATCGCCGTGGCCACGATTCGACGCTCGTCGAGCCCAACGACCGCGGTCGTCAGGCGCACGGGAGGAACGCGGAGGACGGACCCAAGCGAGATCCGGACGCTGTCGATGACGACCGGGACATATCCGATGGACTGAAGGCGCACCGACACCATGCCAGGGGCGAGGGCGAGCACGGCAAATCCCCCGTCGCGGTCCGTCGTCGTGCTCCTGGTGCCGAGCACCAGCGGACCGGTCACCGACACACGTACACCTTCGATCCCTCGCCCTGCACTGTCTTGGACGGTTCCGCGCAACTCCCCCGTCGTCGACTGCGCGGAAAGAGACGAGACCGCGAGGCACGCGACAACGACACCGTAGACGAGCTTCATTGAATACCCCCGATCGAGTCGGACGCCCGAGAAAGAATACGCTGCCGGATGATCTCCGCCGCCACTTCCGCGACAATCATGCGCGCCGCGCCGCTCGCGTCGCGTGCCGGCCGCCAGTAAGTCGCCGACCAAGGCAGTCGTGCGTCGCGATACTCGACGCGCACGTTGACCAACACACGACCGTCATGCGCGGCGACGGTCCCCCCGACAACGACATGCGCGTCCCCGCCCCCGTCCCGCCGGTGAGTCGACAGCCCGGGCACCGCCGCAAGCCCCCGCGAGACTTGCTCGGAGAGCGCACCCCAGTCGGGGAGCTGGCGGAGCGATGAGTCAATGCCGAAAGATTGGACGTCCACGACGACCGCCTCGTCCGCTCGACCCGATACCGCCAGCGGGGCCGGCGCGGCCGCCTCGCCGGCCGATGGGCGCGAATCCCACACGATCCACGCGGCGCCAGCCGTCGCCAGCAATCCGACAATGACCCATCGGCGTCGTTCGGTCGACAATCCGCCCCAAGACTGCACCGTTGCGTCTCCTCTCCCTATGGGGAACTCGCAGCACCCCAGCCACTCCGGTGGGGCCCCGCGTCGATGCTAGCGCGCGTTCGGCATTCGAGCGTACCTTGGCCGTCCGGATGTCGTCCTCCACGATTCCCGAGCCGAGCGCACACGCGCTCCGTCTGCTCGTCCTCGGTCCGACGGGTTTGACCGGGACGGATGAACTCAGGACTGCCGCCCTCCTGCGACAGCCCAAGCGTGTCGCGCTGCTCGCTTACTGCGCGCTGGAAACGAGCGAGGGATTCTGCCGTCGCGACCGCCTCGCCAGCCTCCTATGGCCGGAGTTCGACCAGGCCTCCGCGCGCACGTATCTCCGTAAGAGCTTGTTCGGGCTGCGAGAAGCGCTTGGCGAGGAACTGTTCATTACCCGCGGAGATGACGAGGTCCGCCTGAACGCTGACCTCGTCTGGTGCGACGCCGTGGCGGTGGAGCGTTGCGTCGCGACGGAGCGGTGGTCGGAAGCGCTCGCTCTGTATAGGGGCGATCTCTTGGAGGGATTCTTCCCCGAAGGCGTCTCCCAGGAGTTCCAAGAGTGGCTGTCTGCAACGCGGCGACGCCTGAAGGACCGGGTGGCCCAGGCCGCCTGGAAGTGTGCCGCCGTCGAGGAGGCCCGAGGAGACCGGACGGCCGCCGTCGCGTTCGCGCGCCGGGCTCGGGAGCTCGATCCCGATAGCGAGGAAGGCGTACAACGGCTGTTGCTCCTCCTCGACCGTTTGGGAGACCGCGGCACGGCCCTTCGTGAGTATGCGCAGTGGAAGCTCAGGCTCCGCACCGAGTTCGGCGTGGAACCGGCTCCGGAGACCCGGTGGATCGCCAATCGGCTGCAGGAGGCGCGGCGGGGAGAGTCGCATGAGACGCCGCCCGCCAATGTCATGAGGGACTTCGCCGGACCGGCCGCGATCGCCCCGGAGTCACCGACCGAGGCGGCCATCCCCACCAGCACCACCGGGCGCACGAGGACGAACTCGTCGCCACATCGCCTGAGCCGGTGGCGCGTCTTGCTCGGCGTTGGTTCCGTCGCCGTCGCCGCCTTCGTCGCAGGCCGTTACTCCACCGCCGTCGGAAGGCACCCGTCGCTGTATGTCCCGCCAATCCGACAGCTTAGTGCGCCTGGAGATGATGAGACGACGGCGGCACTTCATGAGGAGATTGTCACCCAGCTCGCCCTCGACACTTCTCTGGTCCTTCGCGCCGCTGCCGAGCCTTCAAGCACCTTCGTGCTCGAATTGGGTATCCAGCGAGCCGACTCTCGCGTCCGGGTCACGGCTCGTCTCGTGCGGCGATCGGACAGTCGGACTTTCTGGGCCACAATCCTCGACGATTCACTCAACTCCACCACGCTCAGACCTCCTGAGTTCGCGGGTACCATTGTCACCGACGTACGGGGGGCGCTTCGCACGTACCGTCGCTGAGCGGGCCGTCGTCAAC
>Ga0268299_1003207_pt1 | contig 15876 bp, 7 predicted proteins | sample NOBtaG_FD_193484 | JGI IMG/M metagenome (GOLD analysis project Ga0268299, IMG submission 193484) | Activated sludge microbial communities from bioreactor in Nijmegen, Gelderland, Netherland - NOB reactor | ecosystem: Engineered > Bioreactor > Aerobic > Activated sludge | place: Netherlands...
AACCACAAGCAAGCGACGGTTACGGACTAAGCGGGAATGGTTGTTGGGCGCCGATTATCGATGCCCGTGCAAGGACCGTTAAACGCACTGTTTCTCAAACTTATAAGCAGACTGTCACACCTGTTGATGTGGACTATATTCTGAAGCGAGCTGGTGCGAGCGGACTGGTTTCGAATTTGGTTCTCAAAAAACCACAAGCACCGGTCAAAGTGATGGTTGAGCTTAAGGATAATCAGCCTGTTTCACTTGCATATGGTGGCAACTGGTATCGCATCTCGTTGATAACAACTCCTGAATGTTTGTCAGGCTTTTGGTGGGACAAGGTGATAAGAAATTCCTACTATGTAGCAATGATTGAACCATCAATGAAATCGGAAATTAGTGAAAGTTTGGTCGTGCTTCTGGCTAAGGAGCACCTTCACGATATCTGGCAGATTGAGGGGGTGTATGACTGAAAAGTTTAAAGTTTTCACCTCTTAGGGGGCTTCTGTCTGTCTATTGCTTGCTTTGCGGTTGCCAAGTCTGGTACGTTTAGACTCTAACCGATTGCAGAGCTAAAAATGTCCAGGCTAGTGGATGCACTGCCAACTGATCGCCAAATTCTCAGCCTCTTTGCGCCGCTGGGAATTCTGGCTCGCATTCTTGCTTGCCTGATAAAGCCGACCTGTTACTCCTCGATTGATATAGAGGAGTTCAAGCGGATTTGCCATTATCTTGGGCCTAAGTCTCTGCCGCTAATTCTGACTACTGCAATCTTCATATCGCTTGCCCTGACCGTTGAAACAATTTTGGAAACCACAAGATACGGAGCCCAGGATGTATCCGGCGCCGCCATTTCAATCGGTCTTTTGCGTGAGCTCGGACCTTTGACTGTAAGTCTGTTTTGGGCTGCTCGCGTGACGGTGCTGCTTGCGTACAATGCAAAATTGTATGTTGATAATAACGGACCACACGACTTCATTGAAATATTTGTTTTTCCTCGGTTTCTCGCCGGTTTGCTGATGTCGATTCCCCTTGCTGCCTACGGACTGGTTTTTGGTTTTGCTACCGCGGCATTCTATGCGCCGACAATCGGGGTTAGTTCCTGGCAAGAGTTTCTCGAGATCGCGCGCGTTTCGATACACGAGAAAGACATCATCGTGTATTTTGTGAAACTGATTCTTCTCAATCCGATTATTGCCGTGATTGTAGGAAGTGCTTGCGGGCTTTATTCCAACGATGATGCAGGAACTACAGCATCCCATGCAGTGTCCAAAATGTTGATATATGCCGTAATCGCCAATTTTGTATTCACTTACTTTATGTATCCCATTTAGCAGAAAGGAAATCCGGTCTCTCCATGTCAATTACCACAGACTCCGATTCTGCCGCGCGCGATGGGCGTATAGGCGTTTTCGTTCTGATCGCCATCGTTTTCTTGATGGGTTCGTATTTGTGGTTCAAAGCCATTAATCCCTGGAATCCTCAACAAAGGTTCGAAGTTCAATGGCATGAAGTAGCGGCGCTAAATGACAATGCGCCTGTGCTGGTGAACGGCGTGCGCGTAGGCTCGGTAGAGAGCATTCATCTGAAAGGAAAAGAAGCAGTCCACGTCAAGTTGCAGATCAATATGTCGAAGATCGTGATCCCGCAAGGGGCATCTTTCAGAATTTTGAGCAACAATGTCGTCGGTGTGAAATATGTCGATATTACTTTGCCTATACTCGAAAAAGGGAAGCCGGCACCAGAACCACTCACTGAAGATATGTTGGTGGTGGGAATTGATCCAGGTCGTCCCGAGCTCGTAATCGACAGTCTTACTTCCAGTCTAAACAAAGTCAGTTTTGACGAACTTGAGAAGAAGATTGCGCAAAATCTGGATGATATCTCAATCGCCACGTCGAATATTTCGAAAGCTTCGGCTAAGTTAGGACCGGTTGCCGACAAAACAATCTCAATGGAAGACAAAGTTAGTGGTCTTGCCGATGAAGTGAAGGTCACGTCCAGAAGAATCAACAAGATTATCGACAATCCCAAATTCAGTGCCGATCTGAAAGAAACTGCGTCACGTGCTCGTGATGTGGCTATCTCGATTCAGAAAACAATGAAACAGATAGACGGTGTTCTTGCCGACCGCGAATTGCGGACAGATGTGAAAGAAGCACTGTCCCGATTGAGTGATGCGACGCTGCATGTGCAACACGGCATCGAGACATTTGAGAAACTGGCTCAGGACAAGGAAGTTCGCACTGATTTGAAAGCGATTGTGGTGGAGGCCAGGCACACGCTGGACAAGGTGGATAACATCGTCAACAGCCCCGAGTTTGGCGGCAATCTCAAAGATACTTTGGCAAAAACGCATGAGGCGATCGATAACGTCAATACGGTTACAAAGCAAGTAAATCAAATACTCAACAAGAGAAGTCCACTGCTGCACATGCTCTTCGGACGACCAGGAAAATTGAGTGTGCAGGCGAAGCAAATGAAGAAGTCGAAGGACGCAGATGCGAACTCTACGACTACAACTTCGACTACGACGGCAGAGCAGACTACAACTACGACCACCACGGATGAGCCTGCAAGCAAATAGGCTTTTGCATGGAATGTATATGCTATTGCAAGCCATACGGAAGTATGGTATCTTGGGGATCTGGATGTTTAGAGATCTAGGTAAATAGCCGCTGCCTGCGGGTCTTTAAGCTGTCTTGAAATTGGAAGTCCCTAGAAAATTCATTTATATTTGCCGTGAGTGCTGGATATCAGAGATATGCCGAGCTGCATTGTCATTCGTCTTTTTCTTTTCTGGATGGAGCGTCCAATCCGGAAGAGTTAGTAATCAGGGCGAAAGAACTTGGTTTGTCTGCACTTGCAATAACCGATCACGATGATTTTGGAGGCATCGTCAGATTCGCTTATTCTGCAAGAGAACTGGAATTCCCGGCTATCATCGGCTGCGAACTGACGCTCGAGGACGATTCCCATCTTATTCTTTTGGTTGAAAACGAACAAGGATACAGGAATCTCAGTTACATGCTCACGCAGGCCCGCATGCAACAAATGCGCGGCAATCCGCGTGTTTCATATCAACAACTTGAAGAGCGCTCCAAAGGGCTATTTGCTCTTTCCGGCTGTCCTAATGGGCGAATTCCTTCTGCGCTTTATCTCGAGCATGAATACGAAGCAAAAGAAATTGCAGGGCGGCTCAAGGAGATATTTCCAGAGCGTTTTTACATTGAGGTATGGAATCATTTTTTGAATCAGGAATCTGTCATTTCTCGCAGATTACTTGAATTATCAAATTCAATGGCAATACCGTGGGTAGTGACAAACAATGTTCATTACGCAATCCCTGATGGAAGGATGGTGCATGATGTTCTCACTTGTTTGAAGCACGATGTTACTCTGGCAAATGCTGGACGTAGGCTAAGGGCGAACGGCAGTTTCTACATGAAGTCACCGGAGGAGATGGTTCAACTCTGGAGGCATGATTTGACAGGAATAAAAAATACTGTCGAGATTGCTGACAGATGCAAGTTTCGTCTGGGTGCATTTAAACCGCCACTGCCTAATTATAATTTAGAGCCCGGCACCACTCATAATGGCATTTTAGAAAAACTTGTTTGGCAGGGCGCGAAGATTCGTTATCCGGATCTGACCGAAAAGCATCTCAAGCAGATCAATTACGAATTGAGCATGATCACCAATTTGGGCTTGGCACCCTATTTTTTGATTATGTGGGACATTGTCGATTTTGCAAGGCGCAGTGGCATTGCCGTTCAAGGAAGAGGTTCTGCTGCAAATTCCGCCGTTTGCTATTGCTTGATGATTACTGCAGTCGACCCTATTGGTATGGATTTGCTTTTTGAACGTTTTTTGTCTTCAGGACGCAACGAACCGCCCGACATAGATCTTGATATAGCTCATCAGGAAAGAGAAAAGGTCTTGCAGTATGTTTATGAAAAATATGGTCGAGAACATGCCGCAATGGTGTGTGAAGTTATTACTTATCGCGGTCGCTCGGCAGTAAGAGACGCTGCTCGCGTCCTGGGATTTTCACAAGAGCAAGCAGATGCTCTATCCAGTGAATCCAGGCATATGGAAGCCCATCAAGCTGCGATAAATTTAAGGGGAGGTGGTGCAGAAAAAGCAGGATTAGATCCAAAAGACAAACGTGTACAGCAACTGATAAGAGTAGTTGCCGGTTTGCATCAATTGCCCAGGCATCGCTCTATACATGTGGGAGGGTTTGTATTATGCGGAACTGCTCTGGGTGAAGTGGTGCCCATCGAGCCTGCTGCGATGGATGCTCGCACCGTTATTCAATGGGACAAGGACGACATCGATTTGATGGGCTTGATTAAAATCGATTTGCTTGGTTTGGGCATGCTCACGTTGATTCAGGAGGGATTGAAACACGTCCATAAGCATCGTGGTCTGGATATTGATATCGGCAGGCTGGATATGTCAGATCCGGCCATTTACGAGATGCTCACCAAAGCTGACACTGTCGGTGTTTTTCAAGTAGAATCGCGCGCGCAAATGAATATTTTGCCGCGCATCAAACCAAATTGTTTTTACGACATTATTGTTTCCATTGCAATCGTAAGACCTGGACCGATTCAGGGAAATATCGTCCACCCATATTTGCGCAGGCGCCGAGGTGACGAGCAAGTTACTTATCTCCATCCGACTCTGGAGCCGATTTTAAAACGAACTCTGGGAGTGCCCTTGTTTCAAGAACAAGGCATGAAGCTGGCAGTAGTGGCAGCAGGATTTACTCCTGCGCAGGCCGATCACTTAAGGCGTGTAATGAGCCACAAAAGATCCTTGGAGAGAATGGCTGCTCTTTGTGATGATCTTGCCGCCGGCATGAAAAAGAATAATTTTTCACAAGAAGCAATCGAGACCATTACTCATCAATTGAGAGCTTTTGCAAATTATGGTTTTCCTGAAAGTCACGCTGCATCTTTTTCTCTTCTGGTCTACGCCTCAGCTTATTTAAAACGTTATTTCCCAACCGAATTTTTCTGCGCTATTTTAAATGCTCAGCCGATGGGTTTTTACAGCCCGGCTACTCTCATTCGTGATGCCATCAATCATGGTGTGGAAGTGCTCAGTGTCGATCTTGCAAAAAGTGATTGGGATTGCACGATAGAAGTAATTGAGCAGAAAGAAGGTTTTGGTGCTTTTGGTTTTGCCAATGCCAATAAATCCAATTCTGCTAAGGCAAATACAGAGAAAGTACAACAGAAACTGGCATTGAGAGTAGGTCTTAGGTTCGTGCATGGTTTAGGAAATAAAGCCATGAACAAACTGAAAGCGGTTTTTGCAGCAGGCGGCAAGTTTACGTCGGTAGATGATGTGATTCAGAGAAGCGGCCTGGCACCAAGCGAATTGAAGATGCTGGCTCGCGCCGGTGCTTTTGAAAGTCTTTTCCCCGGGCGCAGGAATGCTTTGTGGGAAGTGCTTTCCAAACTGAGCAATCCGCCTGAAACGCCACTGCTCGATCTTTTGTCAAAGCAGCCTGAGGAAAATGTTCCGCCCATGACCGACCTCGAGGAAATAGTTGCCGATTTCAGAACATTAGGTTTGTCTACCGGTCCTCACCCCATGCTCTTCTATCGTGATTGGGCTACGAATACCGGCATCAAATCTTGTCATGCACTGACCGAATCTGAACACGGCAAAATTATGTCTGTAGCTGGTGGCGTAATTTGCCGACAAAAACCGGAAACTGCCAAAGGATTTGTATTTATTACGCTCGAAGATGAAACCGGAGTTGCAAACATCATCGTCAATCCCAAAGTATTCTCAGAGTTCAGGCACCTCATTTTGCGGACTTCTTTTATGTCGGTAAGTGGGAAATTGCAGTTGGAGGATGGTGTTGCCAACATTCTTGCTGAGAAATTCGAGCGCTTGCCGGTTTTGCCTGGAAATCCAATCTTGCCGGCACGAGATTTCCACTAGCGCGATAGATACTCGTCGATATTCGATGCGTATATAAATGTTCGATAGCAAACTCGCCTTTCGGACATAAACATTAAGTTGCCGTAACCTTGTAAGCTTCAGCAGGCGCCAGTTTGCACCGGCGAACGTAAATGAGCGCCGGATTGTGGTATTACTTAAAAGAAAGTGGCTAGCCGCAAGGGTCAACAGAGTTTATTCTAGAAATTTGACCTGTGTAATTTGGCTGGAAAGAGCGTTGGCGACCAATGTCGGCAGATCTAAATAAGCGACCTACTGTAGACGAAAGCGATTACTGGGAAACCCTATACAGGGTCAAGCGCACGCCTTGGGAGCTTGGCCAAATTTCCCCGCCCCTCAAGACCTTCCTGGACTCACCATATAAAGTCCCTCCGGGCCGGATTGCCGTGCCTGGCTGTGGAACAGGTCACGATTGCATGCTTTTCGCCAGTCGTGGCTTCGAGGTTACGGCTATCGACTTCGCCCCATCCGCCCTCCAGGCGACGACGGAGAAATTTATCCAAGCGGGCATTCTCAATTCGAAGGGTTTCGTGCTCGATAAAGATGTATTCGACATGCACGATTACGACAATCACTTCGATTATGTTCTGGACCACACTTTCTTCTGCTCGATTCACCCGTCAAGACGCAGACAATATGCGTATGTGGTGCGCGATCTTTTGAAGCCGACAGGAAAGCTGATTTCCCTTTTCTGGCTGGTGGAACGTCGTGGTGGTGGCGCACCATTTTCTACGACCAACGACGACATCTTTGCCGTGTTCAAGGATATCTTCTCTTTCGACATAGTATTCGAGCCGCCTGATTCGGTCGAATCAAGAAAGGGCAAAGAGATCTTTTGCTTGATGTCGGTCAAAAAATAAGGAGCCGCTTGCGGCTCCCGTATTGATTTTTGAGTTGTCTTGCTAAGCAGTATTTCTGCCTTTCCTGTTTTTAGAAAAGACCTTCGCGCATCGCTTTGACTGCGGCTTCCGTTCTGTCGGACACGGTCAGTTTTTCCATGATATGTCGCATGTGAGTTTTAACTGTTTCCAAACCGAGTTCGAGCTGATCTGCAATCTTTTGATTGCTCAGACCTTGAGCGACGAGCCTGAGGACTTCAATCTCGCGAGGCGACAGGCGAGTATTGCTGCGCTCTCTGGTTCTGGTTCTCGTGCTTGTGTTTGAACCGCCATTTGCAGGAGCGGCACCATTCGGTTTGTCCGAAGCATATGCGCACAAGACGCGATTAGCGATGCCAGGATCGAGCCAGACCGCTCCTTCCGCTACGCTTCTAACGACTGTGCCCAATTGAGCGCTGGAGATGTTTTTCAAACAGTATCCGTTGGCGCCTGCACTGAGTGCGGCAAAAATCTCTTGATCGCTCGAATGAGACGTCAACATGATCACTCTTGTATCAGGCAACTCTTTGCGAATACGTCGAGTTGCTTCAATGCCGTCCATGTGCGGCAACTCGATGTCCATGAGCACTACATCAGGTTTGAGTTCCATAACCGTCTTCAGACCGTCTCTACCATCTTCAGATTCGGCTATAACACTCAACCCCTGCACCTGCTCGAGCCCCATCTTAAGACCGATACGAGTAAACTCGTGGTCTTCGACGATGACTATGCGAATGGTGGACTCAGATATATTTTGCATTTTCCTTACCCTATCAATGTGTCGTTCAATGTGTAGTTGTTTGCAAGTCGTTCTTGTGTTGCCTATCTGATTTCGCTTCCGGCTTTTGCACCGGCAGCTTGACGTAAAAGGTGGTCAATTGTCCAGGGTCGCTTTCGCACCAAATTTCTCCGTTATGGGCTTCCACGATTTTCTTGCACAAATAAAGTCCAAGACCCCAACTGTGCTTGTATGTTTTTTCCGGCGATTTATGCCAGTAGCGTTTGAAGAGTTTTGGCAGATCTTCCGGTTGGATTCCGGCACCAGGATTGGTGATGTTGAATAAAACATTACCCGGAAGATTGCGCGCACCGACTTTGATTGTGCAGCCTTTCGGTGAGTATTTGATGGCGTTTTCGAGCAGGTTTGTGAAAACACGCCTGATTGCCGTATGGTCCGCCCAGACTTTTTTCAAATTGGAGGGTATCTCCAACTGAACGGACAGATCGTGGTCTTTAATGATAGCCGACATATGATCGAGGCACGACTCGACGGTTATGCCAAGATTGATGGTGTCGAAAAAGTGCTGCTGAGCATTGGCCTCGTAGCGATAAACATCGAGAAGCTGCTGGATCATCTTCAGCAAATTGCCGTTATTTTGACGAAGTTTGGTCACCAGCATGATCAGCGAGTCATCCAGCTTGTGAGAAGCTGAATTAAGCAGTAATTCGATTGCTCGGTCTGTAGCTATCACTGGTGTTTGCAAATCGTGCGTGAGAGTGGCAACGAAGTCTTCTCGATAGCGGGCATGTTCGACGCGCTCAGATACATCCACTGCAATTAGAACAGCGCCAATGATGCGCTGATCATCGCTTTCGACAGGCCATATGGCCAGGTCAAAGTAATCTTGACTCTCGAGTTCCTCGGAAGTTCCATTGTGAACGCTGGAATTTCCATTAGCTTTTTCTTCAGTTGCTGAATCATGGTTTTGTCTGGCAGTGTAGACGGCGAATTCTCTGGCAAAAAACTGCTTGCCACTTTCCAGGGCGTCTTTAAAAGGCTGATTCGGCAGCCAGGGAAATGCGCTAAAGATATGCGTATCGAGCAGTTTGTTGGAGTCGGAGCCGGCCAGAGCGGCGATGGTGGTATTGACTTCCTTGATTAGATAATCATTGCCGATATGAACGATTCCTACGGGGGCATGTTCAATAATCTTTTTAGCAATTCGATGCTCTTCTTTCGCTTTGATAGCTTCTGCTTCCAGCTCACGCTTAGTTTCAATGAGCTTCATTTCGTGTTCGCGTTTTTCGTGAGCAAGAATTACTTCCGCCTGGCGTTTTACTTCCTCACGCATCAAATACAAATTGACGAAAACAGAAACCTTAGACTTGAGCACATCTTTGGAGTACGGCTTGATGATGTAGTCTACGGCGCCCAGTGAATAGCCCTTGAATGCCTCAGCTTCTTCGCGGTACATAGCTGTGATAAAAATTATCGGTATGTGTTTTGTCTTTTCTCTCAATCGAATCAGTCGAGCGGTTTCGAATCCATCGATGTCCGGCATCTGTACATCGAGGAGGACCAGGGCATAGTCGTCACTCAGCAAACATTTAAGAGCTTCGGCGCCGGACTTGGCCGGCACCAATTCCAGGCGCGAATCGCCGAGCGCCGCCGACAGTGCGGACAAGTTTAGTTGATTGTCGTCAACAAGCAGGATTTTAACTTTGTCCGTTTTCACCTTCTTCGCTCCTTCTGCGTCGAAAATCCCTTTCGTTCGAACGCATTCTGGTTTTTATCACCCAGCTATCCATAAGGTTTTTCAGTCGTTCGAGTGTAGCCGGCTTGCTTAGATAGTCGTCCATGCCCGCCTGCAAGCAGCGCTCTCTGTCGCCTTCCATCGCTTGTGCGGTCAAGCCGATTATCGGAGTATGCCGTCCGATTTCCACTTCGGCGCGCCGAATATGGTTTGTCGCCTCGAAGCCATCCATTTCAGGCATCTGGCAATCCATAAGAATGAGAGAGTAGGGCGTTCTGGACGCAGCATCAACAGCTTCCTTGCCGTTGTTGACGACGTGCCCGACATATCCGAGCTGTTTGAGCTGCAGGACCGTAACGAGCTGGCTGGTCTTATTGTCGTCGGCCACCAGAATCAACTTGACGGTGTCAGGAACTTTAGCATCATCGGCGGTGGTGAGAGGAGAGGCCGGCTTGAGATTTTGATAGCTTTTCGAAGCTGATATTTTTTCGTCGCTGCCGCGAGAAACGACTTCAGACTGATCTCCTGTAGCAAGAGGGGAGCGCTCGAGAGGAACGAAGAAAGTGAAGGTCGAGCCTTTACCCATGGTGCTGTCAACTTCGATATAACCCTGCATCATATCGACAAGTCGTTTAGAAATTGACAGGCCTAGCCCGGTTCCGCCGTAGCGGCGAGTGGTTGCACCGTCGACTTGAGTAAACGGACGGAAGAGCAAACGCTTGTCGCGGTCGGAAAGACCGATCCCGGTATCGGTTACGGAAATACCCACGGTAACCGTTTCCGGGTCCTGTTTTACCTGGGAAACTTTGAGCGAAATTCCGCCCTTCGCCGTGAATTTGATGGCGTTGGACAATAAATTGATAAGAACTTGACGAATTCTTATCGAGTCGCCGCGCAGCACATTAGGTACGTCGCGGTCGATTTCTGTTCTCAAATAAATGCCTTTCTCCGACGCGGCAGTGTGCAGAAGTTCTATCGTGCCTTCGATGATGGTGCTAAGTTCGAAATCGTGAACATCGAGATTGAGTTTGCCGGCTTCGATTTTCGAGAAGTCCAGAATATCGTTGATGATAGTGAGAAGAGCGAGTCCTGAATCTCTGATCAGAGTTGCAAGATCGTGCTGCTCTGAGTCGAGCTTTGTTTTGAGCAGCAGTTCCGCAAGACCGATCACGCCGCTCATCGGTGTGCGAATCTCGTGACTCATATTGGCTAAGAACTCACCTTTAAGTCGATTGGCTTGCATGAGTTCTTGACTCTGCCGTTCCAAAATTCTCGATTTGCGATAAAGCTCCACGAATACGGCAACTTTAGAGCGCAGTATCTCTGGAGAAATCGGCTTGAGCATGTAGTCGACAGCGCCGTATGAATAGCCGATCTGTGCTTGAGTCGGCGCCGATTCTGTTCCGGTCAAGAAAATAATCGGTGTGTTGCGCGAGCGATCGCGCTGCTGGATCAATCTTGCAGTTTCAAAGCCATCTACATCAGGCATCTGCACATCAAGCAGGATCAAAGAAAATTCTTGCCTCAACATGCACCTTAAAGCTTCACGGCCCGAGTGCGCTTTGGTAAAGCGAATGCCCGGACCTTGCAGCATGCCCTCGAGAGCGAGCAAGTTTTCTTCCTTGTCGTCTACCAGGAGAATGTGAGTTGAAGAATAGGAATCCATTTTGTGTACCCGTCTTCATTGCACTTGCAGGGGTGCGGTTAAACACCCCTGCAAATGAATTTCCTTAGCGATACAGCCAGACTCTGAGCAATGACAGAAGTCTGTCCGTGTCGACCGGTTTCGCGATGTAGTCGGACGCTCCCGCGTCCAGACATTTTTCACGGTCGCCTTTCATTGCTTTGGCGGTCAAAGCGATGATCGGCAGGGTCTTGAATTTAGGCATCTCGCGAATAGCCATGGTTGTCTCGTAGCCATCCATGCCGGGAAGCATGATGTCCATCAGAACAACCGACACATCGGCAGTCGTTTCTAAAATGTCCAATGCTTCTTTGCCGCTTTCGGCATAGAGCACGTTCATCTCCTGTCTTTCAAGAATGCTGGTCAGAGCGAAGATGTTGCGCACATCATCGTCTACGATCAGCACTTTTCGTCCGCGTAAAACCGGATCGGTTTGATGCACCTCCTCGAGCATCTTGCGTTTGTATTCAGGCAGATTGGCCTCTACGCGGTGGAGGAAGAGTGAAGTTTCATCCAGCAGTCTTTCCGGAGACTGAACTTCCTTGACGACCACGGTATTGCTTATCTTCCTTATTTCCATCTCTTGTTTTTGCGTGAGATCTTGACCGGTGTAGATAACCATCGGCAGATCAGGCAATTGAATTTCTTTCTGCACTTTGCGAATGAATTCAATGCCCGGCATATCGACCAGGTCGAGACCGAGAACCACACAATAGAAGTCACCGTCCTGCAGCATATGTATTGCTTCTTCTCCAGTATCCGCCGTGGCGATTTCCACGTCGTCTCCGGATATCAGTTCGACGAGCCCGGCTCTATGGTCGTGGTTGCTGTCGATGATGAGCAATTTCTTGCGTTCGCGATCGATGAATCCTCTTATGTTATTCAGGGCGTCAACAATACTGTCTTTGCTGACCGGTTTTTCGAGATAACCGATGGCACCCTGTCTCAGACCGCGCCAGCGCTGTGAATCTACAGAGATTACGTGCACCGGAATATGTCTGGTGTTCGGATCGTGCTTGATTCTATCCAGCACGGTCCAGCCGTCCATATCAGGCAGGTTGAGATCGAGTGTTATTGCCTCCGGCTTGTACTTCTTAGCTAGAGCAAGTGCGGTTTCACCGTCTTGAGCGACGATGCCTTTGAACTCTTTTTCGTGAACGAGATCAACCATGAGGCTGGCGAAATTCGGATCGTCCTCGACAATGAGAACGGTCCGGTCGCCCGCTTCGATAAGATCGCGGTCGTCGTTCACTGTCAGCTCGTGACGCGGCATCTGCTGCGTCATGGCTTCAAAGAGAACCTCCGGTTCTCGATCCTTGGTCGTGCTTCCGCTCTGTGTCTTGGCCGCATACACTTTGGCTGCTTGCGGCAGGTAGGACTTCGGAATGTACAGCGTGAACACGCTACCTTCATCCGGGTTGCTGATCACGCGAATTTCACCGCCGAGCAATGTGGCGATTTCTCGACTGATTGCCAGTCCCAGACCGGTTCCTCCGAACTTGCGGCTGGTGGTGCCGTCTGCCTGGTGGAACGCCTCGAAGATGATGCCTTGCTTGTCGGTTGGAATGCCGATGCCGGTGTCGGAAACCGTGAAAGCGATAACCGACTCTGCCATATTCAGCACTTCCATGTCCGGCGACCAGCCACCGTCGACGGTGCTGATCTTGAGCGAGACATTTCCCTTCTCCGTAAACTTGATCGCGTTCGAGAGCAAGTTTTTGAGTACCTGGTGCAACCGCTTCCAATCTGTGTAAACCAGTTTGGGTGCGGTTTCGTCCACGCTGACCGAGAATTCGAGTTTCTTGTCCTCGGCGATTTGACGGAAGCCTCTGTCCATGTCGTTGCGAATGTCTGACACGAAGATGTCGGACAGCTCGACAGTCATGGTTCCGGATTCGATCTTGGACAGATCGAGGATGTCGCTGATCAAGCCTAACAAATCTGTCCCTGATGAATAGATGGTGTTGGCGAAATCGATTTGTTTTTCTGTCAAGTTGCCTTCAACGTTTTCAGAAAGCAGCTTGGAGAGAATCAAAAGCGAATTGAGCGGTGTGCGCAATTCGTGCGACATGTTGGCGAGGAACTCGGACTTATACTTGGAAGTAAGAGCAAGTTGTTTTGCTTTTTCTTCCAGTGAAAGTCGAGCTTGCTCGATTTCTCTGTTCTTGCGTTCAACCTCTTTGTTCTGCATCTGCAGCAAGCGAGCTTTTTCTTGCAACTCTTCGTTTGTTTGTTGCAGCTCTTCTTGCTGCTCGGTGAGCAGGTTCTCCGACTCCTTGAGGTTCTTCGCTTGTTGCTCCAGTCGTTGGTTTGTTTCTGTAAGCTCTTGTTGCTGAGCTTGCAGTTCTTGCGCCAGTGACTGGGATTGCGCCAGGAGGTTTTCTGTTCTGGAGTTGGCTTCGATCGTGTTCAACACGATACCGATTGATTCGGTGAGCTGATCCAAGAACGCCAGGTGGATGTCGCTGAATTTCTGGAATGAAGCCAGTTCGATTACAGCTCGCACCTCACCTTCGAACAGAACCGGCAGTACGACGATGTTTAGCGGCGTACCTTCTCCCAGTCCGGAATTGATCCTTACATAGTCATTCGGTGCGTCATGAACGAGAATTCTTTGTTTCTCGATTGCGCACTGACCGACTAATCCTTCGCGCATTCTAAATCGGTCGGACAGATTCTTTCTTTCTCTATAAGCGTAGCTTCCGATCAACTTCAGAACTTGTTCGTCTTCTTCCTCGTCATCAAGTTCATTGAGGTAGAACACTCCGTGCTGAGCGCTGACCAGCGGAGCCAATTCGGACAGAATCAAGTTGGACACAGTGAGCAAGTCTCTTTGACCTTGCAGCATTCGAGTGAACTTCGCCAAGTTTGTCTTGAGCCAGTCTTGCTCGGTGTTCTTCTGCGTCGTGTCCTTCAAGTTCCAGATCATTTCGTTGATGTTGTCTTTCAACGCTGCAACTTCGCCTTGCGCTTCTACGGTGATTGACCGGGTCAAGTCACCCTTCGTCACGGCGGTTGCTACTTCCGCGATTGCCCGTACCTGACCGGTAAGGTTCGCAGCGAGCTGGTTTACGTTGTCGGTCAAATCTCTCCATGTACCGGCTGCACCAGGCACCCTTGCCTGACCACCAAGTTTTCCTTCCACACCTACTTCCCGGGCAACTGTAGTTACCTGGTCCGCGAATGTCGCCAGTGTGTCGATCATTTCATTGATGGTGTCTGACAGTGCCGCGATTTCGCCTTTGGCTTGCAAGGCTAGTTTGCGTTTCAAGTTGCCGTTTGCAACCGCGGTTACAACGCCCGCGATACCCCGTACCTGCTCTGTCAGATTGCCTGCCATGAAGTTTACGTTGTCGGTCAGATCTTTCCAGATACCGCCGACCCCTTGTACGTCCGCTTGCCCTCCGAGTTTTCCTTCCGTACCTACTTCCCGGGCTACCCGTGTTACTTCTGCCGCGAAGGATGAGAGCTGGTCAACCATTGTGTTGATTGTGTTTTTCAGCTCCAGGATTTCCCCTTTGACGTCTACGGTAATCTTCTTGGACAAGTCGCCTTTGGCTACGGATGTCGTAACGTCGGCGATGTTTCTTACCTGACCGGTGAGGTTCGAAGCCATGAAGTTTACGTTGTCGGTCAAGTCTTTCCATGTTCCGGAGACGCCCTTAACGTCCGCCTGACCTCCGAGTTTTCCTTCCGTACCTACTTCTCTTGCAACCCGTGTTACTTCGGATGCGAATGATGAGAGCTGGTCAACCATTGTGTTGATTGTGTTTTTCAGCTCCAGGATTTCGCCTTTAACGTCTACGGTGATCTTCTTAGAGAGGTCACCGTTTGCAACCGCGGTGGTAACGTCTGCGATGTTACGCACCTGAGATGTGAGGTTCGACGCCATGTAATTTACGGAGTCGGTCAAATCTTTCCATGTGCCGGACACACCTTTTACGTCTGCCTGACCGCCGAGTTTTCCTTCCGTACCTACTTCTCTTGCAACCCGTGTTACTTCTGCTGCGAAGGATGAGAGCTGGTCCACCATTGTGTTGATGGTGTCTTTCAGCTCCAAGATTTCGCCTTTAACGTCTACGGTGATCTTCTTAGAGAGGTCACCGTTTGCAACCGCGGTGGTAACGTCTGCGATGTTACGCACCTGAGATGTGAGGTTCGACGCCATGTAATTTACGGAGTCGGTCAAATCTTTCCATGTGCCGGAGACGCCCTTAACGTCTGCCTGACCGCCGAGTTTTCCTTCCGTACCTACTTCTCTTGCAACCCGTGTTACTTCCGCCGCGAAGGATGAGAGCTGGTCCACCATTGTGTTGATGGTGTCTTTCAGCTCCAGGATTTCGCCTTTAACGTCTACGGTGATCTTCTTAGAGAGGTCACCGTTTGCAACCGCGGTCGTAACGTCTGCGATGTTACGCACCTGAGATGTGAGGTTCGACGCCATGTAGTTTACAGAATCAGTCAAATCCTTCCAGGTTCCGGATACCCCTCGCACAGCCGCCTGACCGCCGAGTTTTCCTTCCGTACCTACTTCTCTTGCAACCCGTGTTACTTCTGCTGCGAATGATGAGAGCTGGTCCACCATTGTGTTGATGGTATCTTTCAGCTCCAAGATTTCGCCGCGTACAGGCACCGTAATCTTCTTAGATAGATCGCCGTTTGCAACGGCGGTCGTCACTTCCGCGATGTTCCGCACCTGTGCTGTCAGGTTGCCTGCCATCGAGTTTACGTTGTCGGTGAGACCCTTCCACGTACCCGAGACACCTTTTACTTCCGCCTGACCTCCGAGTTTTCCTTCCGTACCTACTTCTCTTGCAACCCGTGTTACTTCGGATGCGAATGATGAGAGCTGGTCAACCATTGTGTTGATTGTGTT
>Ga0268299_1003208_pt1 | contig 15873 bp, 11 predicted proteins | sample NOBtaG_FD_193484 | JGI IMG/M metagenome (GOLD analysis project Ga0268299, IMG submission 193484) | Activated sludge microbial communities from bioreactor in Nijmegen, Gelderland, Netherland - NOB reactor | ecosystem: Engineered > Bioreactor > Aerobic > Activated sludge | place: Netherlands...
GAGCTCGTAGGCCTTGCCGAAGTCGTTCTGCATGATCAGCGCGGCGACCGTGATCTCCGGCTGGTCGGCGAACTTCTTCTCCAGCAGACCGCCCCACAGGATGGCCTCGGTGTTGTAGGCCAGCTGATGGCCCCACACCCACGGGTGGTTGACCGGATCACCCCAGGCCGGGTGGCCCGACATCACGTAGGGGTCGGGCACGCAGCGCTGGTTCAGCTTGTCGTACACCTTCATCGTGTTGGGCGAGCCCAGCGTCTGGATGGCGAATGACCCGGCCGAGTCGAGAAGCTCGTCGACCAGCGGCACGGTCTTGGCCGCGTCGTAGGCGTCGTCCTTCAGCGTGTTCTCGATGGTGTAGGTCTTGCCCTCCGAGTCGGTGATGCCACCCTCGGCGTTGATGTAGTCGTAGTAGATCTTCTGGGCCAGGCCGATGTTGCCGTAGTCGGCCAGGGTGCCCGACTGGGCGATGGTCTGGCCGATGGTGATCTTGCCGTCACCCAGGCCGCCGTAGGGGTCCCACCCGGCGGGGCAGGTCGACAGGTCGACCTCGAAGCCGCCAGGGCCGGTGACCTTGTTGGCCGCCTGGTCCCAGGCCCAGCCTTCAGCCTCGGCCTGGGCCACGAGGGCAGCCCGCTCCTCGTCCCACAGGGCCTCCCAGTCCTCGATCGACTTGATGTCGGCGACCGAAACGCTCTCGGTGCCGGCCGCAGTGGTGGTGGTGTTCTCGAGAGCGGATTCAGCGGCGTTGGCCGCCTCCTCGTCGATGACGCCACCGCTGGTCTCGGTCTCGGTACCTTCCTCGCTGCCGCTGCTGCCGCACGCGCTGGCCGCAAGGCCCAGAGCGAACAGAACAGCTAGCCCCTTCGCTGGTTTCCCTAGTCTCACTGAGAGTCTCTCCCTCGGCTCGAACGTGCGACCCGGGATTGGGCGCGCACCGAGGGAGTAACGTAGCGCAGCTGTGACGAGCAGCACACCACCTCCCCGTGTGACGAACCGGTGACGACACCAGCTGATGTTCACACGGAGGGTGGTGGACCGCCCGTTTTTCCTGCTCCTAGGCCACGCTAGGTGAGTTGTCGGCTTGCAGTTTCGTGAACCCCCTCAGGAAGTGGTGAACGAGAAGTCATCGAACATCAACACTCGAAGGACAAAGTCTTAAAGATCTCTGTCGTCGCCCGGCCTCCCCGCTCCTACTTGCACGTGCTGGCGGCCTGGTCCCAGGCACAGGGCGGCGACTTGCCGGTCAGATCGATGATCCCGATGCTCTCGTCGGCCACCCAGCGCTGCTCCGCCCCGTTGAACTGGGCGATCTCGGAGCCCTCGATGGGGTAGGCATCTGCGTTGCCGCTCATCGAGTAGCCGATCCCGTCGAAGTTGTTCGGGTTGGTCATGTCGATGGTGCGGGCCGCCAGCATGAAGTTGGGCCGGCTGAGCCCGCCGGGCAACAGGGCGGCGATCTCCAGCGTCTGCCACACCGGCCAGCCGTACTGGAAGCCGCCCCCCAGGTTGCTGGAGGTCTCGGACGGCTTGCCCGCCTTCTCCAGGAGGTCCCGGGCGAAGGCGATCCACGGATCGTCGAACTCGCTCTTGTCGTTGAAGTCCCGGTTGCCGCCGCCGGCGATCCACCAGCCGTCGCTGGCCGTGCCGTCGTCGCCCACCTTGTCCTTGCCCATGAAGGTCAGGCCCTTGCAGGGCTGGCCGGTGAACAGCATCTCGGCCGAATCCTTGAGGCCGTTGTTGGCCGCCTCCTGCACCACCTGGGTGCACGAGGTTCCGGCCGTCATGGCAATGAAGACGTCGGGGTTCTTGGCCGCCAGCGTGGTCATCTGGTTGGTGATGGTGGGCGCCGTGGGCTCGATCCGCTCGAACTCGAAGTTGATCTTCGGCTTGGTCACATTGGCGATGTACTCGGTGAACCCGAGCTCGTAGGCCTTGCCGAAGTCGTTCTGCATGATCAGCGCCGCCACCGTGATCTCGTCACGGTCGGCGAACTTCTTCTCCAGCAGACCGCCCCAGATCACGGCTTCGGTGTTGTAGGCCAGGGCGTGGCCCCAGGTCCACGGGTGGTTCACCGGGTCACCCCAGGCCGGGTGACCGGTCATGGCGTAGGGGTTCGGCACACACCGCTGGTTGAGCTTGTCGTACACCTTCATCGTGTTGGGCGAGCCCAGCGTGTGGATGAGGAACGATCCCTCCGAGTCGAGCAGCTCGTCCACCAGCGGCACGGTCTTGGCCGGGTCGTAGGAGTCGTCCTTGAGGCTGGTCTGGATCGTGTAGGTCTTGCCGGTGGAATCAGTGATGCCGCCCTGACTGTTGTCCCAGTCGTAGAGGATCTTCTGGGCGACGCCGATGTTGCCGTAGTCGGCCAGGGTGCCCGACTGGGCGAGCGTCTGGCCGATGTTGATCACCCCGCCCTCGAGGCCGCCGTAGGGATCCCAGCCGGCCGGGCAGGTGGACAGATCGACCTCGAAGCCATCGGGCCCCGTGACCTTGTTGGCCTCCTGGTCCCAGCCCCAGCCGTTATCCGCGATCTTCTTGACGATGGCCTCGCGCTCCTGGGCCCACAGCGTCTCCCATTCCTCCATGCTGGCGGGCCTGGCCGCCGGGGCCGCCGTGGTGGCCGCCCCTCCAGCGGTGGTCGTGGTGTTGAGGGCCTCGTTGACATCATCCTTGGTCTCGGTGAGGCCTTTGTCCGTCCCCTCGGTGGCCGTGCCGTCGCCTGCGTCGCTCCCGCACGCCGCTATGACCATGGCGAACACCGCCAGCAACGCCAGCAGCGCGCGTCGATCGAGCCTTCTCCTCGTTCGCATTCTTGCGACCTCCCCCCCGGGTGGCTTCTCTGTTGTGCTACATCCCACCGCGACACGCGGGTGAGACATTCGGCACACTTTAACCCCTGCAGTATCGTTCCGCCACTGGTTGGCGTCGATTCCCGTCGGGCGCAAACCCGCTGGTAGGGTGCCCCGGATCAGCGGAGCGGGGGCGCGCGGTCCCGCTGCCCCTGGGGACCAGAGATCAGCGAGAAAGCGAGGACCGGCCCTGCAGCTCTTCACGCAGCGCATCATCGACGGCCTGGCCAACGGTGCCATCTACGCCTGGATGGCCCTGGCGTTCTCCCTCGTCTACAAGTGCAGCGGCCGGTTGAACCTGGCCCAGGGGGAGATCGCCAACATCGGCACCTACCTGGCCCTCGTCTTCGCCACCGCCGCCACCCCGGCGCTGGCCGGCACCGGCATCGCCTCCACCCTGGTGCCTCTCCACCCTCTGCCGGTCTGGGCCGCCATCGTCCTGGCCATGGCCACCGCCGCCGCTCTGGCGGTGGCCATCGAGCGGTGGATCATCCGCCGCAGCGGCGACAACGCCCCCGTGGTATCGATCGGCCTCACCATCGGCATGCTCCTGGTCCTCAACTCCACCACGATCTTCGTGTGGAAGCCGGTGAACCGGGGTTTCCGCTCCCCGTTCCCCACCGATGCCGCTGATTACATGACCATCGGCGGAGCCCGGCTCCGCTACGAGTACATCGGCGCCCTCACGACCCTCCTGGTGGTGGTCGCCCTGGTCAGCCTGATCCTCAACCGCACGAAGTTCGGCCTGGCCTTCCGGGCCGTCTCCTCCAACGCCGGCACGGCCCGGCTCATGGGCGTGCGCAGCGGCCGGGTGCTGAGCGGCGGGTGGGCGGCGGCCGCCGCCATCGGAACGCTGGCCGGCTGCCTGGTGGCCAACCGGGTGATCCTGGAGCCCAACATGATGGTGCGGCTGCTCGTGTTCGGCTTCGCCGCCGCCACCATCGGCGGCCTCGACAGCCTGGCCGGAGCGGTGGTGGGCGGTCTGGCCGTAGGCGTGCTGGAGACGCTGATGACCGGCTACGTGCGCCTGATCGGCGCCGACCTGGCCGTGCCCGTCATGTTGCTGATCATGGTGCTGACCCTGCTGGTACGGCCCACGGGGCTGCTCGGCACAGCCCGGGTCACCCGCGTATGACCGCCACTGAGGAGCCATCGGGCGAGATCGAGCTGATCGACGTGGCGCCCGCCCGCAACCTACCGCTCGAAAGGATCGAGACCGTGAAGCGCCACCGCAGCTGGGCCGTCACCCGGGGTGGCGTGGGCCACCGGCTGATCAGCATCGGTGTCCCGGTGCTGGCCACGCTCGTGGTGGCGGGGGCGGTCTTCGGCCTGCCGGTGATCGAAGGCCGTCTCCTCACCCGCATCGTCGCCCTCACCGTGATCCTGTGGGGCCTCGATGTGCAGCTGGGGCTGGGCGGCCAGCTGTCGCTGGGCCACGGGGCGTTCGCCGGCGCCGGGGCCTACACGGCGGCCGTGACCATGGGGGTGCACGGCTGGCCCTTTCCCCTCGCCCTGGTGGCGGCGGCCGTGGTCGGGCTGGTCGCCGGGGCCCTGGTCGGCCTGCCGTCGCTCCGCATCCAGGGCCAGTACCTGGCCATGATCACATTGGGCACGGCGGTGGCGTTCCCCTACATCATCCGCCGGTTCTCCTGGTTCACCGGTGGCCCCGACGGGCCCCGCATCGACTACGTGTTCGTGCCCCCGGCCTGGATGAACCTCGGGGTGAGCCACTACAGCCGCTGGACCCACCTCATCGTGTGCGTGGTGGCCCTGATCGCCTACTTCGTCGTCCGCTGGATCGTGAGGGGGCCGCTGGGCCGCCGGATCCGGGCCGTGGCCGACAACCCGGCGGCCGCCTCCGCCTTCGGCATCCGGGTGGGGATGGTGCGGGTGTACACCGTGTCGCTGTCGGCCTCGGTGGCCTCCGTCGGCGGGGCCCTGCTGCTGTTCGAGACGCCGGCCGTGAGCGCCGACAGCTTCGCTGTGTTCTTCTCCCTGTCGCTCTACGCCGCCGCCGTGTTCGGCGGCATCGGCACGCTGGTGGGCAGCTTCCTCGGGGCGCTGCTGCTCATCGGTGCCCCGTGGGCGGTGTCGAAGCTGGGCCTGAAGATCGAGCCGGAGCTGATCGGTGGCGTGGTGCTCGTGATTTTCACGCTGGTGGCCCGGGACGGGGTGGTCGGCCTGCTCCGGCCCTGGTTCCGGGAATGGGTCGACGTGGTCGACACGCCGCCCACCAGGAGCTGAGAGCTCCTTCCTTCTTCTTCTCGTTCCCCCCTCCTTCTCCCCCCCTCCGCTGCTCGCCCTCCCTCCCCTCCACCCTGAGGTGAGGACCTGAGAGCCGGGACGCGACTCCCGCCGGGGCGGGGATCCGGAGTCGGGGAACCCCGGACGCGACAGAGGCTGTCGCCACCCCCCGCGGCGACAGCCTCTGCGGACTGCTGAGCTCAGTTGTGCCGGCTCAGTGGGTCGTTGCCACCTCGGGCTCGCTCACTGCCTTGTCGGCCGAGGCCGACGACGCCACCGCATCGGCGGTGGGAATGGCCGGCACCACCCGGATGAGGCTGGTCCGCACCTTGCGGGCGAGGGACACCACGCCGCCGGGAGCGAAGAAGGCGATGAGGATGAGCGCCAGGCCCAGCACCGCCTGGGTCAGCGGGCTGCCCTCGGCGATCTGGAAGAACGAGGGCCGCCACCCCGCCACCGAGGTGAGGGTCACCCGGGTGCGCAGGTCGTCGAGGAAGACGTAGAGGAGGCTGCCCACCAGGGCGCCCTGGAGCGTGTAGACGCCGCCCAGCACCAAGGCCAACAGCAGCGCGATCGCCAGCAGCGGACCGAAGGAGTTGGGGTTGGCCTCGCTGAACAGCAGGGCGTACAGCCACCCACCGATGGCGGCGAACACAGCCGAGATACCGAACGTGATCACCTTGTAGGTGGTCAGCGGGACACCCGACACCGCAGCGCCGATCTGGTTCTCCTTGATGGCGATGATGGCCCGACCGGCCCGGCTCTTGATGATGTTGCGCACCAACAGGAAGCAGATACCCACGACGAGCACCATCAGCCAGTACTTGTAGATCTGCTCCTGGGCCGGGGCGTCGAGCCCGTTGAGCCCGAGGATGCCCTTGAGCCGACCCGGCTGCACCTGGTTCTCCAGCGAGATGTTGCGGCCGAGGTCGCCACCGGTGCGCTTGTCGATGCCTTCGATCTTCAAGATGATGGGGAACGCGAACGACAGGGCGAAGGTCACCAGGGCGAGATACAGGCCTTTGATGCGCAGGGCGGGGATGCCCACGATCACCCCGATGACGAACGCCACCGGAACGATCACGAACAGGACCTGCCACAGCTTGAACCCGTAGTCCTCCACCAGGATCACCGACATGAACGCCCCGACGCCCATGAAGGCGCCGTGGCCGAGCGAGATGAGCCCGCTGTAGCCGATGATCAGGTTCACCCCGAGCACCGCCACGGCGTAGTACATGCTCTTGTTCACCTGCTGCACCCGGAAGCTGTCGAGCAGGTACGGCGTGGCCACCACGAAGAAGGCGAACACGCCCCAGCCCGCAGTCTGCCAGGTGCGGTGGGCCCGGCTGCCCTCGTTGACCACCAGGACCGGCTCGCCGGCCCGCTGGGCCACGGCGGTGGCGCCGCCCAACCCGAGTATCGACAGGATCCCCAGGTACGGCCAGTAGCTGGCCGTCTCTTTGTTGAGAAGGTGGATGACCGACAGGCCGAGGACGACGAGTGAGACCGCCCCCAGGCCGAGGATCCACGGACGCTGCATCTTGATCATACTCGCTCCACCCTTGTGGTACCGAAGAGGCCGGCAGGCTTCACCAACAGGACACCGAGGATCAGCAGGAAGGCCACCAGCAGGGCCAGGTCCGAGGTGAGGAAGTGGAACCCGGGCACGTAGTCACGCACCATGGGCTGGATCGGGCTCTCCACCAGACCGATGATCAGGCCGCCGATGACGGCCCCGTTGATGCTGTCGAGGCCGCCCAGGGTGGCCGCAGCGAAGGAGAAGATCAGGATCTTGTCCATGAAGCCCGAGTCGAGCTGGGTGAAGTGGGCCACCAGGCCGCCGGCCACACCGCCGAACATGGCGGCCAGGGCCCACCCGAAGTTCAGGGTGCGGCCGGTCTTCACGCCCACCAGCTTGGCCGACTCGGTGTTCGACGACACGGCCCGGAAGGCGAGGCCGATCTTCGTCTTGTTCAGGATCAGGTGGACGAGGCCCACCATGATCACCAGCACCAGCACCACGCCCAGGCGCTCGTAGCGGAGCCGGGCCCCGGCGATCTCGATGTGGTCGTTCGGGCCGGCCGGGAACGGGCTGGGGAACGACTTGAACTCGGTGCCGAACTTCCAGGCCGCCACCGCTTGGAGGATGTAGGCGATCCCGAACGTTATGAGCACCACCGGGAGGTGGTTGCTGGGGTCGAACGGGCGAATCAGCACCCGCTCGATGCCCGATGCCACCACCGCCATGACCGCCGCGCCCATCAGGATGCCCACGATGAGTGGCAGCCCCTGCTCGATGGCGAACACGTTGGCCATGTAGGCGCCGAACATCGCCAGGCCGCCCTGGGCGAAGTTGATCAAGGTCGTGGCCTTGAAGATGATCACCAGGGACACCGCCACCACGCCGTACATGGCGCCGTTGGACAGGCCCTCGATCATTCGTTGCAGAAACAGGCTCATGGTCTCCTCAACCCCCTATACACCCAGGTACGCAGCGCGTACGCCATCATCGTTACGGAGCTCTTCGGCCGTGCCGGAGAGCACGATCTCGCCGGCCTCGATCACATAGCCGCGGCTGGCGATGCCGAGCGCCAGGTTGGCGTTCTGCTCCACCACCAGCATCGTGGTGCCCAACTCGGCGTTGATCTGGGCGAACTGCTTGAACAGATCGTCGATGATCAGCGGGGCGAGGCCCAGCGACGGCTCGTCGAGCAGCAGCACCTTGGGCCGGGACATCATGGCCCGGGCCACGGCCAGCATCTGCTGCTCGCCACCGGACAGCGAGCCCGCCACCTGGGTGCGCCGCTCGGCCAGGCGGGGGAAGATCTCGAACCACTTGTCGATGTCGGCGCTGATCTCTTTGTCCTTGCGGACGTAGGCCCCGACGTTGAGGTTGTCGACCACACTCAGCTCGGGGAAGGTCCCCCGGCCCTGGGGCACGTGGGCCACGCCCATGCGCACGATGTCGGCGGTGTCGCTGCCCACGATGTTGGTGCCGTGGAGGTTCACCGTGCCGGTGGTGGTGACCATCCCGCAGATGGCCCGCAGGGTGGTGGTCTTACCGGCGCCGTTGGCCCCCAGGACCACCACCACCTCACCCTCCTCGACGGTGAGGCTGATCCCGTGAAGGGCCTCGATCTGGCCGTAGCGGGCCCGGACGTCCTGCATTTCGAGCACGCTCATGACGCATCGGCTCCCAGGTAGGCCTCGATGACGGCTTCGTTCGTCTGCACCTCGGTGGGGGTGCCCTCGGCGATCTTCTGGCCGAAGTTCAGCACCACGATGTGCTCCGAGATGGCCATGACCATCTTCATGTGGTGCTCCACCAGGAGCACGCTCAGGTTGTGACGGTCGCGCAGGCCCCGGATGGTGGCCGACAGCTCGTCTACCTCGGAGTGGGTGAGGCCGGAGGCCGGCTCGTCGAGCATCAGCAGGCGGGGCTTGCCGATCATCGCCCGGGCGATCTCGATCCGCTTCAGCGTGCCGAACGGCAGGCCGGTGGCGGGGTGGAAGGCGACGTCGGCCAGGTCCAGCTCCTCTAGCACCTCGTAGGCTCGGCGCTTGGTGGCCTTCTCCTCCGACCGGGCCCCCAGGATCCGCAGCGCGGCCTGGGGGAAGCTGGTCTTGGTGGAGGTGAACGCTCCCACCATGACGTTCTCCAGCACCGTCATCGTGGGCCACAGGGCCAGGTTCTGGAACGTCCGGTAGATGCCGACGCGGCAGATCCGGTGGGCGGGCATGGCCAGGAGGTCCTGGCCATCGTAGGTAATCGACCCTTCGGTCGGCTCGTAGATGCGGCTCACCACGTTGAACAGGGTGGTCTTGCCGGCACCGTTCGGGCCGATGAGGGCGGTTATCTGCCCCTCATCGAGATCGAAGCTCAAGTCGTTGAGCGCGACGATCCCACCGAAGCGGACGGTTATGTCCTTGACCTCGAGTAGCGACAACTGCAGCCAGACCTTTCCATACGTCGTTCAATGGTCATTGCCACCGTGGTCCGGACTCACTGCTCTGCCAGACCGCCGGGCGATGGAATGCCCCGGAACGATAGGCGTGTGACTCCCGCCACGTCCAGATGACAGAATGACAATTCCGTTGAGGACCGCGCGGCCCTCCCCGCAGGGCGAATAACCCCAGTTCAGGCCGGGTGCGGCCCCACGTTTCGGTGTTGCGCGATCACCGGAGATAGACCCGGAGGCCGGCCACGGCGACCTCGTCGTCGCTCACGTAGCAGCCACGGGCCCGGGCTCCGGCCAGCACCGCATCTCGGTCCTGGGTGATCACGTCGATGCCGCCCAGGCCCTCGCCCCGGCCGTCGGGGTCGGCGACGAAGCGCAAGGTGGCGTTGTCGAGAGCGATGGTGGGGTTTCCGGCATCGTCCCGGGTGAGGTCGATCTCGGCGATCTCGGACCAGCGGCGGGCCAGGGGCTCGGGGTCCGGGCTCTGGATCTCGGCCGCCGAGATGCCGGCCACCAGGTCCGTCCGCACGTAGGGCTCCCAGTTCTTGCCCGCCGGCCACCAGGGGCCGCCCACGGCATCGCCCCCCTCCATCGTCATCTGGTCCATCTCGAAGAAGGTGCCGCCGGTGTCCGCGGGGTGGAGCTGGATCCCGTCGTGCCCGGTCTCGGGATGGTGCATGTCGAACGCCAGACGTACGCCGAGCTCGGCCGCCCGGGCCCGGCGCCGGGCCACGTCGTCGACCTGGGTGATCACCATGTAGCCGGTGTCGCCGCCCCTACGGGCCATGTACCGGCCCCCGGCCGTGTCCTCGGCGATCGGGGTCACCACTTCCAGGAACTGGGTGCCGATGGGCCACAGCGTGTTCTTGAGCCCGAACTGCTTCACACCGGGATCGGTGAAGCAGGCCTCGGCACCCAGCACGGTGCCGATGTCGAGCCCGGTGCGGTGCAGGTCGGCGGCGACCACGGCGATCTGGCGGAGGCGGATCCACATGCTCGGGAGCCTAGGTTCGCCACGTTGCGGGGGCAAAGGGATCGGACCTCGCCGGCCCTGCGGTTCTGGTGTGACCACTGACCGCCGGGGCGGGACCGCCCGGGGTTTGGTGGGCCAGGTGCCGGGTGGGATGCTCGAACCCCATGGATTCCACAGCCGCTGACGCCCCCGCGCCCCTGCGCACCGAGCCCGCCCGGGAGCTGGGCCAAAGGGAGCTGATCGCCATGCTGGGGATGGCGACGGCCGCCGCCGCCCTCGGGATCGACACCATGCTGCCCGCCTTCGGCGAGATGCGGGCCGATCTCGGCCTGGGCGCCGACTCGCCCGCCATCGGCAACATCATCACCTTCTATTTTGCCGGCATGGCGGTGGGCCAGCTGTTCTGGGGTCCGCTGGCCGACCGGTTCGGCCGCCGCCGCACCCTGCACGTGTCGCTCCTCCTCTACGCCGTGGCCGCCGTGGCCGCCGCGCTGTCGCCCACCCTGGCCGCGGTGGTGATCACCCGGAGCCTGTGGGGGTTCGCCGCCGCCGGTCCCCGGATCGTGGCCATGACCGTGGTGCGGGACTCCTTCCAAGGGATGGCAGCCTCACAGGCCATGTCGTCGCTGATGGCGGTGTTCATCGTGGTGCCGATCGTGGCCCCCTCGATCGGGGCCGGGTTCGTGGCCGTGGCCTCCTGGCGGCTCCTGTTCGCCTTCTGCGCCCTGTTCGGGGTGGTCATGCTGGTCTGGAGCAGCCGGCTGCCCGAGACCCTGCGGCCCGACCACCGGATGGACCTGTCGGCCCGCCGGATCGCCTCCGCTGGGCGCCGGGTGCTGGCCAACCGCCAGTCGGCCGGCTACCTGCTGGCGGTGACGGCTCTCATGGGAGCGTTCGTGGCCTACCTCTCAGGGTTCGAGAACGTGATCGACCAGGCGTACGACCGGGCCTCGGCCTTCCCGTTCATCTTCGGTGGGTTGGCCGCCGTGATGGGCGTGATGATGGTGACCAACCGCCGGCTCGTCGGGCGCTTCGGGGCGGTGCGGGTGGCCCGGGCCGCCTTCGCCGGCGAGGTGCTGGTGGCGGCGGCCGGTGTGGCTGTGGCCGGCGCCACCGACGGGAGGCCCCCGCTGTGGCTGTTCCTGGCGCTGATGGCGGGGCTGCTGAGCTGCCAGGCGGTGCTGTTACCCAACCTCACGAGCATGGCGCTCGAGCCGATGGGGGCCATCGCCGGGGTGGCGTCGTCGGTGATCGGGGCGTTCCAGACGGCGGGCGGCGCCGTGCTGGGCGGCGTGGTGATGTCCACCTTCGACGACACCACCCGTCCCCTGCTCGTCGGGTTCCTGGTGTTCGCCCTGCTCGGATCGGCCTTCGTCGCCGTCGCCTCCCGGGGCCAGACCGCGTAGCCCTCCCGCCCGGTCCCGCCGCCGCCCGGCGAGCGCTCCCGGTCCCCACCCCCCATTCTGCGCGACGAAAACCGCGTCACGTCGCCCTTCTGCGTCGCGAAACCCCCGAAACTCGGGGAGAACGTGACGCAGAACAGCGGCGAGGCGCGATTTTCGTCGCGCGGTTCGAGGGGGTCAGCGGCGGCCGCGGAGCTTGTTGGCCAGGGCTCGAGCGGCCTTGGCTTCCCGGCCGGTGCGGTTCTCGCGACGGTCGGCGCCGGTGATGAGGCGGCGGCTGACCCTGAAGCCGATCCAGCGGAGGGGCTCAGGCTCCCACGGCCGGCTCACCGCTCCCACCCAGGGCAGCGACGTGCGCTCGGTGTCGTGGCCGACCACCAACTCGGCCATGGTCCGCCCCGCCAGGTTGGAGGCCGCCACCCCCTCCCCCACGTAGCCGCCCAGCACCCCCCGGCCCGTCACCGGGTCGTAGGCCACGCCGGGGGTCCAGTTACGGGGAATGGCCAGCGGGCCGCCCCAGCGGTGGGTGTAGCGGACGCCGGCCAGCACCGGGAACAACTCGGTGAGCGTGTCGGCCAGGAGTTGGTGGACACCGTCGTGGATCTCGGCCCCGGCGTCGAGCCGGCTGCCGAACAGGTAGGGCACCCCCCGGCCACCGAAGGCGATCCGGCCGTCATCGGTGCGCTGGCCGTAGATGATGGAGTAGCGGTCGTCGGAGAACGTCGGCCGGGTGACCAGCCCGATCTCGGCCAGCACGTCGGGCGGGAGCGGCTCGGTCGCCACCATCAGCGAGTACACGGGAAGCAGGTGGCGGCGGGTGCCGGGCAGGTCGCGGGTGTAGGCCTCGGTGGCCCGCACCACGCTGCGGGCCCGCACCGTGCCCCGGTCGGTGACCACCTCGCGGTCGCCGATCGACCGTGCCCGGGTCTGCTCGATGATCCGCACCCCATGGCGCTCGGCGGCGTCGGCCAGCCCCCGCACCAGCCGCCCCGGGTCCACGGCGGCCCCCGGGACGAGGTGGATGCCGCTCAGCACGCCGGTGGCGTTGACCAGGCCGGTGGCCTCGGACGCGTCGAGCAGGCGGACCTCATCGGCGGTGAAGCCGAGGGCCCGGTGGTGCGCCACCTCCTCCCGTTGGCGCCGTGCCTGGGGCCGGTTGCGGGCCACCCGCACCGCCCCGCCCCGGGTGAAGCCGCAGTCGATGCCTTCGGCCGCCGTCACCCGGCCCACCTCGTCGACGGCATCGAACACCGCCCGGAGCTGGCGGCGGGCCTCGGACAGGGTCGACCGGGCGGCGTAGCTCTCGACCGAGCCGGCCAACTCCCCCACGCACCAGCCGCCGTTGCGGCCCGACGCCCCGAACCCGCACCATACGGCCTCGATCACCAGCACCCGCAGCTCGGGGGCGATCCGGCTCAGGTAGTAGGCCGTCCACAGCCCGCTGAACCCGCCGCCCACTATGGCGACGTCGACCTCGGTGTCGCCGTCGAGCGCCGGCCGGGCCACCACGGGCCGATCACCCCGGTCGAGCCACAACGGCCTGGGCCTCGCCTCCAGCACGGACGACATGGGGCGCCAGCGTAGCTGGCGGCCGGGGTTGGGGCCCCGGCCCCGATGGGGCGCCGGCCCCGATGGGGCGCCGGGGGTGCAACCCCCGCAACAACACAGCGTAGCTGGCGGCCGGGGTTGGGGCCCCGGCCCCGATGGGGCCAAGGAACCCGTAGGGTTCCCGGGCGCAGCCCCCACGGGAACGGGGGCTACCCTCGGGACAGCCCCGTCATCGAGGAGGAGCAGGCACCCCATGAGCGGTTCGATCAAGCTGGTCACCGAGATCCCCGGCCCCAACAGCCGGGCGCTGGTGGCCCGCCGGGCCGCCGCCGTGTCGGCCGGGGCCGCCTACCTGACCGAGCTGGGGGTGGCGTCGGCCAGCGGGGCGGTGGTCACCGACGTGGACGGGAACCAGCTGCTCGACTTCGCCGGCGGTATCGGCGTGCTCGCCGCCGGCCACTGCCCGCCCGACGTGGTGAGCGCCATCCACACCCAGGTGGACCAGCTGATCCACATGTGCGCCATCGTGGCCACCTACGAGCCCATGGTGGCCCTGGCCGAGGCCCTGAACCGTCTCACCCCGGGCAGTTTCGCCAAGAAGACCCTGCTGATGAACTCGGGGGCCGAGGCCGTCGAGTCGGCGGTGAAGATCTCCCGGGCCGCCACCGGCCGCTCCGGCATCCTGGTGTTCGAGGGCGGCTACCACGGCCGCACCAACCTCACCCTGTCGATGACGTCGAAGTACGGCCTGTTCAAGAAGGGCTTCGGGCCGTTCGCCTCCGAGATCTACCGAATCCCGTTCCCCAACGTGCTGCGCCGGCCCCCGGGGATGAACCCCGAGCAGTTCGTGGGTTGGTCGATCGAGCGGCTGCGCGACGCCATGATCGCCCAGGTCGACCCGTCCGGTCTGGCCGCCATCGTGATCGAGCCGGTACAGGGAGAGGGCGGCTTCGTGCCCGCCCCCGCGCCCTACCTGCAGGCCATCCGCGACCTGTGTGACGAGCACGGCATCGTGATGGTGGCCGACGAGGTGCAAGCCGGGTTCGGCCGGACCGGCCGCATGTTCTCCATCGAGCACGCCAACGTGGTGCCGGATCTCGTGGTCATGGCCAAGTCGATGGGGTCGGGCCTGCCGGTGGCCGCCGTCACCGGGCGGGCCGAGCTGATGGACGCGCCCCATCCCGGCGGCCTCGGCGGCACCTACAGCGGCAACCCGCTGGCCTGCGTGGCCGCCCTCGCCACGATCGCCCAGATCGACACCCCCGAGTTCCTGGCCCGGGCCACCGAGGTGGGGGCCCGGCTGCGGGCGGGGCTGGAGGAGATCGCCGCCCGCCATCCGTGGATCGCCGACGTGCGGGGCCTGGGCCCGATGCTGGCCATGGAGCTCGTGACCGACGAGCGCCTCACGCCCGACCCCACCCGCACCCTGGCCATCACCAAGGCCACGCTGGCCCGGGGCCTGATCACCATCCGGGCCGGGCTCTACAGCAACTGTGTGCGGTTCCTGCCACCGCTGGTCGTCAGCGACGCCCAGGTCGACGAGGCCCTGGCCGTGTTGGGCGAGGCGGTCGACGAGGTGGCCGCCGACACACCCGCTCCGGCCGGCTGAGCAGGCGGCGTCGGCGTGCCCCCGGTCTGGCCCGGTTCCCCGTTCCCGCTCGGCGCCACCTACGACGGCTCGGGCACCAACTTCTCGGTGTTCTCCGACGTGGCCGAGCGGGTGGAGCTGTGTCTGTTCGACGACGCCGGGGCGGAGAGCCGGATCCCGCTCACCGAGGTGACGGCGCTGTGCCACCACGTGCACGTGCCCGGCGTGGGGCCGGGCCAGCGGTACGGCTACCGGGTCCACGGGCCGTGGGCCCCGCATGAGGGGATCCGCTGCAACCCGGCCAAGCTCCTGCTCGACCCCTACGCCAAGGCGGTGGAGGGCCAGGTGCGTTGGGACCCGGCCGTGTTCGGCTACCGCTTCGGCTCCGACGGGCGCGACATCGACACCGCCGACTCCGCCCCGTTCGTGCCCCGGTCGGTGGTCGTCAACCCGTACTTCGACTGGGGCGACGACCGACCGCCCCGCACCCCACTGCACGAGACCGTGATCTACGAGGCCCACGTGAAGGGGATCACGGCCACCCATCCCGACGTCGACCCTGAGCTGCGGGGCACCTACAGCGGGCTGGCGTCGCCCCCGATGTTGGAGCACCTCACGTCGCTCGGCGTCACCGCCGTGGAGCTGATGCCGGTCCACCAGTTCGTCCACGACCACCACCTGCACCAGCGGGGGCTGCGGAACTACTGGGGCTACAACTCGATCGCCTTCCTCGCCCCCCACAACGAGTACGCCTCGTGGGGTGAGCGGGGCCAGCAGGTGCAGGAGTTCCGCCAACTGGTGAAGTCGCTGCACGACGTGGGCATCGAGGTGATCCTCGACGTGGTCTACAACCACACCGCCGAGGGCAACCACCTGGGCCCGATGCTGGCCATGAAGGGGATCGACAACACCGCCTACTACCGGGTGAAGGCCGACGACCGGCAGTACTACATGGACTACACCGGCACCGGCAACACCATGAACATGCGGCATCCCCACGTGCTGCAGCTGATCATGGACAGCCTTCGGTACTGGGTGACCGAGATGCACGTCGACGGGTTCCGCTTCGACCTGGCCTCGGCCCTGGCCCGGGAGTTGCACGCAGTGGACCGGCTGTCGGCCTTCTTCGACCTGATCCACCAGGACCCGGTGGTGAGCCAGGTGAAGCTGATCGCCGAGCCGTGGGACGTCGGCGAGGGCGGCTACCAGGTGGGCAACTTCCCGCCCCTGTGGTCGGAGTGGAACGGGAAGTACCGCGACACGGTGCGGGACCACTGGCGGGGGGTGGGAGGCACGCTCGGCGAGTTCG
>Ga0268299_1003209_pt1 | contig 15872 bp, 12 predicted proteins | sample NOBtaG_FD_193484 | JGI IMG/M metagenome (GOLD analysis project Ga0268299, IMG submission 193484) | Activated sludge microbial communities from bioreactor in Nijmegen, Gelderland, Netherland - NOB reactor | ecosystem: Engineered > Bioreactor > Aerobic > Activated sludge | place: Netherlands...
CGGGCACGGCCCACTGCAGGAACCGCTCCTGGCGCTGCCAGCGGGCGACGTCGAGCGGCGTCTCGTCGTTGGGGCGGGTCGGTCCGGCCACCGGCACCCGGCCCGCCTGCTCGATCTTGTTGCCCACATACCGGGCGTAGGCGGTGACGCCCAGGGCACCCAACGTCAGGCCGAGCTTGGCCGCCGACATCGAGGCGACGCCGGACTGGCCGAGCAGACGACGGCGGTTGGCCAGCGTCAGCATCGTGGCCCCGGCCAGATGGGCGCCGATGGCGGCGAGGTTCCACGGGGTCCACCGGGCCCAGCCGGCGTCGCCGATGGCGGCCCGCTCCTTGGGGTCGGTGGCCTCCGACGCGGCGGCGTTGAGGCCCACCGTGCCCATCAGCGATCCGCCGAACCAGGCGGCCAGGCCGGTGTCGTGCAGGGCGTGGGCCACCGTGTTGGTCTTGGTCATCTGCATGGGGGGTCCCCTACCCGTCCGGCGCCCGGGTGTACCCCGTTTCGCCAGACGTCCGCCCCGCCGCCGACGCTTCCACCACCGCTCGTCGGGCGTCGGCCCCGGTGCCGAGCTGGCGGTGCCAGTGGGCGTCGCTCACCAGCTCCGGATAGCAGCGCCGGTACGCCTCGGCCGCCGCCCGGTAGCGGACCAGGATCCTCCCCGTGGTCCGCAGCATCCGACCCAGGTCGCGATAGAAGCGCTGGTCGTCCCGCACGGCCACGAAACCGTCGCTACGAGCGGCGTTGCGGTAGATGATGGCGTCGTGGCGGAGCGACGCTCCGAGAGCGCGCGCCTGCAACGGGGCGGTCGCCACCCGCCGGAACCCGCCGGGCCACCGCCGGCGCCGGCCGGGCACGTGGCCGGCCAACAGCGCCACCGAGGCGATTGCGGCGGCATAGCGGGCCGGCCCCTGCGCTGCGCCCCGGTCGGGAAGGGCGGCGATCTCCGATGGCAGCGGGGCGATCTGCTCCCCGTCGAATCGGCGGATCTCGGCGTCGAGCGCCGGGTGGTCGAGGTCCAGCCAGGCCCGGGGTCCGGCCAGGAACGCCTCGATTCCGGCGGTGATGTGCTCGGCGCTGGCGTACTTGAAGCTGAGCAGGCTCCGTCCGGCCAGGTTCAGGTACCGCCAGGCCAGGTGGCGGGCCCGGTACCCGGGGACCGTCAGAGCGTTCACCAGGGCGTAGTTGCGGGTGTCGTAGTACCAGGCGTGGGGACCGTTCTTCAGCTCGAACGACTGGTGCCACAAGCCGATCCCGGCCGTGGCGATCGTGTGGGGCCCGGTGTGCATGAGCCCCCAGGCCACGTCGTCACCCCGGAGGAACAGCGGGAGCGGGTTGTGATCGGTGACGGCGATGGGGAAGGCATGGAACCACCAGGCGGCGTAGTCGATCGGGCCGTCGTCGTCCCGGTCGAGCGCCTCCAGCGAAGCGGCGTCGGTGAGATCCACACCGTGGGCCCGGGCCCGGGCCGGGTACACACGGGCCGGCTCGTAGCGGGCGCCGTTCTCGAAACAGCGCCCGGGGTCGTCGTCGGCCAGCATGGCCCCGGCGATGGATAAGCGCGGGTTGCGGGCATGGCCCAGCAGAGCGGCCGCCCGGTCGACGATGCCGGGATGGAAGGCGACGTCGTCGTCCATGAACAGCACATGGGTGGCCCGCCCCCGTGCCCGCAGGTGCATGAGGCCGCGGGTGAAGCCGCCGGCCCCGCCGGTGTTGGGGTTCGGCAGCACGGTCACCACATCGGCCAGCGGTCCGCGGCCGGCCACGTCGGTCGGCAGGGTGCGGCCGTTGTCGACGATGACCAACTCCCCCACCGCCCCCAGCCCACCGGCGGCGGCATGCCGCTCCAGGCGGGCCAGGTTGGCGGCCAGCTCCTCGGGTCGGTTGAAGGTGGTCACCACGATGCCGAGCTCCACGGCGCGGGCCCGGGGCGAGTCGGTCTCGAACGACACGGCGTGCACGGTGAGGCCCCCGTCGCCCCCCGCCACCTCGAGGTGGAGGCGGCCGTCGATCAAGGCCGCCAGCTCGAGGGGGTCGAATCGCGCGACATCTCGGGGGCCGGCCACCTCGATGACACCCAGAGGCGACGCCGCTCCGTGACGGCGGTGGACGAGCCGGACCCGGCCCCGCCCCTCCACTGCGGCGCGGGCCGTCACCGACCCGACCGTGGTGTGGGTCCGCCAGGTGGTGACGCTGAAGCCGTTGAAGTAGGTGTCGAGATCGGCGACCCGGCCCGGGCCGACGTGCAGCCCCCCGGTGGGGGCGGGCAGGGTGGCACCGCCCCGGTGGTACAGCTCGGTGGGGGCGTCGATGCCGGGCTCGGGCCAGATGGCGGACCACAGGATGCTGGTCACAGGTCCTCCGCGAAGTAGGGCGCCCGTCGGGTGAAGTAGCGGTGGCCGGCGGCGAACACGGCCAGCGAGATCAGGCCCAGCGCACCGAGCGTCCGCCATCCCGGGATGGTGACGTCCCACAGGATGCTGCGGTAGGCATCGGTGAACCGGGCCATCGGGTTCAGGCCCAGCAGCTCCCGCAGGGGCACGCTGCGGCCCAGGACCGTGATGCGCTCCGGCACCTCGTCGATCGAGTAGACGATCGGGGTCACGAAGAACCACACGGTCAGGCCCAGGCCGGTGAGGTAGGGGATGTCGCGCGAGCGCACGGCGGCCGCCGCCAGCCCGAGCGACAACCCGGTGGCGAACAGGGCCTCGAGCGCCATCGTCACCACCAGCCAGGGCACCAGGTGGAGGGCCACGTGGCCGAACAGCACGAGCACGGCCAGCAGCGCCGCCAGCTCGATGGCCAACGTCACCAGCAGCGAGGCCACGGTGGCGTAGACCAGCAGCTCCCGGGGGAACCACACCTTCTCTATGAGGGGGCGGGCCCCGAGCACCGCCCCGGTGGCCCCGGTGAGGCTGTTGGCCAGGAAGTTCCAGGGCAGGAGCCCGGCCATGAGGAACAGGGCGAAGACGTCGTTGCCCGACGGGTGCCCGGGCTCGGGCCGCACCTGGAGGATCACGCTGAACACCAGCGTGTAGCAGGCCGTGACCGCCAGGGGGTTCAACAGCGACCAGCCCCAGCCCAGCACCGACCGCCGGTACCGGGTGCGGAGCTCCCGCAGGGTGAGGTTGCGCAGCAGCTCCCGGTGGCTCAGGGCGGTGGAGACCTCGGCGATCGCGATCATGCCAGCCTCCAGGTGCCGCCCAGGGCCACGACGCCGCCGTCGGCTCCGGTCTCGGGCGGCTCCACCGGGAAGGTGCAGTGGTCGACGGCGTCGAGCAGGTCGCCGCTGCGGTCGTCGACCACCCAGGTGTGGAGCACATAGCTCCCCTCCTGCACCGCCATCCGGGGGATCTCGTAGGCGAGCACAGCGGTCGGGCCGGGGCCCGTCAGGTCGACGGTGCCCCGGGTGGTCGTCTGGCTGACGATCAGCCCGTCGTCGCGCCGCACGTCGATGCCCACCGCCAGCTTCCGGGCCGGGCCGTCCCCCGGGCCGAGGTGGAGCTCGATCGTGGCCGGCGCTCCGGTCCGCACCGGCTTGCTGTCAACCCCGCCGATGGTGGCCTCGAGCACGCGCACCGCTCCGGTGCCGGAGCGGGTACGACCGTCGGCCTCGGCGTCGGTAGGGACCGAGCGCTCGTAGGCGGCCAGTACGTCGTCGGGCTCGCCCACCGCCGCCAACGAGCCCCGGTCGAACCACGCCACCTGGTCGCACAGGTGGCGGACCAGGCCGAGATCGTGGCTGACGACCACCACCGTCCGTCCTCCCTGGCGCAGCTGGGCGATCCGCTGCCGGCACCGGCGCTGGAAGGCGGCGTCACCCACCGAGAGCGCCTCGTCGATCAGCAGCACGTCGGGCTCCACGTGCACGGCCACGGCGAAGCCGAGCCGGGCGTACATGCCCGAGCTGTACGTCTTGACCTGGTGGTCGATGGCTGGCCCGATGTCGGCGAAGGCGGCGATCTCGTCGAACCGGGCGTCCAGCGTGCGGGTGGTGAGCCCCAGGATCGAGCCGTTGAGGTAGACGTTCTCCCGGCCGGTGAGATCGGGATGGAAGCCGGCCCCCAGCTCCAGCAGGGCCGACACCTTGCCCCGCACGGTCACCGTGCCTTCGTCGGGCACGAGGATGCGTGCCATCAGCTTGAGGGCGGTCGACTTGCCGGCCCCGTTCGCTCCCACCAGACCGAACGTGGTGCCGGCCGGGATGGCGAGATCCACCCGGTCCAGCGCCGGGCGGTCGCTGTAGCGACCCCGGCCTCGGTGCACGATCCGGGCCTTCAGCGAGTCGTGCTTCTCGTGCCAGATGCGGAACCGCTTGGACACGCCGGCCAGCTCCACCGCCGGTGCCGGAGTGACAGCGGCCGGGGTCATGCCAGCGGATCCACGAAGAACACGGGCGGGTGCCGGTGGTCGGCCCGGGCGGCCAGGAACCGGCCGGCGGCGTCGAGGGCCTCGTGGATGGTGACGTCCATGTCGAGGTACCGGTAGGTACCGAGCCGGCCCAGGAAGCTGACGGCCCGCTCGGCCCGGGCCGCCGCCACGTACCGGCCGAGCTGGGTCTTCTCGTCGACCAGGCGGATCGGGTAGTAGGGCGTGTCGTCCGGCCCGCACGCCCGGCTGGTCTCGGTGTAGGTGAGCGTGCGGTCGTGGTGCTCCCACGGCGTGAAGTGCTTGAACTCGGTGATCCGGGTGTGGGGCACGTCCTCGTCGCAGTAGTTCATGACCGGGCAGCCCTGGAAGTCGCCGTCGTGGCGGCCCACCTCGAACTCGAGGGTGCGGTAGCCGAGGCGCCCGTGGCGGTGATCGAACCAGGCGTCGATGGGGCCGGTCCAGAACCGGTGGTCGAAACCGTCGAGGTCGGCCGCCGTCACCGGGTGAGCCAGGTGCACCCGGATCCGGCGGTGGTCGAGGATCCGCTCCACGATCGCCGTGTACCCGTCCACCGGGATACCGGCGTGGGGATGGTCGAAGTAGCGGTCGTCGTAGGTGAACCGGAGCGGCAGCCGCTTGAGGATGGCAGCGGGCAGGGCCGTGGGGTCGAGCCCCCACTGCTTGCGGGTGTAGCCCTTGAAGAAGGCGTCGTAGAGCTCGGGGCCGACGAAGGCCAGGGCCTGGTCCTCGAAGCTGGCCGGCGGCTCCACCCGGGTCACGGTCTTGGCCTCCACGAAGGCGGCCGCCTCGGCCGGGCGCATGGCCCGGCCGAAGAACTGGTTGATCGTCAACAGGTTGACCGGCAGGCCGTACACGGCGCCGCCCACGGTGGCCTTCACCCGGTGCTCGTAGGGGGCGAACGAGCCGAACCTCCGCACGTAGTCCCACACGTGATCGTGGGCGGTGTGGAAGATGTGGGGGCCGTAGACGTGGACCATCACCCCGGTGTCGGCGTCCCGCTCGGTGTGGCAGTTGCCGGCCACGTGGGGCCGGCTGTCGAACACGTCCACGTCGATGCCGGCGATGGCCAGCTCCCGGGCCAGCACCGCCCCCGAGAACCCGGCCCCGGCCACCGCCACGTTCATCGCCCGCCGTCCCTCTCGAATTGGGCGAGCCAGTACTTGTCGCTCGTCAGGTCGGGGTAGGCGGCCCGGTACTCGGCGGCCAACCGGTCGAAGTTGCGCACGATCTCGGCCGCCACGGCCGTCGCTTCGCCGACCAGCCGCCGGAACCGGGCCCGATCCCGCTCGGCCACGAACCCCTCCCCGGTCGGGTCGTAGCGGTACACCACCTGCTCGCGGCCCAGCGTCGCCGCCGGCGACCAGGCCGACACCTCGAGCGTGCGGGGCGTGCCCCGGCTCAGGCGCCGGGGCACGGCATGCCCCCCGCCGAGGGCGGCGGCCAACGCCCCCCGGGCCCGGTGGAGCGCCTTGCGGCGGGGTTGGTAGGCGGGGACGGCCAGGCGCTCGGGGTCGAGCCGGGACGGCCGTTCTCCGAGGTGGCCCCGGACGGCCCGGTTCACCGCCTCGTGGTCGAGGTCGAGCCAGGCGTCGGGGCCCCGCAGGAACTGGCGGGTGCCGGCGATCTGAGCTTCGGCCGTGTCGTACTTGAGGGCCGACAGCATCCGCATCGTCTGGTAGCCGAACCGGCGAACCAGGTGGTGGGCCCGGTAGCCGTCGTCGGCCAGGATGCTGACCAGCGGCAGGTTTCGGGCCTCGTAGTAGTAGGCGGCGGGGCCGTTCTTCTGGGCGAACTGCTGATGCCACACGCCGATCCCGTTGACCGTGATCGTGTGGCCCTGGGTGTGGCGGAGCCCGAACAGCACGTCGTCGCCTCGCACGAACACCGGCAGCGGGTTGACCGTGGCCAGCCGCAGCGGGAAGGCGAAGAACCACCAGGCGCCGTAACCGGCCGGGCGCTCTGCGTCGTTGGCCACCAGGCGCCGGGGGCGTGTGAGGTCAACGCCTCCCCCGATGGGCCGGAAGGGGTGCACCGAACGGGTGAGGAACTCGGCGCCGGCCTCGAACTGGATGTGGGGGTGCTCCTCGGTGAGCATGGCGCCAGCCAGGCACAGGTCCGGGTCGGTGGCGTGGGACAGCAGGGCCAGGGTGCGGGTGATCACGTCGGGCTCGAACGTGATGTCGTCGTCCATGAACAGCACGTGGGTGGCCCAGCCGCCGTCACGGTGCTCCATCAGGCCGCGGGCGAAGCCGCCGGCGCCGCCCAGGTTCCGGTTGGGCACCACCTCGATCGGGGCGGTGCCGGCGTCGACCTCGGCGTTGCCGCCGTTGTCGACCACCAGCACCCGGACCCGGCGGGCCAGGTCGGGCTGGTCGGCGAACAGCTGGCGCAGGGCGGCGACGTTGCGCCGCAGGTAGTCGGGGCGGCTGAACGTGGTGACCACGATCCCGAGGCGGACCTCGGCCGGCGGCGGGCCCACCGGCCGCACCGCCCCGCCGGCGAACAGAGCGGGACCGATGGCCCGGAGCCGGACGAACAGCAGCCCGTCGCCCAACTCGGCCAAAGGAAAGGGCCCGAGGCGGTGGGCCACGACCTCGGGCGCGGCGAACCGCTCGGCCGCCACCACCCGGGTGGCCCGGTGCGGGTGGTGCAGGACGACCTCCACCTCGATCTCGCCGGCCAGCCGGACCTCGAGCTCCACTGCGCCCACGTCGGTGTGCCGACGCCACTTCCCCACCGGGAAGCCGCCGAAGTAGGTGTCGAGCTCCGCCCAGGACCCGGCCGGCAGGTGGACGGTGCCGTCGACGAAGGAGCACCAGGCCCCGCGGTGGCAGCGGGCGTAGAGGTCGGCCACGGTGGCCCGTTCGAGTGATGGCAAAAGCAGGTGCTGCAGGGGCAGGGGGCGGTCTCGGCCGTCCATAGGGGGGTCCCTTCCGGGTCGTCGGCGGTCAGGCCGCGGCGGTGGGGCGCTCCCGCTCGAGCGCCACCTCGCCGTTGCCCCACCTACCCGGGCCCGGGCGGGGCAAACCCGCCGCTGGCGGCGCCGGATCTCAGACGGTGCGGGCCAGGCACCGCTGAGGTGCCTGGCCCGCCACCCGGCCGATACCGCTGGCGCGGCCGGCGTCAGTGGCCGACGGGCGTGGTGCCGAACATCAGCACCCGGCGGCCGACGTCGTACTGGACGTTGTCGCTCGACTTGAGCAGGCCCCGCAGCACCTCGGCGTCGTCGGAGTCCAGGGTGAGCACCTCCTCCCATGCGCCCTGGTCGAGCACCAGCTGGAGGGTGAACGTGCCCTCCTCGCCGGCCTCGCCCGCTACCCAGGAGAACTGGTAGTGAGACAGCTGGCGGACCCGGATGCTGTCGTCGGTGATGGGCTGGCCGACGTTGGTCACGGACGGCTGCTTGTCGTTCGTCTGCTTGTCGGTAACGGTCATGGTGGGGCTTCCTTTGCTTGTGGGGCGTAACGCGCTGGTCGTTCCTGGCGAAGGAGCCGCAGTTGCGGATGCGGGCCGCGGCCTCTTCGAGCTCGGCTCCGGAACCTCCAGGGGAAGCCCCGCGCCTACCCGACTGGGCACGGCCAAAACCGCTTCATCCCGCCGTTTGGCCCAGGGCCTCGGCGGGAAGCCACGCGCCCCGTGAGCGCCTTCCGCCCCCCTGTCCATGCCAGCGCCGCCAGCCTGCTGATCGAGGGGTACCGCTTCGGTCCCCGGCGGTTCGCCCGGGCCGGCGCCGACCAGTTCCGGACCCGGCTGGCGGGCCTGCCGGCGATCGTCGCCCGGGGCGAGGAGGCCGCTGCGCTGGTGTACGGCCCCCACGTCACCCGGCGGGGTGCGCTGCCCCCCACGGTCACCTCGCTGCTGCAGGATCGGGGCAGCGTCCAGACGCTCGACGGGCCGGCCCATCACCACCGCAAGGCCCTGTTCCTCGAGCTGACCACCGGCCACCGGCTGGCCGCCGCCGTACGGGTGGCGGAGGACGAGTGGCGGGCCGCGGCCCAGCGATGGGCCGCCGCCGATCAGGTGGTGCTGCTGCCGGCAACGGAGATGCTGCTGACCCGGGTGGCCCTGCGCTGGGCCGGCGTCCCGGGGGCCGACGACGAGGCGGAGGTGGCCCGCCGGGCCGCCGAGCTGGCGGCCATGGTCCACGGCGCCGGTTCGGTCGGGCCCCGCAACCTCCGGGGCCAGTGGCTACGCCGCCGCAGCGAACGGTGGGCCCGCCAGCTGGTGGCCGACGCCCGCACCGACGACACGTCGGGCGGCAGCTCCGGATCCGAGCCGGACGCCACGCCGCTCCAGGTGCTGGCCCGGCACCGGGACCCCGACGGCCGGCTCCTGCCGGTGGAGGTGGCCGGCGTCGAGTTGCTGAACCTGCTCCGCCCGATCGTCGCCGTGGCCCACTTCGTGGTGTTCTCGGCCCTCGCCCTGCACACCACGGCCGGTGCCCGGGCCTTCGTGGCCGACGGGGACGACCGGCGCCTGCTGGCCTTCGTGCAGGAGGTGCGGCGGACGGCGCCGTTCTTCCCGGTGGTCGGGGGACGGCTCACCGGCCCGGCCGAGCTCGCCGGCGAACCGCTGCCGACCGGCCGCCGGGTGATCCTCGACCTGTACGCCACGAACCACCACCCCGGCCTGTGGCCCGAGGCCGACCGGTTCGACCCGGGCCGGTTCCTCACCCGCGACCCCGGCCCGTTCGACCTCGTCCCCCAGGGGGCGGGCGATGTGGCCACCGGCCATCGGTGCCCAGGCGAGACGCTCACCATCGAGCTGATGAAGGTGGCCACCCGGGCGCTGGCCTGCCAGCTCAGCTACGACGTACCGCCCCAGGATCTGCGGGTGCCGCTCAACCGCATCCCGGCCCGACCCAACAGCGGGTTCGTGCTGCGCCCCGTGGGCCCCGCCTCCCCGGGGGCTCCACAGAGCGATCAGAGCGATCACTGACCCCGGTCGCCCCCTGCGCCCTCGTCATCGTCATCGTCATCGGCATCGGCATCGGCCTCTTCGCCGACCACGGGGACTCCCAGGCTGGCCGCCACGTCGGCGCCCTCGGGCTTGTCCTGATCGTGCTCGGGGCGGTGCCCCGGCCGGTTCGCCTCGGGGACCGGGCCCGCTCCCTCCTCACCGCCGAGAACGGCATCGGCGAGGCCCTTGGCGCTGTCGTCGACGGTGGCTCCTCGTGCGCTGCGCCGGAGGCCGGGATCCTGTGGGTTCACCATGGGCAGCCCCTACCCCCTCGGCGTCCAACGGAACCGCTCCCCGCCGGCCGGACCGAGTTTGGCCGCTCGGCGAGCGGGTAGGCCGCGGTCGCTCCGGAGAGTCATGGCCCACACACCCATCCGCCTGGGTCGTGGCTCTCCGGGGTTGGCGCCGAGGATCGTCCCCGCAGCGTGAGCTGGTGGGCCAGGGCTTCCAGCACACCCTCGCCCGGCGGACCTGGTTCCGGGGGCCCTCGGCCGGTGTTAGCGGCCCCTTCCACCGGGTACCGCCCGGGAAGAGCAACGGCGTCGTCCCGTCATGAGCCGGCACGGGTCTCCGATCAGCCCCGCACCGGTGTGCGGGCCGGGCGACGACAACCTGCCGGCCTACGTGGCCAACGGGATCGTGGGGCTCCGCGTCCCGCCGGTGCCGTGGCACGGCTCCCACGCCGTGCTCAACGGGGTGGTGGGCGTCCATCCGGTGGCGGCGGTGGAGAGCGTCCCCCGCCTCCCCTACCCCCTGGGCGGCGACCTGGCGGTGAACGGGCTGCTGCTGAGCGAGAACCTCCCCAACGTCGAGCTCCTCGGCCAGACCTACGACTTCGCCTCCGGCGAGCTGACCAGCCGCTTCCGGTTCCATGCCAAGGGCGTCGCCGCCACCGTGACCGCCGTGACCTTCGCCAGCATGGTCCAGCCCACGGTGGTGGCCCAGGTGACCACGGTGGAGCTCGACGCCGCGGCCCGCCTGGCCCTCACCGCCCGCGTGTCGCCGGCCGACCTGGCGGGGCGGATCGCCGGCCGGGACCAGGGCGTACCGGGCGCGAACCAGACGACGGTGGACGGCTCGATCGAATGGGTGCCCTCCGGCGCCCTGTCCCGCGCCGGCATCGCCTACGCCACCGACTTCCAGGGCCCGGGCGACGCCGAGCGCTCGTTCGGTCAGGCCCGGGTCGGTCCGGTCCACACCACCTACGAGGTCGACGCCCGGCCCCACCAGGGGTACCGGCTGTGGCAGCTGACCTCGCTGGTGCCCGAGCGGGCCCACCCCGACCCCCAGCGCCAGGCCACCCGGCTGGTGGCGCTGGCCTCCCGGGAGGGCGGCAAGCGGCTGCGGGAGGACAGCCGGCGGGCCTGGGCCGAGCTGTGGCGGGCCCGGCCCGTGCTGCTGGGGGCGGGCGAGCGGTGGCAGGCCATGGCCGACGCCGCCTTCTTCTACCTCCACAGCTCGGTCCATCCGGCGTCGCTGGCGTCCACCAACATCTTCGGCCTGGCCCAGTGGCACGGCTACCACTACTACTACGGCCACGTGATGTGGGACATCGAGGGCTTCGTGCTCCCGCCCCTGCTGCTCACCCAGCCCGACGCCGTGCGCCCAATGCTCCAGTACCGTCACCGGTCGCTCGACGCCGCCCGCTACAACGCCGTCCTGTGGGGATACCACGGGGCCCAGTACCCGTGGCAGGCCGGGCCGGCCTTCGGCAGCGAATCGGCCCCCGAGCTGGGCGACGCCGCCATGTACGAGCACCACGTCTCGATGGGCGTGGCCCACGCCTTCGCCCAGTACCACCGGGCCACCGGCGACGAACACTTCCTGCGGGACTTCGGGTGGCCGGTGGTGTCGGGGGTGGCGGAGTGGATCGCCAGCCGGGTGACCCGCACCGGTCGGGGCTACGAGATCCGCCGGGCCATGGGAATCGCCGAGCGGACCGACCCGTCGGACAACGTGGCCTATGTGAACATGGCGGCCCGGGTGGCGCTCGACGACGCGGTGGCCGTGGCCCGTCACCTCGGCCGCACGGTGCCCCGCCGGTGGGACGAGATCCGCCGGGGCCTGGTGCTGCCCATGGACGGCGACGTGATCCTCGACCACGACGGCTACACCCCCGACATCGAGAAGGGCGCCACCCCGGCCGCCCTGTGCGGGCTGTTCCCCCTCGGTTACGAGGTCTCGCCCGACGTGTACGAGGCGACCGTCCGCTACTGGCTGGCCATGGCCGACGACTACATCGGCGCCCCCATGCTCCCCGGCCTCTACGGGGCGTGGGCCGCCACCATCGGCGAGCGCAAGGCCAGCCTCGACCTGTTCGAGGAGGGCTATGCCCGCTACGTGTCGCCCCGGTTCATGACCACGCACGAGTACCGGCCCGACAGGTTCCCCGACCAGCCGGTGGCCGGGCCGTTCATGGCCAACATCGGGGCCTTCCTCACCGCCTGCCTCTACGGGCTCACCGGCCTGCGCATCGTCGACCCCGATCCCACCCGCTGGCCCTCCCGCCCGGTGATCATGCCCGAGGGCTGGGACGGGATCGAGGTGGAGCGGGTCCACACCGCCACCGGCCCGGCCCGCCTCGTCGCCCACCACGGCGACCACGCCGCCCGGCTCGAGCCGCTCGACACCTGACCCTCCACCGCCAGGCGGTCAGGCCCTCACCCGTCAGCGGCGCGCTCAGGGGCCGCGCCCCTCGCCGGTGGACGGTGGTGTCCAGCGGAGGCCGATCAGCTCCTCACCGGTGTAGGCCATGGCCCGGAGGTTCACCGAGATGGTGGTGCCGTCGTCGTCGACCTCGATCAGACCGAAGTGCCCGGCGCCGGGGATGGCGCCGTGGCTGTAGGGGCCGCCCTTGGAGCTGCCCTGCCGGTCGAGGGCGGCCACGTGGAGCAGGGGGAACCCCGCTCCCCCGCCGGCCGAGTAGTCGGTGTTCGTCCCGTCGTCGATGGCCACCATGTGGGCGTCGCCGCTCACCATCACCAGGTTGTCGATCTGGTTGTCGGCGATGAAGTCGGCGATCTCGGCCCGCTCCTCGGCGTAGCCGCCCCAGGTGTCGGCGCCGGGCTCGGCCGGGGCGATCCAGGGGGCGGGGTTGGCCCACACGATCAGGGCGGCCGAATCCCGAGCCGCCAGGAGCTCCTGCAGCAGCCACTCCCGCTGCTCGGATCCCAACATCGTGTCGTAGCCGTCGTCGGCCGAGTTGTGGACGTCGCGGGCCGATCGGACGTCGGTGACGATGAACCGGACCCGGCCGACGGTGAACGCCTGGTAGATGGCACTCTCGTCGCCGGCCAGCCCGTAGTCGGGCGAGTACTCGCGGTAGGCGGCCATCGCCGCCTGGCGGCCGACGTACGACGAGTCGACGTCGTTGCCCCCGTAGTCGTGGTCGTCCCACATGTAGGCGACGGGCGTAGACCGGTAGAGGGCGGCCTGGGCCGGCCGGCTGAGCGTGAGGTCCATCACCTGGCGGTAGCGCTCGATGTCGTTGCGTCCGTTGTCGCCGTAATGGAAGTCGCCCAGGATCATGTACAGGAGCGGGTCCTCCTCCCGGATGGCCTCGAACACCTGGCCGTTCGATCCCACCCGGGCACAGGCGCCCAGGGCCACGGTGAAGCTGGCCGGCCCGGCGGGAAAGGTGCGCAGCCGGCCCTGGCGGACCCGGTCGAGCCGGCCGTCGATCTCGACCGCATAGTGGTAAAGGGTGTCGGGAACGAGCCCGGTGAGCTCGAAGCCGACCACCGGGCCGCTGCTGTCGGCGGCGTCGACCCAGCGGGCGTCGGTCAACGCCGCATCGGTGGCCACGGCCAGCCGGGCCTGCGTCCAGTCCGATGACGGCTTGGCCCTGATCTCGGCCCGGTCGGTGGTGACACCGCCCGACCAGACCCACTCGATCTCGGAGTCGGGCAGCGGAGCGCGGGTCGACTGGGGATGCTGAGGCCCGTAGCCGTAGTCGTAGAGCCACATCCCGGCCCCGTAACCGCCGAGCCCGGCGACGACGATGGCGCCCAGCGTCAGCAGGGTCCGCCCGTTCACCGCCTCCACCTCGGCCGCGATCCACAACAGGGCCGGCACGAGGAACAGGGCGACGACCAGCAAGGCGTGGGTGGCCACCAGCTGACGGTCGGCGAACACGGCGAGGGCGGCGGCGGCGAACACGGCCAGCCCGCCCCCCAGGTGCTCCTTGAACACGGCGATCCCGAGCGCCACCACGAACAGGGCGGTCACCACCGGGCGGACCTGGGTGTCGAACACGGCACCGCCCGGCTTGTAGTCGAGCAGGATCCAGGTCGATCCCACGTAGCTGAACCCGACCGCGGCCAGGGCCAGCACGGCGGCGGCCCGCCGCATCCAGCGGGAGCGGCGGTTGCGGACGCGGGCCGGCGTGGAGGCGGCGGTCACCGGGGTGGGCTGTCAGTTGGGGGCCTGGAGGAGCCGCTCCAGGCGCTCGATGTCGAGATCGATCCGGGGGTAGTCGAGCTTCATGTCGGCCAGTGTGGCCCGTAGCACCCGGGCCACCAGCCAGTTGCGGTACCACTTGTTGTCGGCCGGGATCATCAGCCAGGGGGCGTGGTCGGGGCTGGTTCGGGCCAGCACCGAGCCGTAGGCGGCCTGGAACTCGTTCCAGCGCCGGCGGGTCTCCAGGTCGGCCTCGCTGAACTTCCACCGCTTGTCGTCCCGCTGCAGCCGGCGCAGGAACCGTCGCCGCTGCTCGTCGTAGGACAGGTGCAGGAAGCACTTGACCACCACGGTGCCGCCCTGGTGCAGGTCGGACTCGAGCTCGTTGATGCGCTCGATCCGATCGTCGACCACCTCGGCCGTCTCGGTGCCGCAGGCGAGCGGCACCACCGCGTCCTCGTAGTGGGAACGGTTGAACACCCCCAGGTGGCCGGGCGGCGGGAGGCACTGCCGGTACCGCCACAGGAACTCGTGGTCCTGCTCCTCCTTGGTCGGCTCGGCGAACGAGGCGACCCTCACCCCGGCCGGGTTGCAGGCGATCACCACGTGCTTGATCGTGCCGTCCTTGCCCGAGCAGTCGAGGCCCTGCAGCACGAGCAGCACCGAACGGGAGCACTCGGCAACCAGACGGCCGTGCAGGTCGAACAGCTCCTGGCGCAGGGTGGCCAGCTCGGCCTCGGCGTCCCGGCGGGAGGGCTGGGCCGACGTGTCGGCCGGGTCGTAGCCGGCCAGGTTGACCGCCCCCGCCGCCGGCCGGGCCCGCAGCTGGTTGTGCAGGTCGTCGAGCTCGCTCATGCGGGAGCCACCCCTTTCTGGTTGAGGAGGAGGGCGGTCGGGGCCACCTCGATCTCCAGACGCCGGGTGGGGGGCCGCACCTCGCCGTCGAGCTCGTAGGGCCGGGCCCGGCGCTGGGTTACGACGATCCGTCGCCCCCGATGCCGCTGGACGAGCTCGGCCGGCTCGGGCCGGCGGCGCAGCAGGCGCCAGGCCCAGGCCAGCCACGCCCGGGGGGAGGCGGCGGCGGTGACCGCCACGTCGAGCAGACCATCGTCGGGCTCCGCGTCGGGGAACACGGCCAGCCCGCCGCTCACCGTGCCGAAGTTGCCCACCAGCACCATCGACGCCCGGGTGCGGAGCCAGGGGCGGCCGTCGACCTCCACCGTGGTGGCGACGAGGCGGGTGTGGAGGTTGCGCAGGCACGACACCACGTAGGCCGCAGTCCCGATGCGGGCCTTGAGGGCCGCCGGAGCGCCGTCGATCATGGCGGCGTCGAACCCGGTGCCGGCCATCACGGCGAACGCCTCGCCGTTGACCCGGCCGATGTCGATCCGGCGGGGGGTGCCCCGCCCGGCGTCGTCGGCCGCGGCCAGCCCGGCGGCGATGCCCAGGTTGGAGGCCAGCAGGTTGCCCGTGCCGAGGGGCACGATCGCCAGGGCGGTGTCGGTGCCGGCCAGGGCGTCGAGGCAGGCCCGCACGGTGCCGTCGCCGCCGCACGCCACCACCAGGTCCGCCCCGTCGGCCACCGCCTGTTCGGTCTGGCCCTGGCCGGGGTCGTCCTCGGTGGTCTCCCGCAGGTCCACGCCGTCGCCCAGAGCGGCCCGCAGATCGGCCTCGTCGGCGGCGCCCCCGCTGGCCGGGTTCCAGATCGCCACGGTACCGCTCACCGGGTCAGCTCCCGGGCCGTGGTGTCGATGGCGTTGCGATGCGACCGCAGCCGATAGGGGTGGGCGTCGTGCGGTGGGGGCAGGATCGAGTGGCAGATGACGATCGACACGATGCCCAGCACCACCCCGGCCACCACGTCGCTCAGATGGTGCATCCCCTGGTAGACGCGGGCAGCGCTCACGATCAGGGGCAGGGCAACGGCCACCGCCGCGGCCAGCAGGCGCACCACGGTCGAGCGGTAGTGCCAGAACAGCACCATGGCCACCACGGCGTACACCGTCGCCGCCGCCACGTGGCCCGAGGGGAAGCTGGTGCCGATCGTCGACCCCTCGAGCTGCTCCACCGGCGGGCGGGGCCGGTTCACGATGTGGGTGATGGCGACGAAGGCGCCGGCCTCGAAC
>Ga0268299_1003211_pt1 | contig 15868 bp, 11 predicted proteins | sample NOBtaG_FD_193484 | JGI IMG/M metagenome (GOLD analysis project Ga0268299, IMG submission 193484) | Activated sludge microbial communities from bioreactor in Nijmegen, Gelderland, Netherland - NOB reactor | ecosystem: Engineered > Bioreactor > Aerobic > Activated sludge | place: Netherlands...
ACCCTGACCCGCATCGAACTCAGCCTGCGCGACCACACCTCCATCACCGTCCGGCATCGCGTGGTTTGGCCGGACGGCACGATACATTGGCTGGAATGGACGGGACGGATCTACAGAGGGACGGACGGCGTGGCCACGCGCGTGCTCGGTATCATTCACGACACGAAGGGGCACACCGGCGAATCGACGTGAGACATTCGGCAACCTAACGTGTCGCCGGCTGATTCGATGAGGACATAGACTGTGACGTTCGCATGTCTACAGGTGAGAGTTGCACAACCTTCCGCCGCTGGGGGTTATCTCGCGTTCCGTCACATCCTGACCGTCCTCCTCTGGCTGCTGCTCGGCGTACCGGTCGCCTCGGCGACCGATATCATCATCCTCAAATCCTCGGATATTGCAGCCTATAACCAGGCCATTACCGGATTCAAAGCCGCTCTGCCCAGCGGCATTGTGCTGTCCGAATACGATCTGCAGGGAGATCTGGAGAAGGGGCGGAAACTTGCGCGAAAGATCCGTGCCTCCGATCCAGCCCTTGTGTTCGCCGTGGGGCTGAAAGCGGCAAAGGCCGCGCAGTTGGAGATCGTCGATATTCCAGTGGTCTATGCCATGGTGTTGGATCCCTCCAAGTACGGGCTTACGACCCAGAATATGACCGGCATTCTCCTGGAGGTTCCGATCGAGCGCCAACTGGCCATGATGAGGAATGTGCTGCCTCAACTCAAGCACATCGGCACGCTCTACGATCCCGCGAAAACCACGGGGCTCATCGACGAAGCCAGAAGATTGCTCAAACCCAACGGGGCGGAACTGATTCCGCTTCAGGTCAACAACGAGCGGGATGTCCCGGGAGGTCTGCGCGCCTTACTGCCGTCCGTCGATGCCCTGTGGCTCGTGCCGGATTCCACGGTCCTGAACGAGGAGTCGCTTCGCTTTATTCTGAATACGGCGTTGGAAGAGCGGGTCCCGGTCATTGGATTTTCACGCGAGTTTGCACGAAGCGGAGCCCTCTTGTGCCTCTCCGTCAACTACGGCGACATCGGGCGCCAAGCCGGTCAGCTCAGCCGCAAACTCCTCGACGGGCAGCTGTCGCTCCCTATGAAACCGTGGCACCCTGAACGCATCGAGACCAGCTTGAATCTCAAGACGGCCAAATTCCTCGGCGTCCAGATCCCTCGAGACATCGAGCAACAGGCCGACGAGCTGTATTGATGAAAGGATCAGCCGTGAACAATCCCACACTCCCCCCTACCGCGCCGCCCTACCTCACGAAGGGTCCGGGACGTTTTATCAGCCTCCGAACCAAGTTCGTGGTGTTTTTCAGCTTAATCCTCGTCCTCTCCTGTGCCGGGATGAGTTGGTATTTCATTCACAGCAAACGCCTGGCCATGACGGACCAGGTGCGGGACCTTGGAGTCATCCTGTCGAAAAACCTCGTGCACAACGTCCGCTACGGTATCATCATCGAAGAACGAGCCATGCTCGAAGAATTCATTGCCGGTGTCCTAGGCGTGGAAGAGGTGGTGTATGTGCGGATTACCGGTACAGACGGCCACGTCCTCGCAGAAAAAAGCAAAGGCACGTTGACGACCCCGCTTGGAACCTTGCGTTCAGCCGATCGCCCCTTCTACCCCAACCTCGACATTGCAACCTCACTCCTGCGGACGCCCGATTCCGAGCCGACCATCACCCATCTGCGGCTCACCGCCGCCGGCCCCCTTCCTATCCAGGAAGGCGGCTCCGCGCTGGCGCTGTCGACCTCCGGGCTTCAGGAAGAGACATTTTACGATTTTGCCCTCCCGGTTATGAGACGATCCGAGCCACGCCTCGAAGCGTTAGCCCTCCAGGAAGAAGAGACACACGGCACACGTGCCACCCAAACGGCGCTGCTCGCGTTGGGAGTGGTCCAAGTCGGACTCACGGAAGTGCCCATGCAGCGGGAGCTTGCGCGAGCCTTGCGCACCTTCCTCCTCCTCACGCTCGGAATCATGACGACCGGCATTCTGTGCACGAATTTGCTCGCCCGCCGCATTATCACTCCGCTGCGCAATCTTGCCGCCGGCGCGCGCAACGTCAGCGAAGGAGACCTCTCCACCTTTGTGGTGCCGACCACGCAGGATGAGGTCGGACAGCTCACGGCACTGTTCAATCTCATGACGAAATCGCTCCAGGAGCGAGACCAAGCCATTTCGACGAACCTGGAAACCATCCGTCGCCATATGATGCAACTTGCAACCATCAATCAGTCCAGTGCGGCGATCACCTCTACGCTCGACCTCGACCGTCTGCTGTCTACCGTCCTTCAGCTGCTGAGCGAAAATCTGGGATTCGCCCGAATGGTCTTGTTTCTATGGGACAATGACCGCGGTGTGGTGACGGTTGCGCAAATGCTCGGTCTTCCCCCCGAGTTCGAAGAGGCCGCCCGCACCCTCGTCATCCCTGTCCGGGACGATAACGGCGTAACGGCAACCCTGCTCATTCACGGGAAACCCGTGCTGGTCTCGAATCTGGATGCCGTCACCGACCGCATTGCCCCCGCGCTCCTTCCGATGCTTCGGCAGGTGGGAATCTTCTCATTCGTGGCCGCTCCACTGCGCAGCCAGCAACGGATCTTGGGGTACTTGGGGGCAGACCGAGGAACCATCCCGTGCACCGAGGAGGATGTGGACCTCTTGATGACGATCGCGAGCCACGTGGCGGTCGCGGTGGACAATGCGCGAGCCTACACCGAACTGGCCACACTCACGGAACACCTGGAACGGCGCGTCCAGGAACGTACTCATGAACTCCAGACGGTGAACGAACGCCTTCAGGATCACGACCAGCGGCGTTCGAAATTTGTCTCGGTCGCATCGCACGAATTGCGCACGCCCATGACTTCGATCAAGGGCTTTATCGAAAACATGCTCGACGGGCTGACGGGGCCGCTCTCCGAACGACAAGCCCACTACCTGCAACGTGTCAAACACAACGTGGATCGATTGACGAGGATCATCAATCAGCTCCTGGATTGGTCCAGGTTGGACGTCGGACGCATCGACATCAAACCGGAATCACTGAACATCAACGAGTTCACCCAAGATGTGGTGGAGAGCATTCAAACGCTGGCTGCCGAAAAATCCATCCGGCTCGAGGTTCTACCCTGCAACCAGCCGATCACCGTGCGTGCCGACCGCGACAAGCTGGAACAGATTATTTTCAACTTGGTCGGTAATGCCATCAAGTTCACTCCTCCTTCAGGCCATGTCACCGTCGGCTGTAGCCTCTGCGACGCGAACTACGCCCAAATCACGGTGGCCGACACCGGGTGTGGAATTGCGCCGGACCAATTGCCGCATGTCTTTACCGAGTTTTCTAAGGTCGAATCGGCAATGCCGACATCACAAGGGGCGCAGCTGGGACTCTTCATCACGAAGAGTCTGGTGGCCTTACATGGCGGACAGATGTGTGTGGAGAGCCAACTCGGTGTGGGAACCACGTTCTACTTTACGCTGCCAGTTAGCCCCACGCCACCATCGACACCGTAGACGTATTCGTATCGAGCGTATCGTCCTGCTCATCCCCTTTCTGTATCCGATTCGATAATAGCCGGATTGTTTTGAGCAGCCACCACCGGCCCACGTCAGGTGGTCGACGTACGCGTCCCGGTCCCCCTCGTTGAGAATCAATCGGTTGGCCCTGCGTATCGTTCCCCTCACGCCTGACGGCACGGCACAAGGATTGCGGACAGTGAAGTCGGCGAAGAGTTTTTCACCGACCAGCGTGGCCACACCGTGGACACCGCTATACTCATTGTCGATGATGATCCGGACATCCGCGAGTCTCTCGGGGACATGCTGCGTCACGAAGGCTACCTCGTTGAGAGCGCCGGGTCCGGGGAAGACGCGCTGCAGCGCGTTCAGCAGATGCGGTTCGACGCCGCCATTCTGGATATTCACTTACCCGATCTCCACGGACTCTCCGTCTTGAAAGTCCTGACGGAGTTGGATGCCTCCCTGCCCGTCATTATCCTGACGGGCGATGCCACGGCCGATAACACCATCGGGGCGCTCTCCAAAGGCGCATTTGCCTATCTGACCAAACCGTACAACTCCCTGGAACTCAAAGCCGTCCTTCGTCGCGCCCTCTCGGTCAAAGGCCTGGCCGTACGAACGGCCCATGTTGAACAGGCGCTCCATGCCAGCGAAGAACGATTTCGCGCGTTGGTGGAATCGGCGACGGATGCCATCGTGCTGGCCGACCGTGAGGGCCGGATCATGTGGTGGAACGGCGCGGCGGAACGGATGTTCGGATACCGCAGGCAGGAAACGCTCGGTGCCCCTCTCACGCTGATGATGCCGAAGCGATTTCACGCCGATCACCAAAGCGGGATCACCAGGCTTGCGCAAGGAGGATCGCCCGCGCACATCGGTACGACCATGGAAATGGTGGGAATGACGAAAGCGGGAGACGAGTTCCCGATCGAGTTGTCCCTGGCCTCATGGCGCACGCATGAGGGCGTCTTTTTCAGCGGCATCATCCGCAACATTCGCAGGCGAAAGCAGGCCGAAGAGGCGGTTGTCCGCCTCAGCCATCAGAATGCGCTGATTCTGGACAGCGCCGGGGAAGGTATCTTCGGTCTGGATCTGGAGGGGTGCGCAACTTTTGTGAATGCCACCGCTGCACGGATGCTGGGATGGAGCGCCGCCGAGCTCATCGGGAAAACCTTGGCTCCCTTGATCTCGGCGGACGCAGAAGAGGGCTACACGCGCACTCAGGATCCTTTTTCCCTCCGGTCCGCCCTCCGCGACGGCGCCGTTCACCGCAGGGAAAATGATACCTTCAGGAGAAAGGACGGCTCGAGGTTCCCGGTCCAATATGTCACCAGTCCCATCCGCGAACCGAATCGCCCAGTCGGCGCCGTGGTCGTCTTTCAGGACATCACGACACGGAAGCAACTGGAAAGCCTGCAGCAGGCACAACTGTCCATCAGCCATATTCTGGCGGCTGTCGGGAGCCTGGAAGAAGCCGTCCCGCAAGTGCTCCGCGTGACAAGCGAGATGGGGCCCTGGGATCTGGCGATCTTCTGGAGGCGGGACACGTCCGGCGACAGACTCACCTGTCACGGAGCCTGGCAACGTCCCTCCACTCGATGGGACGAATTCATCACCCTCTGCCGAAACAGTGCCTTCCCTCCGGGCATGGACTTTCCTGGACTCACCTGGAATGCGAAACTTCCGCTCTGGATCCCCGATGTCCTGATCGACACCCGCTTCACGCGAACCCCGACCGCCTCACGGCTCGGCGTCCGCAGCGCCTGTCTCGTTCCTATTCGAACCGGCACGAATATCCACGGGGTCTTAGAATTGTTTGCCGGTGTCCCTCGCGCCTCCGACCACCAGCTGATCCAGATCCTCACTGATACCGGGATGAAAATCGGGCAATTCATCGACCGGGCACAGGCAGGATCGGCTCTCCGGGCCACTCATCAGATGACTCAGAATCTGCTGGCCAGTCTGCCCGGGGCCATCCTCCTATGCGGACGCGACTTGCAGGTTCAGTATGCCAATACCTTGGCACATCGCTATTTTTCCCGTACCGGGGAATCCCTGGTCGGCCGTTCCCTCGCCGAGTGCCTGGCCCTGACGAGCGCCGACACCCAACATCTCGTGCAGGAATGGGCCAGGCTTCCCATAGAATTGCTTCGCGAACCTCCCGAACGTGAATGCGAAGTCGCCCAACGGCTCTATCGATACCGATTCTTCCCGGTCGCCCCTTCGGCGTCCGCTCCCTACCAGGTCGGCATGGTGTTGTGGGATATCACCGACGACAAACATCTCCAGGATCAGCTGATTCAGTCCGAGAAGCTGACCGGTCTGGGGACGATGGTGTCCGGCATGGCCCATGAAATTAACAACCCGGCGCAGGCGATCCTCAGCATGGCCGAGTTGATCCAGGAAGAAGAGGACCCGGGAACGATCAAGGAATTTGCGGCCGACATCGTCGGCTACGCCCGCCACGTGTCCCATGTCGTTCGGGATTTTGCCGGATACGCTCGCTCAACGGGCACGGAGAGTGCGACCGAAGTCGACGTTGCGGAACGTCTGCTGGAAGCGGTCAAAATGGCTCGACGGGGGCGCCATTTCGACTACGTCGACATCGTCACGCAATTCGATGCACCCGCGTTCCTGCGCGCCCACAAAGGGGAAATCGATCAGGTGTTCATCAATCTGATCAACAATGCCGTCCAGGCCATGAACGGCACAGGCCGTTTGACGTTAGGGACGGCACAGGATGGGACATGGATCGACGTGACCATCGCCGACACCGGTCCGGGGATCCCCGCCACCGTGCGGGAGAAGATTTTCGATCCGTTTTTCACCACCAAGCCGCCGGGGAAGGGAACAGGGCTTGGCCTCAGTATCGTCCACAAAATCGTGACCCGGCACGGGGGAACCGTTGCGGTCGACAGCCTTGAGGGGAAAGGGACCACCTTCCGATTGCGATTCCCGTCACTATCCGCGCACGCGCCTTCCGCGCAACCGCAGTCCGTACCGCCACCCGAGCCTCTCCATGACGCACACGCAGAGCAGTGAAGCGGCACAGAGGGTGCACGGAGAACGGGAAGGAGATGAGGGGGGGTGCTCCTTAGGCTTGTGGACGCGACGCAGAGGAATAGGCGCGTTTGAACACTGAACGCAGGCCGAAGTAGGCGAAGGAATCTTTCAGATTGGAATAGAGTCGCTTCAATGCTCCCATGTCTGGATTCGTGACATATTCCATGGTCAAGACAATGCGCTCCTCCTGCTCTCCCAGCGGTGTCACGGCATGCCAGAGTTTGTCGCCATTGAAAATCACCAGGTCGCCGGGAGCGGTGGCCAGTTCCATATGGACCGGCTGCTTGCCCGGCACATCTTTAAACAGGTCACAGACGAGGCGACAATGCTGCGAGTGATCGAGCAATCCCATCAGAATGGTGTAGCGCGCGCCTTTGTAGTAAGACGTGTCGTAATGATATCCGATGTGATCGCCGGCTTCCGTGTAGTAATAGAGCGCGCAGGAATGGGGATCGTTGTCGGGGCAGAGGAGCAGATTGACCTTGGTCAATCGGTTCAGCATCGCGCGGAAGGCCTCTGAGCGGTAGAGCTCGATGAATTGCGGAGCCCGCTCCATCACCGCGTAGTAACTCACGCTGCCGCCCTTCTTGTGCCCGGGAATGTAATTGCGGTTCAGCCCGGACTTGAGCATAGTCGCCTGGGGAGTCAGCGCAGCCTCGACGAACTCGCGCGGCAAAAACTGCGGGATGTACAGAAACTCGTTCTGCCCCCAATAATCCCGCTCCAATCGGTCGAGATCCAACACCGCAATCGCCCGCTCCACTGCTTCGGTCACGTCGCTCACGCAAACTTGAGTCATACGCTCCTCGCCACGTCCGGATTCACGATTTCCCGGTCATCATTGTGTCGTGTTTACTGCTTGGGCTACCGAAGAACCGTTCGATTGCAGGATGGTCAAAAAGGCCGTCCAGCGAGGCCGCAGCGAGCAGAGAATCGAGGCGTACTCTTGTAGTACGTCGAGGTTCTCTGTGATGCGAGAACAAAGCTGGCGGACTTTTTGACCATCCTACTAAGGGCGGCTTAGCACCGGCGCCCTGACAATTTCTACATCGGCGGGAGCTTTGAAATCAAATAGCTCGTCTTTCAGCCCGCTGTTCGGCTTCAATTCGGAAAACTCGAACGTGGCGACATTGCCGCTGACCTCGTGCAGTGCGATGGTCTTGAGGAAGTAGGTTTTCGGCTGCACCTCGATCACGATTTTCTGAATCGCCCGCTCCGGCTCGGCTCGCCCTTGCTTCGGCGTCAGCGACACCAACGGAATGCCCCCGGCCCCTCGCTCCTTGGTCGCCACCGGTTCGATGTCGAACTCCTCATCCAACTTGGCCACACCCTGCAACAACTGCAGCGGTGCCTGGGAGGCCGCCATGTAGGTCAGCTTGCCGACCAGCACCTGCTTGTGCTCAGGCACGTACATCTTGACGTCGTCTTTATTGACATAGATTTCTTCCGTGGCCGGCTCGATGTAGTCCCACCGCAGCCGGCCGGGCTTCTTGATGTAGAAGTGGCCGGTGGAGATCACAGGCGTCGCAAATCCCTCGATGCGAGTCTTTTGTGTGAACGAGGCCTGGAGATCCTTGGTTTTTTCATACCGCGCCTGGATCTTCTTCACCACCTCCTGCACTTCCTGCAGAGCCTGGAGATCGACCGCCGGCTCATCGGGCTTCACCGTTTGCGCAAGGGCAGGCATTCCGGTCACGAGCATGCATACCAGGACGAACCATATCCACATCATTCCTCGTCTCCACCAACCGGGCCGCGACGTCCCAGCACTTCACGGCGTCCGTCACGACCGGCCGCGCCGACCACGCCGTCCGCCTCCATTTGTTCGATCATGCGTGCCGCCCGCGGATACCCGACGCGCAGGCGGCGCTGGATCAACGACGCGGAGGCCTGGCCCGTCGACAGCACCAGGTCCTTCGCCTGTTCGTACACCTCGTCCTTCGCCTGTTCCTCCTCAGCCTCCTCCACCTTGAGGGACTGTAACTCGCGGCAGTAGGACGGCAAGGCCTGTTTCTTGACAAATTCCACCACCCGGCGCACGTCGTCATCCGACACAAAGGAGCCGTGGATGCGCATCAACTTGCCGGTCCCTGAGGCGAGGTACAGCATGTCGCCGCGACCGAGCAGCGCCTCCGCGCCGTTGGCGTCGAGAATCGTCCTCGAATCGGTTTTCGAAGATACTTGAAACGCGATCCTGGCAGGAAAGTTGGCCTTGATCAATCCGGTCAAGACATCGACCGACGGCCGCTGCGTCGCCAGCACCAGATGGATGCCTGAGGCGCGGGCCATCTGAGCAAGACGGGCGATTTTATCCTCCACGTCTTTGGGAGCCACCATCATGAGATCGGCCAGCTCGTCGATCATCACCATAATGTACGGCAGCGGCTCCGGCGGACTCGGCCTGACCGAATCCCTCGGCCCATTGTCGCCGGCCGGCTCCGCATCTTCCCCCTTCGAGAGCCGTTCTTCTTCGGACAGAAACGTCAATTCGACCTGTTGGGGTTTGCCGGATTGCCAGACATCGGACACGGCGCCCTGCACCTCGGAAATGCGCCGATTGTACGCGTCGATACTGCGTACCCCGGCCTCGGCCAGCAGCTTGTACCGCCGCTCCATTTCCTGGACAACCCAGCCCAGCCCGCGCGCCGCCGACTTGGGATCGGTGATGACTGGGCGTAGGAGGTGCGGAATTCCGTCGTAACTCTGGAACTCCAGCATCTTGGGATCGATGAGGAGCAATTTCACTTCGTCCGGCCGCGCGCTGAACAGAATGCTGAGCAACATGGTATTGAGGCCCACGCTCTTGCCGGCGCCGGTGGCACCAGCCACGAGCAAATGCGGCATGGTTTTCAGATCGGCACAGACCGCGCCGCCGAAAATGTCCTTCCCGAGCGCCAGACTCAATTTCGAGCGTGAGCGTGAAAAGGCGTCGCTGGTGACGACCTCCTTCATGGAGACCATCTCTCGATGCGGGTTCGGCACTTCAATACCCACGACCGATTTCCCCGGCAAGGGGGCCACGATGCGCAGGCTGATGGCTTTGAGCGCGAGCGCCAGGTCATCAGCCAGGTTCACGATGCGCGCAACCTTGGTGCCGGGCGCCGGCTCGAATTCATACATGGTCACGACCGGCCCGGGGCGCACCTCCGTGACGCGTCCCTCGATCGCAAAACTCTTTAAGGCCTTGGTCAGGATTTCAGACTGCAACTTCAGTTCGTCGTCGCTGAGACGGGCGATGGGACCTGAGGGATCGCTGAGCAATTCTTGCGGGTCCGGCAGCACGTAGCCGTCGGATACGGATGGGCTTGTCGCCACAGCCGGGGCGGACTCATCTGAGGTCGTCGCACGCTTTTCCACCTTCATCGGAGGCTGAATCTTCGGCGGGATCACGGGAGCCGCAATCTGCTCAACAGCCTCAGCGACCACTTGCACCTCGCGGTCCAGTTCCGGTTCCCCCATCTCGCGTGGCGGACGGGCAACCTTCACACGGGCCCGCTTCGGTTGACTCGCCGGCGATTCTTGCTTCACGGGCCACTCCGGGACCAGCCCCGCCATTCGCTCGCGAGCCGCTGTCCACCAATCCGGGAGTCGCTGCAGCAACAGCGTCAGCGACAGGGGCACGGTAAACAGCAGGGCGACCATTAACCCGGTGAGGATCACAATATGCGCACCAGTGGTGGCGAAATAGCCGCGGATGCCGTCGGCCAACACCTGCCCGACGATCCCGCCGGCCATGCCGCGATTGACCCATCCACTTGAAATCGTCGGAACGGCCGTGACTTCTAAATGCAGCAACCCGCTCAAGAACACCATGGCGACCAGGCCGCTTCCGGCATGTCTGAGTCGCATGGTGAGCGGAATCGGCGTGAAACAGCGGGCACCGAGCAGGCCGAGGAGAATCGGAAAGAGATAGGCGGCACCGCCGACCAAAAAGAAACAGGCCGCCGCCGACAGCGCACCGACCGATCCGATCATGTTCTTAGGCTGAGTGCCGGCTGCTCCGGATGCCGCCATCGACTTGGCGTCGCCGGGAACAAACGACACCAGACTGAGCAGGATCAAGAGACCGGCGGCGATCAGGAGAACCCCGATCACTTCGCGCTTCACATGAGAGGGACGGGAAGGGGCTGAGCGGGCGTCACCGCGCTTTGCCGTGGTGGATACACCCATGCGGCGGATCGTAGCACAGGGAAAATACCTTTTCAAACAAACGGGCAATGTTGCGCAGACCGATCGGCTGTTGCCCGTGCCCCGTGGGCACCGTCTCGATCACGCCGACTCGTCATCGTCGAACGCAGCAGCGAGGGCGCGATAGTGATCGAGCGTCAGCGTCTCCGCGCGAGCCTGCAACGGGACCCCGACCGCCTGCAGCGCCCGCAAGATCCGCTCGGGCGGATATCCCTCGTCACGCAACGAATTGACCAACGTCTTTCGCCGATGAGCAAACGCGGCGCGCACCAACCGCCGGAATCGCTCATACCGGACCGGATCGACTTCATCCCGCGCCTTCATGGTCAGACGCACCACGGCAGAGCCGACGGTCGGCCTGGGGCGGAAGCAATTCGGGGACACACGGAAGGCCAGTTCCACCTCCGCCGCTTCTTGGGCGAGGACAGAGAGCACTCCATAGTCCTCACTGTTTGGTTTGGCAGCCAATCGTACGGCTACCTCTGTTTGCAGCATGAGCACCAAACGGTCGAGACGGGCACGGGCATCGAGCAACGCGAACAGGATCGGTGTGGACACATAGTAGGGAAGATTCGCCACGACGACAGTGCCCGGCGGAAGACTGTCGTAGGGAAATGCCAGTGCATCCCCGATCCGAAGGTCCAGGTTAGGACAGTGGCCGAGCGTCTCCTGCAGATGAGGCTGCAATTGCGGGTCGATTTCGACGGCGATCACCCGCTCGGCCTCCGCGCACAATCCCGCCGTTAACGCGCCCCGTCCCGGTCCGATTTCCAACACCGTATCCTCCGGGCGAAGCGCCGCCAGGGACACGATCTTGCGGACAATGTTCGGATCGATGAGAAAGTTTTGACCGAGCCGTTTCAAGGCCGGGGGAAGTGAGGGAGCCATAACCTCGCCCTACCGGCTACTCGGCGACCGGGGTGGCCGCGGCCCGAATGCGTGTGGCGAGTGCCACGAGGTAGGATCGATAACTGTCTACCTCGTCGGTAAACTCTTCGATCAAATCGTTGGTGAAGGACATGCCGGGAGTTTTTCGCGCCAGTTCATCAGCCGCGTGCTGTCCGGCATGTTGCTGCAGCAGAGCGACGGTCCGACTCTTCCACTGCCCCACTCGCTCTGTGCCCAAGGTGGTATTGAAATCCTGGATGGTCCGTTTTGCAATCGCGTCCAATTCCTTCACCTGCTGATCGATCATGGTCGCAACGGAAAGCCTTGCCTCTGACATGATCGCGTACTCCTTTTCCCTATCGTGATGAGTGGGTCACCGGGGACCAGGATTGAGCCAAGCGGGCTGCGACCTTCACGGCTTCCAGCAAGCTGCCGTGCTCGGCCACCCCTTTGCCGGCAATATCGTAGGCCGTGCCATGGTCCACCGACGTGCGGATGATCGGGAGGCCCACCGTCAAATTCACGCAGGTGCCGAACGCGACGAGTTTCAGAGGAATCAACCCCTGATCATGGTACATTGCGACCACGCCATCGTAGTCGCCGCGCGCCGCTTTGCCGAATAGCGTGTCGGCGGGCAAGGGATCGCTGGCCTTGATGCCGGCGGCTCTCGCCAGTTTGACGGCCGGCGCGATGCTGGTCGATTCTTCGTTGCCGAACAGCCCATGTTCGCCGGCATGAGGATTCAACGCGGCCACGCCGATCCTCGGGCGTTCGATCCCAAAGTACTTCGTCAATCCGAGATGCGCAAGGCGAATCGCCTTGCCGATCCGTTCCGTCGTCAGCAGCGGGGACAGCGCGTTGATCGCCACATGGGTCGTGGTGAACATAATTTTCAATGGCCCGCCCACGATCATCATCCCGAACTCTTTGGTGCGGGTCAGATCGGCCAACAATTCCGTGTGCCCCGGGTAATGAAAGCCGGCCATGTTCATCGCTTCTTTGTTGATGGGCGCCGTGACGATCCCGCCGAGGTTCCCCGCTTGCGCCAATCTGACCGCTTCTTTGATGAAGGCGATGGAGGCCGCACCGGTGACTGCCGACGCCACGCCCATTCGGAACTTGGGCAGCGGTCTCTCCAATGGATCGGCCACGGCCACCTGACCAGGTTTGAGCCTGGCCTTGCCGGTTGGATCAAACGTCACGACGTGTAGGGGAAGGTCCAACCGCGTGATCGTTCGTTCCATCACCGGGCGTGACCCGATCACGACGGGGCGGCAGAGCCTGGCCAGAGCCCTGTCGGCCAACGCCTTGGCGATGACTTCCGGACCGATCCCGGCCGGATCCCCCATCGTGAGGCCCAACACCGGGCGTGAAGATCCTGTCCTAGGTTTACGAGCCATGGGTATACAGAAAGAGGGTGTAACCAAGGTACAGCAGCGCGCTGCCGCTCAGCAACCAAGGGCGCCAATGCCCGGACCAGATTGTCTGCAGAAGGGTCAGCCCCATCGCGACGACCGCGAGCACCATCGTTGCCAGCGCCGTGGGTCCCAACGTCCAGGCCGTCCCAAACAAACCGACGGATACGGGAATGGTGCCCTGAAAGACCATCGCACCGGTCACATTGCCGACTGCCAGCCGATCCTTTTTCCGATAGAGCCATAGAAAGCTATTGGACATCTCGGGCAACTCCGTGGCCAATGGGGCAATCAACAGGGCGAGGATCAGCGGCGACACCTGCATCTCGGCGGAAATGGAATTCGCCGCGGTGACGAACAGGTGCGCGCCACCGACCAATCCCAGCAGGCCGACAATGCCTTGCGCCCCGATCAGCACATAGGACGGCTTGGGCGACCGGCGGGCGAACAGCAACGGTTCCAACTCTCCACCGCCCTCTTCGGACTCTTCGTCTTCCTCGGAGAATTTCAGTTTCATGTAATAGACGTACATCCCCAGCAGCACTAGGGCGACCGCAGCATGAAACAGTCGTGAGGGAACCAAGGCGCAGGTCAACGCCAGCACGTAACTGATCAGAAAAAACGTGATATCGACGCGCACCTCGCGGTAATTCAGCTTAAACGTTGCCGTCCGCTTCCCCACCTTCGCATACAGCAACAACAACACAGCCAGAATAGGGAGCACCAAGGTGCTCAACATAAACGGCGCGCCGAGAATCGCACCGAGGCCGACTTCCATCTGCTCTCGACTCGCTCCGAAAAAAATAGCGATGATCGGGATCGAGGTCTCCGGGAGCGTGGTCCCCACCGCCGCAAAGACGCTGCCGACCGCGCCTTCGGAAATGTTCAGTCGCTTGCCGAGCCATTCGATACCGTTCGTGAACAGATGACACCCGGCCAGCGTGATGACGACCGAGGCCACAAACATGCCCACATACAACAGAATCGTCACAGGGGCCCTCGCGAGGCTCGCGTCTGCGGGGAGGACGTATCGAGGGAACTGCATCGACTCATGTCCGTCACGTCGCCCGCTTCTGTCTGCCCTGCGTGCGCCGGAACGTCACCATGGCCTCGTCCAGAATGTCCTTCACCGGACTCCCGCTCTGTTCGGCAATGCGCTTGCAGTCTTCATACTCGGGAGCCGCCTTGCTCAGCCCCGGCTGATGATCTGCCACTTTGATCCGCACCTCACGTCCCCGAACCTTCACCGACTCAAAGCGCCGCGGCAACACGCGCCGTTGCACCTCATGCGTGCGAACACCAAGCGCGGTGGTATCGGAGAACAACACCGCCAACACCGCCTCGACTCGCTCTCGCGGCGCGAGTACGGACAGAACATTTCCCGGCCGACCCTTTTTCATCGTCACCGGCGCCAACGTCGCGTCCACAGCTCCGGCGGCAAACAGCCGCTCAAACACCGTTTCATACACTTGCGGATTGAGATCGTCGAGATTGGTGTGAAGTTCCACAATCGTTTCCACCGCCGCGGTCGATGCCGGTTCATCGCCGATGAAGACCCTCAGGACGTTGGCCCATTGCGCCGGATCGGTGGTTCCCGCCCCGTAGCCCACGCGCCGCACCTGCATGGAGGGAAGACACCCGAACTCGGTCGCGAGTGTCCGTACCAACGCGACCCCCGTCGGCGTCGCCAACTCACATTCCGGGCCTTTCGCATAAATCGGGAGGCCCAACGCAAGCGCCGCCACGGCGGGACCGGGCACCGGCAATGCGCCATGAGCCGACATCAACGTCCCGGATCCCACATTGATCGCAGACGCCGTGACTCGCCGCACATCCAGCAGATGCAGCCCCAGCACCCCGCCGACGACGTCGACGAACGAGTCGATCACGCCCACTTCGTGAAAATGTACGTGCGAAGGCTCGACACCGTGTGCCTTGCCTTCAGCATCGGCCAACGCATCGAATACCGCCTGACTGCGTTCTTTCACGACAGACGGCAGGCCGCTTCGCCGGAGAATTTTGGCGATCTGAGCCAGCGTCAACGGGGTCTGAAATCCGCTTTCGATGCGCACATCGACCTTGGTCGCCGTAATCGCCCCGCGCTCCACGCGCTTCCGTGACAGCCGATACCCCTCGATGTGCAAGGACGCCAGCCCCCGCACGAGATCGGTGAACGGTAATCCCGCATCGACCAGCGCACCTAACGTCATATCGCCGCTGATGCCGGAGAAACAGTCGAAATGAAGATGTGTCGCCACCGCACTCCTACGATTCCTGATGCCGCGCAAACGAGCGGCATCTTACCGGACCCGCACCCAGACAGCAATCATTCCGCTCGTTCATTGACAGCCCTCCGATGCTGTGTTATCCCCAATCAAGAGACACGCTCCGCCCACCATCGTCTGCGACACTGAGGCCCATGACCGATCCAAAATCCGCCCCCACCTCCATTGCACGGCGCGTGTCGCATGTCGTCACAGCCGCCCTCTGGCTGCTCATCGGCAGTGTCGTCTTGCCGGGAGCCCAGCTTCCCGACGCAAGCGCGAAAACCAAAAGCAAAAGCAGTGTGCCCCGCCCCGAGCCGGACCTCAAAATTCTCTCTCTCCACACAGCGCCGATGCCGTACAAGCCGCAGGATGGCGCCTTCCACTTCATGGCGACGGTGCAGTTGCCGAAAGAGGTCGACGAACAACTCATGCTGGAGGTCTCTGCACTCGTCACGTCGTCCTCCATGACCTCGTTGCGCTTTCTCTCGATCCGGCAGCCGGTCAACGAGCACGT
>Ga0268299_1003212_pt1 | contig 15864 bp, 10 predicted proteins | sample NOBtaG_FD_193484 | JGI IMG/M metagenome (GOLD analysis project Ga0268299, IMG submission 193484) | Activated sludge microbial communities from bioreactor in Nijmegen, Gelderland, Netherland - NOB reactor | ecosystem: Engineered > Bioreactor > Aerobic > Activated sludge | place: Netherlands...
TGTCGGGGTGTGGGGGGGGGGGGGGGGGGGGGGGGCGGAAACCTCCTCGGCGGCGATCCACCCGAATCGGAAGCGGCCGGGACTGGCGTAGTAGTAGCTGCGCCGGCGGGGGCACCAGCGGATGTCGGCGCCCATGCCGCGCATGCATTCCAGCAGGTCAAAAACGGTGCGTTCGCGGATGCCAAGGTGTTCGGCTATCTGCCGGGCGGAGCCGGTGCGGCGTTGTCGAATGAGTTGATCCAAGCATTCGATCCGGTGGTGGCGGTGGAGGAGGGACATGGCGGGGGGGGAGTGTTTGCAAATGTTGTCAGCCGGTTTGTGTACCCAAAGATGACTTTTTCCCCTAATCGCCCGCAAGAGCCGGAAACATTTTTTTAAATCGAATATAAACCCAATGGCCTGTCCGGCAAACACTTACCAGATTTTTTTGGTATCATTTATCTCAAGGTTTGCTGGCATTTGCCAACTTTGGCGTTCATTGAAGAAGGCGCATCGGACGACGGCCGGGGCTTCGCCCCCACCAGTTCCATAACATAAAACGTGGAGTGGATGACCACCGGCGGGATTGTCTAAAAATCCGTCGTCAGCACGCTGCGCATCTGGCGTTCGTTCAGCCGCTCCGGCACCAACCGCAGGAGGTTGTTGCGCAGAAAAACAAGCAGGGGCTTTTCCCACTGCGCGATTTTTCCCAGCGACCACGAATTTTCCACGATGAACCGGGTGCGTTTCAGCCGCCGTTTTTCAAAAGCCGCAAATGCAACAGCCGGATCCGGGTTTGTAGCAAGTTCGTCGGCCAGAACTGCGGCGTCCTCGATGGCTTGGCAGGCGCCCTGGCCCATGTTCGGCGTGGTGGCGTGCGCCGCGTCGCCCAGCAGCAAGATGTTTCCGAAGGCAAATTTGGGCAGCGGTCGCAGGTCAATGATGTCGTTCCAGATCAGGTCTTCCTCTCGTGTTTGAGCGAGTATTTGTGAAACAGGTGCATGAAAGTTCCCGAACAAGCGCTGCAAATCGGCCACCCGGAAATTGCGCATGGCCGGGTCGTTTTGCGGCGCGTTGACCACCGCAAACCAGTAAATCCGGTTGCCCGCCAAGGGCACGATGCCGAACCGGCCCGCCGCGCCCCAGGTTTCGGATGCGAAATCCTGCGACACCGCACCAGCATCCACCACCGCCCGCCAGCAGGTGTAGCCGGCGTAGCGCGGTTTGGAATCGGGCAACAACTGCCGACGGATGGCCGAGTGGATGCCCTCGGCGGCCAGCAAATAGTCGGTCTCCAAAGTGCTGCCGTCTTCAAATTGCACGACCGTGCGTGCCCCGTTTTTTGAAAAACCGGTTGCGCGTTTGCGGGTGTGCAGTTGCGCCGGGTCGAGTTCGGCAGCCAGCGCTTCGTGCAGGTCGGCGCGGTGTATGGCAAAATTGTGCATGCCGTATTTCTGGCCGATAGCGGTTGCGTCGGCTGCAGTGATAACCTTGCCGCGGTCGTCGAAAATGAAAAACCGGGGAAGGAGGCGCCCTCGTGCCGCGATTTTTTCGGCAATACCGATTTTCTGAAAGCCGCGCATGGCGTTTGCCGCGAGCAACAGCCCTGCCCCGAGCGGGCGAAACTGCGGAGCCGATTCGTACACCTCGGCCCGGATGCCGATATTTTTGAGGGCAATGGCCGTGCTCAGTCCGCAAATGCCGCCGCCAAGGATCGCAAAAGTTTTTGTCTGCATGTCGTTTCTGTTTGGACAACTGACGGGGCCTGCGCCGGAAAGGTTTCAACGGCTCACAGCCCGATCACCATGCCCTCTTCGGCTATTGAAAAACCGGCGGAAAGCACCTCGTTCCGGGCACGGTTTTGCCAAATCAGCGGGTTGGTGTGGTTGAAGTGGATAAACGTCACCTTTCGTTTTTCGCTCGCGGGCGCGGAAGCGAAACGTTGCATCGTTTCGGCCACGAAAGGGTGGGGGACCTCCTGCATGCTGCGCCCGACGAGTTCGCCGTCTTTGAAAAACGTGGCGTCGAGCAGGGCGTGGTCCACCGAGCGCACTTCCTGCACGATGTCGCGCGACCACTTTTCCCACTTGTCAATGTCGGGGATGAACAGCACTTTTTTGCGCGGCGATTCGATGCGGTAGCCAACGGTTTCGGAGAACTCGTCGCGGTGCGGCACGAGGAACGGCGTGATGCGCAGGTCGGGGGTGAGGTACACGGTGCTGTCGGCCCGAAGCGGGCGCAGGTCAATGTTTTGAAGGCTGACCAACTGGCTCCAGGGGCCGTTTTCTCGCAGGAATTTTTCCATGCGCGGCATGGCCAACACCGGGGTGTTGTGGGCGCCCATGATTTCGCGGCCCAGTTGCATCAGCCCGGCATAATGGCCGACGTGGGCGTGGGTCAGGAATATGCCGTCAGGCGTGCGTTTTTCGCGGGTATTGGTTAGTTCCTGGAGGAGGAACCACTGATCGGCGAAGTCCGGTGTAGCTTCGAGCAGGAAAACCTTTTTTGCCCGCTCGTCCACCAGCCCGAGGCACACGGGCGAACGGGCTGATTGGTGGCCGTTTTGGGCCTGCTTGCAGCAGTCGCGTCGGCAGCCGGCGTGCGGGTAGCCGCCGTCCTGTGCAATGCCGAGCACCACGAGGTAAAGATCGCCCGCCGAGTCGGGTATCTGGATGCTGCGCAGCGGCTTGCCGACACAGGCGCTTAGGAAGACGAGAAGCAGAAAAACGTGGTTGCGCATGGGTTGTTTTTTCATAAACAGTCAAGCCATCTGTTCCAACTCCCGTTTGTTTTTCTGCCAGGCAACATGCAGCAGGACGGCCAAAACGGCCAGCGCGGCGGCCATCATCAGCGGAAGCAGGTACATTTCTTCCGGCGAAAAAAACAGCCCGAGCACCATCGCCCCGACGGAAACGACCCCGGCCATGATAGCATAAGGCGCCGATTTGTAGTACCAGGCGTACGGAAAAAAATGCGCCCCGGTTATGATGGCGTAGGTCATCACGAAATAATCGGGATACTTCAGGAGGATGAAAACGAGGAACGGGAAGTAAAACAACTGGGCGAAATTCAGCCACAGACCCAGCGGTTCGAGCGGGTTGTCGGACACTTTCCACTTGGTCTTGAACACTTTGGAAAGTGCAAACGCCAGGGGTATGGTGATGCTTCCGGCAATGAACGTGAAGATGCTTTTGTTGTATGGCGAGTGCGGCAGGGTCCAGATGTAGGCCAAGAACAGCCAGACAACGGTAGCCGAGGCGATGAAATCAATGCCGTTTTTGGCCTCGACGGAAAGTTGGAGTCTGAGCCGGTCGAAGGTGGATTGTTGCATGATAGCGGTGTGATGATGAATCGCGGCAGTGAACAGGATTCCTGCCCTGCCAACGTCCCGCAAATGTAGCACGCACGGGCATTTTCCGTTAACCTTGTAACCGCTCAACGAAGCCTGACCGCCCATCGAACGCACTATTCAGGTCTGGAAACTCACCGAGCAGGGCATTTACATCGGCTTACAGCCCAAAGTGGAAGGCGATATTGTGACCACGCCCATCATTCCCAACCTGGAGGTTGACGTGACGGAAGTGTTCCTGGATTGACGCAGAACCAACTCAACACTCGAAACTCAAAACTCAATCCTGTGCTCCACCGGGCTGTTTTTGCGCAGCATGGCCGTGATCCCGCAGTATTTTTCCACCGACAGGTTGACGGCTTTCTCCACTTTTTCGCGGTGCTTGTCGGCCACTTTGATGCGGTAAATCACGAGCACCTTGGAAAAAACCCGGGGGTGCTCCTCTGTCAGGTCGGCTTCGGTGACGATTTCAAAATCGGCGAACGGCACGCGCATTTTGTGCAGCAGGGATACCACGTCCATGCCCGTACAGCCGGCCAACGTGCCCAAAAGCAACCGCTTGGGCGATGGGCCGAGGTCTTCGCCGCCATGGGATGCCGAGGTGTCCATGACGACCTTGTGGGTGCCGATTTCTGTTTCGAAGGCAATAGCGCCTTTGTGCCGGGTGGTGATCGAGTAGTGAGCCATGCAGGTATAACCATAAGCCCGGCCCGCTGTTTAGCATCTGAGCCTCATAGTTTGAAAACGGCCATGAAAAACACGAAAAAACAATATCTCCCGGAGAAGATTTGCCCCGTTTGCCAGCGTCCGTTTGCCTGGCGGAAAAAGTGGGCACGCGAGTGGGATTCGGTCAAATATTGCAGCGAACGATGCCGGCGGGATAAAGCGGGCGCGGAAATGCCGCCAAAATGAACGGGAATCGCGCAGGGGATTTGTTTCAATGCAACAAAAACTTTGTCGCCAACGCCCCCCGCCCGTTTTCCACCCGCAACCAGTACACTCCGGCAGCCAAACCGTCAAGGTCGAGCGCAAACCGGTTTTCGCCCGCCGTTGCCTGTTCGCTCCGCGAAAACACCGTCCGACCCTCCGTCGTTTGCAGCGTCAAACGCATGGCGCCGGCGGACTGCGCCACCAGCACGGCATGCGCCTCCACACCGTGAACAGGATTCGGCTCGATCCGCAGCACATAGTCGGCTGCCGCCAAATCTCCGGCGCCGACGAGCATTTTGGTCACCGTGTTGTTGGCGGAAATCAGCCACAAATCCGGATCGAACGCCACCGAATCCACCGGGAAGCCGACCGGCTCGCTGAAGGTTTGCCCCTCGAAGGTGTGGTGCAGCACGAGGTCTTGGGTTTGCCCGGCAGGGCCAAATAGCCGGAGCGGCAATGCCAACTCGAAGTACGCCACGGAAGGGTGCGATTGGGTTTGTTTCACCGAAAAATGCACAGTATTGCCGGCATCCTGTGTCCAGGTGATCTGGTACGAGGGATAGCCTTCGCCCGCGTACCAGTCGGCAAAAAAGCCGTCGAGGGCCTTGCCCGAGGCCGCTTCGAGGTGTGCCTGCAAATCGGGCGTGCGGGCGTAGCCGTGCGCCAGCGCGGGATCGTTGAGGTAATTGCGCACGCCGGCGAAAAACACGGAGTCGCCGCAAATCCAGCGCAGTGTGTGCAGCACCATCGCGCCCTTGGCGTAGGAGAGCCGCCCGCTGAAAATCCGGTTCACGTTCGTGGTGTCGTCCACGCGCAACGATCCGCCGGGCTGCGAGGTGATCTGGGTGATGCGCTGTCGTTTGAACTGCTGCCAGTACTGGGTGGCGATGCGCTCGTAGCACAGGCCACTGAGGTAGGTGGCGAAGCCTTCGTTCAGCCAGATGTCCTCCCAGGCGCCGCAGGTGATTTTGTCGCCAAACCACTGATGCGCCAGTTCGTGGGCGATCAATTCAAAACCGAAATTTCCCATGAACGACATGGTCTGGTGCTCCATGCCGCCGCCCCAGTTGAACTGCGCGTGCCCGTACTTTTCCCGGGCAAACGGGTACAGCCCAAAGAGTTCGTTGAACAACTGCATCTGTGCCACCAGGTCGGTCATGCCGGTTTGCGCTGCCGACAGACTCTGCGGGTACACGTAGTTGACCATCGGAAAGGTGTCGTTTCCAAAAGCCACGGGCAGGGTAAACTCCGCGTAATTCGTCACCGCAATAGCCACGAGGTAGGCCGCGATGGGGTACCGGTGCCGCCAGTGCGCGGTGGTCTGGTCGTCTTGCGTGGTTTCGGACACCAGCACGCCGTTGCTCGCGGCCCGGTACCCGGCGGGATGTGTGATGAAAATGTCCACCGAGTCCATCTTGTCGGTCAGCGCCTGCTTGCAAGGCATCCAGTCTTTGGCGCCGAACGGCTCGGAGAGGGTCCAGAGCACCGGTGTGTTGTTCGGGCCGTGCGTGCCGGTGGAAAACGAGCCGAAACCGGATGTTTGCGGAGCGCCCTGGTAGTAAAACGCAACGGAATCGGGCAGCAGCGCGGGCAAGGTGCTGGGAAAATGCACCGTCAGGATATCGCCGTTCCGGCTGAACGAACAGGCGGCACCGTGGTACCGGATGCTGTCCATCGTCAGCGCGGCGGAGAAATCGAATTCGATGTTTGACAGGGTTTCGGTCGGTTCGAACACCGTCAGCACCTCGCCCCGTATGTAGTGTGCCGCCGGGTCCACCCACCAGTGGAAACGCGTGTACTGGATGTCGGAGCGGTTGTCGGCAAAATTAGTCAGGCCCCGGTCGGCGGCGGCTTGCTGTTGCCGCCAGGCGGTTTTTTCGCTTTCGATGATGGATTCGAGGTCGTTGGGTTTTTGGGCCTGCGCGGTGGCTGCAAGGAGCAACAGCAGGGCAAACACGGAGCGTTGCGGAGTGTGCATACTTGTGGGATTGTGCGGGCAAAGGTAATTCACCGCGGAGACGCGGAGGCGCAGAGTGATATTCCCTGTATCTCTGCGGTGAATTTTTCGTCTTGCCTGGTGTCTATGCCGAAGTCGTTTTCAAAAACACCTCCGTTGGGTTGAGGGGATCAAGCGCTGCCTGCTCAATCTGTTCCAGTAAGTTAGGTTTGTTAAGATGCACCCCAAAAGCATTGTGCTCATGGGAACGTGTTAAGATCAAAATATTGCCTGATTGGGTTATCAACACAATATGGCGAAGCAAATGAAAATATATTCGCAACGGATGATCCGGTAGTAGGGATTCAGGCGGAAGCCAGGTGGAATAGTCCCGTGGATTTGCCTCAAGGTCGGCGCAATGGGTAACATAAATGGCAAAAGAAGCAATCTTGTTGCCAGGGCTCTTTGATTCTTCAAACTTAACCTCAGAGAAAGCCGACTTTTCATTACAAGGGGAGGTCAATTTCCACTTGGAGATTATCGAGTACGGCTCCGGTGTGCCGAAACCAACGGTATACGACCACTGGACTGGCTTATCTAATTGTTGAAACACAAATTCTACGTTGCCGGAAATCATATATTGTTCTTCTTTCCCGCTTGATCTGATGTGCAAAGAAGCGCAGCGCAAACTTGCAAATGCGGTATGGCTTAGGGTCTCGATGAAACTATCCTTATTGTCAAGTTCCAGATTGTCTGAAAACGAAAGAGAGGTACCAGTCCTTGGTTTCTCAAATTTCAATTTGGGTGAAGAGCCAATTAAAAGGGCACAGTATTGAGGCGACACAACACATCGGTTGAAATTTACTCGTAAATAAACCAAGGCATCCTGATCGTTTTGGTTGGATAACCAGAAATCGGACAATATTGGAATGAGGTCCTGCCCAAACCCGATGAGCCATTTGATTTGTGTTTCGGAAAAGTGTAGCGCCCGATCAAGTTCTAGGAGTCGATCTGCGGTATCTGCATCCACCAGCCCGGATGCTGCTGTATGTTGAATTACGTTTTCCGCTAACAATCCGGACAAGCGCGGTATTGGCGGTAATATTCGCACTTCTGTAAGTCGCTTATCTGTGTTAGTCGGCTTGCCAACCAACCCCAACCAGGCTTTTGCTAATGATTCGACGCAGTCTGTGAACGTATACACGCCGGGTAACGTGTAAAAAGTTTCACTTGGCTGACCCGGCACGGGCACCACCCCGGAGAAGCCAAAACCATAGTCGTGCGCAAAAAGGTAAACTCGTTCGTCCGAAGGATCGTAGGCGGCCAAGTCGCCGTTACCCATTATAGCGAAAGCAACCCAGGTGCTTGTATCCAATGAAGCGGCCTCGTCAATGTCACATGATGTCTGGTAATAGTCACTCCAACCGTCCAAAGCCGGCTTGCAGGCACTGCCGGTAAACCAAAAAGACATGCTCGTAAAAAATGGATTATCACCTTCGAACGTGTGAAACCACTCCCGGATACCGCCGACCTGATCCAGCAGCAAACGGTGTTTTTCAATCAAGGACACGGAATATGCCGATTCCTGCTCCAAAACGGTTAGCCAACCTATGGATTGGCCCGACGAAATATCCCAGGCAAAAAGTCGGTGTATCTGGCCGTTTATCTCCAAATGGGATACCCGTGCTTGCTCAAGTAACTCCGCCATAACCGGAAAGGTCGCCCGGAAAATCTGTGCAAGTGCAAACGGGAAATCAAGGGGTCTGATCGTATACCGGGAACCCACCAACCAAGGGAAGTTGACAAAAAGGTTTTGAAAATCTGAATTGGCCTTCATATCTGTTCTTATCGGTCAGAACGTACCGCTGTCGGGTATCCTGCCCGGCTCGTCCACCGCAGGGTGGACGGATTCCTTCGAAATGACAAACGTACACAAAAAATGCACAGCCATTGCATGACGAAAAAAGTCATTTGCTGTTTTTGACCGCCTGGCTGTACGACCTGTTCACCGGCCCTGTCGGCGCGGAAGTCCAGTTGAAAGACCGCTTCAAGCCAGTATGGTACGCGATCCTGAAACAACTCGACCATCCCGACTTCCTGCGCATGGGCGACGAACTGACCCAAACCGTGGAGGAAATCCTGGCCAAGGCGCGGGAACTGGGGGCCGCGTGAAACGTGCCGGATGGCCTGACAAAATGTACACCACGAGCAACCTGACCTCGGAGAGGTCAAACATTGGTAGATCAACGATTTAGGTATTGGTACCCGACCTCGGAGAGGTCGAACAGTGGTATCACCCCCATACTGTTCGACCTCTCTACACTCGCGTGTTGAATACGCATAATTCTCACACTAAGCCCTGAAAGGGCTATGTGTTTATAGCCTTTGATGATGGCGTGTTCGAGAACCCCGAAGGGGTTTTATGTTCAACTAACGTTCTGACATACAACCCCTTCAGGGTTGGTACTCGTGTCATTCTCCATCTATAAACATACGACCCCTTCGGGGTCTTGGGTTTTGAATTATGCGTATTCAACACGCAAGTGTACCGAGGTCGGTAAAAACATCAAAATGCACCCGTTTTCTACCAATATTTGACCTCTCCGAGGTCATTTACAGGATTTTTTGCGCTGCTTGATGAAAACACTAAGCAAGCCAATACACAGGAACTGGGTGCTGCATAAATCGCAAACCGTCGGCAGGGTTCCAAACCCTGCCGACGGTAGTAATGCCACACCATCACTCATCGCTCATCGTTCATCACTCATCACTCCCTACTCCGCCACCAACCTCCCGCTCCCCAGCACCTTTCCCCGCACTTCCACCGAGAAGAAATACATCCCGGTGGGCAAGCCCTTGCGGTCGAGCGTCAACCGGTTTTGCCGGAACGGCATTTCCTGCGCCATGCGCCCGTCGGCGCTGAACAGGCGCAGCACGGCGCCGGGAACTTCTTCGCCTTCCAGTTGCACGGTCACTTGCTCCGCAAAGGGATTCGGGAAGGCCGAGAAGGAGAGCATCGGCGTCACACCTGGCTGATCCACAGAGACCAATTTCAGCCAGGGCGCGTGCACGGTGTGGAAAACCGTGTTTGTGATGACCGGCAGGTTGAAGTCGAAGTAGATGCCCGCGCGGTTTTCGATGCGGGTGCCGACGGGAAGGTCGCGTTTTTGCGCGATCCGGAAGGTGACGAACCCGTTGGAGCCCGGTTCGTTCACGCTGCTGTGCGGCAGGGCAATGGGCTGGAACGTGAAGCGCAGCACGCCGTTTTCCGTCAGTTCATAGCGGTACGGGTGGCTCGATGCACCGGGCCGGAACGTGGCCGGATCGAGGTAGGGCGAAAGCGTATCGAGCAGGACGACGCGGAAAGCCGTGTCGGTACCCGTGTTCTGGAACCGGATCATGTACTCCAGGTCGGTGTTGGCAAAAATGTTGTGCGGCGCCTCGAAGCCGGTGGGGAAAGCCTGTTTATCGTTCGGGTCGAACGAGTTGGTTACCTCGATACAGAAAAGGGAGACAAAATCGTCCGCGTCGTTTTGAGAAAACTGGTTGAAAAAGCCCGTGCTGAACGGGCCACCGCCGTCCACACAACCTTCGATGGCAGCAATGGGCAAGCCGAGGCCCGGCGCGCCCGGCTCTTGTCCGGCCCGCAGGTGCCAGGTGGCCCCGTTTGCCGGAGATTTTACGTCCATTGTTTCGCCGGGCATGAGTTTGAATGCCCCGGTGCGCAGCAACACGGCATCCTCGATCACGATGTATTCCAGGTACTCGCTCATCGGACCGGCGCCGGTATTTTTCAGGCGGAAAAGCACGCTGTCGCCCTGACACTCCGCTTCCACTTCCACATAAGCGCCCGACCACGCTGGATCCACCGGATCACAAATCGAATCCGGATAAATATGCGCTTCCGTGCAAACGATTTGTCCTATTTCGGCGGCACAATCCACGGTCACCTGAATGTTCAGCAGGCCGCAATCCTCGGGAGCCATGTCGCCCAGAGGGAAGGTCAGCACGTTGCCGTTGATCGCGGAGGGCTGGATGCTCGCGCTCAGGTAGGTCAGCAAGGAATCCAGCGTCACGTCGAGATAGGCCCCGTCGGCCGTGACGGTACCGATATTGCAATAGTTGACGAACAACGTGGTCGTGTCGCAAGGCCGCGCGTTGAGCATGGCGTGCTCGACGGTCATGTACGGGCAGTCAATCGTGGCTTGCAAGGCAAAATCCACCACGGCGGTGTCGAGGTAGCCGACGTGCAGCGGCAGGTCGTTGGCGCAGGGTTGCCAGTATTGGCTCTGTTGGAGCAGGCTGATCACATAGTCGCCGGTATCGCATTCGATGGCGTAGTTGCCGAGCGCGTCCGAACTGGCAAAGTAAATATGGGCACTGTCGCGGTAAGCCCGCACGATCCGGTTCCCGAGCGGCAGGTCGCCGGGGGTGCTGGAGCAGTCCACATCGAAATCCCTGAAAATGTTGCCCACAATGCGCCCGGGCGTGACGATGCCGTTTTCGTCGGTTTTTACGACGTAGGCGTGGCTGACCTGGTTGAAGTACCTGCCGCCCAGCAGATAACCGCCGTCGGGACAGCGTTCGATTTTGGTCAATGCCTCCGGGCGGTTGTCTCTGCCGATTCGGCGTTCCCAGACGGGGGCGCCGGTCGCATCAAATTTCATCAGGTAGCCGTCTTGCTCGCCCGTAAGCGCGTTGGTGTAGGTGCCGACCACCACGATGTCGGCATGGGAGTCTTCGAGCAGGCCTTTGGGATCCACGAATTGGTCGGGGGATACAAAATCATGCCGCCAGAGTGTCGAGCTGGCGGGGTCTATTTTCTGCAAGTACAAGTCGTCCATGCTGTTGAAGCCCGTCAAAACGAGGTTTCCGTCGGCGGTTGCGGCCATGTCTGCGGGCGTATCCGTGTTGTTTCCGCTGAGGTTGAATTCGCCGAGCAGGGCGCCGTTTTGGTCCACGTTCATCAGCCAGGTTTGCCCTGCCGGAAGCACACTCTTCAAAACATGCAGCACGCCGTTTGCCCCCGGCACCACCTCGACGGGGATTTCGTAGTCGGTGTTTGGGTACACGTTGGCCCACAACAAGGTGCCTTGCGGCGAGATCCGTGCCAGCAGAATGTCCTGATCACCGGCAGTTTCCACCGAACCGAGGACGATGAAATCGCCATTGGCCGCCGTGAACAGGGATCGGCCAAACGCGTTGGCTCCCGATTGGACGAAAATGTCCGTACGCAGTACTAGGCCGTCATTTGGGCCCACTGAGGGAGTTTTATACCTGAAAAAATTCAGGTGCAGCGAACGGTCGCCGCCGGAAAAAGGCACTGTTTCTTCCAGTATGACAAAGGTGTCGAGTGCCGGACGGGCGATACCTCGCGCCAAACGGTGGTAAGGGCCGCTTGGAGAAACATCCAACCCATAGCGGAATGCGTTGTTCAGTTCGAATCCTTCGATCCGGTACGCGGCCCCTACGCTGGGGTAGTTTGCTGTCGCCACGACATCGTTGCCGGAGAAGGGCGAAAAACTGCTGATGTAATTGCCGTCGCTGAGGTACGGTTCGGGCGGGTTGCCGCCTTGCCAGTGGGAGCCGCTGGTCCAGCCCTGGGCCTGGGCGGTTTTTTCGGTGATGAATAAACCAATGAGTAGTAAAGCCGCGATTTTTAACATGCTATGGTAGGTCATAATCCATTGTTTTTATTGTTTGTGCAGGTCCGAACGTGCTTAAAAATGATTGACGGGACAAAAGTCAGCCCGGCACCGGGAGGAGCCAAGTACAAAAAAGGTGATTTGTGGAAATTGAGATCGTGCTTTTTGAGCTAGCCCGTCGTAGAGTAGTGGTGCCACAGAGGCTCACAAAGTTTTGGAGGGCACAGAGTTTTTTGTCATTCCGTAGGAATCCGTCCACTCTACAAGAGAAAAATCTCTGCGCCAGCCCCCAACGCGGAGAGCCTCTGTGACATTTTTCCACTCTACTGGCGAGCAAATTCAGTATACCTTTGCCTCTAGTTTTGTGAAAATCTTTTTTCTAAACCCATGTCCAATTCCGTACTTTTTGATCTCGTTTCCAGTCTCGACAAGGCCGAATTGCTGCGTTTGGGCAAGTTCGTGCGCTCGCCGGTTGTCACGCACCGGACGGACGTGGCCCGGCTGTTCGCGTGTCTGGCCCGAAGTCGCTACCGGGGAAAACCATTCCCGGACAAGGACGCGCTTTTTCGGGAAACGTTTCCGGAGCGCGCCTTCGACGACCTTGCCCTGCGGGCAACCATGAGCGACCTGCGCGAACTGATCGAGGATTTTCTCGTCTGGCAGCATTTTCAGCACGACAACCTGCGCGTTTCGATGGCCCTGATGGCGCAGTTCCGGGAGCGCAACCTGCCGAAGCAGTTCGAAAAAGTACAGCGCCAAACCCGGAGGCAACTCGACGAAGCCGACATCCGGAACGCGGAATTTCACCAAAAGGAATTGGAGTTTCTGTTCGAGTCGGCCCAATTCAAAACCCGCACTATGCGCACCGGCGAACTGCCGCTACAGGAAATTGCCGACGCGCTCGACCTGCATTACCTCGCCCAAAAACTGCGGCACGCCTGTACTCAACTTTCGCACCAGGCCGTGTACCGCACCCAATATGACCTCGGCCTGCTGCCCGCCCTGATCGAACAGGTGGAGCGCGGCGGCTTTCTTCGGGTGCCTGCCATTGCCTTGTACTACTACTGCTACCGTTTTCTGACCGAGCAGTACAGCTTGTCGTATTTCCAGAAATTCCGCGACGAACTCTTTGAAAACGAGCGTCTTTTCCCGGCTACTGAACTCAAAAGCCTGTACCTGCTGGCCACCAATTTTTGCATCCGCCAACTGAACGAGGGCAACGTGCCTTTCGTGGCCGAGGGCTGGCGGCTGTATCAAGAGGGACTTAGCCGCGGGTTTTTGATCGAACACGGGCGCATTTCCTCGTTCACCTTCAACAACATCGCAGCCTTCGGTATCCGGCTGGAGGCTTTTGAAGAAGTGGAGCAGTTCATCCGGAAATACCAGAGTTATCTCGAACCCGCTCAGCAAAAAAGTTTTGTGGATTTCAACCTGGCCCGGCTGGAGTACCGGCGGAACAACCTCGCCAAGGCCATGCAGTACCTGCAAACCGCCGATTTCAAGGACCTGGTCAACAACCTGATCGCCAAGACGCTGCTGCTGAAAATTTACTACCAGTTGGGCGAGTTCGAAATTCTGGATGCGCACCTCGACAGTTTCCGGCAGTTCATCAGCCGCCGCGAACTCAGCGAATACCACCGAAAAAACTACTCCAACATCGTGGCCATCGTAAAAAAAATGCTCAGCCTCCAGCCCGGCGACGCGAAAGGCCGTGCGGTATTGCAGGAAAAAATCAGGACTACGGAAGTGCTGACGGAGCGGGAGTGGTTGTTGGGGGTGCTGGGGTGAGATTCACCGCAGCTCCACCCGGTCAATCTCCTCCAGCGTATCCGGATTCAGCACCCGCAGGCGGATACTTTTCCCGGAAACATCAAAAAAGCACAACGCGTTTTGCACCGTAAACCCCCGCACCGCCGCCGACCAGGGCAGTTTTTGCTGCGCATAAAACGGCGCTCCTGCGGCCCCGTTGATGAACTGCCAGAGCGGGCGTTGGAGCGTTACGCGCGGTTTGTCCCAGTTGTCGGGATAGCGGGGGGTGCTGTCGTCCACAAGCATGCGGTTGTAGTTGTGCTCGTCGCCGCAGAGGAAACCGACGACCTTGGTGGAGCGGTTGGCACAGAGGTCGAGCAGTTCGTCGCGGCGCTCGATGATGCCTTTTTCCACGGGCTTTCCGGCAATCCAGGGGCGGTGTGTGTTGTCGCCGTTGTACCACATGCAGTCGCCGCGGTGCCCCCCGTTGGGAAAGGGCGGCGTGTGCAGGGTGACAAAAACGTGGTCCACCGTGCTGTCGGCCTCCAGTTCGGCGAGGGTGTTTTTCAGCCAGCGCATCTGTTCGTCCATGAGGTACCCGTGCAGGTTTCCGCCGATGGGGCGCGTGTTTTTCAGGGTGGGTGCGTACCAGTAGTCGGAGTTGAGCACCACCATCGCCGTGTTGGCGTAGGTGTACACGAACACGTTTTCGGAGTAGGTCGGGAAGTCGCCGCGGCGGTACGGATCGGGATCGTAGCGGGAGCCGTCCTCGCTGTGGGGGCCGTTTTGCGGGTTCACGAACACCTCGGCAAACAACGCTTCCGCCGAATGGGTGTCGTAGGGGAAACCGTCGGCCACGATACTGCCGGTAGCGGCATTGGCCCAGCCCAGCGACTCGTGGTTGCCCATTCCCACGTGGAAGGGCAGGTAGTGCCAGTAGGGTTCCACGGCGTGTATCCAGTTGGTCAGTTGCAGGCGCAACTCGTCGGGCTGGCTCAGGTAGCCGTCGGCGAGGTCGCCGGTGAACTGCACGAATGCCGCGTTTTCCTTGCAGGCCAAAGCGCCGATGCGCTGCATGATCTGGGCGTTGGTGCCGTACACGTTGCGCTCGCCGCCGCCGTAGCCGCTGCGCGAATCGCTGGCATAGGCGAAGGTGAACGGCTGTCGGCTGCCCGGCGCCGGCGCGGTGCGGAACCGAAACGGCAATGCGGCGGCATCGCAGCACACGGTGTAGCGGTACTCGGTGTCGGGCGTCAGGCCGGCGAGGGTCACCTCGTGCCGGGTCAGCGGTGAGCGGCTGAAGAACGTGTCGGGCACGGCATCCGTCTTGATGCAGGTGCGCACCGGTTCGGAGGTTTCGTACCAGATGACGGCGCTGTTGTGGGTTGAGTTGGACACAAACGGCCCGCGCAGCACGGTCGGGCGCGGTTCGATACCGGCGGCGGTGGCCGCGAAAGCCTGCTTGCCCTCGTACGCCAGCGTGCCCTTGGCGCTCGCGAGCCGGTAGCCGACGATGCCGAAACCCGCCTGTCGCCAGCCGGTGTGGTCGTAGCCCTCCTTGAGGTCGTTGCGGATGGGCAGCAGGGCGGCGCCTTTTTCGTCAATTTCTGCCGTGAAACGCAGCACCGCCGTGGGGTAGGTGTGCTGTCCGTAGGGAATGAGGCCGTACGTGATTTTGCCGCCTCGCAGGTTTTTGTCGGAAAAAACGAGGCGCAGTCCGTCCTTCGCGCCGCTCACCTGGGGCGTGACGCCGGCAAGGGTATGGCGCGCAGTTTTGCGGTGCAGAGTTATCCTTTGGTCGCTGGTGCCGCGGCCCCGCAGCACGCCTTTTTTGTCGAAATGCAGGGTAGTGTGCGCGGCGGGGATGGGGGTGGTTTGGGCGGAGAGGGTGGTGGCGAGGGCGAGGCCGAGGAGGACGAGGAGAATTATTTTCTGCATATTTGGGTGTTGGTTGGTTTTCAGACTTTCCAGGTTTTTAAAACCTCTGGAAAGTCTCGGGGGCGTTTCGACTTGCAAAGTTGACCAATTGCCCGAACAACGCACTTGACAGAATTTGCGAACACCCAAATTTTCCATCACCTCCCCGCACAAAACCGCTCCAGCACATACTCCAGCGCCTCGGCACTCTTGACCGCGATGTCGGGCTGCACACCCACCAGATCGAGGCGTTTGCCGTCGGGGGTGTAGTAGTCACCGTTGGGCAGCACGACATGGAACCCGCTGCGGATCGGGTAACTGGAGGCGCTCAGCATTTGTCCCGCCGTGGGTTCGCCGAC